>Ga0315274_10000262_pt1 | contig 81295 bp, 67 predicted proteins | sample YL17G02_20_MG_FD_203700 | JGI IMG/M metagenome (GOLD analysis project Ga0315274, IMG submission 203700) | Sediment microbial communities from Yellowstone Lake, YNP, Wyoming, USA - YL17G02_20 | ecosystem: Environmental > Aquatic > Freshwater > Lake > Sediment | place: USA: Wyoming | collected... | reverse complement strand
CCTCATTTACCTTCAAATACCTTATTTTCGGCGCCTGAAAATAAAAACTGCTTATCAAAGTTAAAGAGATAATCAAACTTATAATAATCTTGCCTTTCTTTAATAAACCCTCCATAAATTTTTTAAAATTTAGTCTGTAATGATTGAATTTAATTATAACAGAAATAAGATGCTTTTCAACTTATCTCTTCTTTAATTTTTTCATTTTCCTCTCTTTCTGTCAAGAGGAAAACTCCTTCTTATTTATTCGCCAGATATTCGGCCACTATTATCCTTTCTTTCGCCTTTTGAAGCACTAATTTATCTTTTTTTTCATTGGCTAAAATATGCTTATACTGCTCATAAGCCTCCTCGTACCAGCCCAAAACTTCGTAAGAGCCCCCCAGCTGCAGCCGATAAAGATTATTGCTTGGCTCAAGATAAACTGCCATCCAATATTCGCTCATCGCTTCCGCCACTTTTTTATCATTCAAATAAGAGCGGGCCATTTCAAAATGTTCTTTGGCCTGTCCGACAACGAATTTTTGCGGCGTGGCTTTTTCCTGGCTGAATTTCAAAAAATCATCCGCTACTCTCTTGCTTAAAGGATGATCAGGCGCAATTTTTCTCATTTTAAAGAATTCTTCTTTGGCTGGTTCAAGATATCCTCGCAGCCGAAGATGAAAATAATTGTTGCTTAGACCAATGATATATTGCTCTATCAGCTCTTTGGCGTACCAGTCGTAATAAAAATCCACATTTTGAGGACCATGCCAAACAAGCTTCTCAAAGTATCCCTGGCCAGTGTCAAAATCTTTGGTCACCTGACAAATTATCCCTCTGGGGCTGACGACATAGGGATTACCGGTTAATCCCATCTGGATAAGCATATCTTTTGGCAGCCCGGTAATATAAATTGGCCTTTTATCTATATTCCTCGTAATGATGTCCCTCATGACCGCCAAAAGAGTGGGGTTTTCCGTTTTGAATAAATCTGGTTCTTTTTCTCTCCATTTTTCTATGTTCCAATCCTTGGCGCCAAAAGATAAAACCGTTACGTCTAATCTTTTCTTTTCCACTAGCTGATAATACTGGGCGGTAAAGGTCGGCCTGTCGCCTTTGGTGAAAAGAATGCCATTGGGTTCAATATTGAGAAAAAGATTTTCGGCGAAATCATGGCCTAAAGTAAAGTTTCTTTTATTAACCACGGAAAAATTACTCCTTAAAGGGCAAAGGGGGATAATAAGGAAAAGCAAAGAAAGAGGAATGGCAATCTTGCGATCTAATTCCAATTTTTCAATAAGTTTAAATAAAAGAAAAACGCCGCAGCCGACAAAAACGGAAAAAACGATAAAAGAAGATAAAACCATCCTTTCTTGGGCGCCTAAGGAATTAAATTCTATCTGGCCGCTTCCTACCCAAGAATAAAAAGCCAAGCCCGGACCGGAGAAAAGAAAAGCCAGGAAAACAAAAAGTCCCGGAGCTTTATTTTTTCGCCTCAATAAAAGAAAAACCAATCCTATCAAGCCAATAATAAAAATAATCAAGGTGAATTGCTGGGTGAGAAAGGAAAAATACTTAAACAAACCAAAAAGCTGATTTCTAAGATTAAACTGTGAGGGAATGTAAGCCGAAGTCAAATCAGGCCCTTGGCGATAAACTGCCCTCGTAATATGCTCCCACAAGTAAGCAAGATTGACAGTATGACCATAATCAAGCTCTGGTTTTTTTAGGGCTGCCCAAGGAAGATAAAACAAAGGCAATAGTCCTGCGATTGTGGCTGCAAAAATTCCCAGCCATCTTTTTGAAAAAATAAAAATCTTTTTGTCAATCAACCAAACAAGAATTAAAATGGCAGGAGCAAGAAAAAGCAAAATTTGATGAGCTAAAAAAGCAAGGGTAAAAGAGAAGACGACGAGATAGGGATAAGATTTTCCTTTTCCTTCTTTTTGGGCGAAATACCAAAAGACTAAAAGATAAAGAAGCAAGCCGGTAAAGAAATTTGAGAGGCAAAAAACCTCGGGAACAATTGAATAAAGCCAGAAAGTATAGGAAAAAGCCAAGGAAAGAGCGCCAATTGATGAAGCCAGACAAAGAAAAAGAAAAGTAAATGGTTTTTCTTCTCCTTCTTTCCTCTTCGTCAACTCTTCAAGAATTTTGAATATCGTCAGGTAAACAAAAAGAGCTGTTAAGGCGCCGCAAACTGAAGAAAAGATGCTGAATCTAAAAGCAATCGTGCCCATAGGTAAAAAAGTGAAAAGCTTGCCTAAAATCGCAAAAAGAGGATATCCCGGCGGATGGGGAACTCCTAGAGTATAGGCCGCCGTCATCACTTCGTCCGCATCAGCATAGCTGACCTGAACGCGAGGAGAAGTATAGAGGTAAGCCCCAAAAACAAGGAAAAAAAGAAAAATGGGAAGAATAATCTTTATATTTTTTTTTGTAAGATATTTTAGATATTGTTTAAACATAGTCGCGGAGTTTGTTCTAGGTTCTAGGTTCTAGGTTCTAGGTTCTAGGTTCTAAGGGGAGGAGGCGGCTTCCCTTAAAATCCTCTAGAGCTCCTCTAAAATCCTCTAAGGGAATTTAAGGGAAGTTAAAGGATTTTAAGGGAGGTTAAAGGATTTTAAGGGAGGTTAAAGGATTTTAAGGGAGGTTAAAGGATTTTAAGGGAGGTTAAAGGATTTTAAGGGAGGCTATTGGCGGTGTTACTAAGTAACACCCATTTTTCTAATCGTTACTTAGTAACGTTACTAAGTAACGATGTATTAATTATCTTCTGATTCTCATTTTCCAGAGAACTAAAAGCGCTTCGCGAATAATATTACTGGAAATTTTTGATTCGCCGTATTTCCGCTCATAGAAAATAATGGGGATCTCGCCGATTTTAAAGCCGGCTTTGTACGCCCGCCAATTCATTTCTATTTGGAAAGAATAACCATCGGAAAGGATATTATCCAGATTGATGGCTTCCAGTACTTTTCGCCTAAAGCATTTGAAGCCAGTGGTCGCATCAGAGACCGGCACACCGGTAACCATTTTCGCATAGAGGCTGCCGACGATGCTCAAGAAAACTCTTCTTAAATCCCAATTGATAACGCTAATTCTCCCCTGGTAATAACGCGAGCCAATGACTAAATCATTTTCCTTTATTTTCTCTAAAAATTTTGGCAAAAATTCCGGAGAATGGGATTTATCTCCATCCATTTCAAAAATAATATCAAAATCTCTGGCTAAGGCCCACTTGAATCCTGCCAAGTAAGCTCGACCCAACCCATCCTTTTGCTGACGGCGAAGAATATAAACGCCAGAAAATTTCTTTGCCAACTCTTCAACAGCATCAGCTGTTCCATCTGGCGAGTTGTCGTCCACAATTAAAATGGAAAAGCCCAAATTCAGATTTAAAATCTCGGGAATAAGTTCCTTGATATTCTCTCTTTCGTTATAAGTGGGGATAATGATCAAAGGTTTCATTGTTTTAGGGGTCAACCTTATTCAACTTGCCCTGTTCAACTTACGATATTATCTGCTGTTTAATATCGTAAGTTGAACATTTAAGGACTTTTATAAACCTGAAGCCACTTTCCATTCTGGCCAAAAGGAAGAAGGATAGTAAAATTAAAGGCCTTAATCATTGCCAGACAGTCTCTTTGGGTAGGACTTAAAAGGTCAAAAACAATCAAATCTACCTGTTCGCCGGCCTTAAAATCCTTGCAATTATGAACTCGAAGCGTTTTAGTGGCATAGCCCTGAAACGGTTGAGAGAGCATATAGTTAGAAGGAAAAGCAGTCCAGATATTGGCCTCGGGATAATATCTTTCTATAAAACCAACCATTTGTTTGCCGATGTTGATGACATCGCGATACTCCAAATTTTCTTCAAGCGGCGAAAAATGCCACTCCTTAATTTCCCGATGATTGTCCCAAGAAGAATGAAAAGAAAACAAAATAATAAAAGTGATAATGCCAAAAATGGTCACTTGCTCGCCTGCTATCTTTGACTTTAAAAACGAGGTTAAAAGAAAGAAGAAAAAAATATAGAAAAAAGGCAGACCGAAAATAATGTAGCGGTTCAAGAATTCAAGCTTGCCAAACAAAAGAGGAACAAGAATCGCAATCAGGAAAATAACGAAAACTTCTTCTCTAAATAAAGATTTCCTTCCTTCTTTTTTAATAAGAAGGAAAAAGATCAAAATCGGAGAAATTATTGTCAGTAGGAATCTTCCTTGATCAAAAAAGAAAAATTTAAGAACGAAGACAAAACTCTGCAAAGAAAGAGTAAAAACATTCTGGCTAAATCTTGATTGATAATAGGGCATGGCAAACATCCAGCCGGTTGCGCTTTTATGCCAGACAAACCAGCCGACTAATAAAAGAAGCGGCGAACCGAAAATAATAAGTTCTTTGCCTACTACCTTAAAATCAATCTGCCTTGTCCGGAAAAATTTAGAGAGATGCCTCAAGAAAATAACTGCTAAAACAGCGAGAATAACCACGACTGAAACTTCTTTCATAAAAAGCATTAAAGAAGCGGAAAGAAAATAAGGCATAGCTCTTCTTTCAAAAAAGAAGTAGATTGCCATCAAAGCAAAAGCGGCCACCGGAATTTCCGGATAGATAATACCTACTTGGGCGAGAAAAACCGGACTAAAAAACAAAAAAAGAAAAATAAGTATGCCGGTCAAGCATCTTATGCTTTCGTCATTGGCATTCGCCATTTTTCTCCCTAAAAGATAAGCGAAAATGCCGGCAAGAAGAATAAACGGAAGGTAAAAAAGATGGGAAACGAGCAATGACTGACCAAAAATCTTCCAAGTTAAAGCCAAAAGAAAAGAAAAAAGCGGGGGATGGGCCATGGCGGAAATTGCCGAGTCCGAAGGAAGAATAAATGATTGAAAATTGGTTTCCAAATAATATTTTGCCCCATGCATAATAAAGCCGGCCGAATCCCACCAATAAGGCAGCTCTCTTGTCGGCCACCAAAAAACAATTGATCCTCCTACAACTAAAATAAGGCAAAATAAATTAAATAATTTTTCCCACTTCATCGTTTTATTCATTTTTAAATCTTAAGTCCAGCCAAAATTGGAGAAGACGAAAAAATGTTTTTAAAACCCTGAAAAGATTTCCTCCCGAAGACTTGCCCTTTTTTCTCTTAAAAGAATGGGTGCCTATTTCCTTGATGTCGTGGCCATTTCTTTTTGCCTTAATAAGAAACTCTACATCCCAAAAAAAACCATTGGAGCTGACTTTGGCTTCTTCAAACACCCTTTTTCTAAAGAGCTTTACCCAGCTCGGGTCTTGGACATTCAAACTAAATAATAAGTTTATCAAAAAAAGATAAAGAGCGGTATTGAAACGACGGTAAGAATTATAATCTCTGTTCAGGCGATAACCAATAACTAAATCATTTTTATCAAGATAAGGAAGAAAAGCCTCAAATTCCCTGATGTCAAACTGGAGATCGCTAGGGGTAACGAAAATAAATTCAGATCGAGCCTCGCCAACGCCCGTCTTTATCGCTTTGCCCATTCCTTGGTTTTTGGGATGATGAAAGACCCTTAATCTCGGCAAGGTCTTTTTCAAGTCATCAAGAATTTCTCCTGTCTTATCAAGGCTGCCATCGTTAACAACAATAATTTCAAAATCAATCAGGGGCAATGAAGAAAAAAACTTTTCGCAAATTGAAATTGCTTCTTTAATGTTTTCTTCTTCGTTATAAGCCGGCATCACCAGAGAGATATTTTTTCGTTCTATGCTAGCCACGATAAAATTTTTTGATTAAATTAACAATGTAGCTAATCTGTCTCTTGGTGATTTCCGGATACAGGGGTAAAGTTAAAATTTCTTTGGCATGCTGCTCCGCCACGGGAAAATCTCCTTTTTTATAGCCAAGAAAACGATAGGCTTCAGTCAGATGAAGCGAAGTCGGATAATGAATCGCCACCCCCACGCCGTTTTTTGTTAAATAATCCTTTAGATCGTCGCGCCTTCTTGCCCTAATGACATAATATTGAAAGTTAGAAAACTTTAAAGAATCGCGAGACGGGGTCTTTACGCCGATTTCCGCCAATAAATTATTGTAAAGCTTGGCGGCTTTCCTTCTTTTTTCAAGCCAATAATCAAGTTTCTTTAATTTCACTCTTAAGATCGCACCTTGAAACCCCTCTAAGCGATAGTTATAACCAATGAGCTGATGATTGTTTTTTTCAAACTGGCCATGATTGCGTAAGGCCATCGCTTTTTCAAATAATTTTTTTTCATTGGTTACCAAAGCGCCAGCTTCGCCATAAGCACCCAAGGTTTTGCCCGGATAAAAACTAAAACAACCTGCTTTGCCAAAAGAACCAAGTTTCTTCCCTTTGACACTAACGCCGTGCGCTTGAGCCGCGTCTTCAAAAAGCATCAGGTTGTGTTTCTTGGCGATTTTTTCTAAGGCGATAATGTCTGCCGGATAGCCGTAAAGATGAACAACGAGAATCGCTTTCGTTCTCGGCGTAATGGCTGATTCTATTTTAGAAATATCCAGCGCATAATTATCTAGACAAACATCCACAAAAACAGGCCGGGCACCGGTATAAGAGATGGCTTCGGCGGTGGCGATAAAAGTATTGGGCTGGGTAATGACCTCATCTCCTTTGCCGATGCCACTAGCCAATAAAGCCAAGTGAAGAGCCGAAGTGCCGGAATTAACTGCTAAACAATACTTCACTCCACAATAAACAGCAAATTCTTTTTCGAAATTTTCCACTTCCTCGCCAAGAATAAAAGAACTAGTGTTAAGCGCCCGCTTCAGGGCACGGTCAATCTCTGGCTTCAGAGAAAGATATTGCGCTTTTAAATCAACAAGCGGTATTTTCATCTTCTTCGGGTTTTAATTTTTTCAAAATTTTTGCCGGGTTGCCAGCGACAACAGTAAAATCAGGCACATCTTTAGTAACGACGCTGCCGGCACCGACAATGGCGCCAGTACCAATAGTCAAACCGCACAAAACAGTGGCGCCCGTTCCAATCGAAGCTCCCTTTTTCACCAGTGTTGAAACTACCTGCCAATCAGCTTCGGTCAAAAGCCTGCCATTTTTGGCGGCTCGCGGATACTTGTCGTTGATAAAAGAAACGTTATGGCCGATAAAAACTTCGTCTTCAATCGTCACGCCAGTGCAAATAAAAGTATGGCTGGAAATTTTTACATTCTTGCCAATCTTCGCTCCTTTTTGAATTTCCACAAAAGCGCCTATTTTGCTGTTATCGCCAATTTCGCAACCGTAAAGATTGACAAAATTGTAGATTTTGACATTTTTACCCAGTTTGACATCAGGAGAAATTGAATTAAATTCCATTTCTTAAAAATTAATTAATTTCAACCCATTTTCCTTTGTTCTTTAAGGATTGCTGGGTTGCTTCTAAAATTTTAATGACTGCCAAGCCGGAATAGCCGTCGCTTCTTGGCTTTGAACCATTTTTAATACACTCCAAAAAATGACGGCACTCATTTTGCAAGGGTTCAGTACTTTTTATTTTTGGAGCGAAAACCTCGCCTTGATGAACGATTAATTTAAGATGGCGAGAGGTTTCTGCCAATGGCTGTTTAATCGCATATCTGTCATAAATCTTCAGCGGTTCGGCCTTGTTCGTGTCATCAAAAATGGCCATCTTTTTATCGCCGACAATCGTCAGCTTTCTCACCTTAAGAGGATCAAGCCAGCTAAGATGAAGACAGGCTTTAACTTCTCCGGGATAAGAAAAAAGAGAAAAAACTGTATCTTCTATTCCTTCCTGGTAATGAGCCATTCCTTGGCTGGAGACCCCAATCGGTTCTTGCTGCAAAATATAATTGAGAATAGAAATGTCGTGGGCGCCAAGATCCCACAAAACATTAACGTCGTCTCTGAATATCCCTAGATTGAGTCTTTCGCCATAGAGATAAAGAATTCTTCCCAACTCTCCTTTTTCCATCAATTCCTTCAACTTGATAACGGCTTCGTTGTATTCGAAAGTGTGTCCCACCATCAAAACAAGATTCTCTTCCTCGCTAATATCTATTAATTCTTGCGCTTCTTCAGAAGTCAAGGTAAAAGGTTTTTCTACCAAAACATTTTTACCGGCGAGCAAAGCATCTTTTACTATTTGATAATGAGTTTTAACTGGCGTGGCGATACAAACAGCTTTTATTTCCCTGTCTTTTAAGATTTCCTGATAATCTATAGTGGTTTTAAGGGAAGGATATAAGCCCTTGATATATGTCAAACGCGACTCATCCAAATCGCAAACCCAAACAACCTCTGCCTCTTTCAGCTGGCTAAAATTTCTGATTAAGTTCGGTCCCCAATAACCGCAGCCAATGATTCCTAATTTAATCATATTTAGTGTTTGAACTTTATGGGCCCCGTGGCTCTACAACCAAAAGATTTAATTCCTAATTGACCTAATTCCTAATTGACCTAACCAATGACCAATGCCCAAGCTCCAATGACCAATAAATGCCTAATATCTGAGATTTGTCATTGGGATTTAGTCATTGGGATTTGATTAGAAATTAGGTCAATTAGAAATTAGACATTAATTTGTAATTTGAAATTTTAATATCTTATTTGACTTTTCTGGCAGTCTTGGCTATTTCCCAGATAACATGATCTTTTTTCTTCACGTTGTAATCCCACCAGCCCAAAAATCTGCCCAGCATCTCTAAAAAAATTACAGCGGGAAGATAAAAAAATTTATTCCTGACCTTTTTGTCGTTTTTAAACAATTCCCAAAGCGATATTAAAATTATACCAGAATTAAAACTAGAAACTTGATAACCGGTCTTTTTCTTTAAATCCAAATGGCCGGCAAAGACGCGTCGCCGCGACTTGAGAAAGTCAGAAATTGTCTCCGGCCCCTTGTTATAAACAATCGCTTCCGGCGCATAAACAATCTCGTAGCCCTTTCCCTTAATCAATGATTCAATATAGGCCTCGTCCGTAGCAGTTCTAGGAATCTCTGAAAAAACTTTACGGAAAGCAACCAGTTCGCCCATTTTCGGATTTTTTAAAGAAAGAAGATGGTGAAGCGACCAAAGCAAATAGACTGTAAAGCCTAAAAATGTTTCCGGTTTATCAACGGGCATTGGCCTGGCTCCAGCCATACCCGCTCTGGAATTTTTAAATACCTGAATTAGTTTTTCTAGAGTTTGTTTTTCCGGCAAAGTATCAGCGCTTTCCATAATTAAAATTTCGTTTTTGGCTGATTGAAGAAAAAGATTGATGGCAGAAAATTTGCCTTCTCTTTTTTCCTGAACCAAAACTTTAATTCTCGGGTCTTTAGAACTGAATTCTTTGGCAATGACTACGGTTTTGTCTGTACAGCCAGAAGCAATAACAAAAATCTCTTCAATTTCTCCAAAAGCCAATTGCTGATTTAAAATGGCGGCCAGAAGATCAGCGATATTCTTCTCCTCATTATAGGCAAAGATACCGAGAGAGCATTTTAATTTATTAGCGTTTGTCATTTTTTATTTTTTAGCGCTTATGCCCAGCTCCTGCCAGAATATTTTTTCTTCTTGAAGCGCTTCGGCCATTATTTTTTTAATTCTTTCTTTTCCCGCCAGGCCCATTGATTTTCGCAAAACAGGATTCTCAATCAAGATTTTTATTTTTTCCTTAAGCTGCTCTGGTTTGCCTTTTTCTACCAAAAAACCGGTTTTCCCTTCTTCTATAAGATATTGCCCGCCGCTAGTCTTGGTACTAATTATTGCTAATCCCGAAGCCATTGCTTCCATCATTGCCATGCCCAGGGCTTCGGTATAAGAAGGAAGAACAAAAATATCCGCCTTCGAGTGAACCTCGGCTAAAGCGCTGTGGGAAAGCCAGCCGAGAAAATTAATTTCTAATCCTTGGGAGAGATTTTTTATCTTTTTCATGAATGCTTCGTCTTTAGGATTAGTAATTTCCCCGGCAAGCAAAAGCTTTGGCTTTATTCCTTGTTTTTCCAAAAGCCGAAGACTAGAAATTAAATCTTCCAATCCTTTTATTTTCTTTATCTGGCCGGCATAGACTAGGACAGGAAAATGACTTTTTTCTTTTCCTCCGGCAAGAAAAGGCTCAAGATTAATCTGGATAGGAAGGGTTATCGTCTTTTTCGCTCCATATTTCTTTGCTTCTTTTGTTACGCCATCGGAAATGCCAATGACCGCATCGTAAAAAGGAATGGTGAGACGATAGACTAATTTTAGAATCAGGAGCTTAAAAAAAAGAAATGATTTTACCGCTCCTTCCAGCTTCGCTTCTTCTTTTAAATATTCAAACTTTTGAGCCTCCAAGCGCAGAATGGTTTTTTTCTTTTTTAGCTTTCCGACAAGAAGAGTAGGTAAGCCAGCCCAAAGAGGAACGAGCGTTAATAAAACCAATTGGGTTTTTTCCTCTCTTTGACAAAGCTCCAAAAGCGTCTTTGCTATCCAAAACATAAATCGCAAACCACTGATATATCTTGAATCATAAGATCGCTCGTAGGGATAAAAAATAATTCTGCCTGACTCTTTTTCAAAAATTAACGGCTGTTTTTCTTTTGACCAATACAGAATTCTGATTCTTTCAAAGAACTGAAGATAATGTTCGGGATTGTGACTGCCCATTATTTGAAAATGAGTAATGGCCGGCGTGTCGTAAATAATGACTAATTCTTTTTTCATGGTTTTAAGCAAACAACTAGAGCCACTGCCTGGTGTTTTTCAGAAAAATCTATTGTTGCAATGAGTTCTCTTTTTTGCGGCAACCAAGCGTCATTATTGTATTCATAAAATTCTTCTTTTTCTCTGGCAAAATCATTAAGAAGATCATCTAAGCTCTCCATATCGTAGACGCGCTGGCCTGGCATTATTTTTCTCTTGCCAAAAGGCAAAGTCAAAATAAATTTTCCGCCTGGTTTCAAAATGCGGTAAATCTCCTTGACGGCTTTTTTATCGCCTTCTTCAAGTAATGGTCCCCCGTAACAATCAATGCCGATATGCTCAAGCGTGGAGAGAGCGATAACGCCATCAAGGCTTGAATCTAAAAACTTATTCTCAAGAAAATTTCCTTTAAGAAAGCGGAAATTAGGATGAGTGTATGGATAATCATTCAAGTCAATGCCTGTCAGTTGATAGCCCAAAGAAGCTAGTTCAAGCGATATTTTGGAATAAGCACAGCCAATATCAAGAATCTTGCTCCCTCTTTCTAAGCCGATATTCTGTAAAACAAAAGGCTCTTCCACGATGCGGCTACTCATAACTAAATTAGAAAACTTTTTTCTCAATTCTAGAGGAAAAAAACTGGTAATAACTCTTAGAAGTGGATTGGCGGACTTTAACGAATAAAATATCACTGGATTGAACTTCGCATCTGCCTGACGCTTCAAATAATACTTATCGGAGAAATAAATAAATATTTTTTTGAAAAATTTATTCATCTATTTTATTAATTGTTGGTAAATCTCCAAAAATTTATGGATGTTCTTTTCCATTCTAAATTCTTCGGCTAGAATTCGGCCGTTTCTTACTAAAGTTTGTCTTAGCAATTCATCCTTGGCCAACTTTTGAATTGCGTCACTAAGAGAAGATGGGCTGTTAGCGGGAATTATTATGCCTGCCTGATTTTCTTCAATAATTTTCGCTGAACCAACTACTTCAGTCGTAATCACTGGCAAGCCCATTGCCATTGCCTCAAGAAGAACAAAGCCAAAGCCTTCCGAGTCAGAGGTAGAAGGCAAGACAAAAATGTCAGCCGCCCGATAAAACCTCATCAAATCAACTTCTGAAACATTACCGCGAAATTCTATCTTCTCTCCCAAGCCAGACTCTAAAACCTTCTCTTCGTAATCTTTCTTTCTGTCGCCATCGCCAACAATAATAAATTTTACCTCTCCCGGCATTAATTTCGCCGCCGCCATTAAAATATCTACTCCCTTATAATAATGATGGCTGTCTAATTTGCCGACAAAGAGAACGATTTTCCCCTTGCCCAGAGAAAGTTCGGCGCGGCACTCTTCTTTGTCTTTTTGAAACTGGAAAAATTTGTCTTCCAATAAAAGAGGAATAATTCTTATCTTCTCCGAAGAAAAGCTCTTTATCAAATCATCTCTATATTTTTCGGAGATGACTGTTAAGAAGTCAAAAAGATATTTCGCCAGCGTCAAATCTAATTTGGCAATTATTTTTTTTAAAAAACCTTGGGGATGAAGATGAGCGTAATAGGTTAAAACCATTTTTTTCTTTAAGATTTTTCCAAAAATCGCACAAATGGTGGCAAAGGGCCGGGGGCCGTGGAGGTGGAAGATATCGGGATTCTCTTTTTTGATTATTCTGAAAAGGTTAAGTGTCGGCAATGGTTCTCCCAAAAATTTAAAACAATGACCTGTAACTTGAGAGATCTTAATTTCTTTTTCGTTGCTAAAAGCCTGCGCTAAATTCTGGCAGTAACGCTCCACTCCTCCTTTGTACTCGGAAAAAGAATAGGGATGGATAATAAGGATTTTCATAAATTTCGTATGTCGTATAGTTTTGCGGACCCCGAGTTTCCACAAGAATCACTAGCCCTGTTTTGCGGAACCCGAGTCTCCACAGATTTTCGTCTCCACAGATTCTCACGAAAAAGCAAGAAACAAAATCCTAAAAGAGTTGAGGACAAAGCTAAAGAGAACATCAGGATTACTTGAAAAAAGCTGTGGTGGTAAAAACTGATAAAAAGCCATTCTAAAAGACTGCCTCCTCCTAAAATAAATAAAAAATTAAATTTATCTAAAGCCATAAAAAAATAGCTAAGAAGAAAAATTAAACCGACAAGACTCATTGCCAAGCCATAAAAGCCCAAAGATCCGGCGGCGGCAAAATATGCCTCGCCGAAAAAGACAGAAATCAATCCTTTGGCAAAAGCAAAAAGGAATAAAGAAATGATAATAATGAGCAAAAAAGAAATTATCAGAATTTTTTTCAAAGAAAAAAAGTAATCTTCTCTTTTTTTAACTTGCGAGACAACTAAAGGAAACATAATTCCGGCTAAAAGAGAAACTGCCAAAAAGGATATCTGGCCAAGGCTGCTAAAGGCAGAATAAATTCCTGATTGAAAGTCGGAAAAATAATGCTTGACTAAAATCTTATCAAGATTGATAAGAATGTTTAAAAGAAGAAAGGCGAAAAAACTATAAAAAATATATCGCCAGATCTCTCGAATCTTAAATGGAATATCTTTAGGGTTTGCGCTAGTCAGATTATCGCTACGGCGAGAAAGATAAAGAGCGAAAAGATAGCCCAAAAATAAAGAGCAAAGAAAAGCGCCAAGAGCGCCACTAACTTTAAAACCGACTACCACAAATAATATTCCCAAAATCACTCTCGAGGCTGATTCAACCAAAACACTCAAGGTCAGTTGAGAAAACTTTTTCTGACCCTGCAAGATTCCTCTCGGAGGACTGATAAGAAAAGTTAAGCCCACAATAGCGGCGAGAAAATAAACATAAGAAATCGAAGAAAGCTTGAGAAAAATTTGGACTGGTCTGGCAAAAACAATTATCAGGGTTGTCAGACTAAAAGCAATAAGAAAAAATACTTTATTCAAATAACCAAAAAGATTTTTTAATTTGTCTCGTGCCCCACTTGCTTCAAAGTCAGCGGAAAATTTAGCGGCTGCCACCTGAACAGGGGAGGCGGGAACAGCCAGAATAAGAGCTAAAGAAATCAAAGGAACCAGTTCGCCAAACATTTCCGGGCCAAGCATTCTCCCCATTAAAATCCGGTAAAGATAATTTAAAAAATTAGCAATGATACCACCAATAAAAAAAACAGTGCCTTCTTTGACAATTGATTCTTGAAAAACTTTTGGGATTTTCATAAGTTCTCTTTCTTTGTTTTGTGGAACCTAAGTCTCCACAAAGTCTATTTGGCTTGTGGAACCTAAGTCTCCACAAAGTCTATTGAAGTCCTCTGACCATTAATCATCTCTACTATCAGAGATGGACAAAAGCGAAATGAATTTTAACCGCTCTCTTTTAGAGCCCTGCTGATTCCACAACAGGATTCCCTAAAAATCCGGCGGAGTATTTTTGTTGTCTTATGTTTATAATGAACTCTTTTCTAAATAATTCTCTAAGCGATTTCGAAGAAAACGGCGGCCAAACCCAGTCTTAAAATATTTCTCTCTCTTTATTGCATCTTTATTAGACAAACAGGACTCATAGTAAACTAACTTGAAAGGACACCTTGCTTTAGTTGATTTAACTGAACCCCTATTATGTTCCTTGAATCTTTTCTTTAAATCATTTGTAAATCCTATATAGAAGTTACTATCTTTTTTGCTTGATAAAACATAGGTATAGTACATAGCAGAAATAATATTTAACAAATTTCTAATTCCTAATTCCCCGCCCGCCTCGCCTGAGCGAGCTCAGGCTCGCGATGGCGGGCGGGCCAAATTCTAATTTTAATCCCTGAGGCAACGGACGGAAAAGCCGTAGGCATTACTGTTCTTGAGCCGGTAGACATCTGTACGAGGGTAATACAAGTAGCGATTCCAAGCACTAGTGCCGTCCTGGGTAGAAGACCACAAGTCCGCTTCGCTGGAGCGATAGCCGTAATTGCCACTAGTATCCCGGAAGCCGGCAGGAAGAACGGCAAGCCCAGAATCCCCAAAATCATTATCCCCAACCCCATTATGATCAATATTTCCATTAGTCCATAAACTCTGATTTCCTGCCAAATAGCTTCCTTCTCCTTCCGCAGTAGTCGTAGATTGTCCCCGCCAGCCCGTGGTTGTAATATCTTTTGGAAAAGTAGTATCGCAATTGCTATTTCCAATAGCGGCGCAGGCAGTCCGCTCTAAATCAGTCCATTCATCATGGGTAGGAATGTGCCACCCAGTTGGGCAAAGATTGGTAGCCATAGCCGCTGACCATTGATAAAGCAGCCCCTCATTTGCAAATGGCCCTCCTGTATAATATCCGCACCAGCCCACGTCAGTGTCAGGCACCCATGTGTTAGTTGAACACTTGTTATCGCCGCTGTCATCAAAATCATAATCTAAGTTTTCTGCCATCCAGCATTGAGAACCAATAGCAACAGTGTTATAAACCTTGCTGGCTCCATCGCTAACAGTAGAAACACCGCAGACAAATGGAGGAGGCGTGACGGTGAAAGTATTGGCCCCCAAGTAATCCACGGCTAAAGGAGTACCCATTAAAACGTTCAGGCCCCAATAGGTGATGTCGCTTGAATCAGTAGGATGAGTGGTTGGCTTAGGGGTCACTGTATCTAAGGCCTGATCAGCCGCGGTCAAAGTATAGGTTAGGGAAGCGTAAGCATCGTCACTTAAGCTATATTTTTGTCTTACCTCGGTAATCGTTCCAGTGCTAGCAGCACTAGTCATTGCCGTACCCCTCACGCTACAATCTATGGCGGCATTGCCAGTAGCCGAGACAGTCACGCTCTGATTGGCAGCAGTGGTGCCGCCTGGAACAAGACTGCCATAAGGAATATTTGCGGTTACATCTAGATAACGAGCCGTATTCATTGTCACAGCGGCGGCCGCTGCCGCTTGGGTTGTCGCGTTTGTAGAATCAGTTACCAAAATCGAGGCTGTCCAGGTTTCAGGATTGGCATGAAACCATAAAGCAGCGGTGCAGGTGGCATTAGAAGCTGTATCCGTACTGCCAGCCGAAGTATCGCAACCATTAGTGCTGCAAGTAACGCCGAGATAGCAGCTATTATCTTCTGCTGAACAAGTGGTATCAAGACTGTCTAAATAGACTCTCGCTGTTATGGCGGTAATATCCGCACAGCCATTATTGTCGCTTAGTTGACCAGTAACAGCGACATTGACGGTCGAGGCGTCTACAGGCGTGATGTCTGCTCCGGCATTGATGGAAACACTCGCCACTCCCGGGGCGGCATTGGCAACAGTCACACTTGTTGCCGCATTATCGGCCTTAACCTCATTTACCTTCAAATACCTTATTTTCGGCGCCTGAAAATAAAAACTGCTTATCAAAGTTAAAGAGATAATCAAACTTATAATAATCTTGCCTTTCTTTAATAAACCCTCCATAAATTTTTTAAATCATCTTCCAAGACATTAGCGAGAAACTTTACTTTTTCTCCGAGATTAAACTTCAAAACCATTTCTTCGTATCCTTTTCCCCTGTGCTTTGTGGAGACTCGGAGTCCGCAATAAAAAGCCTTTCAAAATACTTAATACTTTATACTTTCTGCGCTATTCCGGGGTGGCGGTGAAAGTATTGGCTCCCAAGTAATCCGTGGCGCGAGGAGTGCCATTGTCCACGCCCAAACCCCAATAAATAATATCGCTGGAATTTGAAGGATGTTCTATGGGCTTACTTGTTACTAGCTCCAAAGCAACATCCGCGGCATCAAGAGTATAAGTCAAAGAAGCGTAAGTAATATCGTTTAAGTCGTATCTTTGATTGCCACTCTTAATTGTCCCACTAGAGGCAACACTCGTCATTGCTGTCCCTCTTAAAGAACAATCTATGGCGCTATTGCCAGTCACAGTCAAAGTCGCGGCAATATTAACTGCGCCGGTATTATATCCCGGAACAAGACTGCTATAAGCAATCGTAGCAGTAGTGGCGGCTAGGGCCCGAAGAGTAAGCAGGTCCGGCACGCCGCCGGAAGAATTGCCTAAAACAGTGTTGCTGGCAGAATCAGTGGCTAAAATAGCAGCCGCCCAGTATTCAGAAATATAGGTGCCGGCGTCAGTCGGGTCAGCGTGAAACCAAATAGAAACAGGACAAGTGCAACTAATCGTATTGACACCGTCGTCAGTGGTATTGCAACTGACGTTTCTATAGCAACTATTATCATCAGCGGCGCAAGCAGAAGTAGTGCCCGAGCGATAGGCAAGGGCAGAGATAGTAGTGCAATCAGAAGCGCCGTCAGTGTCAATTACCTTGCCAGTGATATTCACGGAAACAATCGTACTTTCTACCGGCGAAAAATCGCTGCCATCATTAAGATAAACGCTATCGTCTATTGTTGGCGGACTATTAGTGACAACTGCCGGAATCTGCAAGGTCGTGCTTGCCGCAGTAATATTAGAAAGATATTGCAAAATAATGGTATCAGTTCTGATAAGATTTTCCACAGGGTAAATCCCGTAGCCAGAAGAGGCATTCATCGAAAGACGAAGGTAATAAAGATCTGGGCTGCCGTTGACGCTGTATGGCCGCCAATTAGTAGGCGTTACTGTCCAATAAACCGCGCCGTCTTGAGACAAACCGCTTGTCCCATCGGTAAAGCCGGTAATAGACTCCAGATTCGCCCAAGAAGTGCCGTTCCAATACTCCCAATCAAGATTTGGCGTTGCTGGTGTTCCTCCTGGCACTAATTTTGTTGAGTTAACAGACGGACTGCCTGTACCGGTAAGGGTAGTATAATAGTCAATATGAGTCCTACCCACGCCGCCATCCTGGCCATCTCCGCCAGCCCCACCGCCGCCAGGACGAGAAGCATCAGAAGTGCCTCTTTGCCCGCCGCGACCGGCAGCGCCGGCAGTATCGCCTCCCTGGCCAAAAACAGCACCAGGAGTACCGCCATCTCCGCCACCGCCAAAATCACCGCCAGCGCCGCCAGAAGCCGTAACAAAACTACTGCCAAGATCAATAGTATCGCCAACAAGATAAACGCTGCCGCCAGAGCCTCCACCGCCTCCACCGCCTCCACCGCCTCCTCCTCCAGTAGTTGCCGAAGCATTGCCGCCATTAGTGGCATTGCCGCCTGTGCCACCATTAGACCTAATCCCGCCGCTTGCGCCAACAGTAATAGTGCTGGCGCTCATAAAAACAATGCCGCCACCTATAGCCGCTGTACCAGCAGCGCCAGCTGTGCCTCCACTAGTGCCTGTGCCTGCGGCGCCGGCGCCGCCTGCTCTGCCATTAGAACCAAGATACATTGTGGAAAGAGTGGCTTCGCCATAAGTAGAAGCAGTGGCCACGCCCGCGCCGCCAACACTGCCATTTCCGCCACTACCTAAGCCGCCTGCCCCACCTGTTCCACCTCCGCCTGCTCCGCCTGTACCTGCGCCACCTGTATTGCCGCTGCCGCCATTACCTCCTCCAGCTGTTCCTGACCCTCCAGCATTTGTTTTATGACCCGCTCCGCCTCCTCCGCCAGCGCCATCGTCTGTACCAGTAGAGGCAACTGCGCTTCCTCCTTCAGCGTTACCGCCTCTTCCGCCAGTAATTGTCCCGCTATCCCGGCAAGCACTGCCACCTCCTCCGCCACCACCAAGAATTGAAGCGGTATCAGTAGAATCAAGCCCATAAACACCGCCTTTACCGCCTCCTCCGCCACCGCCGCCAGAACCGACATTAGTACTATTAGTAGTTTGATAACAACCTCCTCCGCCAGCGCCAGCGCCAGCGCCGCCGCCGGCGCCATTGCCACTAGCGGAAAAACCCAAAGCATTACCGCTGATTGAACCAGCAGAAACGCTCACGGTTGAAGCGCGAAAAGCGACAATTCCACCAATAGAGCCGGTCCAAGCAGCAGCAGTAAGAACCCCTGTACCGCTTATCGTCACGCTAGTATACTGGGGCATAACCACGGCTTGAGCACCGGTCGCTTGATAAGTTTTAGTCAGATCAGAATAACAATCAATATAATCATTAGTAACAACTGACTCTACGTCGCAGGTTTCCCAATTGCCTTGGCCTGTACCTGTCATCTGGGCAACAAGAATATCGTCGCCGGCGAGCACGCCAGCAGTAGAACCAACCTCAATCCGATCTTTATTGGTTTGGCTAGAACCTGAAGTTGCCGCCAGAGTGATCGAGGTAAAGTTGTCGCTATCTGTTCCCGAAGAGAGAGCAAAAGCGCCGTCGTGGCCATCGCCAGTGGTCGCGCCAGCGGCCACTCCAACCCCCACGCTTTCCAAATCAACATTAAGCCCGTTAAACATTGAATCAGCGCCAATAAAAGCGTATTCTCCCCGGCCGCTTGCGTCCACTGCGTCTAAAGCCAAAGTATAGTCGCGGCTGTCGGAAAAAAGATATTCTGATGAGTCAGCGGTGTCGCCGCCCTGAGCTAAATCATCCAAGGTAGAGTCGCCACCATAAATTCTTAATTCATCGATAACACCATCTGCTCCTTGACCACTTGTAGTCTCGGAAATATAAAAATAACCACTTAATGACAAGTTTGCAGAATTATAATCTCCGGTGCTGTCAGTATGCGTTAACTCAGCCTGATTAACCAAGATCCTTTGTTGGTCAGCCGCCGAAGCACTATCGTCCCACTCAATCCGTAAATGTACCCAATCTCCAGCTGACCAAGAATAAGCTGTTGAATCTATATATTCATAAAAGCTAGTCCCATTCGCTTTTATCGTAAAACGTAGTCGGTTGGAATCGGAGGAATCTGTTTTATACAAATAAAACCAGTTACTCGTGTCTACATAATCCCAGAACAGATAATGAGTAATTCCGTCAGTGTGCGCTCCATTCGGTTTATACCAAAACTCCACCGCGCCATCGGCTTTGTCAAAATTGCTCCCCCCTACTATTCTAACCCTTTGAGTATTAGCAAACGAAACACCCTTTCCATATTTAGCACTCACAAATGTGGGAGTATTAGTCAAAGTACAATCTCCGGCTCCAACATCCGGTGTATCGCAAACGGCTTCGCTTTCCAGGGTTGAATACCAGGTCAATTCATCGGCAAAATAAGCATCGGAGACGGGTTTGTAATCAAGATTGTAATTGGTGCCTTGGGCGAGAAGCGCTCCTTCCATGCTGACCGAAGCTGGCAGAGTGTTTGAACGATAATTTCTGATTTTAAAATTGGGTTTGTGGCGGTTCATAGACGAAACAACCGGGCCGGAGATGTCTACTACTTTGAAGGCTACTGCCACAAAGGCCCATTGGTAACTTGTTTGCATTGTAAATCCAGGCGTGTAAGTATCCGTAGAATTAACAATCCTATCAAGAGTTCCATGGCTATGGTCATCCTGCTCGGTTTCGGTCACGTAATTTGTCAGGGCAGTCCAGGTTGTCGGTGATTGCGCCTCTGCACCTATTGCCACGATCACATCATTGGCATTAGTAGTGGTTATATTTGCCTGCGGGCTATTAGAGCTTCCCGTCGCAGTCACGGCACTTCCATCGACAGGACTGCTGGTATCAATACCGGAATATTCATGCCAGCTGTAACCGGGGTCGCCCTGGGGAGTACCAAAAGTGATCGTAGTTGATCCTCCGGCACCACTTTCGACAGCCCACCATAAATATACTTTTACGTTTCCGGCATTCGTAGCCGGACCGGCCAGAGTCCAAGTCATCGCGTTTGGTGAATTTGATATGGTGGTAGGACCACCGGTAGTACTACCACTATACATGACAACATAAAGCCGACCTGTTGTTGTGGTTATGTCAAAAGGTCCGCCGGCATAAGCACTCTCTTTATTTTCCAATACATTAATATTCGCATGGCCAACTACGGATAATTCTCCTGATGCGGGGATACCGGTAAAAGTTGTTGAGGTAGTACCCGTATAGGAAAATTTATCGCCATCAATATAGGCAACACCGGGAGCGGTCGGAAAACCGGTAGTGGAGACAACGGAGATCGAAGCCGCTCCAGCGGTAACCGCCGCAGAAAGAGAAGTAGAAGCATTATCTCCGCCATCAATATCAAGTTGGATCTGGGAACCTGAGGCATCAACCGTATAAGCTCCTTCGGATTCATTATAGTGGTCGGGGATGAAGCCGGTTTGCCATAAAGCGCCGGAAATTGTGCCGTCATTGTTATTGGTATTATTCTCATCGTAGGTAACAGTCCCTGTATTTTCATTTAAACGCCAGTTGCTGACTAAATTGTCTGAAGAACTGGCCACTTGAGAAAACATATTTTGTTGGATTTGGGCTTGTGTGCGAGCAACACTCCAGACTCTGACCTCATCTATTGTGCCGTTAAAATATTCGTTTGTGTCTGCTGAGGCAATACAGCAATTTCCTATCTTTGGTATATGACTGGAATTTGACTGGGCATTAATTGTCAAATCTACAGGAGTAGTGGCTGAGGCGCCATCCATATACATATACATTTTATTGGCGCTCACATGGTCCCAGACAAAAGCCACATGATGCCAGTTGGTATCAGTAGGAGGAGTTATAGAAATACTTACGATCGTTGTTCCATTGGAAAGTTCGCCGTAGATATACGGACCCGCAGAAGCCCAAAAAATTAAATAAGATTCACCAGCAACATCCCCCCCATTTGTTTTAGCAAACATCCCTGCGGATGCACCTTGTGCCAAAGTATTAGGTTTAAACCACATTTCCACCGTACCTTGCGAGGTAAGTCTTAGAGATGAAGTTTCAGTTATTTTTACATAGTCGTTGCTACCGTCAAATTTCAAAGCTGAGCTGGCTGCTGCCGGCGCGGAAAGTGATGAGCCACCGGAAAGATCATCCCACTCGCTGCCGGTGGTGTAGGTGAGAATATCGGGGTTGTAGTTATCATTATTAAAACTCTCTCTTTCGGCTTCGGCATCCAAATCATTCTCTGGTTGAAGCAAGAAATACCATTTGGCGTAGTGGAGGCCGGTCGGAGTGGAACCACCTTCTCTGGCCTGAAGCCTGTCGATCGTACCGGAATAACCGACATTAATTCGCCAATCCTCTGTTCCTCCCGGTTGATCAAGCCAACCGGCTCTGGGAATACCAACGATCGCTGACTGATAATCGGAAGCATCAACAGCAGGAAAGGTGGCATAAGTGTTGGTATCCTCAAAGGTAGCATCAACCGCTGTACTGCCTTCCGTGTTTCCGTCTCCGTAATATAAAGTACCGGCAAAGGCATTGTCTTGAATATCTCCATCGACCATCATAAAGTTGTAGCCGTTCTCATCAGCTCCCGGAGTGTCTAAAGCCACACCGCCAGTATTAAAATCAGTAATGTTGGATACATAGATACCTTCGGTGGTAAAGGTATAATCTTCAATGACAGTAAAGTCGGTTGTTCCAAGACAAGCGCTACCCCCTACTGTATCAAAACAACCTTCAACTCTGATCCTCACCCTAATACTCGAGGACTCTAAAATAGTTGTCTTTCTGGTATTGTGATACCTAAGCATATATTCGGCACTCGCTTCATAGATATATGGTCCGATAAATTCGTAAGTGTTGCTTGGACTAGTATCGCTTTGCGCCCGATCATAAATCAAAAGATAGTCAGTTGTATCTCCTGTCTGCATGATCGCCCGATATCTATTGGGAACATCAATCTGAATTGTTCCCCGCGATTCTCTGACAGGCGCGGAAGAAATAAGAAATGTCTGGCTATTGGAAGAAACATTGCCAAGATACTGCATTAGCAAAATGTCAGGCCACATCCTGTCAATGACAGGAACAGTAGTAAAAGTGGTAGTAACATCAGCTCTGATCCAGTAGAGAGATCGTTCACCGGTAATCCCTTCTGATCCGGAAGTAAGAGTTTTGGCTGCCCAATCTGCGGGTTCGGTAAAATAGAAAGAACCATTAGTTGTCAAAAGATCATTGCTGTCTTTAACTTCATCAGTCACGCCGGAAAGACTAGTCCAGGCACCATTCCAGTACTGCCAAGCGATAAGGCCGCCAACGCCTTTGGTGGCTAAATGGAAATTAACGCCGGTAAATTGGTCATCGGCGCCTAAATAAAGATAGTCCGTGTCGGCAAAACCAGTCAGAGTATAATTGTTCATCGGTTCATAGAGATATTCATCGGCGCTGGCAAGATCACCGCCATCAGCAATCTGGTCTTCGGCTCCATTATCATCAAACCAAGCCTCGGAAAATGGCTTTTGAGAAAGATTATAATCCGTTCCAGAAGTTAAAGTTGCTTTTTCCAAACTGACAGCAGGAGGCAAATTGCTTGAGTGCCATTTTCTGATTTTGAAAGCAGGATTGTATCTGGCGTAAGTCCCGCCGTCAATGTCAAATTCAGCTCGAGAAGCTTGGTTATAGGTCGCAGAAGAAGCAGCATCAAGAGCATAAACTCCTTCGGCTTCATTGAATTCGTCAGCTGATGAAGAAGTGTTTTCATCAGTATCATACCAGCCAGTGCCAGTGGTAAAAGAAAGATCATCGGGATTGCGAAAATCATTGCTGTAATTATCCGGCACAGTTTCGATTAGTCCTAAAACATCTGTATCCGGCCTCAAACCGAGACGAAAAAACCTAGTAGTAACAGCAAGGTTAGCTTGAGTCTCATTAGTATCTCTCTCTAGAGCAACCATAGTGGTCGAGTTAGCATATTCCACATAATTAAATCCAGAGTAGTAATAAAGAACTGCCGTGTCCTTTTCGGTTGAGCCATCACCGACAAACTTAACCCAATTATTGGTGCCGGGAGTCATGGCATCGCCATCGCTCGTTACTCCATCCCCATCAGCTGTGTGATTAGTAGTTGAATCAACATTGATCTGTGCTTGTTGAAGAGTCCAAGTCAGAGTTCCTCCGGTATTATTGGTCAGTTGGAAACTAATATCAATCTGACCCTTGGCATAAACAAAATAAGTTAGAACATAGTCATAGCTAGCGGTATTGCCAATCTGACCGCTGTATTGGATTACGGCTCTGGTCGAAGTAACTTCAATGACATTCTGGGTAGCTGAAGTTTCAGCAGAAATTCGTCTGTCAGAACCGTTGTAACTAAGAAAATCAAAAAGGCCGTAAGTGGCACTAGCTAGTTGATTACTTTTCCCAGAATCGTTTTCTAAATCATACCATGAATCAATCACTCCGCCTTGAGTGCGGTCAAACCTTATTTCAAATTCGCTAGGAGAAGAAACAGTAATCGTGTCTGCTGCTACTGTGGTTGTTAAGGTCGGATCAATTTCCAAAGCGCCAAGCTTTCCTTCGGGATAGAAAATAACGGGAATCTCGTATGGCGTATTTTGTATGCCGCCTGGCACCAAAGAAATTTCAGAAGAATCATTAAAATCTTTCCAGCCAATGTGTAAATCGCGAGACTGCTCCACTGGCAAGCTGCTAAATTGTTTTTCTTCTTTCGCTCTTTTTATTTCTTGTTGGGAAAATTGAATTTTCTCCGGCAGTTTGTTTTTCCAAACAAGCCGATTAAGATTTGGGTTGTCGCTAAGAGAAAAAGTCCATTTGGAAAAATAGTCCGTGCCGTCAAAACCAAATTTCAACGTATTTCTTATTTCGTATGGCGTATCTCTTATGGAAAAAATCTGGGTGATGAGAACAAAACTATCTGTTTTTTGTACTTCAATCCTGCCGCTTTTTTCATCAATTTCATAATCGCGCCAAATGCTATTGTCGCTATATTGAAAAACCGGAGTAGAAAGAGTTTTCAAATCCCAGTCTAGGGTTTGGGGCTGAAGGGTGGCTGACTCCCAAAGCTGGGAAGTAATTGAGTTATTGGCAAAAATGAATTTTTGCAGGCCTTTTTCCGAGCGCAAAATAGCCGAGACGGAATTTTCTTTTTCAATCACTAAATAAGGTAAAAAATTCTCTTCTTTCAATCGCTTCATTCCTGGCGTAGCTTTAAGAACCGCGCTATTGATAATTGAAGTCTTCATAGACCCTAAGTCTTCGGGTTGATTTTGATCTGTCTTTTCAATTATTCTCGCGCCTTTAATATCTTTAATGGGTAGATAAAAGTCTTGGGGAAAGTTTTCTGGGTTATGAACGACGGTCGTTAAGCCGCCTTCTTGTTCTTTGACTTCTTTCCTCTCAAAACCAAAAATCGGCGTGAATTTCTTTTCGGAAAAAGGAGGGATGATAATTTTTATGGAGAGAATAATAAAATTGCGGGAATCTTTCTTCTCCAGCCAAGAACTAGCACTGAACTCGCGATCAATTTTGGAAAAATCATAGGAAAAAGAGCTGCCTGGCTCCTCGCCGGCAAAGGTAATCGTTTTTGATTCTCCTAAGCGCTGAACGCTCTGGGAAATTACATACTGATCTTCTCCCCAGGACACATCTTCCGCCGTAATCTCATTGCGAAAAAGAAGAGAAAGAGCAATATCTTTGTTGGAATTATTGCGGAGAAAAACTGATTGCTCCAAAGAAAGTTTGTCTTCCCAAAAAGCAGTTTCCATGTTTCGGTAAAAAGTCGCCAAGGAAATCTCTGAAAAATCAAGACTGCTTCTTAAGCCATCTGTCCTTTCAATTTGTTTTTTCAGGATGTATCTCGGGCTGACATCAAGGCCGAAAAGAGATTTTAATCTATCAAAAAAAAGAGACTCTTGGAAATAATCCTCATAAAAAATAGGGCGGTCGGCTTCAATTTCCATCTCCAAGCCTTTAAACCCTGCTTTGAGCTTGGGGTATTCTTCCAAAAACTCATTTTCCGGCAAGCCCGAAATTTTATACTGGTCAAGAACTTTTGCCTCTCCCAAATTTTCTTTTTTCCCATTGTCCTCTTTTTGCAAAGAAACAGAAAAAGGATAGTTTCCTTCCTGAATCTTAAGGTAATCATCTTTAATGGTATAGCTCTTAACTAAGGCGTCGGGAAAAATGAAAGCGAAAATAAGAAAAACATAAATGCTTGTGAGGCAGACTTTTTTTTGGAGTTTCTTATCTCTTATAATCTCTAAAATTTTTGAAAGTTTAAGAGTCATAACAAGAGAGGAAGTCAAAAACTAATATATGATGGATCTTATTGAGCCGAAGGAATTTCTAGAGGTGCAGGAGATTCTAGGGGAGGAGGAGATGGCTCCAGAGGCATTTCTACTGGTGTGGGTGGAGTTTCGGACGCTGGCAACTGATTTTCGTTTGGAGTTTCTTCTGACAAACTTACTGGCGGCTCACTTACCGGCATCTCTGGTAAGGCTGAAGGATTTTCTTCTAGTTGTTCTTCTTGGATCGGTGGTTCTTCTTTTGGAATTTCTGGTTCGGGAATAGGAGCAGGAATTTCTTCATTTCCAATTCCTTCATTCGCGCCACCCAAGATCCAATAATCAAAAGTTAAATTTTGAGGAACAGGATTTTTGAGACGAAGCGTAAATGACGCTCCCGCTACTTTTTCTTCAATCCACCAAATATCATTTGGCTCATTGAGAAAGCTGATAAAAATCAAACTGTTTTCTTCCACAAAATTACTGGAAACTTTTATCAAGCTCTCGCCCTGCTGAATCACTAATCTGCCTGCATCTTTTGGTGAAGAGGTTAATCCTTCAGGCGGAACAATCAATGATTCGGGCTCGCTCAAGGTGGTGGCGCTGGTTAAGTCTTTTGTCTCTTCCGGCACCAAGACTTTATAAATCACATCTACCTTGTCTTTGATGTCTGCTAGAAAAACTAACGCCTTATCCATTTTTTCTAGGACTTTATTTATCGCTTCCCCTAGAGCTATCAACTTCTCTGTCAAAAAATCAAGAAAAGATTTAAAGAATTTGACAAAGCCTGATTCTGACGGCTGGGGCCCCTCAAATTCCGCCAGTTCTTTGATGTCAAAAAGAATAATCGTTTCGCTTTGGTTCTTTAATTTTTCTTTTAAAAGGAGAGAAAGCTCTTCCCAATTTTCCGGGATATTTTTTTCGTCTTTCAAAAATTCCGAAAGGGTGGTAATTTTCTTTCTCGGCAAAATTTCTTCTCCCCAATTTATCTCCTGGCTCTCTGTCGTTTCCCCGATTTTAATTCCCAACCAAAAAGGCGCTTGGCTCAAATCAAGGTTAAGAGGATTTTCTCTTCCCAGCATTACTTTGAGTTTGTTGTTGGTGACAAAAACGGCATTGTAATTGCTGTACTCTTCCTGCCAAAGAATGTTTCCTTCTGTCTCTTTGTCATAAATAGTAAAAATAACATTATAGCTGCCATCCCTTGCCGCTACGCCATTTTTGTCCAGCAAAATCCCTTCGTACAAGATTCTCAATTGTTTCGTCGCGCCTAAGGGTAGAGAGTTTAAATTTTCTGGAGGCATTGAAGATTCCACCAATGTTGACGAATCGGCTGCCTCCGACGCCGCCTCTGACAAACTTGAAGAAACCGATTCTTGCGCCAAAACCAAAAAGGGCAGAGCAATTGCTCCCAAAGTAATGAAGGTTAATTTAATTAATAATTTCTTCATTTTTTCTACCTTGCCTTAATTAACTAGTTCTCGGAAAGAGGAACTAAGATATAAATATATTCTTGGTCGCTAGTCTTTTTAAAGATGGGTTTAATAACGCCTGATTCTTTTGTCTCGTCGATTTCCACAACCACTTCGTCAGAAAAAGATTCTTTTATTTTTTTCTTTATTTCTTCGTCATTCTCTTCGCCCGAAGAGGGGAGAACAACCAACCCCTCTTTCACTACCACGGTTGCTACTTCTTCTGTTGTTTCTTTTTTTTCTGTTCCTTCTCGCGTAATTTCTGTTTCAAAAATCTTAATTTTTATTCTGGCGAATTTCTCTCCTATTTTTTTTATCCCGGCAAAGCTTTTCCCGACAGCTAAAACAAAATCATTTTTTAACTGAACTAAGCCAAGCTTGTAGGCCTGCCAATCGCTCCTTAAATTATAACTTATTTCTCTCAATTTCTCCGCAAGGGAATTTGGTTTTTTTTCTTCTCCTTCTTTCTTTTCTGCTTGGCTTATTTTGGAAGTGGAAAAAACAAGGGCTGCTTCTTCGGTCGCCGGCCTCTCCCCTAATTCTTTTTCCAAATCATTAGGAAACAAAAGAAAAGCAGTAACTTCTCTATGCGTTGGCAAAGAAATTTCTCTTACTAGATAACAATAAGAAGAAAACGAATTTCTTATATAGAAAATATCATAAGGCTGGTTCAAGCTTGCCCCGATAACGATAGCAAAAAACAGTAGAGTCAGGCAACCGATTCCGCAGGCAGGCAAAAGAGCGAATGGGTGTTTTTTCTCTTCGGTCCTTGCTTTCTTGCCGCTAGTTAAAATCATTTCCCAAAGATTGGCTTTCTTGCCATTTTTCTTCTCGTCCCAGTAAGATTCCATTTCCCGTAGATATATCTCCAGCCAATTTTTTTGCGTAACCCAAATACGACCAATCTTCTTGGCCTTTAGTTTTCCTTGACGCGCTCTCAATTTTAAATAATCAGCAGAATAAGGACAATTCTCTGCTGCTTCACCTAGAGAGATAAATTCAGACTCATTCTTTCTCATCTCCTTAGTTAATTTTAGCTTGCGATGAGAAAGAGTGTCAACAAAGGGTTATCCACAATCGGATATTACCCAAATTTTATCTCTCTTCTACCCTCTCCTAAGAACTTAAATCTCAAAATTAAAGCGTTTTTTGGCAGTATCTTCTTAATCCTGTCTGCCCACTCAATAATAATAAGGTTGTCTGTCTCTTTAACTATATCCACAAAGCCCAAACTTAATATTTCTTCATGGTTTTTTAGGCGATAACAGTCAAAATGATAAAAATTTTTAAAACCGGAGGCGAGAATTTTTGAGGATTTTCCCTCATTTTTGTCTTTTATCGCATATCGCCTGTAAACAACGAAGGTTGGGCTTAAAATCGGCTCACGGATACGCAATCCTTTGGCAAATCCTTGAGCAAAAGTTGTCTTTCCGCTTCCCAATTCACCTATCAAGCCGATAATAAAAGCTCCTCGCGAAGAATAACCTTCTCCAAAAGATTCTTTTTCTTTAACAATTTTTTTTGCCAGCTGACTGGCAAATTTTTTTGTTTCCAGGGCAGAATTCAGGGTAATTTTTTCCATAAAATCTATTTAATCTTTCTAAATTCTCAACAATTTATCAATTTAATAATTTAACAGTTTTTTTAATTTACCACGTTTGACTTTTAAGTTAAAGGCGAGTAAATTTAATAAAAGATGGAAACAATGTCACACAAAATCACCGGGGAAATAAAAATTTCCGATACCAAAGAACAAGAAATCCAAGGCATAGGGTATGTTTCCGATTATAAAGAGAAAATTGAAAAATATCTGGTCTCGCCGGCAACAGAAACTTTGGAAATTATCCTTGGCGGCGCTATAAAATTAAACGCCTCCGATATTCATCTTGAGCCGGAAGAAGAAAGCGTCAAGATAAGAATAAGGATTGACGGTTTGCTCCAAGAAGTCATTACGATCGCTCCTGAAGTTTATAAAAGATTATTATCCCGGATAAAATTATTATCCAGTTTAAAATTAAATATCAGCGACCGACCCCAGGATGGTCGGTTTTCTATTGTTTTGGAAAATACGACAATTGAAATAAGGACTTCTGCCTTGCCAGCGGAAAATGGTGAAACGATTGTTTTAAGAATTTTAAATCCGCAATCATTAATTGAATTGGAGGCTTTGGGTTTCAGAAAAGATCTTTTAAAAATAGTAGAAAAAGAAATAAAAAGACCTCACGGAATGATTGTTGTTACCGGCCCCACCGGCTCGGGCAAAACCACCACTCTCTACGCTTTCTGCCGCAAAATCAGAAAGCCGGAAAATAAAATTATCACCATCGAAGATCCGATTGAATATCATCTTGAAGGAATTTCCCAAACTCAAGTCTCGCCAAAAAAGGGCTATGATTTCGCTTCCGGCCTGAAATCAATTATGCGCCAAGACCCTGATATTATTCTTGTCGGCGAGATGAGAGATACGGAGACGGTAAATACTGCTCTTCAGGCCGCTCTTACCGGCCACCTTGTCTTAACAACTCTTCACACAAATGACGCCGCCGGCGCCGTCGCCAGGTTGACTTCTTTGGGCGGAATGTTAAGCAATATCGGTCCAGCGGTCAACCTTATTATTGCCCAAAGACTGACGAGAAAAGTCTGCCCGGAATGTAAAAAATTTGAGCGAGTTACGCCTGAAGAACTAAAAAAATTGAAAGAAGAACTTCTCCATCTAAAATTAGACGTTCCCCATCTTTCCGAAGAAACAAAAATCCCTAAAGCTGTTGGCTGCCCTCTGTGCAACTTTACCGGCTATAAAGGAAGATTCGGAGTTTTTGAAATCTTTTCTGTTAACGACAAAATAGAAAAATTTATTCTAAGCGAATCCTCAACCGCCGCCCTAAGGGAATTGGCTATAAAAGAGGGAATGATCACTATCAAACAAGACGGTTTGATAAAAGTCTTAGAAGGGTTGACTACTTTAGAGGAAGTAGAGAGAATCGTAGGAGAATAATTAAAAACCCGCTTGGGGGCGGGTAAAATAAATAATCCCGGAGTTGGGGGTTACTTGGCCTCGCGGACCTATAAGTTTAGAAGATTTTCCCGAGGCGTGATTTCGCCGAAGCCGAGTCAGACTCGGCCGAAGCCAAATCATCCATCTAAAGAAAACTCCCACCCCCAACTCCGGGATTACTTATCAATTGACAACTATATTATAGAAGATTATGACTGATTTGTCAAGAGAAAATAAAAAAGACCTTTCTCTTTCTCCGGAGGATCACCAAGAAGAAGAAATCCTGGATTCAACCCTCCGTCCCAAGAATTGGACTGATTTTGTCGGCCAAGAGAAGATAAAAAAGAATCTCAAAATAATTATTGACGCCTCTCGTAAGAGAGGTGAACCTTGTATTGAGCATCTCCTTTTCTATGGCAACTCGGGCTTGGGCAAAACAACGCTTTCTTGCCTTGTTGCCAAGGAAATGGGGGCGAATTTGAGAATCGCTTCCGGACCGACAGTGGAAAAAGCAGGCGATTTAGCCGCCATCCTAACCAATCTTTCCGAAGGCGACGTTTTATTCTTAGACGAATGCCATCGTTTAAAAAGCAATATTGAAGAATTCCTTTATCCTGCTATGGAAGATTATAAACTCAATCTTATTTTAGGTAAAGGGCCAATGGCAAGAACAATGGAATTGGCTCTTCCCAAATTCACCTTAATCGGCGCTACCACCAAAATCGCTTCCCTTTCTTCGCCCCTAAGAAACAGATTTGGCGCTACCTTTCAATTGGATTTTTACAATCAAGAAGAAGTCGGCCAAATTTTAAAGAACTCGGCGAAGATTCTTAATGTTACGATTGAGCCAGAAGCGATAGAAATTATCGCTAGCCGTTCCCGCTTCACGCCAAGGGTGGCTAATCGACTTCTTAAAAGAGTTAGAGACTGGGCGGAAGTGGAAGCAGACGGCGTGATTACAGAAAAGGTGGTTAAAGAAGCTCTGGGTTTTCTAGGCATTGATGAAATCGGCTTGGAACAAGCAGACCGAAGAATTATCAGCACCATTATTGAAAAATTTAACGGCGGACCAGTTGGCCTCCAAGCCATTGCCGCGGCCAGCTTTGAAGAAGAAGATACTATTTTGGATATCTACGAACCATATTTAATGCAGCTTGGCTTTGTTGAAAGAACTCGCCAAGGAAGAATGGCGACAGAGCTGGCATATAAATATCTGGGAGTCGGAGGGCAGTACAGACAAAAAAGACTGATGAAATAACGAAATCTTGCAGAACTCAATCTTGCGGAAACTCTGGGTCCGCAAGAATTGATCTAATTTCTAATTGACCTAATTTCTAATCAAATCCCAATGTCCAAATCCCAATGTAAGGAAGAAATTTTGGTCATTGGGGCTTGGACATTGTTCATTGTTTAGATCAATTAGAAATTAGAATAATTAGAAATTAGTTTATCTTTATGGTTGTTATCAACGAAATCTGCTGGATGGGAACAGCTGTCTCGGCTAACGATGAATGGCTTGAGCTTTACAATTCCGGAGAGAAATCGGTTAATCTAAATGGCTGGTCGCTGGCGGCAAAAGACGGAAAACCTAAAATTATTTTGGAAAAAGAAATTAAGCCGCAAGGCTTTTTTCTTTTAGAGAGAACAAGCGATGAGAGCGTGCCAAGCGAAAAGGCAGACTTAATCTATACCGGCGCCCTAAGCAATAAAGGGGAGTATCTCCAGCTTTTTGATAAAGACGGAAAAGTTGTTGATGAAGTCAATTGCCAAGACGGCTGGTGGCAAGGCGACAATAAGACCAAACAAACAATGGAAAGGGTCAGCGCCGCTAGTGGCCCTGCTAATTGGCAGACAAGCCAAAACGCGGGCGGCACTCCCAAAACTCAAAACAGCTTTGCTCCAAAGATTAAAGCGCCGGAACTCCTTGCTTCACCTTCTCCGGCTCCGGTTTCTTTGACAGCTGCCACGACAGCTAGCACGGAAGAAAAAACAACCTTTACCGAATTACGGCCTTCTTTGGGCTTTTTTTCTATCTTTCTTCTCGCCCTAGCCACGGCTTTAGTTTTCAGCTTCTCAATTTTATTTTTGAAAAATCGCTTGTTAAAAAAACAAACAGTCTGATATGATAAAAGAGATGACGGAAAAGGAAGAAAAAATTGAAGAAGTCTTAACTAGGGGAGTGGATAAAATTTATCCCTCGCGAAAAGCTTTTAAAGAGCTTCTTTTGTCGGGCAAGAAAATAAGAGTTTATCAAGGGTTTGACCCTTCTAGTTCCAGCCTTCATTTGGGCAACCTTGTCGGCGTTTTAAAATTAAAGCAATTTCAAGAATTAGGCCACGAGGTTATTTTTTTAATGGGCGATTTTACAGGAATGATCGGCGATCCGACCGACAAATCAGCCGCAAGGCAAAAGCTAAGCCGAGAAAAAGTTCTTGAAAACTGTAAGGCTTGGCGAGAACAAATAGCAAGATTTTTAGCGCTTACCGGCAAAAATCCGGCAAAGATAATGTTTAACGGCGAATGGCTGGATAAAATAAGCTTTAAGGATTTAATTGAGATTGCTTCCAATTTCACTGTCGGGCAAATGATTCAAAGAGACTTCTTCCAAAAAAGGATAAAAGAAGAAAAACCAATTTATCTTCACGAATTCCTTTACCCCTTAGCTCAAGCTCTTGATAGCGTCAACTTAAATGTTGATGTAGAAATTGGCGGCAGCGATCAAACTTTCAATATGCTTTGCGGCCGCGATTTGGTAAAAATTCTTAAAAATAAAGAGAAATTTGTCCTGACGACAAAACTTTTAATTGATAAGGAAGGAAAAAAAGTAGGCAAAACAACGGGCAATGCTGTTTTTCTTGATATTGCCGCTAGTGATATGTTTGGAAAAATAATGGCTTTCCCTGACGAAGTAATTTTTCCGGCTTTTGAACTTTTGACTCCCTTGCCGCTAAAAGAAGTAGAGAGCTTGAAAAAGGAAAAGGTTAATCCTCTGATTCTGAAAAAGAAGCTGGCGCTAGAAATAGTTAAGATAAATTACGGGGAAAAAGAAGCAAAAGGAGCGCAAGAAGAGTTTGACAGAGTTTTCAAAAAGAAAGAGCTGCCTGAAGAAATTTCCCAAATCAAGATAAAAGAAAAATACCTTCCTCTTTTGGAATTGCTCGTCAAGACTAAATTGGCTTCCTCAAAAAGCGAAGCTAAAAGATTGATTCTTGAAGGCGGAGTAAAAATTAACAAAGAAAAACAACAGAACTGGCAAGTAAAAATAGAAATTAAAAAAGGGATGATTATCCAGGTGGGCAAAAGGAAATTCGTCAAGCTGGCGTAAAATTATTAAAACAAAAAGCTCTGGCGTCCCAGAGCTTTTTGTTTATTTTCTTTTACCAATCTTCGTCTTCTTCTTCTTCTTTTTCTGTCTCGTCTTTTTCCGTGTCGTCATCGGGTATAATACCTTCTAGTCCATCTCCCGTAACTCCGTCTTCTTCGTCACCGCCGATTTCTTCATCAGTGTCTCCATCGACTTCTTCTTCTATTTCTTCTGGTTCATCTACTGGTTCATCTACGCCGAGTTCTTCCTCTTCTTCTGGAAACATTTTTTCCTCTAACTCTTCGGTTAAATATGTGATCATAATTTCTCTATACCCTCTCGGGTATTAGAAGGCCAATTGCGACCTTTCTTAAACTATTGGAAATTATATTGCTTTTAAGAAACTTGTCAATACTTTTCTCCCCAGTTAGGCTCTTAAACTTGTCTAGCGCAGCAAATTGCTATTCCCAAAGCGTCAGCCGCGTCATCCGGTCGAGGTATCTTTTTTAAACTAAGAATAACTTTTACCATTTTTTGAATCTGGCTTTTTTCTGCGCGGCCATAGCCTGCTACTGTTGTTTTCATCTGAAGAGGAGTGAATTCAAAAATAGGAATTCTTTTTTTCGCGCCTGCCAAAAGAATCACTCCTTTGGCTTGTGCCACAGTCATTGCTGTTTTTGAGTTCTTAAAAAAATAGAGTTTTTCTACTGCCAAGACATCTGGCTTAGTCTTTCTCATAAGAAGATTGAGCTCGTCGTATAAACATTCCAGTCTCTCCGCATCAGAAGAGCTAGGGCTTGTCTCAATTGAACCGTAATCCAAGCAGCTTAAATTTCTGCCAATTTTTTCGACAAGGCCGTAGCCAGTCGTGGCTGTGCCGGGATCAATGCCAAGGATGATCATAAATTAACCTAAGACTAATTGACCTAATTTCTAATTTCTAAATAAATCCCAAGCCCCAAATCCCAAATAACTTATCGACTTTAGAAATTTTGGTCATTGGGTAATTGGTCATTGGTTATTGTTTAGGTCAATTAGAAATTAGGTCAATTAGAAATTCTCAGTCTTAACTCTTAAGATTGGAATATATTTCCTGGACATCATCGCTTTCGTCTAGAGCGGCGAATAATCTTTCCGCTAGTTGGACGTCTTTTTCCGAAACCGAAATCTCATCTTTCGCTCTCCAACCCAAACCGGAAGATTCAATTTCTATGCCTTTCGCTTCTAATTCACTCTTAATCTTTCCGATGTTATCGGCGTTGGTATAAATTTGGAGCAAATTTTCGTCCCAGGAAATATCCTCGGCGCCCAAATCAATAGCTAAAAGCTCAAGCGCTTCTTTGTTTTGTAAGTTTTCTGGTTGAGCTTCCAAACTCAAGCTAATTTCACCTTTTCTCTCAAAAAGCCAACGAACGCTGCCTTCAGCGGCCAGTTTGCCATTGTTTTTGCCTAGAATCTGTTTTACCTCCGCGACCGAACGATTGCTATTATCAGTAATACCCTCAATAATAATGGCGATATTGCCTGGCCCATAAGCTTCAAAAACCATCTCCTCTAAGACAACTTCGCCTGTTTCGCCAGCGCCTCTTTTGATTGCCCGCTCAACATTAACGGTCGGCATATTAACTTCTTTTGCTTTGGCAATGGCGACTTTTAGCCTGGGGTTTTCCTCCGGATTACTTCCGCCTCGAGCAGCGACGGTAATAAGCTTAATCGTCTTAGAAAAGGTCTTTCCTCGTTCAAGATCAGCTACACCTTTTTGATGTTTAATTTTTTTCCAATGACTGTGTCCTGACATAATAAATAAAATAATTTTTTAGCGATAATCTAACTACTTGTCAAGATTAACAGGTTTTCCTGCCAATTTCAACCCCTTGTACGAGTAACTCTCATGTTCAATTCCCGCTATCCCATTATGGGAAAAGTTTAGCTGACCGCCAAGGGTCGACACAGTCAATTTCCCCAGCGGGGAAATTGCTGTTCCGCCTCGGCCTCGCTCGTCAACCTTCGGTTGACACCCTGCTCGCTCGGCCTGCGAAGGCGTCCCTTAGCGGTCAGCTAAACTTCCTCGTTGTTTTTTAATCTTGTGAAACCTTGGGTTCCACAGAACTCCAAACAAATCTTAAGGAGAGCCGAACTCCCTAAAAAGGATATGCGAGGCGAGCGGCCATGGTTCTTGCCCTTTTGGGCAAGAGAGCGAAGCCGAGCTTTAAGCTTAATTCTTCGGTGGAGAATTAAGCGGCCTTTTTAGGGAGTTCGGCTCTCCTTTCTAAATGATTGAACTTAATCTTCATCACTTAACAAAACCAAAAAAGCGTTCTATCATAAGACAAGATTTCTGGGAGGGATCAAAATAAAAAAAATGGCAAAAAGAAAATTTTCCCGAAGAGTTTATGTTAAAAATGCTTTTTTGGAAAGGCTGCTTTTTATTTTTAAACTTTTATCTTCGTTTTTTGCTTTAGGATTGGTTGTTTTTTTGTTCCTGGTTTTCTACTATAGTCGCGATCTGCCCCAGCCAGAAAAATTCAGCGAGAGACGCAGTAGCCAGCCGACAAAAATTTATGACCGAACTGGCGAAAATCTTCTTTATACTATTTTTGGCGAAGAAAAAAGAGAAATTATCTCCCTAGACAAAATGTCGCCTTATCTAAAAAATGCGGTGGTGGCAGTAGAAGACAAAAACTTTTATAGCCGACACTTTGGCATTGATTTCCGAGGCATTGCCAGGGCGATTTTGGCTGACTTGAAAGTAGGAGCATCGGCTCAAGGCGCCTCAACTATTCCCCAACAACTAATACGCTCTACTTTTCTCACTCCAGAAAAAACTATTGAGAGAAAAGCCAGAGAAATTATCTTAAGCATTGAACTTGATTTTCGTTACTCAAAAGACGATATCCTCGGCTGGTATCTTAATCAGGTTCCTTTCGGCTCTAATGCCTATGGCGCGGAAGCGGCCAGTGAAACGTTTTTCTCCAAAAAGGCGAGCGACCTTACCCTAGCTGAAGCCGCCACTTTGGCGTCTCTAATCCAAAGACCAACCACTCTTTCTCCTTATGGGAAAAACCTTAACCTGCTTCTAGAAAGAAAAGATTATGCCCTAGACAGAATGGTCAAAGAAGGTTATATCAGCCCGGTGATGGCCCAAGAAGCGAAAAAAGAAAAATTAAATTTTGCCAAGCCCAGCGCCCCTATTGTCGCACCTCATTTTGTCATTTATGTCAAAAAATATCTTGAGGAAAAGTACGGCGAAGAATACTTACAAACAAATGGTTTAAAAGTTTATACGACTCTAGACATTAATCTGCAAAAATCGGCTGAAGAATTTCTTAAAAACGGCGTAACGAGAAATGAAAATTTCAGAGCTTTTAATGCTGCCCTCGTCGCCATTGATCCTCATTCCGGAGATATTTTGGCAATGATTGGCAGTAAAGACTATTTTGCCGAATCTTATCCCAAAGGCTGCACGCCAGCCAAAGATTGTCTTTTTGAACCCGAATTTGACGTTGCCACTATGGGATTGCGTCAGCCCGGTTCGGCCTTCAAACCCTTTGTTTACGTTACTGCCTTTGAAAAGGGCTATAGCGATCAGGCAATCGTCATTGACGAACAAACCGACTTCGGCATCTGGGGAGGAAAGCATTATGTTCCCCAGAACTATGACGGACTTTTCCGAGGTCCGGTTACCCTAAGGCAAGGCCTAGCCCAATCCCTTAATGTTCCTTCCATTAAAGTTTTAATGAATCTTTCAACCATCAAAGATAGTATTGAAACCGCAAAAAAAATGGGCATTACGAGTCTAAGAGAATACACTTACTATGGCCCCGCCTTGGTCCTAGGTGGCGGCGAAGTTACTCTTTTGGATATGGTTTCCAGTTACTCTGTTCTCGCCTCTGGGGGCCTAAAGATGAAGCCAAGCGCGATTTTAAAAATAGAAGATGGCGAAGGTCAGATAATTGAACAAAGAGAAATAAATCCTAAAAGAGTTTTAAGCTCTAAATCAGCCCAATTAATTACCAGTATTCTTTCTGATAATGAAGCGAGAGCGCCTATTTTCGGCCTTCATTCTTCTCTCTATGTCAGTGACAGCGTTGCTGTTAAAACCGGTACTACTCAAAACTATAAAGACGCCTGGAGTATTGGCTATGATAAAGATATTGTTGTTGGCGTCTGGGCTGGCAACAATGACAACTCGCCGACTAATGACAAGCCTGGCGTTGCTCTAGCCGCACCAATCTGGAAAAATTTCATCAAGGCAACTATTGAGGGAAGGAAACAGTAAAGACAACTAAAAGCTAAGAAGCTAAATATGTTTCAACCTCTTAAAAAAATTATCAGTCAAAGGGTTAACCAATATGTTTTTAAAAAAGAAATTGCTGCTTTTAATCTTATTTCGGAATGGCAGAGTTTTGTTTGCCAAGAATTCGGACCGGAAATAAGCGAAAAGACTCAAGCCACTTCTTTTAGAGACGGAGTGCTGAAAGTTAACGTTTCTCATTCTGCCTTGCTTCAGGAATTACGCCTGCGAGAACAAAAGTTTATCACTAAAATAAATAAAGTCTTGAAAAACCCTCCTAAATTAGAGCGAATAATTTACAAAATCTCTCGCTTCTAGCAATCTCGACCCCTAGCAATCTTGACCCCTAGCGTTAAGAAAAGCGCCAAGCTTAGCTTGGCTGGCGCTTTTCTTAACCATGTCGTAACCAGGTTACGACAGCTCTATGTCGTAACCAGGTTACGACAGCTTTAATGTTTAATCCTTGCTCAATCCCCTTGTTCAATCCCCGATATTGAACACTAAAAACTGTGGATAACCTGTGGAAAACTGTTGGATATAAGAACCTGCTCGGCTCTGCCTCGCAAAGCCGAGCTTAGCTCCGCAGAACCTTGATGACTATTATATGAATACATTAAGGTTTTAACGCAGATTGAACAGATTTAGGCGGGCTGGATGGGCATAACAACATAGAGATAGCTCTTGTCTTCTTCGCTCCTTAGGACTGCCGGGCCTTGTTCTCCTTCGCGCGACTCGGAAAGGGCGAAAAGAATCTTATCGCCTCTGGTACTGGCAAGTCCGTCAAGTAAAAACTTATAATTAAACGAAACTTCGGCTTTGCTTCCTTTAATTTCCGCGGCAAAAGCAGAAGAGTATTCGCCTAGTTCCGGATTCTGGCAAGAAACCTCTACTTTCTGCGCCTTATCGTCAAATTTCAGCTTTACTTCATTAATCCGACTGGCAAAAAGACTAGCGGCTTTCAGCTGATTCAAAAACTCTCTTTTGGAAACAAAAGTTTCTGTTTTGTAGTCTTGGGGAATAATTTCCTGATACTTTGGATATTCGCCCTCTATCAGCTTAGAAACAAATTGAATCTTAGGATGGTCTGTTTCTTCCATTGGCGATTCTATCATTAATAAATTTGGAGAGAAATAAACGCTTAAATTTGCTTCTCTTTCGCCAAAAATAGAAACTAAAAGCGAAGCTGATCTCTGCGGCAAAATCAAAGAATGTTCTTCCAGAATTCCCAATGGCTCTTTGAAAGTAACTTTCTTTTCTCCCAAGCGAAACGAGTCAGTGGCAGCCATGATTAAATTATTTTTTTGGAAATGAGCGTAAATGCCGGAAATTTCCGGCTTGATGTTGGAAAAAGAAACGATATTAATAATCTGGGAAACGCCTTGGCAAAGCAAAAAGCTGCTCATAAGCGCTTTTTCGTTTTTTTCTACCTGGGGAATAATGGGAAAGTCTTCTGCGCTCAAGCCATTGATTTTCGTTTTCACGTTTTCGCATTCAAGATGAAGAACGCCATTTTTTTCTTCCAGACTTATGGTACTAGAGGAAGACAAATAGTTAACAAAGCTGGAAAAAATATGGGCAGGAACGGTAATTTTTCCTGGTTTTTCAATTTTTGCCAAAAGCCAAAAAACAATAGCGGTTTCCAGATTGGTGCTGGAAAGCTTAAGAAAATTATCTTCTGTTTCTAATAAGACATTGTTTAGAATGGGTAAAGAAGAAGATTTTGAGGCAATTTTTTCGATGATGCCTAGGGCTTCTCTTAATTTATTTTGTAAAATTGAAAATTTCATAATACTTAATACTTTATACTTAATATTTATTGTTATTATCGCTGGGGAAAAATTTTATTTTCTGTTTAAAACCAGAGAAATAAATTGGGGAAAAAATCAGGAAAATCAGGGGAAAGATGGGGAAGATTTTTTACCTTACAATTATTCACTCATTTCTTCACTTCTAATTAACAAGACATTTAACAATTTTTTCACACCCCTAGATATTCATAAAACGCATCTTAATCAGATCAATATTTTTTTTCAGTTCTTCGTTTTCGTTTAATTCTTCAGTCACTCTGCGGCAAGCATAAATAGCGGTAGTATGGTCTTTGCCTCCGAATTTTCTGGCAATAAAAGGATAAGAGCTTTGCAGTTTAGTTCGCAAAAGATACATTGCCACTTGGCGCGGCCTGACGATTTCTCTTTTTCGCGAAGGAGAAATAATATCGTTCTCCTTGAGATCGTAAAATTCAGCCACAATCTGGATAATCTTTTTAGGAGTGATTTTACCTTGAGAGGAAACAGTAAATTCTTTAACCAGCGCTTTGATTTTATCAATATCAAGATGCTGGTTTCTGATTTTTTGGTAAAGAAGAATCCTGTTTAAGGCGCCCTCAAGCTCGCGAATGTTTGTTTGAATATTATTAGCCAAAAATTCGCAAATTTCTTGAGTAATGTCCAAATCTTTTTCCTGCGCCTTGGTCTTTAGGATGGCAATTCTTGTTTCTAAATCAGGAAAGCTGATATCGGCAATCATTCCGCCTTCAAATCTGGAGCGCAATCTCTGGGCAAGGGCAGGAATGGATTTCGGCGGCCGGTCAGAAGAAAGAATAATCTGCTTATTTTTTTGGTAAAGGGAATTAAAAATATGGAAAAACTCTTCTTGGGTTTTTTCTTTACCTGCCAAAAATTGGACATCGTCAACAATTAGAACATCGGCGGCGTGATAATCTTTTTTTATCTTCTCAATTGTCCCGTTTCTAATGGAGGTGATTATTTCCGAAGTCAATCTTTCCGCGGGGATATACCTTGTTTCTTTTTCGGGAAAATTTTTGTTTACTTCGTTGCCGATGGCTTGAAGGAGATGGGTTTTTCCCAAGCCGACGCTGCCATAGAGGAAAAGAGGATTATAAAGCTGTCCCGGTTCGCGGGAAACGGCGGTGGCCGCAGCGTGGGCAAGCTCGTTGAAGCCGCCGACGACAAAATTTTCAAAAGCATAACGCGGGTTGAGGCCGGTTTTTCTATTTCTTTTAAAAACATCAAGCTGCAGCTGCTCGGTTTCAAGAGGTAAAGAGGAAAAATTAACCTCTTTAGTTTTAGGTGTGGCTTTAGAAATAGTGAAATCTATTTTTTTGACCTTAAGGCCAGCGGAATGGAGAATTCTAAGGATGTTTCTTTGGTATTTATTTTCCAGCCATTCCTTAACAAAAGAATTAGGCACGGAAACTACCAGCGCCTCGTCGTCTTGAGAGACGATTTCCGTATTCTTGAACCAAGTAGCGAAATTGGCAGGCGAAACGTTGAGTTGGACCTGGGCCAAGACCGTTTCCCAAAGATTTTTTTTGTTCATAGGATTGACCTTAAGACCATTCTTTACCTCTAAATTTTCCTCTTGATTATATCATATGTCAAGAAAAAGAAAATTGAGTCTAGCGTTTAAAAAACATCCACAGTTTGTGAAAAAACTCTGTGGAAAAACTGTGGAAAAAGTATAAAGTATAAAGTATAAAGTATTTTGCGGATCCCAGAGTTACACAAGGCAAACATTTAATTTCTAATTAACCTAATTTTTAATTGACCTAATCAATGACCAATATCCAAGCTCCAATAACCAATAAATGCCCAATGTCTCAATGTCAAAACAATCTTTTGGTTATTGGGATTTGGGATTTGATTAGAAATTAGGTCAATTAGATCAATTAGAAATTTACGTTCTCAAAATTGATTTTTTCCCTGTCCTCTGGTAGACTGGTAGCATAGATCAGTAGAATTAAAATATAAAAAGATGAGAGTTACAACCACCAAAAAGAAGAAAAGGCAAAGAACCCACGGTTTTTTAAAGAGAATGGCCAGCCCAGGGGGAAAGAACGTGATCAATAGAAGAAGGGCAAAAGGAAGAAAAAGAATCTCTATTTAGAGAGGGGTGAGTTTAGATTAAAAATATGCTGCCTCTAAAATATCGCCTGACAAAGAAAAAGGATTTTGAGAATGTTTTCAAAAAAGGAAAAGGTTTTAAGCAAGACCTTTTATTTTTAAAAGCGGCAAAAAACGATTTAGGCGAAAACAGATTCGGTTTCGTAGTTTCCACCAAGATTTCCAAGAAGGCAACAGAAAGGAATAAAGTTAAAAGAAGATTGAGAGAAGCAGTTTGGCAAAGAATAGGGGAATTAAAGAAAGGCACTGATGCGGTTTTCGTGGCTTTGCCGGGAATAGAAGGCAAGAATTACGATGAAATAAGCTTGATGGTAGAAAAGCTTTTAGCCAAAGAAAAAAAATTGATGGATAGCCGATAAAAAAGATTAATTTTAGTTTAAAATGAACATTTTTCAAACACTATTTTACCAGCCGCTTCTTAACGCTCTGGTTTTGCTTTATCAGATGGTGCCTGGGGGCAACTTGGGATTGGCGATTATTTTATTAACAGCCGCCATTAAGATTTTGCTCTATCCTTTGAATCAAAAGACCTTAAAAATGCAAAAGGCGTTAGCGGAAATTGAGCCAAGGCTAAAAGAAGTCAGGGAAAAGTTTAAGGGCGACCAGGAAAAAATAGCCAAAGAGACAATGGCTTTGTACAGCGAGGCGAAAGTTAATCCTCTTTTGAGCTTTGCCTCGCTTTTTATTCAAATTCCGATTTTATTCGCTCTTTATCAGGTTTTTTCTAAATTTAGCGTCAGCCAGGAAATGGCTTTTCTCTATTCTTTTGTCCACGCGCCCAGCCAAATAAACTCTTATTTCTTTACCCTGAACTTGGCCCTGCCAAACACTATTCTTGCCTTTCTTGCTGGAATTTTCTTTTTTCTTCAGGTAAAATTCAGTCAGCCCGCTCCGCAGACCCAAAAAACGAGTGGATCAACGTTTATGGGAACCTTCCAGAAACAGATGAATTATTTTTTCCCCATCTTAAGCTTTATTATTCTTTTAAAAGTGCCGGCGGCTATTGCCTTGTATCTGATTACTAATAGCATTCTCTCAATTGTTGAGGCGAAATACGTGATGAGAAGGATAAAGGCGTCATAAATTTAAATATGTTTACCAGAGATGATTTAAAGAAAATTGAGGAGGAAACAATCATTTTTTTCCAAAAAATGTCTTTTGCTGTTGAGGTAAAGGCAAGCTTTGAAGACGAAACGCTGGTGATAAATATTAAAACAGATGAACCGCGGGTTTTAATTGGCGAACGAGGGACGATCTTGGCTTGCGTAGAAAGACTGCTTAAGGCAATTTTACAAAAGAAACTGGGGCAAGAATTTTATCTTAACGCGGATATTAACGAATATAAAAAGAAAAAAGCTCAATATCTGCGGGAATTAGCAGAGGAAGTGGCTGACAGAGTGGCTCTGACAAAAGAAGAAGAATCTTTGCCGGCAATGTCTTCTTTTGAAAGAAGAATTGTCCATCTTCACCTGGCCTTAAGGCCAGACATCAAAACCGAAAGCCTTGGCGAAGAGCCGGAGAGAAGGGTGGTGGTCAAACCAAATTTGTAAAAAAGAATAAGGCAAAAAAGAAAGCAAGGTTAAACCTTGCTTTCTTTTTTGCCTTAAGTTTGCTTTAACAAGTTTTCTAAGGCCCAACCATTAAGCAGGCTGCATTACAACTGCTTCCTGAACACGTTGCTCCCGGATCGCAAGGAGTTTGACCTCCCCATTCCAAGCAGCTGCCGTTATTTTCACAGACTCGATAACCCGCAGGGCCATCACACATTCTTCCGCCTTGACAGTTACAGCCATTAGTAGCGCATGGCCCAGGAGCGCCGCCTGCCTGGCAGCTTGCCTCACAAGCACTTCCCGCGCAAACCAATCCAGGAGCGCAAGAAGTTGAAGAGCCCCATTCTAAGCAGTTACGTCCGTTATTGCCGCAGGTCTGATAACTTGTAGAAGCATTACATCTTCTTCCGTCCTGACAGCTACAGCTATTGTCAATACAGGGTAGAAGAGAACCGCCTGGGGGTGGAGGCGATGGAGACGGCGGCGGAGTTATCACAGTTCCCGGACGATAAACCGTGCCGGTGGTGGGCACAACAATGACTGAAGAAGCGCAGTTGCGGCAGCCCCAGCTTGTGGGCGTACCACAGCAGCAGCGTCCCATTCTATTATCTAGAAGATCAGCATCGCTTGAGGTGAAAACTTCGCATTCGCCGGAATGAATTGGGTCGCTGCCATCAAAAAGAGCGACCAGATAATTGCCGTCAATGATAATTGAAGAAATGGTGGCTCCAGCATCAAGCCATTCACTCGGACAGCTGTGAGCGTCATCGATTTCAGATAAGGCGTCGGAGCCAAATAGCCCTTGGTCGGGGGCGCCTGGTATTCCTAATCTTTGGAAGGGGCCATGGCAGTCGGAGGGATTGTCGGCAGCAGCTGTTCCTGTTGGCCTTTGGGGATCTGGTTGTTCGCAAAGATAAACGCCGCCGGTTAAGGGAGTGGTAGCAGTGGCAGCAGTGGTGGGATGACTAAAAACAGTGATTGAAGAAGTACTGGTGCCTATAATCGGATCGCTTGTAATGTCTGGAGTCGTTGCCAATAAAACTTTGCAAGAGCCGCTCCAATTAGCATTTCGATGTAGAACCACGCCGTAATTGATAAGAGGAATACGGCAAACCCATGCGTTTCCTACGCAGACAACGCTTGCCGTACCCCTTGAGGCAGTTTGACATTCTCGTAGGGCACCTGCTGGTGCTGGGCGATCGCATGTTCCTCCCAAGGACATGTCGCTTGTGGCTGTTACTTGGCGGAAGCTTATGACATTATCATTGAGAGTCTCGTCAAGAAGAGCAGTACTTAAAGGTAAATATTTTTCCGTGGCATCAAGGGGGCAGCGACAAGAAGTAAGAGGACCGCTACACGTTAGCGGTTGAGTACAGAGATAGGCGCCGGGTATAGACCAAACAAATTTTATGGAGCGGGCGCCACTTGCGCCACTTGCGCCAAGACATCCTTGTTGGTCGCTTGAGAGTCTGGTAGCCGTACCTCCATAATTTGGCTGACTATAAAAAACGACTTCTAACTCTCCTGGTTTTGAGAGAAATTGGAGAGAAGCAACAGCAAAACCGTCAACGCCGATATCATCATTGATATCAGGAGAGCTTTGATTAAAAGGATAGCCCTGACCAGCTGTGCAGCCGCCGCCAGAATAAAGCACAACTCCGCCGCTGATTTCTATGCCTAAGTCAGAAGTAACAAGCTGGGGATTGATTGTTCGGGAAAGTATGTAAGCGCCAAAAGTAAGAACAGTGCCAATAAGAGCGCTAAGAATTCTTCCCATGGCCTCGCGGCGCTTTCCCGGGTCCCCGGTTGAAGTCATAAATAAAAATCCGGCATAAAGAACTGAACCAAAGCAAACCAAACCGCAGAGAAAGATAAAAAGGCTAAAAACATATCTTAAATAATCAGGGAGGAAAGTTTTAATAGTTTGCGGCGGGGCGGTGATGCCGGGGATTACAGGATAAATGACTTCGGTGCGTCGCGCAGCCAGAGAGAGACCGGCAAAAAGAGAGAAAAGAAGGATTGAAATGATAAGAAATTTTTTCCACATATTGATTTATTTACTTTTTCCTATTTTCCTATTATACAACAATAAAAGTCTTCGGCGCACGATGGTTGGCCATAGGGAAGATTTTCCTCGATTGATTCCAGGTGCTTGCAATAATCATTGCCATAACATCCGCGCTCGGGTTCATCCGGGAATTCCACCTCGCTACCGTTCCAAAAAGGAAGATAACTATGGATAGGGACTCCTAGCTCTGTCATGTTAAGAATTTGGGTGCAGGTAAAAAGCCATTTGCCTGATTTTTCGCCTTTCATGACCGCCTCAAAATCGCTGTCATTTGTCGGCGGTTTGCAGTTTTCCAGTTTAAAGTTTGCCTCTGCTAGAAAAGGAAGGACATCGCTGTCATAATAGCCATAATAATACCTTAACTGGTCGTGGGTGATAATAATGGTTGTATAAAGGGTATTGATATTGCTGACCGCAGCAGGAATGCCAAGAGCACAGGCGCGGTCGCCGGCTGAATTTTCGCAGGAGCGGGCGGTACAGACAAAGGTAACAGTACAACAACAGTGGCTTTGGTGACAGGTTTGGCACTGGCTGGCGCAGGCGCTGGGATTTCTTCTTTCTCCTTCATTGCAAGCGCCGGTGATACGGCAACCTGTAGTACTGCAGCCAGTCGCGCTGGGACAGCAGCAGGTAAGAGTGGGAGCGATCTCGCCTGTGCAAAAGCCAAGAGCGCAGCTCGTTTCGCTGGCATTGTCGCAGCCAGTACAATTACAACTGCCGCAGACTTCTTCTGCCTCGCAAACTGGCCGGCAATATTGGTTGCCGCACTGATTAGCAAGTCCACTTAAACCATTGGCAGCGTCAATTTGCTGTTGAGCCGTGGCAATAATCACTTGCGCTTGGGCAATAACTTGATCAGCCAGATATTCTGCCTGATCTACTGCTTTGCCAATAGGAATTTCCAGTTCATTCTGGTTATCTCTTGCTAGTTTTTGGCAGACGACATCCACCTCATCTATTTCCGCGCCAGCTTCTTGGGCAAAGACTTCATTCTTAAAAAAGAAACTGCGGCTTGTAAAAAGCAGAGAAAAAAGGACGATGATTGATAAAAATTTTTTCAGTTGCATTTTATTTATTTAACGATAAACAGAAGTAAAGTTTATCACCAAACAGAAGTAGGATTGTCGCAATGCCATTGATCCCTGACAGTGTCGAGACTAACAGCGATCCGGCCCAAAATAGGATCCTGAAAATAAAGCATATCTATACTTACACCATTGACAATGACGTTAGAAACGCCGCGGATAGCAGAAATATGATATGTAGAATGCCAACCCAAAGTGCCGCCGCCAAAATATCTGCAATAGATTATCATTGGTCGATTCTGGCTGACACTCGTAGCTATCGCTTCCCGGGTAAGGCTTATGCCAGTGTAGCTGGCGCCAAGATTTCGGAGGATTGGGGTGTAGGCAGTGCCTGTGCCGCACACTATGGCGTTTGAAGGAAGAGTTTGATTGACGGTGCCAGGATCAATGCTAGCTCCGCGGAGATAGCTTAAGACAATGGCCGCGCTCGTCGGACCGCAGCCATAATTACTCATATACATTGGCTGACCACCATTTTGAGTACAATTGTCTATTTCTTGTCCTGCCCAGTAACCGATAGCCTGACGATAGTTTGGCAGATTTAAAAGGTCGATGGGATTAGCTGGATCCGGAGGCGGAGGAAGAATGGGATTCCAGCCAATGCCAATATCCTGGCCCTGTCCTGTTAAAGAAATAAAGGAAGTAATGGTTTGAATAAGTTCTTCATTGCCTGCTTCCTTAACATAGAAATGAGCTGGGTCGGTTGGCCAGTCAAAAGAAAGAACCTGTGATCCTGGTATTCCTGGTACGCCGCCGGGTATCCCTGGGATGCCGGGAATGCCGCCTGGCGGTATTCCTGACCCGCAGCCGCATTGCGGAGTGGCCCAGCATTCGGCATTAGGCTCATTCGGGCCGACAATAAGATAGATCGTCCCGCTAAAATTGCTTCTTAAGCCATTGATGAAACTAACATAGTCAGCCGGAGAGCTAAATCCACCGGTGTTGGCTCCGACCCCGATTCTTAAAATCGGGGTTATTCCTCTTGCAAGAGCCCGATTGATGCCATCTCTTATTTGAGGGATGTTATTGGTGCCGATTTCCAGGGTGAATCTCATGCCATTACTTTGCGCTGAATTGTAAAAGCTGTCAGGGGATGAGTAATAAACAGCGGAATTGGCGCCGATTTTGCCGCAGCTTACATTACAAACCGTGCTTATTTCTCCAGAGCTAAGAACATGTCCGGCAAAATTCGGATCCTGATTTCTGCCAAAAACATTGAACAATAGAGCGGCGTCAATGCCGGAATTATTTTGGAGGCCGTTAGGACCAGTAATAGAACTTGTCAAGGCTTGAAGAGCGGCGACTCTTCCTCCGGGCGGGTCATTGGGCGGATAAAAGCCAATTTCAGTAAGAACCAATCTTCTAGCGCCAATAGCCGTGTTTCTCGCTCTTTGTATCCAACCATCAATCGTGTTGCCGGGCATATTGTAGGCATTACCGGCAATGGCGTAAAAAGAACCAAGACTATAGCCCCGGCTAGAAAGGCCGGCGCTAAAGCCGCTGATCATTGCCTCAAATCCGGGCTCGGACATATTAAAAGCAGGAGAAAGAAGCCGGACATTGCCGCAGCTGCCATTACTGCAAGAACTGCCTAGACCGTCTAAAACATCAGCCACATAATTTGCCAGAGCCGGAGCAATGCAGGTGACATCTTGGGCTTTGACGCTATCTTGAGGAGAGAAAACGACAAAAATCAGAAAAGAAGAAACCACCAGCCCAGAAAAGAGAAGGCTAGAAATAACTTTTTCTATTTTTGTTTGTTTTCTAAACATTTTAGCGGTAATTAGAGCAAGCCATCATGACAGTAGAGCCGACAAAATAGGCTCCGCCAGCGGGAATAGCGTAAGAAATGCCGTTATACTGGAGAGTATCTCCGCCTATGCCATTACTCAAATCTTCAGCTGAATACCATCCATCCCGGCAAGTGCGGGGGCTTTGGCAGCCGGCAAAGGTGGTGAGGTTGCAACCAGGCTGATCCGCGTGCCTTGGCGGATTTGTGCAGCTATCATTGCCAGAGCACATGTTGCTGACAAAGCCGCTGGTAGCGCAGCAGCGGTAGTTATTGCCGATACAGACAAGCTCATCGCCATAGCAGAGAAGACAGCGCGGCATATCTTCTTGGGGGGAGTGGCCTTGGCAGCTAGCTCCTGGCCGTATGCTGCTTGCTTCTGTGGAGCCAGCGCCGCCACCAGTAGCAGTACTAGGAAGTAGAATATTGTCAAAAGGCCAGATTCTTCTCGTTTCTTTTTTTTGGATAGAAGCCCAAGCATTACGGTCAAAAAAAGAAAGAGGCCGAGCGTCTCGCATTAGCGCTTCGGCGGCCCTTAAATTATTATTAGCGATATTTAATTGGTTGGTAACGATAATCAAATTTTGCCTTTGATAGCCCAGCGAGGCCGTAATCAGCTGTAAAGAGGAAATCTGGTTAGTGATAGCCGCTCTTAAATTGCCGCTGACCGGTTGGCCGTAGCTTTGGCAGGTAGCAATAGTAGTCGGAGGGATAGGGATGTTGCAGGGGTCGAGCAGGCATTCGCCGGTGGTGCAGCCGCCAGTGGCGTTCTCATCGCAGTTTTCTGTCGGGACATTGGGGTTGCATTGACAGGCTGCAGTCAATGCATCCAGGCAGCGTGCGGCATTGGTGACTGTCAGAGAAATTGCTTCCACCATTGCTGACATCTGGTCAGTCACACTTGACCTTCGCTCGACAATTTGGATTAGGCCGCCCAAAGGGACTTCCACATAGCTGGGAATAGTTTCTGACATTTCGGCAAAGGGAGTAATGGGGACTCTTTCTCCCGGCGTTAGCTGAATTCTTGTAAAAGACAAGAGGTCTGGATTTAAGACATTAAGAAAGAGATAAGAAGAGAGCATCAGTAAAAGCCCGACAAAGCCGAGGTTTATTCTTTCCCGTCCTTCTTTTGCCCTTGTTGCCGAGTCGCCGGGCAGAAGAAAGAAAAATGCCCCGGTAACAATGCTGAAAAAACAGGCGAGGCCGCTTAGACTTAAAATAAGGTGATAGAAATATTTGATATAGAGAGGAAGGGCGTTGCTGGGATCAAGACTGCCGTCTTCAACTCTCTGCATAAAATCTTGCGGCGCTTCCGCTCCGGGAACCGGGGGATAATTCACTTCCAAGGCAAAAACAGGAAGAGCAAGAGAAAAAAACAGAGGGAAGGCAATTATTAGGATTAGAATTTTTCTTTTAGTAGTCATTTATTAGATTGGTTTGAAGCTATATTGCGAACTTGGGCTTCGTTGTTTGGCTGGCTCAATCTTAATTTTTGGTTTTAATTTTTTTCTTCCGTTTCTATCAAGAAAGAAATAAACCACTTTCAACGGGAGAAAATTTCCCAATATCGGGAAAAATTCAAGAGCAAGAGCGATTACCGCTCCCCAAGTAGAGAAGATCGCCTTGAAAGAAAGACCATATTTCGCCATTTTTAACAGAGCGATAACAAGGAGAAAAACTAGGGCAATAATAAATTCAACTACCATCCAAATACCGGTCAAGTTCAGAGCTCCTGTGGCATAGCCAATAACATCGCCGAGGATAGTGACAAAAAGGATGACAATATCAAAAAGATCAAAACCACTGTCTTCATCTTGGCTTGACTCTACTTCAGTAGTTTCTGACTGCGTTGTTGTCGCCATTGCTCCGCTAGAAGTGTCTACAGGTGTTTCTTCTTCAGGAGTTTCGTCTTTGTTTTCTTCAATAATTTCCTCAGGCATATTTTATTATTGAGCTTCTTCTTTTATTTCTTTTTTCGCTTGCTTTATCTTTAAAACCTCTTCCGGCGCCGTGGTAATAATTTGGTCTTCAGTGTAAGAGGCGACAACAGTAACGGCCACGTGTTTGCTGCCGGCGAAAAATAATCCTTCGCCGATTGAGCCCTCAAGCAATCTTAATCTTTCTTCCTCCGTCAAACCGAAGGTTTTTTTGACGACATCAATTGTCGCCGGGCTCTGCCTCATCAGGATTTGAATAGAAGAATTGGCGACAATCGGCTGGCCGTAATCCGACCTCATAAAGTCAGCCACATCCTGGGTAATGGTGGTTACGCCCAGCCAGTATTTTCTTGCCCTTTTTGCCAAGCCATAAAGGAAAGAAGCGCCGTCATCAGTCTGCATCATCCACCACGCCTCATCAATAATCATAATTCTTTTCTTCATCTCCGAAGCAATTTCTTTCCAGACGTAGCGCATGATAATAAACATTGCTAGCTGTTTTAGCTCCTCTTCCATATCCTTAATGCCAAAAACCACAAGTTTCTTTTTTAGAGAGATGTTTGATTGCTGATTGAAGAAGCTGGCGTAAGTGCCGGTAGTGTATTTTCGCAAGCGCCTGACCAAGCTTTCCCCGCCTTCCATTGTTTCAAGCACAGATTCCAAATCAGACATCAGAGGAGTATTTTCTTTCCAGGTCGCGGGATCGCTTTCAGCGGTGATGTCTCTTGCCCGATAAGTCTCGCTTAAGGCCTGGTCAATAATGGCGTCTTCTTCTGGTGTCAGGCCGCCAAGCATAATTCTCATCAGGCCGACAAGATTGATGATATTTGAGCGTAAAACATTTTCCGAATCTTCATCTTCGCGGGGGATAGGCAAATCAAAGGGATTGATGTGATAAGGCGAAGAAAGGGAAAGGTTAAGAAAGGCGCCGCCGGTCGCGTCAGCTAAAAACTGGTATTCGTTTTCCGGGTCAAGGACAATGACATTAATCCCCGTCATCAGAGAACGAATAATTTCCAATTTAATCATATAGGATTTGCCGCTGCCGGAAACGCCGAAAACAACCGAGTTAAAGCTTTCCATGGCAAATCTGTCAAAAAGAATCAAAGAGTTGTTGTGCTGGTTGATGCCGTAGAGAATGCCATCGTTAGAGCTTAAGTCAAAGGAAATAAAAGGAAAGACGCTGGAAAGCGGGCCGGTATTCATCGGCGTGTGGACCAAGAGCTTGTCCAGGCCATAAGGAGAAGTGGAAACAAAACCTTCGCCCTGCTGATAAATCGCCGCCTTGACGAAGATAAGGCGGGATTCAAGAATTGATCTCAAGGTTGTTTCAATTTCCAGCAATTTTTTCTTTTCGTCGCAATAAACAGTGATATAAAGACCGAAGCTGAACATTTTTTCCTGCGCTGTCTGCAAACCGTCTCTTAGCTCTTCCATATTCTTGTAAGCGAATTCCAGCTCCGGAGCGCGAATTAATCCTTTTTCTTGCCTCTCCATCATTTCTGCCTGGACAGCGGTAATTTTTTCTCTTAATTGTTTGAGAATCTTTGTTGTGTCTGCCGGATGAATAAAGAAAGAGATGTCCATAGGAATATCAAGGTTGATAATCGGCGCAAACCAGCCGGTTGTCAGATAGCGGGGATAAGAGAAAATGAAAAAGCTTTGAGTATATCTTTCTCCCAGCTCAATGAAGTTAGGAGTGACTTTAATGGAGGAAGGAGCAATAAAATCTTTGATGTCTATTGTTTCAAAGCTCGGTATCTCCAATTGGCTTTTTCTTTTAAAAAAGGGTATTTTCATAAATTCTGTTTAATCTGCGATATTACACACTTGTTGTGGAATATCGCAGATTAAACAAATCTTTAACAATTTATATTTTTTATTTGATTAATTCCGGCGGAATTTCCGGATAATAGCCTACCTCTGATTGTCTGGGGTGATGAAGACTCCAGAAAAATTCAATAATCTCTGAAGTTCGTAAAGGGACGGTTTGGATGCCGCACCTTCTTAGTCCCAGAGCGACAAATTCCATCCTTTGCCACAACTGGCTTTTGCATCTTTGAAACGTTTCTTCGGTCAGGTTGGTAGCTTTGGTTGTCTGAAAGAAGTCAAGGAGACCTTTTTTCTTTTCCGTGCCTTCAATGTCCCAAATAGTGAAAGGAACGATAAGGAAAAACTTTTTTGACATAATTGTTCCTTGCGAAACCAAGCTTTCAATAAATTTTCGGTATTCCAAAGTTTGAACTTTCATTAATTCTTCTTCCTGGACTTTTACCAGCTCTTTTAAGCGTTCAATATAGCCGGTAAGATTTAATTTTCGCGACTGGACAAGGATTTGGCAGGAAAAATCAAGCGAGTTAAGAAAATTTTGGAATTGATAAATTGTCGCTTGCTGTTCCTCTTCGGATTTCAAGGCAAAGTTCAAAGAGGAGGTCATTAAAATGCCTCTTAGGGCGCCGCTTTTTAAGATGAGAACCCCTTCTCTTATTTGACCGATTTCCAGAAATTCTTGAGTTGAAGGCATAAAAAATAAATAAATAAATTTTTTCTATTTCGGGCCGATTTCTAACTGGTTTGCCAAGTCGCCCAGCCGGCCGCCTTCGCCTTTCATCGGCTTCGGCTCTTCTTTTTTCGGTTGTTCCGGCTTGTATTTAGGAATAACGTAGAGTTTTTGGGAGATGGCTTTTTTCTTCCAGAGGTAGGTTCTGCCGGAGATAATAAAGGCGAAAAAATTACTAATGACAAGCGGTAAGGGCTGGCCTCTAATTTGGACAAAAATCAAGCTTAAGGTGCCGCCGCCGATAATAACCACGCAAACCACTAAGAGAAAAATACTTTTCGCCGCTAGAACGAGGTAGAGAAATAAACAAATGGCGGCGCCAAAGAGAAAAATGAAGAACTGCTTGAAGCTAAGCGGCCCAACAATTTTAATATCTCTTTCGATGAATTGGGGGACTTGAAATTGTTGCATATGGCGGCGAATATAAGAACAAAGTAATAAAACTTATTCAACGCTTTCTCTGTACGAATCTTTTCTTATTGGTCCTCTTTTTTGCGGCTGGGATTGGGGATTGGCAGCGCCTGGCGCCGGCGGCTGAAGCGTAATTTCATACAGAACATTCAGGTTTTTTCGGACAGGATAAAAGACAAAACGATGGATAGTTTTATCTATTTTTTCTGCCACTGATTTTTCAATGCCCGCGTCTTCCAATGCCTGCTTAAATTCGTAGGGCGGCAAAAGCCCGAGAATAACATAGCCGAGATTATCAACCAAAGCGGAATGCTGTTCATTATTAAGATTGTGCTGGGTTGAAACTTCTTCAATCGTGTTGATTGTGCTTTCAGAGCCGATGGCGTCTTTCAATTCTTCGGGCAGGGCGCGGTAAAGATCTAAAATTTGTTCTCTTGAATATTGAGGCATATTTCTAAATGAAATATTTATTAGTAAATTTTACCACAAGAGAGAAAAAAGGAAAAATAGCAAACAATTTCCAATTTTCAATTATCAATTTTCAATGAATTTTCAATTTACCAATTTTAAAATAATTACGAATGTCAATTTGCGATGTTATACTGCAACATAAACTTGCGATGTTACATACTTGTTGTGGAACATCGCAAGTTGAGAAGGTTTTGCGGAAACTCGGATTCCACAACAAATTTAATTTCTAATTGACCTAATTTCTAATTGACCTAAACAATGACCAATGTCCAAGCTCCAATGACCGGAACTGTTTGGGATTTGGACATTAGGATTTGATTAGAAATTAGAGCAATTAGAAATTAGAAATTCACCATAAAAATTGCTCGTCCTTTACAAACCCATCTAATCGTGGTATTAAAGTATAGCTATTTAAATCTTCTTTTCCCTCATTTCCCCAAACTTCTCCTCAAAGATTCTTCTCCAGAATCGAAAACCAAAAATCCCATCAACTCCTTTTTCCATTTTTCCTCGAAAAAGGAAAATCTCAATCAATCATCAAATCCCTGCCAAATTTGACGATTTCAAGTACCTTGAAAGGCCAGAGGAAGGCCTACTCGTTGATGGGTTAGCGATTCGCTGTTTTCTCAAATGGCAAATGAGAAAACTAGTGGTTTGGAATCTAAAAGAAAGGAGGTAAACAAAATGAATGAGCGGTTGATTGCGGTTTGCCTTGCTTCTTCTCTCCTATCCTTTTTTGCTTTGCTGATTGGAGCGGGGATACTTGTTCTTCGGGGAAGGAGTAAAGCTAGAAACGAAGAGGAGCGTCGGGCGGCATATGTTTACGAACGAGGAAAGACAGATAGTGAGATTTTGCAGATAATAGAGGAGTTAAAGGAGTTAGTGGCAGAAGAAGAAACAATACAGGAAATATTGGCAGAAACAAAAACAAAAAGAGGAGCTCCAAGCGAGAAAAGAGAGACTCTAGATGAACGGAGTCTAGGCTTAGATTCTGGTATTGCGGAGATAAATCGGAGGAGGAAAGAACAGCAAGAAAAACAAAAAAAACAATGGAGGGAAGCCCGCTATGGAATTCAAAAACAGTGGGGGCCCATTGTCAGTAAGGCACTACATAGTTTAGGAGTAGGACAGTGGGGCAAGGAGAAATTCAAAGAGTTTAGTGGTCAGCGGAGCTGGGCAGTTCAAGAATACGATCCTTTCCTTAGCTACGAGGGACGAATATGGAAAGACAAATGGTACCACTTTTCTGTGAGGATAGACTTCGATGTGGATCCTGATCGAGGGTTTATTCCTCAAGGATTCACGGTGACTTCGGCAAAGGGCGAGATAAAGTGTCCGTTAACAGAGGTCGCCTTGGAAGAGGCCATGGTTAAGGCCTTCGAGAGTGGGCCAGAGAAAGGGCCACAAATACGATAGACCTGAGCAGAGAAAAGAAGTAAAGAATTGCCGGCGGTTCCCGCCGGCAATTATATTTTACAAAATTGAATAAATATGTTATAATAGGGCACGCTTAGTTAGTTCTTTAACTCTTTAACTTCTGCAGGAGAAATCCTACGTTTGTCTCGTCTAAGGAGGGCGAAAATGAAGGACATCAATTGGAGATTAATGTTGTTGTGTTGCTGTGGCGGCCCCTTAGGGCTACTGTTGGGACTGCTGTTTTTCCTCGCTCTTGTCTGGATAGCTCTTCCTCTCGTTGCCACTAAGGTAACATTTCTTCGTCCCTTTGCGGAACTTTTTCTGATGCCCATTTTTCAGTTAATGAAAAGATGGGTCGAGAAAGAAATGTTCTCTTGGGGCCGAGTCATCACTGTGCAGGAGGGGACAGCGGTGATTGGCCAGCGCGGTGGTCAAGCAGTCAAGGCTTTCGTCCGATGGGGTGGGCACGAGCTTGACTCATTCGGAGAGGTTGTTGATGCGACCGGAACTTGGTATCCGCTTGGCGGCCTGACCTTCATGGGTTTTGGAGTAGAACCCATGATTGTTTCGGCCAGATGGGTGAGTCGGGAAAACGGCAAGGTGGTGCCTCGAGAGGAAAAACTTGAGGCTCTTGTGGTCACGCCGCTCGTCAATGTGATTCAGGTGACAGCGGCTGAAGCCACTGGCGGCTTGGTTGGCGATTTTGAGGTGGATGTTCACTTCAGGATTATCAATCCCCTCCAGTACGCCAGAGTGGCGTATAATGCCATGAAGGTCATCACCTCCCTGGTGACCACTGCGTTTGTCACGCAGATTGGAAGGCAGAATCTGCGTGACATTTTCGGGCACCAAGATGAGGCGTCTAGAGCTCTTATGGCTATGATGGAGAGCTCTGGAAGTCTTCAGAGGATAAAGCAAGAGTTTGGGCTTAAAATCGAGAGGATGGTTATTCCGGAGATAGCTCCGGCAGACCAGAATCTCATTGCGGCTCAAGCTCGGGCCGAGCTTGAGGCCCAAGCGCGCGTGACTAGCGAAGAAGGTCGTGGTCGCGCCTGGGCAGCACGGCTCGCTGCAGCGGCTCGAGGTATTCGGGCTGCCGCAAGGGCAGTGTTTCGGGGCTAGCTAAGGCTAAGCCCAAAAGGGACGTCAGACGACGTCCCTTTTCATTTTGAATGCAGTTTTATTATACAGTAGATAGTTTAGGAAGAAGTTGCTCCGCCACCCGTCTGGCGATATCTGTCGCGGTAGGTAACAGCTTTTTCGAATCTTTCAATCGCTTCTTTTCGCTCATTGGTTTTAGCCTCTCGCTTTTTGATTTCCTCTTTGAAACGAAGGTTTCTCATTTCTTTTTTACCCATCTTAGAAGCTGTAGCTTGGAATTCCTGGAGTGTTGTTTCTGCGCGCTGGGCCATTGTTGTTAAATTTTGTCTTCTTGTCTCAATTTCTGTATCATCTAAAGGGCTAAGAGTTTCCATCAACCTCTCATTTTCGCTCACAAAAGCCGAGAATTCAGGATCGTCTGGGGGCAGAGGCGTTGGTCCGGGCGGTGGTGAAAATGGTGGTGGGGTTGAACCAGAAGCTGGCGGTCCGGGCCTTCGTCGGGAAGCACTGCGAGTAAGAGTTGAAGCTGCGCCGACAGCTAATCCCGCAATTGTATCTGCTGATGATGGAGTGGAAGTGCCGGAAGGAGTAGATGGTGTTCCGGATCCGCCACGTTCACGCTTAAAAAGCTTGCGGCTCTGACGATAACCAACAGCTCTGTCAAAAGTTTCTATCTCTTTTTCTAGATTGTAAATTTCTTCCTTACTCTTTCTAACCAGTCCTTCTCTTTCTTCCTTTTCTGCGTCTTTGAGCTGTTTTTGTAAACCCGTCAATTTTTTGCTATATTCATCTTTTTTGCTTGCGATTTCGCCATCCTTCATCTTAAATACTCTTCTAGCCAGAGGAAGATGTTTTTTATGAAGTGGGACGTAACCTATCTTAACTTTTTTGTCAGTTGTTTCATCAGTTTCAGCGCTAGAAGGTGGAGTGTTAGAAATTCCACTTTGTGAACGATATTCCTTCATTTTTTCAAAATTTTTTGAATTTTTCTCGGCGGTTTCGTATTCTTTTTCCGCTTTTTCCATTCTTGTTCTAAAGCTGTCGCTAGTTACATTAGGGCCTCCAGCTGCAGATTCTTTTTTGAGTCGATCACGTTCCTGCTTAGCTGTTTCTAGTTTTAATGTTATGTCTTTTTCCTCATTTTGAAACTGTTTGCCATCCATTTTCAGGAGTCGATGTTCGTTTTTACCTTCGAGACCTTCAACTCTTCCTTCCATTATAGGACTAATTACGGCGTCGCTAACTATGTATCTTGCCATTGTGGGGTTGCTTTCATTTATCTTGGCTCCGCCCAATCCCTCAAAAGCTTTTATTAAGTTTTCCGATACCTCACTTTTTTCTTCGAAAATCTTCTTAACTTGTTGGGCGCTACCGTGAAGAGCAATGGCTTGCAAGAGCATTGGATCATTAAGAGCTTTGTCAGGCATAGCTTCGATGTTAGCCATAGTCATCAGCTTTGTCGCTTTTTTATAAGCAGCTCTGATAGTTGCTTCTGCCCCTTCGAAGCCTAGCTTGGTTAACTTTTCTACGTCTTCTTTACCAGCTAAATTTTTTTGGATAATACTGGCGGTTTCTGTGTAAGCAGCTGTTTCTCCTAGTGCTTTTACCGCTTTTTCTCTAGTAAGACCTTTTGCCTTCATTACTCTTGAGATATCGTTTTCTTTAATTTCTTCTTTCTGACCAACCAGTTCAGGAAGAAATCCAGCGAAATCTGGAATCATATAAGAAGCATGTGTGTCCATCTCTTTTATAAAGCTTTTTTTGAAACCTGACGACGATTTGGTTAGGCCAATTCCTTGCGGAGTATTTTTTAGGTAGTTGGCCATGGCTATTTTTCCTGTCCAGTCAAGACCGCTAATATTGTCTGCGTAGGCAGCTGCACTATGAAAGTCCTTGCCAAATCTTTGGGTAAATTCTGTTTCCCTTTCTTTGATTCTGTCGCCAGCGTGAGCTGTTCTTTCTAACATAGCTCCCGACATTCTTCTTTTTGCCCAGCCAGGAAGATTGCCGGTCACGAAGCGACCAAATTTTTCCGAGCGAGAGGCATCTGCTCCAGCTTCTTTAAGTTTGCCTCTAGCAAAACCTTGAGAAAAGTCTCTTGCAGTTTTGCTGCTAGCAAAACGATCGACAGCTCTTTCTTTCAATGTGCCCACTCCTTTGCTTGCCAATCCTGCGCCGGCAACAATGGTGGCGCCAGCCCATCTTGCGGTGCGGATAGCATAAGAAGCGCCGGCAACAGAAGTGCTCATTGCCGCGCCCATGCCAGCAGTGATGAAACCAACGGCAAAGCCCAGAGGAAGAAGAGTTTGGATGGTATCAAGCCAAAAAGATTGATCGGATAGATTTCCTGCCTGGACAGCGGAGCTTTGCATAATGGTGCTAGACTGCATAAAGATTTGATTGCCGAGATAGAGGAAGAAAGCGGCAACAACGCCGACAAAACACCATTGGAGAAAACCTCGCCACCATTTTGTCCAATAGCCGCTGAAGCCAGGGACGATATAGGAAAAAAAGGCGATGGGAGAAAGAATAACATGAAGCCAGATAAAAATATAGCGAAACATAAAAATAATAGAAAAAACAGCGAGAACAAGACTGAGATAGAAATTAAAGCCGACAAGGACGAAGAGCTGGAGCGCCCGCTGGATGGCTACTGTAATGTCTTGGTTGGCAAGACCAGTAGTAACTAAAGTTTGCTGCTCGGTGAGGTCGTTAACGGCTCCTTCAAAGCCGGAAAAGCTGCCGACAAAAAAGTTCATCACAATATTAGAAGCATCAATAAAAATACCGCAGATGACCGGGCTGAAGTTAATAATCAAAGCAATTAAGATAAGGTTGGGGAGGATCTTTTCATATTTATACCTTTCTATTTGTAAGGCTGTGGCTAGGCCGATAAAAGCGAGAATGATAATAAAAAACATATTGACCAGATTTCTTGTCAGTGTCCAGCCAGTGGTCACAAGCGGATTGCCAGGCGGCATCCCTGTGTAGCTCCAATTCATAAAATGCTCGTTCATCACGATTCTAAGGAAGCCCGAGGCTAGTTGCAGTAAAGAGTTAGAGAGGTTAAGAATAAAAGTGCAGGTTTTAGAGAGAAGAAATCTGGCGACGGCATCGCCCATTTCGTCCCAAAAGGCATGGGCACGGGCGAAAGGAAAAAAGAGGAGAAGAGAGAGAAAAATAACAGCGAAAAGTTTTTTGTTGTTTTGGCTCATTATTTTTAGTTCAAATTTTTATTTTTTCATTTTAGCACAAATTGCTTAAAACTTTTAGTCAAATTTAACCAATCTTTCAGAGAAAGCGCTTCGGCTCTTTTTTGCGGCTCTATTTTACTTTCATTTAACCAAAGCAAAACTTTTTCTTTGTCCAGCTTTGCTTTTTTTTCTTGGCTTGGTGCTAAGCCAAGAGCGAGGTTATTGATAATTTGTTTTCTGGGATGGGCAAAGCCAGCTTTAACGATCCTAAAGAATAGATCTCTGTCTACATTTGCTTTTTCTTTTTTCGTTTTTAATCTGATAACTGCCGCGTCAACTTTTGGCCTTGGCCAAAAACAGGATTTTGGCACAAAAAACATTATTTGTGGCTGGCTGTAAAAATTGACGCTGATAGCCAAGATACTCATCTTTGGCGGCTTGGCGCAAATCCGTTCAGCTACTTCTTTTTGAATCATCACAGTTATTTCTTCTGGAGGATTTTCTATCTCCAGAAATTTTTTGATAGTGGGAGAGGCGACATTAAAAGGAAGATTAGCCACTAACTTGAAACCTGAATCTTGAAACTTGAAACCCGAAATGTTAATTCCTAAAACATCGCCTTCAATAATTTCCACATTTTTGAAACCCTTGAGAGTTTTTCTAAGGATTTCTATCATTTTTCTGTCTTTTTCAATGGCAATGACTTTCTTTGCTTTTCGGCTAAGACTTTGAGTAAGAGTGCCAATGCCAGAGCCGATTTCTAGAATTGTTTCTGTTTCTTTAATGTTTGCTGCTTGAATGATTTTGTCTAAAATCAGCCGAGAGATTAAAAAATTCTGGCCAAATCTTTTCAGAGGCCTAGCTTCTTGCTCGCCGAGAAGGGCTTTAATCATTTCTTTGCTAGTCAAATCTAAAGTCATTGTTTTATTCTATAACAATTGTTTAAAAATTGTTCAGTTTAACTTTGTGGAGAATCGGGCTCTACAAGATTTCGCGGACTTAATTTCCAATTTTCAAATCCCAATTTTCAATGATTCAATTTTCAAACATCTTTTATTCTTTTGTCTTTTTTGTTTGTAAATTAGTAAATTGGAGCTTGATTGTAAATTGTAAATTGAAAATTGAAAATTATTAACTTTGTGTAAAAAGCGCTTGACTTAAGCCGGAGAAAAGGTAGAATTAGATTAAAGCTGCTTCTTAGCCTAAAAAGCTGGGAAGCAATTAATATCCAGCAATTTCTTAAAAAAACTGAAATTGTGAAGCTTGCGAGGAGGCTTTTCCGAAGCAAAGTCAGCAGGGTTTTCCAAAACCCGTTTCTTTGTTTAGCCACAGTGATTTTTTGTTTTTTATGTTTATGCCGTTGTCCTGTCCTAAAGCAGGATTTTTTCTTTGCCAGAGCTTCTTTCCCGGTGCAGGAAGAGAAAATTTTTCTTGAGCAGAAAGACGGCGTTATCGTTGATTTTCCTCAAAGAGCGGTGGGAGAAAACAGTTTTTGCCAGTCAGCGCCGGCGGCTTTAGTGAAAACCGAGGTTTTTGCGAGTCTGGGCGAAGAAGATGCTTTAGCAAAGAGAAAGGAAATCATTGAATACAGCGTTCAGTCCGGAGAAACCCTTTCTTTTTTATCGGAAAAATTTAACATTTCCATCGAAACAATTGCTTGGGCTAACGATTTAACCGTGAAATCAAAGATTAATCCCGGCCAGAAATTGATTATTCTGCCGGTCTCCGGGGTGATGCATATGGTTGAAAACGGGGAAAGTCTTAGCTATTTGGCTCAAACCTTTAAAGTAGAAATGAAGGAAATTATTGAGTTTAACGAATTGCCGGAGAACGGAGAAATCTTTTTGGGCGATTTATTGATTCTTCCGGGCGGGAAAATGCCAGCCAAACAGACAGTTTATTCCGCTCCTTTGGCTTCCAGCTATTTTATCAGGCCTGTGCCAGCTGATTTTTGCATCAGTCAGGGATTGCATTGGTATAATGCGATTGATTTTTCTAATGGCAAGTGCGGCAGTCCGGTCTTTGCCAGCGCTGGCGGTACTGTCCAGAAGACTGGTTATGATTATTCTTTGGCAGGTAATTATGTCCGCCTTCTTCATCCTAACGGCGTTGTCACTTTTTATGGCCATCTTTCGGCGATTTTAGCTCAACCCGGCCAAAAGGTTTCTCAAGGAGAAATCATTGGTTATGTTGGCCGTACTGGCTACACTCTTGGGCCTACTGGCTGCCATCTTCATTTTGAGGTTCGCGGAGCGAAAAATCCTTTTAATCGGTAATTGTTTTAATTATTAGTTTAGAAAATATCAAAACAAAGCCGCCGAGCTAAGCTCGGCGGCTTTTTCTTTAATCACATATCCGAAACTGTGAATAACCTGTGAAAAACTGTTTAACATCGTAAGTTAAACAGATTAGCTAATCAAAAACTCGGCCTGTTCAAGGCCGAGTTTTTGATTTTTCACCTTACTTTATTTCAACAAGGCAATCGCTTTTTGGAGTTCAGTTATCAGATTTTGCAAGATAGCTATAACTCCTTGTATTTTTTGCGTATCAGGTTGGCAAACAGGGCAAGTTGGACATTGCGTAGTATTTCCAATGATTTCAAAGGTTCCATCGCTTTCATCCCAGCCAAAATAACCGGGCTGTGAAGGAATAGGCCAGATTTCCGCAGACGGCGGAAGGTCTTCGCCATTCTTTTCCGACCGCCAAAGCGGAACGATGTTCTTGCCGGCGCTTACCCTGACGATATAGTCCTTACTATTTAAAATGTCAGACGATATCTGCCAAGAGTAGCTTCCGTCGAACAAGCTTACAGTGGCTAGGTGCTTTACAAAAACCGGGACTTCGCTGGCGCAGGGCGCGCAGACTAAGCCAGCAGGACAGACAGGACAAGTTATGGTTGTTCTTCTGAACAAATCAATTGAAGCTTTTGACCAGAAAGGTTTGCTGTCTTGAAGAATTATTATTTCCGGCCCTGTAACTTCCCATTTGATTGCTTGGATCGTGTTTCTATCCCACACCTCGCCACCATTCGGCGCCACGACCTTAATCTTATAATCAATCGGATAAATACATTTTTCTGTGGCGTCATCAACCACTCCGGTTTCAGGAATTCCACATTTCTTTTGGAGCTTTCTCACGGCTTTTTCGGTCAAAGAACCGTAGTACCCCGTGACATAGCCTTCAGGATAAACATCAGAATCAGTTTTTAAGATTTCTTGAATCGCTTTTACTTCTTCGCTTCTTGAGCCGATAGCAACGCCCTTGGCATTGGCATGGCTAAAACCGATTGAGGCGATGATAACGCCCAGGAGAAATAAAACAGAAATTTTTTTCATCATATTTTAATCTCTAAATTTTTTTATTCGGCCTTTAATAATCGTCCTTTCTTTAAATATTAACGGTCTAGGTTCTTTGGGGTTGCATTATTCTTTGTTTCCCCCAAAAGATTCTATTTCTTCAACCTTTTCTTCGGTCAAATTTATTTTCCCTTCCCATCTTTCTCCATCAGATTTGTATATTATCGAAGCTTTTTCTTCAGATTCAGATTCTGGCAGAACGAAAATTGAGTTTCCTTTCTTTTCCAATTTAAACTTAGGCGCAGAAACGTTAATATCTAAAACTTCAGCTCCTTCCGGGATTGTTTTTTTAATTTCAGAGCTTTTTTCCGCGATTTCCGCGGCCTTTTCTTTTTTTTCCTCCATCAAGCCGGTAACAGTAGGAATCAGCTTTTCTATCTTAGATACCTTCTTTTTTTTAATGTCTATCCCAATCAAAGCGCCGCCAAACCCCTCTTTTTTTTCCAGATTTTCCGCTGGAGTTTCTGCGGATTTCGGGCCATAAATTATCGCCCTGTCTTCTTTTGGCGTTTCCTTTGGCTCAATCAGGACATAGGCTTGGCCATCGATTATTTTCACATCTTTTATCGTTGCCCCTTCATTAATCCAGCCTTTAATTTCGTTGTTTTGGAGCGCAATTTCTTTAGCTTTGGCTAAATTATATCTCGGAGAGATCAAGTTATTAAAAATAAAGAAAGACAGGATAACGGCGAGAGCGCCAGCCGGAACTATTTTCCCGAAAATATTAAAGACTTCCGCCTTCTTTTTTTCCGGAAAATATTTTTTCATCAAAGCCAAGTTGAGCCTTTCCTTATGGCTTTTTATCTCAATGCTTGGCAGAGTTATCCCTTCTAATTTTTTTATCAGATTTTCCTCTTTCATACCCCGTTAGAAGTCTGTCGATTCCTAATCTGTATTTGATTAAAAATAAACAAACTTTTATTTTATCGCCCCGTCAATGCCCTACATAAAAATTTCTTAAAATTTTTATGCCCAAGACTTCTAACGGGGCATATAAATAGAACGCATTAACAATTACAAAGTTTCAAAAAATTCATCTTTTAGTTTTTCTATTCCCCGGTGTAAAAGCGATTTTATCGTTCCTTCTTTCTTGCCTAAAATCTCAGCAATTTCTTTAATTTGCTTTTTTTCGAAAAATCTTAGAACAACCACTTCCTGATATTTTATATCCAATTCTGAAATTTTTTCCTGCGCCCTTAAAAAATCTTGATGTTTTTCTAATTCTTCTTGGGCTTTTATAAATTCCGCTTCTAGGTTATCAGCGCTTGCCGGTTCCGCGATTTTTTCAAGCGGGGCTAATCCGCCCTTTCGTTTTCTGAAATAATTCACGATTTCGTTATTTGCTATTCTGTAAAGCCAGGCGGAAAAAGGAATATTTTTCCAGCGGAATTGCCAGAGATTTTTTAAAGCTTTCAGAAATGTTTCAGAAGTTACATCTTGGGCAATTTCAAGATCAGCCACTCTTTTTAAGATATAGCCAAAAATTTGAGAGTAATATTTTTCGTAAAGCTCGCTGAAAGCTTCGGGGTCTTTCTTAGCTTTTTCAATTAAATCTTCTTCCTCTGCCATAACAGTAAACGTTAAAAATTCTAGCTAGTCGGTTTCTTGGAGGCGGTACATCAGGGCTTCGCTTAAGTGGTCGTTCAAAATTACTTCTGAAGAATCGAGGTCGGCGATCGTCCTGGCGACTTTCAAAACGCGGTGGAAACCGCGGGGCGAAAGTTTGCCAGAGTCAACAAATCTTTGTAAGATGCTTTGAGATTCTCGTGGGACAGAGCAGAATTTTTTAATTTGGGGAATTTCCATTTCGCTATTAGTGACCATTTTTTCTGTTTTCAATCTTTGTTCTTGAATCTGGCGCGCCATTTCTACCCTTTGCCTGATTTTATCGCTCAATCCACTCTCTTCTTTTTCCGTCAGTTTTTCATACTTTAATTGAGGAACGCTGATGAAAAGATCAATCCTGTCCATCAGGGGTCCGGAGAGCTTGCGCCTGTATTTTTGGACTTGGGAGGCAGTGCAAGTGCATTGTTTTTCCGGGTTGTTATAGAAGCCGCAGGGGCAAGGATTGGCGGCGGCCACTAACGTGAACTTGGCGGGAAAAGTAGAATAATGCTTGGCTCGGAGCACGGTAATCTTACCTTCTTCAAGCGGCTGGCGGAGAGATTCGAGGACATCGCGATGGAACTCGGGAAATTCATCAAGAAACAAAACGCCGTAATGGGCGAGAGTAATTTCGCCGGGAAGGGGCGGGTTACCGCCGCCGATTAAAGCGGCTTCGGCAGATACATGCGTGCTACCCTATAGAGTTTGAGGAACTAATTTTTGTTTAAAAGAACCTTACTTGGCGGGACAGCTTTCGAACATACAAATGAGAGAAAGCTTGTCCTGTTTCTGAGGTAGTTATTAGCCAGATAAGACAACTATTAATTACCTCACACTGCCACTCATTACAATTCATGAAAATCAGAGCCGACGCCGTTTTAACAAGTATCAACCATTTTATATTCTTTATTTTCCGGCACGATAACCGATACTAAAACCGATACATCTTCTCTATTATTTAAATTAAAATTTCCACTTTCGTCAACGAATATTTTCATCCTTCTAAGTTTAACTTTATTTCTTTTTAAGAATGCTCAATCCTTCGAGGTATTCAAAATGAGCTAACAACTCTTTTAACATTTTATTCTTATCCTTTTCCCAGTTAAGATAAACCCTGTTAAACTCCTTTGTATGTCTTAATAGCGTCTCTGCGGCAAATTTTCTTTTCTGGCCGCCGCTTACAAAATAATAAGTACAGTGAGGAAATACTGATTTTAACTCTTTGGCTATATGGCTGTAAGTAATAAAGTGGTGAGTATTTAAACTCTCTCCTATTTTTAACTCAAGAACCGCCAAAGGTATAATTATTTTCTTATCTTTGGTTCCTCTTGGGATAAGGATTTTATTGCTTTTTAGTTCGGTAATGTCTATTTCGTCTTGGTATAAAACAATATCCTGTTCCAGAAATCCAAAAATAATTTTCCAATCTTCCTGAACCTTACCGACGGTCAAAGTATTAAGGATATTTACCTTCTCCTTAACCTTTATTGAGGAAAAACTGCTTTGCGTTAAGCCACTTTCAATAAATTTTTTAACTTTAATAGAAAATTGATATTCAGTCATTTTTGTCTAATATACTAAATTTTTGTAATAGACGAAGCTCCTTAAAAATTGTTTCGCCAAGTATAGAGAATTGGACAATTAGAAAGACCAAAATAACAAGTAAAATAACAGTTGGATGCCGCCGAATTTCGCGTTAGCAAAACTGGCGCGGTGCCAAGTTATTTTTTAATTCAAATCATCTTCTTCCGGCGCCACGGAGGGGGCGGCAGATAAGATGTCTTTGTTTGGTAAGCGCGTTCTTGTTGTGGCAACATTATCTGTTGAATTGAAAACTAAATTATTATTTTTTAAAAACAGCGTGAATTGTTCGAAATTTTGTTTCGTCTCGCTTTTATATTCTTTCATCATATTTAATAGATGATTATACAAAGATTCGATATAAGCAATATCTGCAGCATTATCATTTATATGTTTTCTATACATCTTTTGTGCCTCAATAAAATCATCGGCAAATTGTAATGGGTGTATGAATATTCTGTCATTGTCTTTTATGTAATGTAAATGCTTATCTCTGGGATACAAACAGGATGATGCTTCAAATCCTTTTTTTAGAGTGGCTTGATGAACTATGCCACACCTCCAACTGTCATAAATTAAACAAGCTAAGCTTTCTTCTCTATACAAAGGATTAACTTTTCCCATCCATTCGATTACAAACCATTTAAATCTTTTTCGCGAGCCTCCTTCTATAAAGTCTTTTTCGATACCGCCAAAAAAATCAATGCAACTACAAACTAATAAAATATAAGGATAAGAAAATTTAAGCTCATCGTTTCTTTCTTTTAATAATTCAATATCTTTGATAAGCATCTTATCGATGTATATCTCAAAGTAATTATTTAATTTTTGCTCATCTTTTTCCATAATTTTTTACAAGGTCTGTTCGTAAGACTGCTTAATTAGGGGGAAAAGTGGTCAAGTATCCTGAAATTGCTCTATTACAGATGAAGCAACTACTACAACCTGCTTCTTGCGCCAAAAGGTTATAATTGTTGTTTATCTTCAATCGTTCCATTCTCCCTATTCTTTCTTACACTTCTACCAAACTTAAACAATCTATCTGAAATTGGATTATTGGCGCTTGAATGGTATGCAAAAATAAAATCATCTCCGGGTTTATAACCATTTAACCAACTGTTAGAAATACTATTACCAGAATAGATAACGGCACTAATTTTTGAAAATTCATCAATTTCCATAAAATTAGCAGGAATTATTTCTTCTCTACCCTCCGCTTTTTTTACGATAGTCAATGATGGTTTATAGTAACCTCCTTGGAATTTTTCAGATCCCGGCTTTCTAATCAATACATCGGGGCCTTGCCCAAAAACCGCACACTTAAATAATATTCTTGCTTCAGATTCATGTTGAATCGCTTCACCGTTAACAGCGATAACTAGGCAATCATTTTCCAATACTCCGCTTTTTGGATTACTTAAATAATCTTTATATCTCTCAAATTTTGTCGCTATCGCATTTGTGATGCGTAAAGCTCTCGGCCGGTTAATCTCTTCTATATTGCCACCGGAAGAATATAATACTCCGGGAGTCAATATCGGCATTGGATCGACTGGGTCAGTTTTACCTAAATCGCACGCTATTGCCTCAATCCAAATCTTTTTCCCACCTTCTGTCTCAATACAAAAATCCGGGCCAATTTCCCAACTCTTTTCTTTAAGTAAAAGTTGGTGATTAAGTAAAACCGATGCAAGATGAAATTCCCACGCTCTTGATAAATGCTCCCTCTCGCTCTGAAAACCGACAATAAAATTTTTATCAAGATATTTTTGTAATTCAGGCCATTTATCCTCATACCACTTGCGCAGACCGGTTTTTCCAAGAGCGATTACAATATAAGCACGGGAGAAATTTGGATATTGCGCGAAAGCACCTTCGAGCTCTTTATCGCTTTTTATGCTTCCAGATAAGAAATTCTCCGGGAAAAGTAATCCCATAATTTTATTCTCCCCAAAGATCGGAGATTTTATCTTTAATTTTATGCTCAAAAAGTTTAATCATTTCTTTCGCCGAACAAACATATTTTTGTTCATCTTCAATCTGACTAACTATATTTCTCTGGATTTCTATTGATGGAAGTGGTATTTTGATATTCCGAATAAAACCCAAAGAAATAAATTTTTGCGTAGAACCTTCGGAATTGTTTTTGAAATACTTATTAAAATTATCTGATTTAAGGACGTGTTTCAAAAAATACCTTTCAATTTTTGAATTCTTATAAAACTTTATTAGAGCAACATTTTTTATAGCAAAATCTCTATCTTTTTTTACTACTATTGGGTTACCAATCGTACCAATCATTGGCATTATAATATCTCCATCATCTACTCGTGATCTTTTATTTATTTTTTCAAAATCATCTTTGGAAACTAAATTAACATCTGAAAAGTCAATTTTATCTCCGACAATGTTTTTTGACGTTATCAGAGGGTATCCTTCTAATTTATACTTGGGACTATCGTGTGTTCCATCTCTAACATCACAAATTTTTCCCAATTCAGCTATTTCCCACTTCGGATCAATTTTTATAGTTGGCTTGTAGCTATCTATAATCTGTTTTGCGCCGTCTATAATTTTCTGATAATTTTCCAATTCGGCAATAATTTCTTTTTGAACTTCAATTGGGGGAAGAGGGATTTTTATTTTTTTTAATGAAGAAAGGGACATTTGATCCAAGCCACTTGTCTTATTAGCTATTTTACTAAAATTAAAACTTAAAAGAATATAAAACAAAAATTTATTTATAATTTTTTCACTAAAATTTGCGAGTATTGCGATGTGTCCAACCACTGCGGCATCAACTCCCAATATGGCTCTATGATTAAGATATACAGATCCACTTCTTGGCAATAAAATAGAACCCTTCGGCCATATACTTATTTTCTTCGCTTTTATTGTGATTTCTGTTAAATGATCGTCTACTTCTGATAAATTATCTGTTATATGGTATCTTCCCAAATCCTTCATACGAACAAATGGCGTGCCGTTATCGCTGAAATGCTCTTCGCCTTGGGGTGCACTATCACCGCCAAAAATTTCACACACATCGGATAATCCCACTAATGGCCATTCTGCATTAGAATAATCAGTTGCTGCAAAGTAGCGATCGGCAGAGAGATTATAGTCGCCGTTTTCTGCAATTTTTTCTTTTTTAACTACGCTCGCGAACTTTAATTCTTCTTTGCTTAAATTAAATTTTTTACCTTCCTGAATTGCTTTTTTATACTTCGTCAAAAGTTCTAATCTCGTTGGTAAATCATTTTTATCAATCGGTCTTCTCTGCGCACCTAAATCACGACCATCGTTTTCAACTTTGACAAATAAAACCTCTTTAGTCTGTCTTGCAATTGTATTATTAAAAAATAAAATACTCGTCTTAACACTGGCATAAGGATTAAACACGCCATGCGGTAACGAAACCACTGCCCAAAGTCCATCTTCAACCAGCATTTTGCGAAGCTGTTTATAGGCATTACCGGATTGAAAGATTATACCTTCTGGCACAATAATACCGGCTTTGCCGTTGGGAGTTAAATGCTCTATTATGTAATCTACAAACAATACTTCTGAACGATTGGCTTGTATAGGAAAACGATTATGCGGCCTTATGCCTCCTCTAGGTGTCATAAAGGGAGGATTGGCCAATAAACAGTCAAAATTATCGTCCCAGCGGTCTAAACTGCTTAATGTGTCGTATTCATAGATATTTGGTTCTGCAAAGCCGTGTAGATAGAGATTTACAAGAGATAAACGCACCATTTCGTGGGATATGTCATAACCAACAATGTTTTTGGTTAATTTCTTTCTTTCGGTTGAAGTTAATAGCGAGCCGAGCTTATCTGATTTTTTATCCGTATTGTTTTTCAAAATATGCTTATAAGCGGAAACAAGGAAGCCAGCCGTGCCGCAAGCCGGATCTAATATCCTGTCTTCTTTTTGCGGATCAACGGCTTCAACAATAAAATCAATGATATGGCGCGGCGTTCTGAATTGACCGGCGTCACCCTGCGAAGCAGCAGTTGATAAAAGATACTCAAAGGCATTGCCTAATTCTTCGCTATGCTCATACTTAAATTCGTTTATACCCTTAAGAAATAAATCCAATACTGCCGGATCTTTGAAAGGTAAAAATGCACCCTTGAAAATATCTCTGAATAGCTGCGGTAATTCTTTATTCCTGCCCATTTTTTCCAATCCCTCCGAGTAAAACAAAACTCTTTCGTGACCGGCCAGCGAACGATCCATTATATTTCTCCAAGCATACTTTTTATACTCACCTCTAAAAAACGATTTTCCTCCCAGCTCTTCATTCTGCTCGTCAATATCGCTCATAAACTTATAAATCAAGCCGAGCGTTATTTGCTCTATTTGCTGCGAAGGCACTGGAATTTTACCGACAAGCACATCGCGCAGATAGTCAATTTTTCTTTTAGTTTCTGCGGTAAGCATAATAATTATGCGAAAATGTTTAATTTAACATTGTCTTTTATGTATTCCGGAATTTGAGAAATGCGATTCTTGCCTAATTTTTGGAAAACTTCCAACATTGCCGGGTTACCAGCATATTCGTTAAAGCGTTTCTGATTAACTGCGGTTCTAAAGTTCTCGTCAATAAGATAATTTCTAAAGAATTCACGCGCCTCGTAATAAACTTCTGGGCTAACATCTGAATTAACTAAAAACTTTTCAAATTCTTCTTGGGCTAATTCGTCTTTTGATTTGAAGCGAGGAATACGACCGAAAATCTTGTCTAATATCTCCCAAAGAGATAAATGGCGGTCTGATTGATAACCCTGTCTTATTCGCTCTAAAGTAAAGAAATCTTCCGGCTTGTTAAAGATTTTTTCTTTAACATATCCTTCCATTTGCTCATAATCCCCTGTTTCAAAGGCCTCTTTAAATTGTTCATCTCTTTTAGCTGCGTCTCTAACAACATTCTCAAATCTACTTACATAAAGCTCTTTATCCACTCGCATTATATTCCCTTCAAAGTTCATTACCTCTAGTGTTTTCAAGGGATCTGGGATATTGATTGAAGTGTTATCAATATGGACTGGCGGCCAACCGTCTCCTCCGCCACCACCTGTGCCAATAGGCGGTAATTTTATAATATCGTTATAAGGATATTTCTTTTCAAAATATTCACAGTTAGCAAAGAAATCAAAAAGCTTATAATTTTCTTTCTTTTTACTTATCCTTTCTTCTTCTCTCTCATATTTGAAAGCATAAGGTCTTGTGCCGCGTCCTTTGATCTGAACAAAATCTGTTGGGGAAAAAATCGGCCTTAATAAGCAAAGGTTTAATATGTCTTGGCAATCATATCCCGTAGTCATCATTCCTACTGTTATACAAACCCTCGTTTTACTTGATCTGTAACCTTCAAGAAATTTAGTATGACCACTTAAATTATTATTAGCGAAATTTATAGTCATTTTTTGAGCATCGGGAATATCAGAGGTAATCTGAACGGCAAAATCAGAATTATATTTGCCGGGAAACATTTTCATCGCGTATTCATTTAAAATAGCGGTTATTTTGGTAGCGTGTCTTCTGCTTACACAAAAAATAATAGTTTTGCCTATTTCGTTGGTGATGGGATCTCGCAAAGCATTATCCATAAATGCTTTAACAAATTCGTTATTTGTTTGTTCTGAAAAAAACTGCCTTTCAAAGTCCTTTTGTTTATAGATTACTTCTTCCTCGTCTCCTTCATCGTTCTGAACCTGAACCGCGTATCCTTCATCAGACAGCAACTGCGTTGTTATTTCGGTTCTGCAGTCAATAGCTAAAGGCAATATCAAATAACCATCTTTTGCTCCATCAACAAGAGAATAGCGATAAGTTGGTTCGTTGCTTTCACAACCAAAAGTTTTATAAGTTGAAAGAAGGTTTCTTCTTTCTAATTCTCTCGGGTCGCGTTCGTCTATGTCTTTTTTAGAAAGATTCTTAAGATAATCTTTTGGCGTTGCGGTCAAGCCCAACTTATGACCGATAAAATACTCAAAAATTATTCTACTGTTACCAGAAATAGAACGATGGGCTTCATCGGAAATTATTAAATCAAAATCAGTGGGAGTAAAAATCTTAAGATATTTATTATCATGAGAGATGCTTTGAACCGTGGTAATTACAATTTCGGCTTTACGCCAGTCATCTCTATTCTGCTTAAAGATAACTGTCCTATAATCAGATTTCAAATAATCTTTGAATGCCTTTTCTGCTTGGTTCTCAAGTTCTAAGCGATCAACGAGAAAAAGAACCCTACGAGCATTTCCGGTTTTAAGATATAACTTAATTATGGCCGCCGCCAAAAGAGTCTTCCCGGTGCCGGTGGCCATTTCAAAAAGGAATCTATTCTTTCCGCCGGTAACTACCTTCTGAATCGTTTTTATTGCATCTAATTGATATGGACGGAGAAACTTTAAACCAGTATCACTAATAAATAATTGGCGCTTTTTTTCGTCAATCCAACGAGGATCTTTTTCATAAAAAGGGCTTTGAGTAAGTGCGATATAGTCATCTTTAATCTCTTCTTGAGTTAACTTTTCGGTATCAGGAGAAAATTCTTTATTCCCCTTCAAACTTTCTAAAGTTGGAAATACTGATATTCTCGTGGGATTTCCTAATTCTTTATCCCAAAAATAATGGATATTGCCATTTGAAAGGATTATAAAACGAACATTTTGGCTGTTCGCATATTTACGAGCTTGCTCCTTGCCTACCAAAGGATCTTTATCTTCAGATTTTGCCTCTAAAACACAGATTGGAAAGCTCTTTTCGTCTAATAACAAATAATCAACGAAACCATTATTTGTCTTCTCAAAATCCTCTCCCAGTTCATCTATTTTGATATTATTTTCTACTGTTATATTGGCCTTAACCTTCCCATTATCAAAGAACCTCCACCCAGAATTCTGGAGTAGATTGTTGATTTTAATTCGTGCCTTAGCTTCTTTTTGCATTCTTTATTAACTTTGCGCTTTTTTTCGGTAAATTTCAATCAAAAAATCGCCGGTTTGACGATTAAAAGTGCCCAGTGATGGACAGTTTCTATTTTAATTATTTAATAAAGTTCGACGCACTTCTCCCCACAACTGGTTAATAACTTTATTTGTTAATGTTTTATCTTTTAAGATCGTCATCCATGCATCTTTAACATCCGCTTGATTTGTAAGCAATAAGACTTTGGAGTTTAATAAGCAAGCCATCTTTTTTTTAATATCTTCATAAATTTTTCGCTTTTCTTTTTTAGACATATTATCCTTGTTAATTTTACGAGATAGATAGTAAACCCACATAGCTTGAATTGTGTCGATTTTATCTATCTTTACAGACATTTGGTGAGCACCTGTGGTTAAGATAACACCAACCATACCAAATGCACCTCCTAGAATAGAGTCTCTCACATAATCAGAATGCGGCGTTAATTCGAGGATAGATTTATCTATTCCTATCTCTCCTTTTAAAAATAATCTTATTTCACTTTCTTTTTTAAGACTTATAATCTTGTCAGTAATATCAAGAATTGTTTTAACAAAATAATGATTTCTGGATTCACCAGTCAAAGGTTCTCGGCTTTCTTTAGTTTCATGTTTAATGCCCCACCAAATTATCAACCCATAAGATCCAAGAAGGATAATAATAAGTATGATACCAAATAACATAAATTATTTCTTAATTTTTTCTTTCATTTACTTATTGAGAGCTTTTTTGATGAATTAACGAATAGTTAATTATAAATCCAAGACTTTCTAGTTCTCCTTGCGCAACAGATGTAGGAATCCCAAACCAGCAGTTTTCATTCTTTAAAAACGCTCCACCTCCTGAGCTACCGTGTTCTATTTTTGCAGAGGTTTTTATTAGGAATCCATCGAATCCACTAATCACTCCCTCGGTTGCTGTAATAGTATTTCCACCTACAATAGGATATCCCAATACCACAACCGAATCTCCCAGATTTATATCGTCAGGACTACATAAATTATAAGCAATTGTATTAGCATTCTCTGGAAGGGGTTGTGTTGGTTCAAGCAAGGCAATATCTGAAGAAGATATATTTTGCGTAACTGTAGCTTCATACCATCTTTGTGGTGGGCTTTTTATATCGTCAGTCAAACCGATAGAACATAACACCATCCCTTCAACTATATGGGAATTTGTAATCACAAGTCGGTTTAGTCCAAAAATTGTTCCGCTTCCACTACTAAAAGTTGGATTATCTTTATTGCTATCCACACAGATTATTCGTACTATGTATCCAGCGAAATTAGAAATAGAAACCGGCGATGTTGTATTTTCGGCTTGATTGTTGCTTAAGCTAGCTTCTTTTTCGCGAAGTTCTTTATCGAAATAAGATTTACAACTTGGTTCTTTATTGGTCTTATAAGCAGCTTCCAAGGCGAAAATGACTTTCTTTAAAGAATCTGTATCAAATCCCCCAGCCTCTTCGTTAACCTGGTTCGCTTTATCAAAAATTTCTTGTATTTCATCCGTAGATAAAAGAATTGTTGCACAATCTACCCGAGGAGCAGTCTTTTCAAGACTTTGGTTCTGTTGATTTTCCAAGTTTTCTACTTCTTTTTCTAATTTCGTAATTGTTTTTCCCTCTAGCTCTGCGATTTTATTTTTAGCTTCTTGATAGTAAGGAGATATTTTAGAAACCTCTGATAATAATTCTTTAGCTTTCTCCCAATTTTCTTTATTAAATTCTTCTATTCCTTGGGCGTATTCTGATTTATCTTCTGAAAGTTGTTTTATTTTCTCCATTTCATCAAAAATTTCTTTTCTTTTAATTCCAAAATTTTTGATTGGCCAAGTATCAAAAATAAATTCTAGTTCGCTAGTTGCTTCTTCATATTTTTCGGCTTTAACCAACCGCTCTGACTCAGCAATCCTTTTAGATGCATCTAGATAAAACAAGCCATAGGCCACTCCAATTGCTATCATTAAAATCCCTACGGAAAGAAAAAGAAGAAACATAGGGCTCTTTTTTCTTAATTGATTTTCCTTTAAATCAATTATATTTTCCTCGTCTTCGGAGATAATTTTAATTCGTTTTCTTAACATCATTAGAATTAATAAAGGGCGCGTTATTAAATTCCTTTACTTCTTGTTTAATTAATTTAACTTCATTTCTTTTCGTATATTGCGAATGGCATTGATTGTTTCAAAAACCCGGCTACTAATATCCATTAATAACCAGACATCAAACTCAATTTCTTCTAATATCTGGTCTTCTGTTCTGCCCAACATATTAACCAGCATGGCTTGTGGGAGCTTAAGCCCATTTTTGCTGTTTAGTTTTGCGTAATACTCCTCATATCTTTTCTTTAGCTTCTTCTCCTCTGTCCGGATAAAATCCGACACTTCTCTATCGGTTTCGCAATTCGCATAAAGAGAACGGTACGCCAACCAATTCTTATGAATTTCGTCCAACAGGCGTTTATCAGATTCCAAGGCTAGAGAAACAATCCAAAAATGAATAATTGCGATTTCCTCTAGAAATTGTCTTTCTAGCTTCTTATCAAACTCAACCCCAATCTTTTCAAGTTTTAACTTAACATCAGCATAAAAAGCTGCAGAAAATTTCTTAGCAACTTCCATAAAAACTATAGCCGCTTCTCCTAAATCTATATTCTTTTTAATTGGCGCTCTAGACATTTATGTGTCGCTTAAAACTATAAAGCTCCCCACCAGCGATAGCCTTTCGGCCACCCATGCCGGTTTCCCGACACGACTTCTGCGAGAAGCTCTGATGGAGAGCTTGATATCTCGCAGAAGTTTTTGCGCCATGCCTCAAATTAAGGTTTAGGCAATCGTATTCAGTTGTTATTTTATCTTACTACAAAACCAATGGATTTGTTGGAAAAGGGGCGTAAGATAAGCTAAAATAGACAAAAAATAAAAATAAATATGAAAACAGAAAAGGAAGAACCAAAACCTATTGATGAGCTAGTGTTAGAGGGAGTTAATATTTCAAGAATAGCTCACCCAAGAGACGCACTTTACGAAAGTGATCCTGATTTTTTAGATGCACTCTTTAAAAGATATGTTATTTGGAGACATGAAATTAGGATCTGGGCGGGTCAAGAGTATATAGGACGAAAAATAGATCCAAGTGTGTTTTTCGAAGGAGATAGTGTGGGCAATTTTAAGGCAGGCATAGAATATGGAGATATTAGAAGCAAAGAATCTCAAGAACTCATAAAGAACATCAGAAATGAGACAAAGGAGAAATTAAAAGTCCTTCGAAAGGCGAAAACGGAAATTTATAAAATTATTTCTCCTTGGAATAAAAACATACAACCCATTTTTTTACCCCTGGGCACAAAATGGGAAGATGTTAGCATAGAATTCCTTGATGGCCACAATGTGCAAATAAAAGCAAAAAATCTAAACTGTAAGGTCAATTATAAAGACATGGGCTTTCAAGATAATAGAGAGTTGGCGCCAAACATACAATGGGAACTACTACAGGATCTGGCTGAAGACGGAGGGATAAAAAAGTGGGGGCGTGGGGCAGATCTCAAGCTCAGAAAAAGAAAGCAATTATTATCAGAAGCTCTTAAATACTGTTTTCAGATGAAAGACGATCCCTTTTATAACTACAAACAAGAAAAAATGTATAGAATTAAAATAAACCTTGTGTCAGAAAGATCTCGCACCAAAATAAAAGAAAAAGCGCGATCAGAAAGAGAAATAGAAGAAGAAGATTTTTATGGAAACCAGATAGAGCGCTATTAACTTTCTCGCTTTTTGTGAATTCACCCTGATATCAACCAAATAGCAAATTTTTAAAACCCCCTTTAAATTAAGGGGTTTTTAATTTTCTCCGTGAATTTTCGAGATTATTTATAAGAGGAATAAAAAAGAACATGAACCAAAATACATTTTCTACTTTTGATCTAGGCCTAGCAGCTGCCTTGTCGACTCTCGGTTACGAGCTAAAAGGTTTAGACAGGTCAAATCCAAGAAAGATCAAATTCATTTTTGAACAAGATAAAAGGATCGAAAGGATTATAGAGAATTATTTCAACGACAAACTTAAGGTTTCTGCTTTAAGTCTGCTTAATAGTCTCAAAAATCTTAAAAACCGTATCTATTCTGATGAGTAATTTTTATGTTGTTAGGATGAGCAACTTACAAAGTTCTAAACGCTTTACAAAAACCATTTTGGTAAGGAAAAAAGAGATTTGAAATAACAAACAAAATGCAAAGACGAGAGGAAAAAATCACAGCGATCTTTGAACCGGATAAAAATTTTTGCGAAGAGTTCGGTGATTTTGTTATGGAGATAGTCAAGAGGAGAAGGGAAAGAAAACCTCAAAAATTAGAGAAAAACAAAGGCCGGAAAAAAGCAAACCTTCCATTTTCTCGGAAGGTTTGCTGGGCAAAACATGCTAACTAATTCTGAACCTTTCAAAATTTATTGTCAATGTGGAAAAAGAATCCCAGATGTTGCGGGATTGCAAAAGGTTCAGGCAATGGGAACAGCGAGTTATGAAGTCTTGCCCGAAGTTTGGGACGACGCCTTTGCTGGAAAACTCTCCGAAGTTTATCGCGAGTTGCGACAGAAACTGGGGCTTGCGGAAGTCCCGACAGTCGGAGAATGCGAGATTGAAAATGTCGAAAGCAATCAGTTAATCGATTTTTTGGAAGTTTTCCCAGAAGGCAAAGAGTATCTGGCCGATAGGCTTGCGCGCCTGAAGGCCAAAGTTAAGGAATTGAAGCGAAGAGCCGTCAATGCTTATAAGACAAATCTGAAGTGGCTTCGCGATGATTGGTTTAACAATCTCTGGATTGAAACTTTCCTAGAAAAAGAAACGCCACTGGAGATGTTTCCGTGGGACAGATACGGCTTAGGAAATAAGTTTCAGCTTCGATTGGAAATGCCGCAGAGTATTGAAGGGCTGGAAAAAGAAATCAGAAAAATATCTTGGCAACTAATGCCTCCAGAAAAAAGGAAAGGCGGCCTGACAGATGAGGAAATTAGAAGAGCCAAAGCATTTCCTTTTGACCAGCTCCTTGAGTTCAACAGGCGAGAATTCGCCAAGTGCCTCTGGCACAGCGAGAAAAACCCAAGTCTTCATTGGTATAGGAAAACCAACACGATCCATTGCTTCGGTTGCGGCGCCAATCACGATACCATTTCATTTGTTATGTCCGAAAAAAAGGTCGATTTTATCAACGCAGTTAAAATGTTGAATTGATATGAAAAGTGAAAAAGAAATCAGAGAACAAAAAAGTAAGGTTCGTAGTTTCTTACCTCCACAGGGTTATGAAGACCCGATAGAAAAAGCGGAAGATGATGGATATGAAAAAGCTCTAAATTGGGTTCTCGGAGGCGAAGAAAGAGAAGAACTTGAAAAAAGAGTTTCGTCAGTCTTTAAGAATCTTCTTAACGATTATGAAGAAGGTTTGGCTAAATTAGGTAATTCAGAATTGAGCAGATTGTATAAGATGATTTATGAAATCCAGTGTTGGATTGATAATCCGAAAAGAGAGGTGGGAAGAATATAAAGGTCATAACTAATTAAATATATTCGGGGTTTGCGAGGTGGGTGGAGCCGAAGTGTCCCTTCCCTCTACCTACCTCGCAGCTCGGAAGGGAAATATAGAATCAGAATTAAAAAAAGAGGCGATTGAAGAAGTAGAAAAATCGCAAAAAGAGGCGGAATTACAAGCCGCGGCTTTGTCGGAAAAAGTAGAGCCGATGACTGCTGACGAGTTGGCTGAAGTGTTGTCTCTGACGATTAAGAGCGACAAAGAAAACAAAGTAGTGGCTTTCCTATGTATGCTTTCGGCTTATACAGAAAACGACCAGATTAACGTCAGCTTCAATTCTCCGAGTGCGTCAGGCAAAAGTTATATTCCGCTGGAAACAGCAAAACTATTTCCGAAAGACAAAGATGTTAAAGAGATTAGCTACTGTTCTCCGACAGCGTTCTTCCACGACTACGCGGACTATGACGAAGAGACAAAGCTTTATGTTGTTGATTTGGAAAGGAAGATACTGATTTTCCTTGACCAGCCGCATACGCTTTTGCTTCAACACTTAAGGCCGTTATTGAGCCACGACAAAAAAGAACTGTTGGTAAAGATAGCCGATAGGGGGAAAAAGCAATTGACCACTAAAAACATTTTGCTGCGAGGTTTTCCAAGCGTTATCTTTTGCTCTGCTTCTTCCAGAATAGATGAGCAGGAAGCGACAAGGTTCTTGCTCCTGTCCCCGGAAGTAAATCAGGAGAAGTTGCGGCAGAGCGTAGCTGAAAGAATTAAAAGGGAATGCGACAGAAACGCTTATGACATAGAGGTTGAAACCGATCCAAAAAGGCAATTGCTAAAAAGAAGGATAGAACTTATTAAGGCAAGCCATACCACGGAGATAACGATACCTAATAAAGAAGCCAAGACAGAGATGATTTTAGGACTCTACAAGAGCCTGAAGCCGCGCCACAACAGAGATGTAAGCCGACTAATGATATTGGCCAAGATGTTTGCTTTGCTGAACTTCCAGCAGAGAAGGACTGACAAGCCGGACACGCTAGAGGTTAAAGATGAAGACTTTGAAAACGCTTTGGCGATCTGGAACAAAATAAACGAAAGCCAAGAGCTAGGATTGTCGCCTTATTTGCTGAATATGTTTAAGGAAGTGTTATTGCCTCTTTGGGAAGAAAACAAGATTGGCTATGGGATTAGCAAAACGCAGATGGCCAAAAAACATTATGAGGTTTATGGCCGGTTGATAAGCAATTGGAAACTAGAGAAGGAAATAATCCCAGCGTGGGATACAGCGGGACTGATAAGCAAGGAAACGAATCCTGAAGATAGGCGAGAGGTGCTGATTAAGCCTGTCTTGACCTAAAACAATAATAGAAAGCACCCGTAGTATCACCAAAATAGCCAAAAAGCACTTTGAAATTAAGATACCAATAAACCTGATCCCCGCGCGAGGGCTTATTTTCTCTTCTTAGGGGGGACTACAGGCACTTTCTATTATAGTTTGTGCTTAAAAGGCTTGAGGGCAAGTATAAAGGGAAGAAAGGCAAGAGGTGGTGGGAAAAAGGAAAAGAGGTTGATGCTTTTAGGAGGGGAACATCATTATTGGTTTAAGAATATCTATGAAAAGTATGAAGCTTCCGTTCAAGTCTGTAATTTAGGGGTGGTAAATAAAGGGTAAACAAAGGGGGCTTGAAAAGCTAGGTTCAAAAATATGGCTAAAACAGGAAATAGAATATCGGACGATTGTTTATCACTTGCAACCTAGAAAAATTAACGAACTTAATTAAAAAATTATGGCAGAGGTGGGAGTAATCGCCAGCGAAGAAAACAATAGTGAGTAGCAGTGTGGGGTAACTTTCGATTCGGGAGTATTTGGACACTATAAAAAAGAGGTCATCTCCTGATAAACAGGATAAAAACAGGTAACGATAAAAAACTATGACAAACAATAAGCAAGAAAAATCAAAAGAGACCGAGGCCTCAATAGAGAAACTTTTGGATAAATATCCTAACCAAAAGTCCGGTGATGTAATGAAGCTCTCAAGTTTTCTCACAGGACCCTTAGGGAGTTTCATTTTTAGAAGCTTAATCAAAAATTATGCGTTCGATAGAAAGACTATTCAATAACATTCAAGATGACTTTCCTCGTTGGTCGAGTTATCTCTGTTTTGCTGAAACAGTTAGGGGAAAGAAGTTCGGTAGACACTCACTGGTAAGAAATTTTTTCCGGTTGGTTGACAGAGAAGATTATGCCTCTAGAGAAAAAAGGCAAATCATAGACTACCTGATGTCTCTAACGAAAGAATCCGCCGTGCCTGATTTGCGAGAGTGTAAGTATCTTTAAAATACGCTGAGGACGCCACATTTTGGTATATAATCCCTTGTTTCAGGCGTATCTCTAGATCAAGTAGTGTAAAGCAGTATCTTTCATCAACTTAATCAAAAAATCTATGGAAATTGCGAAAACCGAAAAGCTCTCTTTCGAGAGCTCTCCAGAATGAAAATTGTGTGAGGTTTTTCTCCTCAAATAAATTATAGCAAAGAAGCGATTTTTTAATAGTTCCAGAGATATGAATTGTATGACGGAGAACTATATGAGTTTAGGTATGACGGAGAATAATAGCTATTTCCGCTATTGTATAAACTTTTTCCCGTATAGTAATAAGGATCGGTTGAGTATGATGGTTGATACCAACTATTTGAGTAACTTCGGCTCGGGCTGTAATACGATTTATTATAAAGGCTGCCACTCTTATATGAATAATTATCGTATTTCAAAGCATTTGGGCTAGAGCGAACATAGGGATTTACATATGTTCCATTGCTTCGATAATAACCTTTTACACTTACGTATGCGTAAGATGGCATAGCAAAAAACACGGAAATGCTTATTGCTAATATGATTGAGAAAAATAATTTTGATAGTTTCATACTTTTAATCTATTATCTGTCTATTTATCATTATATTCCCTTAAGCCGAAAAAATCAAGATATCGTATTAAATCATCTAAAATCTAACCATACGGGCATCGGTTAAATCATCTAATTTCTAACCGAAATTCATCGCCGTAAAATGAGGTAAATCGTCAAAAACAATTAACTTCATTTTACAACCATGGA
>Ga0315274_10000261_pt1 | contig 81418 bp, 62 predicted proteins | sample YL17G02_20_MG_FD_203700 | JGI IMG/M metagenome (GOLD analysis project Ga0315274, IMG submission 203700) | Sediment microbial communities from Yellowstone Lake, YNP, Wyoming, USA - YL17G02_20 | ecosystem: Environmental > Aquatic > Freshwater > Lake > Sediment | place: USA: Wyoming | collected... | reverse complement strand
AACGCGACCTGCCACCTTCTTGTTTTAATCGTTCATCATCGAGGGTAAAACCTTTAATGATATATTCCCGCAGCCTTTGCGTTGCCCAGATTCTAAACTGTGTGCCTCGCAAGGACTTGACCCGATACCCGACGGAGATAATGGCCTCTAAAGAATAATGACTCGTTTTGTATTTCTTCCCGTCTGAAGCAGTTATCGAGTATTCCTCGATAACTGATTTTTCGTCAAGCTCCTTTTCTGTAAAGATATTCTTCAAATGCAGAGAAACATTGTCAACGCTGCATTCAAAGAGTTCCGCCATCAATTTTTGAGTCAGCCATACATTTTCATTTTCAAACCGAACCTCTATCCGGGCTTTTCCATCTTCGGTTTCATAAATAGTTATCTGATTGTCCAATGGTAGTTTTTTCATAATCACTCCATACTAAGACCTATTTGAGTAAGATGTTGATTGATTTCTCTATTCATTTTCTTTTCTTCTTCTATCTGTGAGGAAATCTCTCTTAGTAAATGCGGGACTAATTTTTTCTTCCATTTCGGCGATTTCGGCTTATACAGATTGCATAACCTTGTTTACAGACGGAGTATTTCTTATATATAATTCACCACAATTGATTTTGTATCTATTATTAATAGTATTTATAGAAATAATATTATTAAAATCAAGATAATTTTCTGAATAGGAAATTGATTCAATGCTTGCCTGTGCATTACACATAGAAAGGTTAGATTATTCGCAATGACATATACCCCTTACCTTAGTCCTCTCCCACAAGGGGAGAGGAAACGAAGGATGACATTGTGATGTTGTAGCGGTCGCATTTATGCGACGAATATGTTTGATAAATCAAACCGCTACATTAACTACGAGATTGATTCAAGGTAAGACTGTTCGGAATGGCATATACCCCTCTCCTTAGTCCTCTCCCACAAGGGGAGAGAAAACGAGTGTTGTTCTTAATCCTCTCCCATAAGAGAAGAGGAAACGAAGAGAGTTGCAGGGGAAAGGAAACGAAAGGTGTTATCATATACTGAATCGTAGGAGTTTGATTTATCAAATCCCAATAGTCGGGCGTAATAAATCACGCCCCTAAAAAAAAGACCAGAACAAGATTGATGAAGAAGAAATAGGTCCAGTATAAACATATCTAACAGCATCAGCGCAGAAGATTTTCCCCGGTGTTGTGCAAGAAAAATCATTTAGTGCCACATTTGAAACTAAACCCGCATTGCAGGGATACCTCCCAAGATAAAACCAGTCTATAAGCGGTTGAGATTGGTCAATATCTATTTGGGTTACACCATTTTTATGAGTGATTACTCCCTTTATTTGCGGAGCATTTGATGCATCAACTTTCCAGATCGCATAAATATCATACTCTCCAACGTAAGGAAGTGACGGTGTGAAAATAGCTGTGTCATTATGAGTAGAAGCGGGGTCCGTAACAATCACAGAGTAGTCATCATAAAGTTGTTTGGAATAGCTATCGTTCGAATCATTAGTCCAACTGCCTGTTGTTGTGAATGATGAGTCTACAGGGAGATAGTCAGTTTCAACAACCTGAGCCACACATTTCGATATCGTCCAGACTTCAACACCCATCGCCTGAAGTTCCGATACCATTTCTGTAAGCGCATCTGCAGTGTCAGTCCGAACGTGACCTATTGCAAAATGAGGAATATTCGGTGCATAAAGCGCCTGGAGTGCCAAGCTTCGAATCAATACTTTTGCCTCATCTTTGTTATTTCCATCGATGAAAAGGTCACGCTCACCAGTTAGCAAACCATTTTCTTTTGCCTTATTATACGCTATTGAAGTGGTTATGGTGCGACTATCATAGAAGAAGAGCCCTCTTGATTTAAGTTCCTCTATACACACCTGCATCTTATCAGATTGCTGTGTGATAAGTGAACCCATATGATTATTCATCCCTATAACGCGAGGTAGTGAGTCAAGATTTGTAGCAACAGTAGTTCTTACCTGTTCAAGAGTCATTGAATCTGTGATTCCACCTGCACCAGGGTTGGGAACACTAATTGCCGCCATTGGTTGATGAAGAATAACTTCAGAACCGTGATTGTATATTTCCTCTGCTGATTGGTTTGTGTAGCTTTGATATGGCATAACAGCAAAAGTCATTTTAAATGGAAGATGAAGCATTTTGTAAATGGGTGTTGAGGAGTTCGTAGGATTAGCTGCCCCACAATCATCGATGCAGATACCAATGTGAGGGGGAACAACTGAAGAAGGTGGTGCAGAAAGTGTTGAGTTTAATGTAAATCGCAGTGCATCTACACTCAGTTTCGTTCCAGAACCTGTCCAGTAATCCGATATATTCACGACACAAACACGATTAATATTGAATGTGTCAAGTGTATGCCAGCCCTCACCCACATAATTCATATTCACTGTCAGATTTGAGATACCATCAGCACTGATAACTTGATACCGAGCATCAGAAGCATAATCACCGTTGTCTGCATAAAATTCTATCGTATAATTCCCTTCGGGTAGTCCTTCAGCAACCCAGCGCGCTTGACCACCTCCTGTGCCGGGTCCATTAATTACAAAATAATAATAATTAAGAAAACCACCTGTATTTGTAAGTACCCAATTCCCGCTGAAAATTTCGAAACAGGGGTCTTCAACATCGAGAATAATTTGATAGGAGGCATCAGCACTTATCGGTTCAAATCTATATTCTTTATGTTCTTCAAAACCGATATAATTTTCATTAGATGATTGTGCAAAGGAGGCAAAGAATAAAAGTATGAGTGATAAAGATATGAAAATTCGCTTTTCTAAAGGTTTATCCCACTGCTTTATCATTAGAGAATTACTCCTCTCAGTATACTATGTCATTCCCGTGTAAACGGGAATCCAGAATTATATAAAATTTGGTTAAATACTTTCTGGATTCCCACTTTCGTGGGAATGACACAGCCTTGATTGTTGGTTTTTCATAGGTCTCAAATTGAAGAAATTTATAATATTAGACAACACTTGTCTTTAAATCTTAAAAATGAAAAATGGTTCAGGATATATATCCCGAACCATCAAGATGATGTTTCAATCAAATTTAACATTCAAGTTCTTTCGGCACTCGAGGGCTTCATCGATAGGAAACGCAGGTTTCAGTTGCAAAACTTCTCCTTCTTTTGTATTGGTTCTGAAACTTATTTCCACGTAACGTTCCTTCATTAGAATTCGCTTAGCCGGGTCATAATCAGGTGCGCTTTTCTTTTCTTCAAATTTCTTTTCCGCCTCACGTAATGCTGATTTTAATTCTTTCAGATTTTTTACGGGCTTCTCATTGACGGAATCAATGATAATCCACGCGGTAGTGAATTCAAAACCGAAAAGGAATGAGAAACCAAAAATCTTACGATACTGAGGATTCATTCCACGACGACTTGCAAGACTGTTCGGTTCAACAAATGTAACTAATACTCCTCCTTTAAGTATTTCTTTTACAGGAACTTCAAACAGCGGGACGTTGAAATCGTTGAAGTTTTGTGCCACAAAGTCTCCCCAGAGTTCAAATTCAGGCTTCTCAAATGTCCCAAGGTGTGCCAATGGCACAGGTTCTTTGTATTTAAGTTCTTTCTCTAATTTCTGGATACCATCTTTTCCTTTGCGAACGTACCAGATAGTAATATCATCCTCAACATCACTTTTCAGGACTAATTCCATAAGGTGCAATTTTTCTATTTCGGCGGAATCATTATCTGAAACTTTTTCTGAATTACTGGGGGGTGGCCAACGTTTCATTTTACCAGTCGTGACACGATAGCCCTCAAAATCCAGGGCACAGGAGATATTTTTTTGCTTATTAGCAAAACCAACGATGATGTCACCAGGTTTGATTTCCCAATTTTCTGCAAGCGAACCAGGGGTCACTTCTCGAACAACAACTCCCAATTCGAAAATCACACAATCTTCTGGAGCATCATTCCATACTGCTGTGCCAGGGAAATTCTCTGTGATTGTAATTCCCAGTTTAGGAAGTTCCATAGGTTTCTGACCTGCTTCGTTATTTTCAATTTTATTAAGAAAATGTAACACAACATTTGAAGGGATTAACCAGCCCTGTTCAAATGCCCAACCAGAGCCACGAGAAGGAATACCCACAACTTTTCCATCGCGATTGAGTGCTGGACCACCACTATTGCCAGGCTGAACAACGCCTCCAGGTCCAACTTCAATAAATTGATGACCGCAGACGAATTTCCCCAATTCAAGCTTGAGATATTGACGTCCCGTTACCTTTGCCTGGATGAGTTTCAGTTCATCGCTGGATTGAGGATAACCAAAAACGGCTAATGGATCTGCCTGTTTTACTAAATCTGAATCGGCAAATTCGAGATAAGGAATTTTATCAATACCAGCACGTTTTTTGAAACGAAGAATTTCATCTTCGGGTAAGCGAAGGATGGCAATATCAATTGTTTCTGAACCTCCCACGCCAACAGTCTCAGCTTTAAATTCCACATTCCCTGTAGCGGGGGATTTAATTCTGATGCTTCCGCTACGAGCCTTTTCGACGACGTGGGCGTTAGTCAAAATTGTGGATTCGCTGATAAAAAATCCGGAGCCATGAGGGGGTTCTTCATCAGAGAAGTATCGCTCACTTTTAGTAGGATTCATCTTGGTTTCTTCTTGATTTATAATTGTAGTGAATTCAATCTTCACAATAGCGTTTTGATATTTTTGTTTTAATTCGGCGAGATTAATATCACTTGAGAATGGCTGTGATTCCTGTATCTGATTCTCTATTTCGGTGGTGAGTTTATCAATTATTTGTTTAGAAGCCTCTTTGTTTTCAGGTACCTGGGCAAATGAGATTGCTGAGATAAGAATAATGATGGCAAAAAATGAGTACTGCACCAATCTTGTTTTCATATTGTTTTATTCCTTTATTTTTAATTTTTTTGAAGTTAAGCTCTTTCTCTTATTAATTCTTCATATACATCTTCATATTTATTTATCATTTGTTGGATGCTAAATGTTGTTTCAACTCGCTGTCTACCATTTTTTCCCATTCGCGTTCTGAGTTCTTTGTTATTGATTAATTGACAGACTTTATCTGTAATTGCCTTTTCATTTTCTGGCGGGACCAAAAAACCATTATCTCCCTCGATGACCACCTCATTATTCCCTTCAGTATTTGTAGCAACGATGGGTATGCTGTGTGCCATTGCTTCTAATAAAGTTAGTGGCAAACCTTCACCGAACAATGACGGCAATACGAGTATATCGATGGTCTGCATTATTTGGTGGATGTCTTCTCTAAATCCCGTGAACACAACGTAATTTTCGATTCCTAATTCTTCTGACAGGTTCTTCAATTCATTAAGATAATCTCTGCCTTCAACAAACTCCGCATCGCCAACAATGAGAAATTTCACATCTTTATTTTTTTCTATGATACCCGGCATTGCTTTTATGAAATATTCGCATCCCTTTCTCGGTCTTAGTTGTGCCACCATTGCAACAACAATTTTATCTTTGATATCAAGATCAATTATTAGATTATTCTTCTCCTCTTCAGACAAGAGATGAATATCCGTTTCGACTCCATTGGGAATATAAGTAATCCTATTTTCATCAAAGCCCCTCTGGATAAGTTGGACATAAGCATTTTTAGAAACCGTAACATATTTATCAAGCATAAATTTTGAGAGTCTTTCTATGAAGGCATTGATACGTTTAAATTTTAATGAAACATTTGTGTCTTTTTCAATGGGCGAATGAATCGTGCTAACATTCTTAGTTTTTGCAAGCCTTGAGCAGATTCGCCCAATTAAATTCGTTCTCGAGGTGTGACTGTGAATAATTGTTGGTTTATATTCTTTTAAAATTTTTACGATATTACTTATTACTGAGAAATCAAACTTTGACCTCATCGGTATTATATGTGTTTCTATATTAGATTGCATCAACTTTTTTCTTAAATAACCATCTGCAAGTATGATACAAACAGGGTGAAAGCGTTCCTTATTTATATGGGTGCAAATCTGATAAACAACTTTTTCAGCGCCACCGAAATGGATTCCGTGAATTAATTGTATAATGCGAATTTTACTCACTGCAAAATTCCTTTTTTATTCACGAAGATTCGCGTAATTCACTGTTTCCGGCGAGGTCACGTGACCTCGCTTTCAGTAGCGGTCGCATTTATGCGACAATATTGTAATGTTAAATTTAATCACGGAAACACGGAATTATAGAATCACGGATAAAAATTAGTTGATTACTCTCAATGATTTTACCAGTCAATTCTTTTAATTTTAATTCCATTTCCGTGCTTCCATTTTTCTGTGCTTCTGTGATTTCTTAATTGCGATGAATCGCACCGCTACACCAGATTTGCCGACGAGACGTCGACGCTACAATTAAAATCCATCAAGTGGTAACAAATCAGGTGCTGGAAGTTTGAATACCTCATCAATCTCTTTAAGTACTTCTGGTTTATTACACTTAAGAAATTGAATCTTGTGTAGATATTCTGAGTTAATCCCCGCATAAATCTGCGAAAATACCGATATATCGCATTCTAATACCACGTCAGATTTTATCCCTGATTTAATAGTCGGTTTCCCATTTTTCACAATCACCGTAATCGGTTTATTATTCTCTTCAACGATATCACCAGCCACTTTTATCGAAAAACAAAGATTCATATTGTTATAATCTTTTCTTGCCAACAACGCCTTTTTCAAATCCACAATTCTCAGCATATAATCCGCATTTACTTCAAGAACCGCATTGGAACTAACTATTCGAGCATTGCTTCGAGTCTTTCTCGGATTACTTAATGCGAAATGAAGTGGGTCATCCTTCGTCGTATGATAAATGATAGAATCGACCTGTTCCCTTTGAGCCGCTAAAAATCCTAACAATCCTCTATATGCCTCATCATTCAAATAAATCAGTTCATACACTCTTAGATATTGCTCTATTCTATTATCTGAATATTCATATTTGTAAATCAAATAACCCTTTATCCCTTTATCATCATAAACCACGACATTTCTATCTTTGCTTTCGGTTAATGACTTCCAGTGCTTATTATTCCTGCAAATTCTAAAGGATGTTTTCTTTGAAGATTCACTATAAACTTTCTTTACCACTCCCAAATCCTTCTTTTCAAATAATCTGACATTTAAAAGCTCATCATATTGAGTCAGAGATAAGGGAGAAAAACTATAAACATATTTCTCACCAACTAAACCATACCCCACCTTTTTATAAAATTGATGAGAAAATGGGAAAAGCATAGATATTGGATACCCTTGTTTATAACACTCAAGAACAGCCATCTTCATTAATCCCGAAGCAATTCCTCTTCTTCTGACTGATGGAGACATAGTTACCAAGCCAATCCCCGCCATTGGGATCATATCATCCAAAATCCACACCTTATATGGTGGAATAATAAGCAATCCAGCAATCTCCTTGTTAAATTCTGCTACAATCACGTCTTTCAAAGTGTGATGAGAACTTTTTGTGAATCCTTCTTTTGTAAAATTTATTAGCGGAAATGATAAATTAACTAATTTAACCATTTTGTCCAAATCGGTCTTTCTGGCATAACGAAACTCCGGTTTCATATCGAATCTCCTACAAGAATGTTAACACAACTAAATTATAAAATAAAACAACATTCAAGTAGAAAAGATACAAAAAATTCTTAAACTACGAAGGGCACGAATTTTCACTGATAACTGTAGAGACATATCACGATAAGCCCCTACTCCTTATATCTCTTGACATAAAAGAAAAATGTAAGGTAGAATCCAAACTTATATTATTTTTAATAAAGGAGCCATATTGGGTAATACATTAGAGAGCAGTATTGTCTTAGATACTCAGACAATATTAGACCTGTGCGGCAAAAATGATGAATATCTTAAGCTCATCGAAGATGCCTGTGAAGCTACTATCATAGTAAGAGGCAATGAGCTTAAAATTCTTGGCTCAGAAGATGCTGTCAAAGCCGCAAAAGATATTATCAACGAACTATTAGCCATTTACAAAGCGCAAAATTCCCTCACACGCCAGTTGATTAATTACACTATCCATTCTGTTAAATCCAATACCAATTCTGAATTGCAATCCGCTCTGACTGAAAAAATTCAAATACCTCGCATAAGCGAAAAATTAGTCAAGGTATCACCTAAAACTATTAACCAAAAACGTTATATTGACGCCATAAACGATTATGATATCGTCTTTGCCATTGGTCCTGCTGGAACAGGAAAAACATTTTTAGCTATGTCAATGGCAGTTGTTTTCCTATTGAATCAATCAGTGAATAGAATAGTTCTTGTTAGACCAGCCGTAGAAGCTGGTGAAAAATTGGGATTTCTACCCGGGGATATTGCGGCAAAAGTCAATCCATACTTAAGACCTTTATATGATGCCCTGTATTACTTGTTAGGACCAGAAAAAGCCTTGAAATATATTGAGAGCGGATTCATTGAAATCGCACCTCTTGCCTTTATGCGAGGAAGAACTCTTGACGAGGCATTCGTTATACTTGATGAAGGGCAAAACACAACCAATGACCAGATGAAAATGTTCCTCACAAGGCTCGGAATCAATTCTAAAGCAGTTATTACAGGGGATATCACACAGATAGATTTACCTGATTCAAGGGCATCGGGTTTAGTCAATGTGCAAAGTATCCTCAAAGGAATTGAGGGTATTGCTTTTATTTATTTTGACGATAAAGATGTCGTGAGACACGAGCTTGTTCAAAATATCATCAAAGCTTATGAACGATACGAAAAACAATGATATTCAAATTCTCAAAAAAACAAAAAATTAACAAAAACCACAAACAAACAAAGGCTAATGTAAGGAACGGTTTGAAACCCTTCCCTACAACTAAAACACAGCTTGCCCCCATCACAAATTATATATTAACAATCATTCTCTTCTTAATAGTTGTGGGGCTTGTAACACCTTATTTATATTATCACCAATACACTTATAAAGAAGGGGATTTCTGTCCTGAAAAGATAATCTCTCCTTATTATTTCACTGCCCTTGATTTAGACACCCTCGCTGAAAAACAGGAATCCGCCTTGTCAAAGGAAAAAGATGTTTATCAATTCGACCTTACTTTTTCCGATAAGGCTATAACCATCGCTAAAGAAATTCTTGATAAGGCTAAGGTGATTAAAACAAAAGAGGAATTAAAAGGAAGCCTTGAAGCACAAAAAAACTCCCTTAATGATACTTTAATTGCTGAATACCAGATTCACCTTAGCGATAACACTCTCAAAACTATTATCCAAAATGTAGACTATACAAAATTTCTTCGAGATTTTGAGTATATCTTCGAAAATATTTATCTGCAAAAAGGAATCATTCAAAATAAGGAACGATACATTATTGCCAGAAGTAACTATATGGTTACAGCTAAAGTTATTGGTGAAAAACCCCTTATTCCTGACCCATTAAAAATCGATACCCTGGATTATCCCCAAGAAGTCTTCAATCAAATTGAAGACCTTACTCGTAAGCTTTATATTTCTTCAAAAGCCCAATGGAATCAAGCAATGGCTAATGCTATAATTGAGCTTGGTAAATCTATCGTAGTGAATTTGGGTCCTAATATTACTTTCTTAAGAGATGAAACGCTCAAACAAAGAGCCGAAGTTAAAAGCAGTGTTCCCGTAGATAAAATAACCATTAATAAGGGCGAAGTGATTATTGACAAGGAGCTCGTGAATCACAAACAAAAAATTATTCTTGATAAATTAAATTTATATCTGAAATCCGCAGTCATTCACACACTATTCAGTCAGATTCTTATAGGTCTTATTTTTTTCATTATGATTGTTATTTACCTAAAACGATTTCACCCTTTATTTGAATTTAATGCAAAAAATATCCTCATTATCTTTCTGCCATTCATAATTGTCTTAGCCATAAGTCGTGTTTTACTGTTATTGAATCTCCAGGCTATTGCAGGATACTTCTTCCCTGCCGGTGTAATTGGAATGTTATTTTTATTATTATTAGATGCAAAAGCGGCTATGGTAATGGTGTTTTTCGGAATCACATTATTTGGAATGCAAACATCCTTTGAGTACCGCTATGTTGTGGTAGCATTGGTAGGTGGAATGACAGGAGTTTATAGTTTGTATGGAATAAAAAGGAGATGGGATATTATCCTGACAGGTATCACCATTGGCTTTGTCAATATGGTATCCATTGCCCTCGTGAATTTGATGAATAATCCTTTGGGGTTAGCATCAACTTATAAATTTATCGGCATCGGAATAGCGAATGGATTTTTCTGCTCAATGATTTCAATTTCATCTCTACCTATATTTGAACATTTCTTAGGTGTTACTACAGACATAAGACTTCTGGAACTTACCGGTGTTAAACATCCAATACTTGAGGAACTGGCAGAGAAAGCACCGGCAAGTTATCAGCATAGTTTGAATCTGTCAAAATTGGCTGAAGCCGCCTCTGATGCTATTGGAGGCAGGTATCTTTTGGTAAGAGCCGGAGCATACTTTCACGATATCGGCAAGGCTAAAAACTCAAAATATTTCTCTGAAAATCAGATGACTGAAGAAGAAAAAAGTCTCCATAACGAATTAACACCAAAACAAAGTGCAGATATTATTAAACGCCATGTCCTGGACGGTGTTGAAATGGCGAAAAAATATCACCTTCCTCAACCTGTTATTGATATTATTGCTCAACATCATGGTGATAGCATTATATCTTTTTTCTATGATAAAGCCTTGAAACAAAATAATAGTCCAGAAGTTGATGAAGAAGATTTCAGATACCCCTGTCCCAAACCTCAATCATCCGAAGCTGGCATTGTCTTGCTTGCTGATGCCGTTGAAGCTGCCACTACATCGGTTAATCCGAAATCTGAAGAAGAAATTCAATCACTTGTGGCAAAATTAATAAATGATAAATTCGTTGATGGGCAATTAAACGAGTGCGCACTTACACTGCAACAACTTCACAAAATTGGAGAGGCTTTTGTAAAACAACTCATCAGCCGCTATCACAAAAGAATTGCCTATCCCTGGCAAAAAGAATAATTTAGTATAGCCACGAAAGAACACAAAACTTCACGAAAAAACAAAATGAAAAATAGGACGTAGATTTTCGCAGATGTGGTGCGACATTTATGTCGCAATTAAATGCGAGATAAATCTCGCACCACAACAACAATTTTTATAGTTTAATCCTATGTCACTTGAAATTAGAAACATATCAGGATATAAAGGTATCCGATATAAACCGCTTAAGGATATCTGTAAAAAAATCCTCACAGATATGAAAATCCCTGATGCTGAAGTAAGCTTATTATTCGTTAATGATAAGTATATTAAGAAAATCAACAAAAAGTACCTGCATCGTAATCGAGCCACAGATGTTATTGCATTCTCTATGCTTGAAGAATGTAGGGGACGCATATATGCGTCCCTATATCCTCGACATTTGTTACCCCGGACAAGAGTAGGGAACGGTCGCGACCGTTCCCTACTACAATTACCAATGAAAGTCCTTGGTGATATCGTCATTTCTGTTGATACCGCTAAAAGGCAGGCTCAGGAATACAATCATCCCCTGAATTATGAATTAAAAATCCTTTTTATTCACGGACTTCTCCATCTCTTCGGATATGATGACACGACAGAAAAATCAAAAAACAAAATGCTAAAAATGGAAATGAAATATAAAGGCGAGGTCACGTGACCTCGCCTCTATAACAAATTAAAGGGAATATTTATTTTCTACTCAACCAACATCATCCTCTGAAAACTTGAGGCATCACGCCAGTTTTCAGGGCTTCCTCTCCAGACCATTTGCCGATGCTGAACGTCGTCATTATCGATATCGTCAAATGTCACATCCATCCCAATTTCTCGATTAGATTGGAAAGAGTCGATTCCAAAATTTATCAATGGAATTTTCGCTTCTATTATATAACCATCTTTTGTTTTACTAAAGGCACACTCGACACCAACAAATTCTTTATTCGCAGGCTGCCACACTTTAAAAAATGGTTTCGGATTTAAATCTGTAACAGGAATAAGAAAAATCTGATACACATTTTCATCATAATACGATTTACCTAAATTCTCTTTATCACGCATATCCAGAAATATTTCGACACCATCTCCTGTCCAGGGATTTTCTATAAAGTAATCGTTCTTAATATCAGCATCAACAATTTCGGCTGAAAAATATAGATTTTTCTCATCCCATTTCCAATAAAATTTCCCCTTCAAATCTTCAGGCGACTTTACGCTCTCTTTCCCAATAACATAATTGTCAACGTCATCCATAATAAATGGCGATTCAGGGTGCCAATCTTTTAAATCACCATCCATAATCATATCAACTCGACTTTTATAAATCGCATTAGCTTCCGTATAATCCTTTTTTGAATACTTACGACCATTAACCTCAGCAATTATTTCAAACTGATTACTTGTAGCGCTGACATCTTGTCGGCTCTTCTTAATCTTGATAACACCCATTAGAATTTGATTCTTCTTTACATTCCGAAAAACAATTCCATCCTTATAATCATCCAACACTTCCCAACCAACTGGTGGATTTAGGTAAATCTTCCCACTAACTTCCTCCGAAACGTTTCCTTTTATTTTTACCTCTATATTTACAACGTCCTGATTATACGGTATGACATTTGTTTTAAGAATTTTTACCGGATCTGCTATTTTCAAATAGCGAATGCCCGGCGTTGCTACCTTGTCAGTATTCGCAAGCAAAAAATCACCTGCAATCTTATATTCACCTTCGGGAATAGATTTCTGTGAGATAAAATGAAATGTCTTCGTTATTCTCTCATTCGGCTTGAGAGAAACAGGCATATCTTGTATCCCTTCTGCAAGATTAAATTCTTCTGGATACGAAAGTGCGAAAGTACCTTCAACCTTATGATTGGAGAAGTTATACAGATTCGCAAAAATCGTAACAAACTCACCGGGTAAAAAATCTTCCTTATCGCTTCTCAAATCTATCACTAATTCCTTCATTATATCATTTGTCGAGACGTGATATATCACGTCTTTACTATAATCTTTTGCATCAGAAGTAATAATCTCATTGACCAATCGCTTTTCATTAATCCCTACAATGAATACTGGTGATGGGGTAAGTTTGAGTTCAAAAATATTTGTTTGACTATCAGTTTGAACTATCTTTTCATTTCCAAAGATATTTCTTATTATGAGTTGTTGTGGTTGTTTGAAACTCAACTTTAATCCAGCATCTTTGCCAGTTCGACTCCACGCTACAATTACTAAATTATTTTTTTTCTTGAAAACAATTGCCTCACCCTCTTTAATTCGAACCTGATTTGTTCCTATCTTCCCAATATATTTCGCATCGGATAACGTATATACAAGATTTGCTAATGCAGCATACGCAGGTTTGGGTTGCCAGCCATCCTCATCCATTTGAAATGTCCCCCAGAAAGATGCATTATGCTCAACAAAATTAGGAAAACAAAAATAGAAAAATTTCTTCAAGCCACCAGAAATCCCCAACGCATAAGCCTTAACAAGATATTCCGCCTGCAAGATTTCACTCTCAGCAACTTTTTCTTCCATCTTCTTCGTTGATGTAGAACCCATCTCAGTAAGCCAGAGAACTTTCTCTTCCGGAACATCAGTCCCCTTACCACAATATTTATTCAATATCCTATTATTACGTTTAATCTTACCCACTAAACCATCTACAGGTCCATAATGGTGCGTATTAAAAATATCAAAAAAGTAAATTGCTCCATTTTCAAAAACCTTCTCGATATAAATATCTGCCTCTTCATCATAAAACGTTTCATCACCCCAGACTATTTCGCCAGAACCAAATGTTGTCGAACCGAAAAGCACTTCTGCTGATGAATCAGCATCTTTTATTGCCAGATACGCCGTCTTCAGTATCGCTGTATATTCTTCCGCTTTCCCCAAAAAGAAAACTGGAATATCAAACTCATTCCATATCTCATAATAATCAACTCTACCTTTAAAAACAGATGCTGTTTTGTGGAAAAAATTATAAACATCTCTTAAATCTTCAGGCGGATATTTTTGTTTCACATTTTCAGTATCATCTTTTTTTGATGATGCCCAAATTGCCGTATCGTGAAAAACCTGAAGTATCTCTAATCCGCATTCAGATTGTATCGTAGCATTTTTATCATAGCGTCCAAAATCAAAATTCCCTTTCTCTTTCTCAACCTGATTCCACGACATCCTGTCACGAACTAAATATACACCTATCTTCTTAATCAAATCACAAGCCGTTTTGACGTCATCGGGATTATTAAATCTCCAGCTCAAGAATGCATCAATCGCAAAAGGTGAATTCGCAATATCTTTTACAGTTGATTTTTTAATAATAGCAAACTTTATGAATTTCTCAACCGTATCTTTTTTCTCCTGAAAAACCACTTTATAGGTATAATATCCCACTGGAAGATTCGTGATTGGTTCTTCAAAAAGTAATTTAATCGGCTCATTAGGAGAATAAACGGTAAGTTTTTTACCCGGCATAGAATTTTCTGAAACAACAAGGTTCTCATAATTTAAAATCTTTGTTTTCAAAACTGCATATTCGGGGAAATTGATTTTCCCATAAACAGTTGTGCTAATAACTATTGGTTCAAAATTATAAAAAACATTGCCCACAGAGCCGGTTGTAATCTCAACCTTCAAAATATCTTCAGCATAAACGAAAATTAATATGAAAAATAAACTAACGAAGATGGTGGTTATCTTAACCGTATTCCTCATATATCCTCTCTTTCTATGAAAATAAATTTTAATCAATATAATGTTTATGATTAACAAGTCAAATTTAATTAACCATAAACGAAATTGAGACCTCTGGAGAACTAATAAACAAGACTGTGTCATTCCCACGAAAGTGGGAATCCAGGAGTTTTTTAAACAATTCTAATGTCATACTGGATTCCCGTTTACACGGGAATGACAAATTAGTAGAAGGGAACGGTTGCGACTGTTCCCCACATTATCTATGGCGGTAGCAAGGCTACCGCACCCCAAAGATTTTGTTCACCCTTCAATCACATTTTTCAATTCTTCTGAGTTCATCATTTTATTAAGAATAGTGATTTGTTTTTTCAATTGAGATATTTTTGAGAAAGACAAATGCATTTCATAATTATTCCCCTCGAAAAACGCGGGAGGATAAAATTTCATATCCTGTGAAATTCCGATACGCTTTTTTAAAGATTCAAATTCCTCCTCAAGCTTTGTTAATTGTGGGAATCTTCTCTTTTTGAGATATTCTCTTACCCTTTCCAATTTTTGAATGATCGAAAGTTTCTGGTTAGAAAAAATTCTATCAATTTCACCTGATCTAATTATATTCTTTACCGATATATTCTCCCTCTTGGAAATCTCAAAGACTAATTCGATTATCTCATTCTGTTTACTAACAGAGGGTTTTAATTGCACAAGAAAATCAAAGAGCGCTAATCTATCCTTTTTACTAAATCCGAGAAGATTCGCTCCACTCCTCTCTGAAAGCTCATTATTCGCAATGGCTAATTTAATATCATCTTCAAGGCTAATTAATGATTCATACAAGGCATACAATTTTTTAGAAGGTTCTAATCCAAGATGCTTGAAATACTTATTTATAATAGTATCCCTGGAAACATACTTGCTAAGTTTATTTATAATAATAGATTTTTCTATCGGATTAAATTGACGAATTAAAGAATTATCGAAGATTAATAATTGAAGTAATTCAATTGCTGTGTAATTATTACTGATTATAAAACAACTAATTTTTTTTCTATTCAGATCTCTCAGTGCGAATACCCTTTTGAAACCTGAAACAATCTTAAACTTATTAAGACGTAGGGGACGCATATATGCGTCCCCTACATAGAGGATGGGAGGATTTATTAATCCTATTTTCTCAATAGACTCTTTGACATTATCATATTTTAATGGATAAGAAATAAGAAATTCATCATCAGAAAAATTTATTGAGTTTAACTCAATCTCCTTTAATATCAAATTGAGCTTCTTCATAAAGTAGTCCTATAATTAGAATTAAATGCTTGTTTGTAGTTCCCACTTTAGTGGGGATAAATATTACCAGCGTAGAGACGCAAAGCATTGCGTCTCTACAAATCCTTTTGTAGCGCCGGCATCTTGCCGACGGCTATTCAACGGACAAGACGTCATCACTACAATTTTTTTTAGGGTGATATGCAATGAAACCAAAAATAGTCTTTCTCTCAAAATTTATCTTAATACCATTTATGCTTATCCTATTCACAAATTGCAAGAGTATTCCTCTTACAAAATCAAATCCTCTAAAAACCATACCTGAATATAAGCCGTATGAAACATTATTAGAAGTCATAGGAGATTTTCAGCTCCACCTCAATGACGACATATATAGATTCCCGATGCCGAAAGACATTACAGGGCAAAACATTTTTAAATCAACGATTTTGCGAATAGAAAGTTATCAGGCATTATACCCAGAGAAGTTTCGAGACATAACTTCTTTTACAAAGGCTTTAGCTTATGAAAAGCTCGAGCAATACAAAGAAGCAATAAAATATTATGAGGAAACGATTAGCTATCAATCGGAACTCAAAGACATTGCTCAGGGAAAATTGGACACCATAAAGGAATTTGACGTAATCGTAAATGCCGAACCTCAAAATAATACTATAGATGATTATATCAGGACAATGGAAAATAAAACTGTGGAATTGAACAAGCTGATTGAAAAATATAAGGGTACTCCCTATGAGTTTTTGGCTTTAATAAAAAAGGAACAAAACAATACTGAGTATTTTCACTTTTTAAAATTAAACCGATATTACATCGATAATGGAATGGAAAAGTCATTTGAACAAATAAAAAAACTCACTGAGGAAAATAAGGATAGTAAAAATATATACAAACACAAACTAAGATTAGCCGATTACTATTTCGAACTTGCGAAAGAATACGCCTTATTTAACAATCCCGAAGAAACAACTTTTAACTACGATGAATTCTTCAAATTTATAAAGTCAGCAAAAAATATTTATGACTCCATTGCCTATACCGATGGGATTCCCGAAAAGTTAGAAGCAAGAGGTAGGGCAATGGCTATCGAAGCTTATGACAGGGAAATAAGAGAACTTTATCGGTAGGGGTTTGAGTTCCTGAATTACTTTTATCAAATGAACATAACTTAAGAAAAACCTGAACCACATAATGCCAATAATTACAAACTGACAACGGACAATTAACAACTGACAAATAAAATATTTTGGTTTTTTTAATTTCGTGAAGTTTAGTGTCCTTTCGTGGCTATTATTTTTTAAGCCACGAAATTTCACGAAAGAACACGAAATAATCATGCACTAACTTCCTTCGCTCTGACACCTGATGTGATACCTTCTGCCATAAGTCTGAACTCATCCGGGCTGGTCGCATTAAGAATGGCATCTTCATAACTAACCAGTCTCTTTTTATATAAACTAAGTAGAGATTGATTAAAAGTTTGCATCCCAACATGTCCACCCTGTTCAATGTGCTGAGAAAGTTCAAGAGTGCGTCCCTCGTGGACAAGTTTTTTAATGGTAGGAGTATTAATCATAATTTCAACGGCAGGGATTCGCCCCAGACCTTCAGACCTGGGTAATAACCTTTGCGAAATAACACCGATAAGACACAGAGCAAGCTCCATCCTGATTTGCTGATGCAAATAAGCCGGGAAGTAATTTATAATTCTCTCAACGGTCTGCACAGCATCAACGGTATGTAATGTGCTTAATACGAGATGTCCCGTCTCAGCCGCTTGAATAGATGTCTTAATTGTCTCCAGGTCTCTCATTTCACCAATGAGAATTACATCGGGGCTCTGTCTTAAAACCTGTCTTAAGGCATCATGAAAACTGCGCGTATCAAAACCAACTTCACGCTGACTGATAATGGCAACATTATCCTGATGAAGATATTCTATCGGATCCTCGATAGTTACAATATGACATTTACGCACATTATTAATATGATTAATCATTGTAGCAAGTGTGGTGGACTTTCCGCAACCTGTGGTTCCTGTAACCAGGATAAGACCTCTTCTTTTTTCTGTCATCGTCTTGATAACAATAGGTAAATTAAGGTCCTCAAAAGAAAGTTCAGGCGTAAGTATAGCTCTCATCACCATCGCAATAGAACCTCTCTGGCGATAGATATTCACACGGAATCTTCCCACTCCCTTAATTCCATAAGCCAGGTCCATCTCAGGATTCGTCTCGAAAAATTTTGCCTGCGCCTCATTCATCAGCATATAAGCAAGTCTTTTCGTATCCTCAGTATTCAACTCAGGATAATCGAGAGGAACAATCTGGTTATCTACTCTTAAACAAGGTTTTTGTCCTGGCTTCAGGAAAATATCAGAAGCTTTTTTCTCTACCATTTCTGTTAATAAATCTTCCAGTTTCATATCTCTTTCCTCCCGATGCTAATATATCTAAATCCTAATCGTTTCAAATTATTAGGGTCATAAATATTTCTTCCATCAAATATAATAGGAGTCTTCATTACTTCCTTAATCTTGTCAAGATTAAGATATTTGAATTCGTTCCACTCAGTAATAATTATTAATCCATCTGCACCTTCCGCCACTTCATAAGGATTTTTACAATACTTAACTCCCTGAAGAATCTTCTTTGCATTTTCCATAGCCACAGGGTCATACACTTTTACTTTAGCCTTTTTCTCAAGCAAGATGTTAATAATCTCGATGCTTTTAGCATCTCTCAAGTCATCCGTATTCGGTTTAAAAGCAAGTCCAAGTATGCCAAATAACTTATTCTCCATAGAATCATATCTCTCAGCAATCCTCTCAATAAATCGACTTACTCTTCTATCATTTTCTTTAATGACCTCTTGAAGGATGTTAAAATCTTCTCCAAATTTTTTTGCTGTATGAACAAGGCTCTGGGAATCTTTCGGGAAACACGAGCCACCAAATCCAAGCCCCGCCTGCAAAAACGACGATCCAATCCTCGAGTCATATCCCATACCTTTTGCTACCAAAGTAATATCAGCTCCCGCCTTCTCACAAATATTGGCAATGGAATTAATAAACGAAATCTTTGTGGCAAGGAATGCGTTCGATGCATATTTAATCATCTCCGCACTTGCCACATCCGTTATCAACATCGGTCTCTCTAAAGGAGCGTATAGCTCGAGCAATTTCATCGCCACATGCTGATTGGGAGCCCCAATGACAATCCTCTCTGGATACAAAGTATCATTTATAGCTGAACCTTCCTTAAGAAATTCTGGATTAGAAACAACATCAAAGTCAACATTCCATTTCTTATTTTTCTCTATAATCTCCCGAACAAAATCACCCGTTCCTGCCGGAACTGTGCTTTTGTTCACTATTATCTTATATCTGTCAATATTTGCTGCAATTTCTCTCGCCACATCCTCAACATAAGACAAATCAGTTTCACCATTATCCCTTGGAGGTGTTCCAACTGCGATGAATATGACTTCCGATTTCCTCACTCCTTCACTAATATCATCTGAAAATAACAGTCTCCCATCCTGCATATTCCGATGCATCATTTCCTCAAGTCCCGGCTCATATATTGTCGGAATGCCTTTCTTCAGAGTCTCAATCTTTTTCTCATCATTATCAACACAAATCACCTCGTTTCCCAAATCGGCGAAAACCACACCTGTCACAAGCCCTACATAACCTGTTCCAATAACACAAACGTTCACTGTTTAATACCTCTTTCTATTTATCAAAATATGTCGAATTTGAAATTTCCAATCTCAAATTTCCAATTTCCAACAAATCTTTTAGGATGTTTCAACAATAATAAATTTCAGATATAGAATGTTTACAATGATTTTTTAAACCAGTCAATAGTAAGTTTTAGTCCATCATTAAGAGATGTCTTCGGCTCCCAGTTTAAAACACTTTTTGCCTTCTCTATATTTGGTCTTCTTGTCTTGGGATCATCAACAGGCAATTCCTTAAAAACTATCGCGCTTTTTGAATTAGTTAATTCAATCACTTTTTTCGCAAAGTCTAAAATCGTAATCTCACTATCATTCCCGATATTTACAGGATTAGTCTCTTCTGAAATTAACAACTTATAAATCCCATCAACCAAATCCGACACATAGCAGAAGCTTCTCGTTTGTTTCCCTTTACCATAAACGGTTATCGGTTCATTGTTCAATGCTTGAGAAATAAACGTGGGAACAACCCTACCATCATCCTTTCTCATTCTCGGTCCGTATGTATTAAATATGCGCGCAATACGAGTATCAATATTATGATAGCGATGATAAGCCATCGTAATAGCTTCAGCAAATCTTTTCGCCTCATCATAAACTCCACGCGGACCTATCGGATTCACATTACCCCAGTAATTCTCTGATTGGGGATGAATGAGCGGATCACCATATATCTCTGATGTTGAAGCGAGCAAAAATCTCGATTTCTTCTCTTTAGCTAAACCTAATGCCTTATGAGTTCCCAATGACCCAACTTTTAAAGTCTGAATCGGCATCTTGATATAATCTACAGGACTCGCGGGAGATGCAAAATGAAGAATATAATCTATTTCACCCTTTATATACATATAATTAGTTACATCCTGTTCAATAAAAAGAAAACCCTTGTCTCTTATGTGGTCAATATTCCCAATATCGCCTGTTATAAGATTATCCATACAAATAACCTGATGCCCCTTTGAAAGGAGCAACTCACAGAGATACGAACCTAAAAATCCCGCTCCACCAGTTATTAACGTTCTTGGCAATTTACTTACCTCTTAAGAGATTTTTTAAATTAGTTTGTAGGGGCATATTGCATATGCCCTGAAATTATTGGGCACGTGCAACGTGCCCCTACAATGTTGATTTTACCCTGCGATCTGTAGGGGTAGGTCTTGTAACCTACCCTATTATTTGGGGCAACCACAAGGGTTGCCCCTACACAGAAAATTTTAAATTCCATAAATGAAATTCTATCTACATCTTTCCGAATCTTTCAATCAAAATTTTATAAGTTCTCTGTGCTGATTTACCATCACCGTAAGGATTTATAGTCGAACTCATTTTTTTATATTCATTCGCATCCAACAACAATTGTCTTGTGCTATTAACAATACTCTCTTTTTGTGTTCCAACAACTTTCACTGTTCCTGCTTCAACCGCCTCGGGTCTTTCCGTTATTTCTCTCATCACCAATACAGGCTTACTTAATGAAGGCGCTTCCTCTTGAATCCCACCCGAATCGGTAATAATAACATAGGCTTTTTCCATCAAATAAACAAATGATTGATAACCAATTGGCTCTATCAATTTGACATTCCTAACGTTACCTAAAATTCTATTAACGGGACCTCTAACATTAGGGTTTAAATGAACAGGATAAATAATAATAATGTCATCAAAGCTCTCAGCAAGTTCTTTCAGGGCATTACAGATATTCTCGAATCCTTCACCAAAACTCTCTCTTCTATGCCCCGTAACAAGAATAAGCCTTTTATTTTCTAATTCTGAAGATTCAATTCCCTCAATAGAAATGTGTTTCCCTTTTATCTTCTCTAAAATCATAAAAAGGGCATCTATAACCGTATTGCCAGTAACAAAAATATCCCTTTCATTAACATTTTCCTTTAACAAATTCAATTTAGATTGTTCTGTAGGGGCAAAATGCAAATCAGCAATAGCACTGACCATCCTTCGATTAATCTCTTCAGGAAATGGTGCATACTTATTATACGTTCTTAAACCTGCCTCAATATGAGCAACCTTTATCTGCAGATAATAAGCCGCCAATGCTGATGCAAAGGTGGTCGTCGTATCTCCCTGAACAAAAACAATATCAGGCTGTTCTTTGAAATAAATCTCCTTAATCTTTGTAAGCACATTATTAGTAATATCAAAAAGAGTTTGTTTATCCCTCATAATATTCAAATCATAGTCGGGTTTAATATCAAATATTTTCAGAACAGAATCGAGCATCTGCCTGTGCTGAGCAGTAACACAAACCTTAAGTTGAATCTCATCAGGATGCTTCTCAAATTCCTTTATAATTGGAGCAAGCTTAATTGCCTCTGGTCTCGTTCCAAACACAATTATTACTTTCATCATTTACCTTTCTAATAATGGTCTAAACACAATAATTATTATAAACATTGTAAAAAATAAAAAATCCAGATATTTAGTAGAAAAACAATATTCCCTTGTAAAGATTTATTTCTTACTATGGTAGTAACGCCGACGTCTCGTCAGCTTTATTAAATCCTATAAGATGCCTACGCTACAAATTTCAAATTAATATTGCTGCTACACAAGCAGTTGTATAGCACGCAAATGCACCAGCAACCATAGCTCTGAATCCTATTCTCGCAAGGTCATGCCTTCTCGATGGTGCCAAAACACTTATCCCACCTATCTGAATCCCAATCGACATAAAGTTAGCAAATCCACATAAGGCATAGGACATAACAACTTTTGTTCTGATTGAAAGGTCCACTGCATCTGCGAGCGTTCTATAAGCTACAAACTCTGTCGCAAAAATCTGCAATCCTATTAAATTTCCAGCCCCTAATGCATCTTTATAGGGAATACCAATCAGTAATGCCACAGGAGAAAAAGCCCATCCTAATAATCTACTCAATGTCAAATTCTCAACTCCAAACCAGCTTCCCACTAATACTAATACACCATTAATAAGGGCAATCAAAGCCACAAAAGCAATTAACATCGCCGCAACATTTAAAGCAAGATATAATCCATCCGATGCCCCTCTTGTCGCTGCATCGAAAACATTCGCATCAATCTTCTTTAACTGAACCCTAATTACACCCGCCGTTTCTGACTTTTCTGTCTCAGGATACATTACTTTAGCCATAACTAAACCTGCAGGCGCTGACATTATACTCGCTGAAAGTAAATGACCCGCTATATTAGGAACAACGTGATATAAAAATCCTACATATGCAATAAACACACCTCCGGCTATAGTTGCAAAGCCTCCTGTCATAATTGCCATTATCTCAGAATTTGTCATCCGCTCAATAAAAGGTCTGACAACAAATGGTGCTTCTGTTTGACCAACAAAAATGTTCGCTGCCGCTGATAACGATTCTGCGCCTGAAGTCTTCATTGTCTTCGACATTACCCACGCCACTGCTTCAATGATTCTTTGCATTATCCCAAAATAATATAATATCGCCATCATAGAAGAAAAGAAAATTATCGTTGGTAAAACCTTAAAGGCGAAACTGGACATTGTTTGCGCCACCATCTTTACGCCACCCGCTTCAGATTGCTGAAATCCCCCGTATACACCAGCTCCCACAGGAATATGGTCACTCGGAAGATTACCAAAAACAAAAGATGCACCCTTCTCGGCAAAATTAAGAAATATGATTACCTGGTCATTCAAAAAAAGAAAAACGTTTTGTCCAGGGGTTGTCTTAAGTATCAATAAGGCAAATATAAATTGCAACAATAATCCCCAGATGACTGTCTGCATTTTTATTGCTTTACGATTAGTACTGAATAAAAAACACACAGATAAGAAAAAAAGTATTCCCAATAAAGGCACAAATCTTTGCATCACAAAATCTCCTTTCTAACAAAAAAATAGCCACGAAATTACACTAAATCACACGAAAGAGAATTTTTTATTCATCTTTTCGTGCCGTTTCGTGGCTTTTCGTGGCTAATTTTTCTGATATATAAGTCAAGTAAATTTGTGGTTAAATATTTTTTTACTTTATCAGTTTTGGTATCATAAACAGAGGCAAATACAATGAGATAACAACCGCACCAACTAAAACTCCAAGACAAACAATCATTACTGGTTCAATAATTGATGCTAACGCATCAACAGTTGCATCTACTTCTCTCTCATACGCCTCTGCTACTTTCGTTAACATCTGGTCGATAGCACCTGTCTCTTCCCCAACCGCAACCATATGCACAACAAGAGGTGGAAACACGTCGCACTGTGCAAGTGGTTCGTGAATTGTATCTCCATCTTTAATGCTTGAATGCACCCTAATCATCGCTCTCGCAATGACTTCATTTCCAGAGGTATCTTTGACAATATCGAGAGCCTGCAAAATTGGAACACCACTCGTTATAAGGGTCGACAAAGTACTCGCCCATCTCGTGATGGCTATCTTCCTTATGATTTCTCCAAAAACGGGTAACTTCAACTTCATCGTATCAAACATAAACTTACCACTCTTTGTGTGGTTAATCTTTCTTATTAAAACAACCAGAACAATTACTCCCAGAATGACTAAGGGTGTCCTTTTGACCAACAGCTCGCTTACCGTTATTAATATTTCTGTAGGTAATGGTAATTCTTTTGCACCAAGCTGTTGAAATATTACTCTGAATTTCGGAATTATCTTCAACAAAATAAATCCCACAATTACAGCAGCAAGAGATAAAACTACGAGAGGATAAGTCATCGCCGATTTAACCTTAGCTTTCAGCGCCTGCCTTTTCTCTAAAAAATCAGCTATCTTCAACAAAACATTCTCAAGAACACCACCAATCTCACCTGCCCTTACCATATTAACATAAAGTTTATCAAAAACCTTGGGGTGTTTTCCTAATGCATCTGATAATGTGCTACCACCTTCAACATCTTGTGAAACTTCCCGAATCTTTTTCCTGAATATAATCGAATCCGACTGTTCTTCAAGGATTCTTAAGCTCCTTAACAAGGGCAATCCCGCACCAACCAAAGTCGCAAACTGACGGGTAAACGTGGTTAAGCGTTTTGAATTAACCCTCTGCATAATGTATCTTAAGAGCGGCAGAGTAGCAATGTCCAACTTTGCCGCACTAACTTTTTTACGCTTCACATCAGTGGGATAAAAACCCATACCTCTTAACCGTTCTATTATGACTTCTTCGCTATTAGCCTCGATTTCGCCTTTGACTTTCTTCCCACCCTTATCAAGGGCTTCATATGAATATTTGGGCATAAGCAATACCTCCTTGCGAATTATGTGGGAAACTGTTTCAAACCGTTCCCTACCACAATGAGATTCCGAAACAAGTTCGGAATGACATTTGCCTCATCCTGTCATGCTGAACTTGATTCAGCATCTCTTTATTTATCTTCGAGTTTATCTGCATCACCAAAAGGTTTATAATGAGTAGCTGTCTCTCTCTCTACATATTCAGCCGTAGTTTTGGGTCTCTCCACTTCTATCACTTCCTTTTTCATTACTTCCTTAATTGTCTTTTGTATAATCTCTTCCTCTTCTTCCGGAGTATGTTTTGCAATTTCCTCTAATGTTGTAACACCGGCAAACACCTTCAACAATCCATCCTTACGCATTGTAACCATCCCTTGTTTTACAGCCAGAGAATGAACCTCATCAGTGGCTGCTTTTTCAAGAATCAATTCTTTTACTTCATCAGTTACAGGCAGCAATTCAATAACACCGATTCTACCCCGATAACCAGTATTGGCACAATCAGGGCAACCCGTTCCATGGTAAAACGTCATATCTTTAATATCTTCTCTACTTATTTTAAACGATTCAAGTTCATCATCGGTTGGCGCATAAACTGCTTTGCAATTTTGACAAACCGTTCTTACCAACCGCTGCCCTATAATCGCCTGTAAAGTTGACGTTAACAAGAATGGTTCAACTCCCATATCTATCAATCTTGTTAGAGTCGATGCCGCTGAATTTGTGTGTATCGTACTGAAGACAAGGTGACCTGTCAAAGATGCCTGTATGGCTATCTGCGCCGTCTCAATATCGCGAATTTCACCTACCAGAATAATATCCGGGTCATGACGAAGTATTGAACGTAAACAAGTGGCAAATGTCAAACCCACATTGGCATTTATATTTATCTGCATAACACCATCAAGCTGATATTCCACAGGGTCCTCAGTTGTTATCAATTTTAAAGTCGGGTCAACTATCTCATTAAATGCTGCATACAAAGTCGTTGTCTTTCCGCATCCCGTTGGTCCTGTAGCAAGAATAATCCCATTTGGCTTCTTTAAAAACTTCATAAATTTCTCTAAGACATCAGTGGAAAATCCCAATTGTTCGATTCCCATCATCATCATCTGCTTATCCAGAACTCTCATAACAACGCTTTCACCATGAACCGTGGGAAGAGTGGAAACACGAAGCTCAATATCTCTATCCTGAAATGTCAGCTTAATTCTACCATCTTGGGGTAGTCTTGACTCGGCTATATCCATATTCGCTAAAATTTTAAACCGGGACACTATTCCAATCTGCATATGCTTCGGTGGTGGTGGAATCTCTCTCAATACACCATCCACTCTATATCTTGCCCTCAACATATCCGAGAAAGGCTCAATGTGAATATCACTCGCCCTTTCTTTAATCGCCTGAATAAGAATAAGGTCAACCAATCTTTTAACCGGAGGATCATTCGCAATCTTCTCGAGGTCAGACAAATCATGGTCTTTAACCAAGCTTTCGAGAATATTCTCATCTCCCTTTTTATCCTCCTCTTCAAGCCACTTTGATATCGTATCGTCGCCCAGACCATAATACCTATCAATCATATCCACAATATCATCTTCATTAGCGCATACAAAGTTTACAGGAACACTTATGGATAACCTTAGATTATCAATAACCCCCACATTCAAAGGGTCAGAAATAGCTACTGTTAAGCTTTGATTGTTCTCAATCTTCAGAGGAAAAGCTTTATACATCTTGGCTTGCGTGGAAGTAATATATCTAAGAACTTTAGGATCACCAAGAGGAGCATAATCACCCAAAGTAACAAATGGTATTCCTGTCTCTTTTGACAAAACCTCTCTGAAATCAGAATCCGCTTCTAATTTATGCACTATCATTGGTTGATCAATCTTATCAGCTACTTCCTTCTCCAAATCTTTAGGAAGCGTGTATTTTTCTTTTAACTGTTTCTCAACAAGTTTGGCTTCTTCATCTTTGAAAGCGAGGTCACGTGACCTCGCCTCTTTTCCCTTTTTATCTGCTGCCTCATAAGGATTAAACAGCACTTTGTCTTTCTTAATATTCTTATCCACTCCACACATCTCCTTTATATAATTCTTCAATTAAACCCTGAATCAAGTTCAGGGTAAAATTGTCATTCTGAGCCGCAGTCCTGAATTTATTTCAGGAGCAGCGAAGAATCTCGTATTTTATTATTTCATTGTTAGTTGTTAGTTGTCAGTTTGTAATTTTAATATGTATTATTAAATAACCGGTTGTTCCATTTCTTCTGCTTCTTTCGTATCTGTTTCTTCAATTCTACCACCCATAATTCTTTGACGCTGTTGGTCAGGATAATGGGCTCTCTCAATGGCTAACTCTGCAGTTATCTTTCCTTCTCTCCATATCTTCAATAAAAAATCATCCATTGTAATCATTCCCAATTTACCACTTGTCTGTATTGTAGAATTAATTCTGTTTGTCTTTCTCTCTCTCATAAGGTTCGCAATAGCAGGAGTAACAAGCATAATCTCAAAAGCAGCAATTCTCCCTTTACCTGAAGCTCTGGGTAATATGGTCTGAGCAACAACAGCAATGAGAGCCACGGACAGAACAGAACGAATCTGTTCCTGTTGATTGACAGGGAAAGCATCGATAATACGGTCAATCGTTTGCGATGCATTAATAGTATGCAATGTAGCAAAAACAAGGTGACCTGTCTCCGCCGCTGTTATAGCCGCTTCCATCGTTTCCAAGTCTCTCATTTCACCGACAAGAATGACGTCAGGGTCTTGTCTTAAAGCAACACGTAGTGAACTTGCAAATGATGGGGTATCAACATGCAACTCACGATGTGTCACGATACATTTTCTATGCGGATGATAATATTCAATAGGGTCTTCTACTGTAATAATATGCTGATAAGTATTACGATTAATATAATCAATCATTGTTGCCAAAGTCGTAGTTTTACCACTTCCCGTAGGACCCACCACCAAAAAAAGTCCTCTCGGTCTATGTAATAATTCTAATATAGTATCTCTCGGTAAGCCAAGTTCTTCAAAGGTTAATATTCTCGTTGGAATTAAACGCATAGCGATACCGAGATTGCCTCTTGACCTATACACATTTGTTCTGAATCTTGCCAAATCACTGAAGGCATACGCAAAGTCTGTACTACCTTGTTCCTGGATAATTTGTTGATGCCTTGGTGGTGTGATTTCTCTCATCAACCGCTCTGTATCCTCTGGCGTTAATACGGCTTGATCAATAATCTCAAGAATGCCATCCTTTCTCATAACCGGTGGTTTACCTACGGATAAATGTAGGTCGGAGCAGTCCCTCTCCACAATAATTTTTAACATTTCATTCATATCAAGCATAGTCTAAAAACACCTCACTTATTTGTTATTTCTTTTGTAGAGACGCAAAATGTAGGGGCAGGGCTTGTCCCTGCCCAACCAAATATTGGGCAACCACAAGGGTTGCCCCTACAAGTTGATGTTATTTTTATTCTTCTTGTGTTATCCTTAATACCTCTTCCGTCGTCGTAATGCCTAACAATATCTTCTCCCAACCATCCATACGAAGCGTTTTCATACCCATCTTAACCGCTTCCTTCTTCAACTTTGATGATGGAATAGACCTGATTATCATCGACCTGAGAGCTGAATTCAATATGAATATCTCGTGAATTGCGGTTCTTCCTCTGTATCCTGAATCATTACATCTTTCACATCCAGTCCCTTTATAAAGTGGTTTATCTCTGTATTCTTCGGGGCTATAACCCATCTCAATGACTTCTTCAGGATGAGGAGTATATTCCACCTTACAGTGAGGACATATTCTACGAATTAATCTCTGAGCAATTATGGCGTGAACACTTGAAGCCACAAGGAATGGTTTAATCCCCATATCAATAAGACGAGTAGCTGCGCTTGGGGCATCATTTGTGTGCAATGTACTAAAAACAAGGTGACCCGTTAGAGCCGCTCGAATTCCTATCTCAGCTGTCTCCAAGTCACGCATTTCACCGATTAATATGATATCAGGTGATTGTCTGAGAACAGTTCTTAATCCCATAGCAAAGTCTAATCCTATTTCTTCATGCGTCTGCATCTGATTAATACCACCTATCTGATACTCAACAGGATTTTCAAGAGTAACGATTTTTCTGTCAGGTGTATTTAACGTCGATAATGCCGCATAAAGTGTGGTTGTTTTTCCACATCCAGTCGGTCCTGTCATCAATATAATTCCCGTAGGACTTTTTATAATCTTCTTAAAAAGTTCAATCGAGTCGGGCAAAAATCCGACATCTTCAAGTCCTAACAATAAAGTCGAGGCATCAAGAATACGCATAACAACACATTCGCCAAATATTGCCGGGATGACAGAAACACGCAAATCTAATTTCTTATCCGGAAAGTTCAACATTATCCTACCATCTTGAGGAACTCTCTTCTCAGAAAGGTCCATCCCTGATAAAACTTTTATCCTCGAAATTATGGCATTAAAATATTTTCTGCTTGGTGGGGGAATTTCTTGTAAAAGACCATCAATTCTGAAACGGATATTTATTCCTGTTTTGGTTGGTTCAATATGAATATCACTTGCTCTATCGTGAATAGCATGCTTAAATAATAAATCAATATATTTGACTATTGGCGTTTCACTTACTTCCGTCTCATCGAGGTCAATATGACTATATGAATCAATAAAAGTATCGCCTCCAGATTCTTTCACATCTTCTTCCAAAGCGGTATCTTGATAGAGAGTGGACACATCAATGTTATCATAATGTTTTTTTATCGCATACTCAATATCTTTCTCAGAAGCCACCATCCCCTTAACTTCGATACCCGGGAGAAATTTCTGTAAGTCATCAATAGCCTCAATATTCAAAGGGTCTTTAATAGCTATAAATAGTACGGAACGGTCGCGACCGTTCCCTACAATCCTCACAGGAATGATACCATATTTTTTGGCTACTTTCGCAGGTACCATTTCTATGGCTTCTTTTTCTATTTGTTGCTTTGTAAGATCAATCGTTTCCATCCCCATATGCGAAGCAATTGCCTCTAAGAAATCCTCCTCTGAAACAAGCCCCTGCTGGGTCAATACACTTTTTACAGATATGCCTGCTTCCTTAGAATAATCAATAGCCTTTTTAGTCATCTCTTCATTAATTAAGCCGGCTTCTTCAAGAATCTTGCCTATATTCTGAGCAATTTTTTTACCATCTATCGCCAAACGGTTCCCAAAATAATCGGCTGTTTCCGTATCTAAATTATCAGGCAGAACAATAGGATCCTTTTCTGATTGTTTAGAAGAAGATATGTCTTTAGAGATTATCTTCTTTTTTTCTAATTCCTCTTTTTTCGCCATATAATCACCTTATTAATAATTATTAATTAATAATTATTAACTAATAATAATATGTCAATAGCATTTTTTCTAATAAAGATAACGCTTTTGATAACTAAAGCAAGAAAAATCTTTATGGAGTGCGTAAACCCTGCTTACGCCTTTTTTAAGGCGGTAGCCGGGGCATATTGCATATGCCCTGAATTATTGGGCACGTGCAACGTGCCCCTACTCATCTTCTTGCAATTGTCCCCGTAGAGACGCAATGCATTGCATCTGTACATAAGGTATGATTGTGAAATAGCAGTTAACCCTATCAAAGAAACGAGGCTTGAGGCTTGAGACTTGAACTCCAAGCCCAAGCCTCAAGCCTCAAGCCTCAAGCCTCAATCCTCAATTTCAAGGTATACGTAATGCCTTCTTTTCCGGATTCACTGGTTTTTCAACATTCATAGATACAGGATAATATTCCCCACACTTCCAGCACTGATACCATTGAACAACTTCCTGCTTCTTATCATTCTTATCAACGCCAACAACCCGTAATGAAATTTCTTCATTGCACTTTAAACAATACTTCTTGTCCCCTTTGAAAGGCACTTTATTACTCCCTTTTCCTGCTATCATAATCTTTCTCCATTTATTCCTCTTATAAGTAGCGGTGCGATTTATCACACATAATTGTCGCATAAATGCGACCGCTACAAAAATAAAATTTTTAAAGTCTTGTTTACAAACTGGTGGGATGGGCATTCTTACCTGTCAATGTACAGGCAAGATGCCCGTTCTACCATAGCATATGTCAACAAACTGTAGGGAACGGTCGCGACCGTTCCCTACAAAAACACTGAAAGATTTTCGTATATTAGCCCAGCGTAATCACGCTGAGTATAAAAAATCGTTAGATTTTGTAAACCCTGAAAGGGTTTTGCAAAGTCTTTTATTCTCTCAAATAATCAGTGAACTTTTTGAAAATTTATAATATCGCATCAGAATTAACAAACAAAAAAATTAAAAATTTTAAATTCTTTTCATTAAAGGGGCTCAGGAATTGCTATTTTATTAACAGAACAATTATATCTTCTTAATCAACTCAAATTGTGAGGCATCAAGCACTTTCTCTATATCAAGTAAGATTTTGACAGCTCCTTTTACCTTCGCCATTCCAAGCATAAAGTCTGTATTTACAGTACTACCGAGTGCCCTCATCTCTTCTATATCTTCCTCTTTGATATCAAGAACCTCTTTAACCGTATCAACTACAATACCAACAAAAATCCCCTTGATATCAACGACAATAATACAGGTTTCCTTGGTATACTTAGCCTCTGGCATACTAAACTTTAATCTTAGGTCAACTATGGGTATAACCTTCCCTCTCAGATTTATAACACCTTTGACAAACTTAGGTGTTTGAGGAACAGATGTAATATCCATCATTCCAATAATTTCACGAACTTTGAGAATTTCGAGTCCATATTCCTCATTCCCTAAGACAAAGGTTAAATACTTGCCATCTTTTGCAGATTGAGCGTTCTTAAGTTGCTCGTTTAATAAACTTTTATTTTCCATCTTCTACCCATTGCTTATTTTTTTAGACATCTCTGACCATATTACTTATCGTTAAATTACCAATAAACTTTAGTAAATTTCTGTCTTTTTATAAGAAAATATAAGAAAAGGGGACAGACGAGACACGTCTATCCCCTTTTCTTAAAAACTCATAAGATAAATATAGATAAAAATGTGCCATAGATGCTATCTCTGGTTTCGGGTAATCATCCAACCCAAAATTTAATTGACACACATTTAAACAGGAAATATTATTATATTAAAATATCAATAATTTTAGCTAAGATAAGGATTTTGATTGAAGGAAGGAAACTTATAAAATGGCAAAAGAAGGCTATAAAGAATGCCCTTACTGTGCGGAACTTATTAGAGAAAAGGCTATCTACTGCAGATTTTGCAAAAAATCTCTGGTTGAAGAAAAAAAGGAAATTCCTCCGGTAGAGGATATTTTCGAACTCGATAAATATGACAATAAAGAAAATGCCATTGAAAACCTCCTTAAATTGATTCCAAAGCAAATCTCCGAAAGACTTCTTGAAAGCGCTGAAGTAATTGAAGAAAGCGAAAGACGTCTTATTACCATCCTTTTCGCTGATTTATGCGGTTATACATCTTTGTCAGAAGTAATGGACCCCGAAGAAGTCCAGGCACTTATGGGCGATATTTTTAAACCAATGTTGAAAACAGCTGAAAAATATGGTGGAACAGTGAGTTACTTTCTTGGCGATGCCATAATGGCTTATTACGGTGCTCCTATCTCCCACGAAGATGACCCCGAACGCGCTATCAGAACCGCTCTCGAGATTATTGATTCTGTAAGAGCTATAGGTAAAGAAAAAAATTTAGTGCTTGAATTATCTGTCGGTATCAACTGTGGAGAGGTTGTCGTGGGTGGTATTCCTTTAGAGAGTAGAAAAGATTACTCTGCATTTGGCGATGCAGTCAACACCGCATCTCGACTCGAAACTCTCGCTGGTGCAGGCGAAATCTTAGTCAGTGATAGAGTATACAAACAAGTAAAAGATAAATTCGAATTTGAAAAACGACCACCTACATTCGTTAAAAATAAAAGGGAACCTGTTCAAACTTATAAAGTCATCGGTATCAAAAAGCATCCAACCAAAACCTTCCTTGATGAAAAAAGCCTTCTTACAAAATTCGTAGGAAGAAAAAAAGAACTCGCTATTTTACAAAAGGCTTACGATGAACTCGATGAAAAAGGTGCTACCCTGATAGAAATCTCTGGTGACCCCGGTGTCGGTAAATCAAGACTCTTGTATGAATTTATTAAAATTATTCAAGAAAATGAAAATAAAATAGAGGCGAATGCGGCTCCTATATCCCTATTTTCAAGCAGATGCCTTTCTTTTGGAACCTCTATTCCTTACTATCTTGTTACTGAACTGTTAAAAGACATATTAGAACTTCCCGACCAAAAAGATGATAGTAAATTTTCAGAAATTATTAATGCAAAATTAAAGGAACTTAACTTATCAAAAGATGAAATTTGTGACTCTATTTCTTTCCTTTTATCTTTAAAAGAAAAAGAGAATCCTATTTATAAACTTTCCCCGAAAGACCGTTGTAATAAGATTTTTAAAGATATCTCAACACTCTTGATTCAACTTGCTAATAATAAAAAAGAAACTGAAAAACCGCATCCTCCCCTCATTTATATTCTCGAAGATTTACAATGGGCTGATGAACTCTCTCTCCAATTATTAAATTATTTCACCTCCCGCTTATCTAACGAAAAAATACTCCTTTGTTGTGTTGGCAGAAAAACTTTTATCCATAAATGGTTACCCAATATAGAATATCTAAAAATTGAATTGGAAGAACTCTCAGGAAAAGAAAGCACTGTTCTTCTTCATCAAGTCTTAGGAATCAAAGAACTCCCCGAACATATCACAGAACTGATTCTCACAAGAACCGAAGGGAATCCATTCTTTGTAGAAGAGGTTATCAAATCCTTTATAGATGACGGCACTATAGTTGTTGAGGATGGACAGTATAAATTCACCAAAGAAATCGAAGACATCAAAGTCCCTGATACTGTTCAGGGCGTTATAATGTCGAGAATTGATGCTCTCGAGGCAAAATTAAGACGGGTCATTCAGTGCGCCGCAGTCATCGGGCATGGATTCCGTTACAAAGTCTTGTCTTACATAATGGAAATCCAGGAGAAATTAAAAGAATATCTCTCACGATTAATCGATGGCGATTTTATTTATCAACAAAGTATTATCAATGAACTTCTTTACCTCTTCAGACACATTGCCACACAAGAAGTCGCCTATAACACACTCTTAATCAAGCGAAGAAAACATTATCACAGAAAAATAGGCGAATGCCTGGAAGATATCTATCCTGAGGATATTGTGGAAAATTACGAAATCTTAGCTCATCATTATTATCATTCCGATAATGACCAGAAAGCCGCTTACTATCTCGATAAAGCATCTGATAAATATGAAATGCTCTATGCGAATGAAGCCCTCATTGATACGGTCAACAAACTGATTGAAGTCATTGATAAAAGACTTAAATGTCCTGATGAATATAAAGAACCAAAGGTAAATGCCTATATCAAATTGGGAAGAGTGAAAAAACTCATTGGCAAATATGATGAATCAATAGCTGATTATTCCACTGTTATAGAATTGGCACAGGAATATGATTTCAAACGACTCGAAGCTATTGCTCATAGAAACATCGCTGATTTATACAGGATAAAAGGGCATTTCGAGCAAGCCTTCGAGCATTTGAAAACCGCATCAGGATTATTCGGCAACCTTAAAGATGATGGCGAAGAATTAACCTGTCAGAACAGCTTGGGCGTAGTATTCCAATCAAAAGGTGATTATGAAAAATCAATCGATTATTTCAATGAAGGAATAAAACTCGCTGAAAAGAAAGGAAATCTCTCTGCAAAAGCTAATGCCACAAACAACATCGGTATCTCCTATCAGTATCTGGGAGATTATGAAAATGCGATAAAATACTTTGAGCTCACAAACGATATGATGATTGAACTCGATAATAGAAAAGGAACAATCGCTACTCTTACAAATATCGGAATTTGCCTTGAGCGATTAGGGGAATTTGAGAATTCTCTCAAAAAATATGCCAGATCACTTCAAATCGCTGAGGACATCGGCTTCAAATACGCTATAGTAGCGAATCTCCTCAATATGGGTCAATGTCATCAATATTTAGGAGACCAGCAAAATGCTATAAAATTCTTCAACAAAGTGATAAAACTATCAAAAGAAGATGGTGATTTAGCCTCTGAATCTATGGCTTATGGCAATCTCGCCAAATCCTTTATCTATACAGGAAATGATGTAGAAGCCTCTAACTCAATCCAAAAAGGTAAAGAATTAGCTGATAAAAGTAATTACTATTCTTCACTAATTAATGTTAAGCTTGCAAAATTGATGTACCAGATAAAAAAAGAAGATTATAAATCAGCGATGACATTAGCAGAGGATACAATCAAACAAATTGAAGAAAAAAATGATAAAGATAATGCCCCGATAGCATATAGACTCTATGCCAATGCCCTAAACGGACTGAGACTATGCGATAATGCCTTGAACCAAATCGATAAAGCCATAGAAATCGCCAAAGAAGACAAATACCCGAGAGAACTTGCCTGGGCTCTAATGGTAAAAGGAACCATTCTCGAAAATCTGAAAAATAAAGAACAGGCAAAACTCGCCACCACCGAAGCCAAACAAATCGCTACAACGCTAAAAGATAAAACATTGTTGTCTATACTGTCATAGCTCAAGTCCGTAATTAATATACTTGCATTATTATAAGGGGTGTTTAATAATAAAATTAAAAATATGTGAGGTGATTCGGGATGAAAATGACTAAATACCCTAAGTCATTGGTTGAGGTCTGGGAATGGAAAAAAAGTGTTTATGAAAAAACTAAAAATATGCCAAACAAAATTCAGTATTTTGAAAAAGATACTAAAGAAATTATTGAGAAATTGGGATTAAAAAGAGTTTCCTATTCATTGAAAGAATAATATTGATAAAATTTTTATGACACTAAAAAACTTCCATTTGTAGCGGTCGCATTATAGATTTTCAAAAAGTTTTGTCCAAAATAAAAAAGATTTTATGTGGAGTGCGGTAGCTTGCTACCGCTTTGAATTGCGAGACCTTGGTCTCGCTTTGTTGTAGCGGTCGGATTTATCCGACATTATATATTTCGTGCGATAAATCGCACCGCTACAGTGGAAGCAACCCTGAATCAAGTTCAGGGGAAAGCAAGCTTTCGCACTCCAAAGAGTAATTTGTGGACAATAATTTTGCAAAATTTATTATTCGACATTAAATTGATTAATAAACAAAGATGGCGTGGTAATAGAAAAAATTTCTCTAACAAACTGTTGGAGATTTATATAATCTTTATAAGTCAATAGGACTTATTTGTAACTTGTTTCAATAAAAATCAATTTATCAACTTTCCCTCAAACAACCTAAAAATCTTTAAACCTTTAATCTTAAACCATTTTAATTATTCCCAACATTTTTCTATCCTTTCCCCCAACCTTTTTGTTACACTTGTCTCTATATTATATGAAAGAAAAATTGATGGAATACTCTGAGTCATCGGTAGAAAAATTAAATTTCTTTCAAGATGGAGATGAAAGCTTCTGGCAGTTAATCATCGCAGACTATAGTCAGTGGCTTTACAACTTATCATTGAGAATTGTGAGACATTCGAATGATGCTGAAGACATTGTTCAGGAAACTTTTCTCCAGGCATTTCGTGCACGAAAACAATTGAAGGATTTCAACAATCTGCAAGGCTGGTTAAGACAAATTTGTTTGAGACTATGTCTGCGGAAATCAAGGTTCAGCAAAACAGTTTCGCTCCAAGAAGTGGAGGCTTTTTTACCCGATGATAAATCAGCGTCAACCACAGAATCTGCTGCATCAAAGGAAGAATTAGGAATGGTATTAGATGGGTTTTCAAAACTTTCTCAACGGCAACGTGCCTGTCTCACTTTATCGGTCTTTGAAGACCTTTCGATAGAGGAAATTTCTCAATCGCTGGGAATAAGTAATGGTGCGGTGAAACGATACATTTATGAAGCACGACAATCTCTTAAAAAATATCTATAATGTAAGGTGTGGTAGCTTGCTACCGCTTTAGTAGCGGTCGGATTCATCCGACATTACCTATTACGTGCGATAAATCGCACCGCTACTTCAATTTTCTAAAGTAAGTTGTGGTGCGAGCTTTAGCTCGCAGTATCTTGCGACATAAATGTCGCACCACAATGGTTTAATTAAAAGGAGCATCTGTAAACACTAATGAAAAATAACTTAGATGAAAAATTAAAACAAGCTCTTGGCAAACCTTGCAAATTAGACATCGAAAAATTCTCAGCGCGGGTGATGAAAAAAATAAAGGAGGAAAAAAGAAGGGAAGAAAAACATCCTCTAATCTGGAGTTTATCCTCCCGGATTCGGTCTTATCTAATAATAAAACAAAGACAATTACTCAGGATTTCCTATGCTTTCATAACTATTGTTGTTGTTGTCATCTTGTTAGTTATATTTTTCAAAGGAGTCAAAAAAGAATCCACAATTTATGTGGCATCAAATGGAAAAAATATGCTTCAACCAACCTCTGCACCCCAAAATTTGAATCATATTCTTCTCAGCACAGATACAGACACGATCCTCCTTACTGGTGAACAACATTTAATTTCGAATGACCCGTTACTACGTCCGCATTCCGCCTGGGCGCAAAATACCTTAAATAAATCATTATCTTTAAACAATTCTTAAAGAAAAATGTAGTGCGACATTTATGTCGCAGGGTGGTGCGAAATAAATCTCACACTACAACATTAAAGAAAGGAGAACAATTTTTATGGTAAGAACAGGCAAAAAAACGCTTCTTGGATATTTTGTACTCCTCTTAATTCTCTTTTTGGCAACTGCAACAATCAGTCTTGCTCAAGTACCAAAAACTAAAATCACAGAGCCTCGTCAGATTCTCGTAAATCCTGATTTCTCACTTCCTCTTGATGCGAATGGAAATCCACCCGGTTGGTTTCGTGCAATGATTCCAAACAACACGATTGACTTAAACGCTGGTGTATCGAAAGACAATGAGGGACCATTCTTATTTCTTGAGCAAAAAGGTGTTAAAGTAATGCTCTTTAACAATTGGGCTCAGCGAATTGAAAATCCTCCCGTCGGTGCAAAAGTTCAGCTCGAAGCCTCAGTCTCCACAGAAAATGCTGGCGACAAAGGCGCTGTTGTTATGGTAATGTTCTTCAAAGAAAACGGAGATGTTCTCGGTGCTGCATCATCTGAAGGAAAAGTAGATTTAACTGGCACAAAGCCCTGGACAAAGATAACCCTTGATGCGAATGTTCCAACAGGATGCAATGTGGCAATCGTTCGACTCGGTTTGAGTCAAAGCGCAGGGAAACTTAAGGCTCGCTATGCAAAGCTATTTATCCTCGAGGAAGGAAAACAACAGATTATTACAACGGCTCCATCCAAACCCGAAAGTTGGACTGCAGGATTAGAACTTCTCGCCAACGGTAACTTTGAAGAAATTGTCTCAGCGGATTCTCCCACAGGCTGGTTTCGCGCAATGATGCCAAATTTGGCTATCGACCATAAAGCTGGAATCGAAGAACTCCCTAATCACGGAAAAGTTGCATTCATTGAACAGAAAGGAAGAAAACAATCATTAGTAAATAACTGGGCTCAACGACTTGAAGTAATTCCTATCGGGGCAAGATTGAAACTTACTGCAGATGTCAAAACACAAAATGTTCCGGAAAATACGGGTGTGGTTATGATACAATGCTGGGACACAAAATCCAGTGCTGAAGGCAAACTCCTTGCCGCTGCCACATCTCAAAGCTCTCAACCTATTGGAGGAACACAAGATTGGAAAACTATCTCGATGGAAATCACCGTCCCGGACAAAACCGATGCTATAATTGTTAGGTGCGGTTTATCTCAATCAGGAAAAATCTGGTTTGATAATGTCTCATTGAAAATTATTTCACCACCACCATCTAAAACGAGTTCTCAATATTCTCCTACAGGATTTGAAGTTACCGATGAGTCATTAAAACAATTAGACAAAATTAAACAACTAAGTGAAAAGCTTGTCCAGCTCTCCGAGAGAGAGCTGGATGAGAACGTTCAAGTCCGAAAAGAAATTTATGCCCTCGGTAATGGTCAATATCAAGTTGTTCTCTCTTTCATTTTAAATCAGCCTTAATTCGGACAAATGTTATTTTAAAAATAAGTTTTATCCCACCAAATTAAAATTTCTGAAAAATCAGATTACTCGTCCATTTACCTTCTTACAACTTCGGTTCAATCTTCATTTTCTTAAAAAGATGTAACGCGAGCTTTAGCTTGCACATCGTTGCGATATAAATGTTTCGTTACAGTTTCTCTGTGGTTAATATATCTAATTTATCTTGCAAATATATTGACATTTAGTCTATTATATTGGGATATAAAGTGAAAAAGTACTTTATCATTCTGGAGAAATAGAAATGCACCAGAAAAATCCCCTGATAAAACTCTTCCCGATATTTATCATCTTCTTCATTCAACTAATATCTTTTTCAACCCCATTCGACATTGATTTAAAATTCAAAACTCCAGAACTTCAAATAATTGGTGCTAAAGCTTATGATTATGCAGGATATTCACTCGCCTCTGCTGATATTAATAATGATGGCTATGTAGACATTGTCATAGGTGCTGAGGGAGCTGATGCTTTTGGTGTTATAAACGCAGGGGTAGTCTACATAATCTATGGCTCTAATTCAATAGAAGGAGTAATTGATTTAGAAAATTATTCTGGTGCAATGACTAAAATTTATGGTCCAAAAGAATCCGCTCTTCTGGGCTGCTCCTTAAGCATTGGTGACGTGAATGATGATTATTACAATGATATTATTATCGGGGCAAAAGGAGCTGATGAGGTATATATTATTTACGGCAGCTCCGATCTCAGCCTTATTAAAACAATAAATCTTCTATCCACTTCTTATCCCTGTACAAAAATTATTAGTAATTTAATCGGCAGTCAATTTGGTTTCTCTCTTGCTTGTGGCGATGTTAATAATGATATGTATGACGATGTAATTGTTGGGGCTCCCTTAACGGGTGCGGAATATACGAATATTGGAGAAACATACATCATCTACGGTAACCTTAGCTTACCCAGCATAATTCAACTCATAGAACCATCAGTTCCAATAACTGTAATATCGGGTCCATCATACTATTCCAAATCAGGATTTGCTGTAGCCTGTGGAAAAATGAATGCCGACAATTACGATGATGTCTTAATTGGTGCTCCCTTCGCTGATACTTACAATGGCTCAAAAACAGGTCAGGTCTTCATAGTTAACGGGTCAAGTGCTATGCCAGATTACATTGACCTTGCTAAAAGCGGTTACAATAGCAGATTCACAGGTGCCGATCCTGGCGATAATTTTGGTTATTCATTAGCCACTGGTTTTGTTACAGGATTCAATCCATATTTTTGGGAAGAAGATATATTATTCGGCGCTCCCGGCATCGATTCAACCAATTCCGAATTCTATGGAATGGTCTATCTGTTCTTCGGCGGTAGTTTACCCACAGATATGGATATGAGATACTTTACTTCTTATCAAGGAGTGATGATTACAGCTGCGGAGGATTTCGATAAAAAACTGGGGCAAACATTAGCTGTAGGAAACATTAACGCTGATATGTACGAGGATATCTTGATTGGTGATAGAAATGCCTCACCATTTTATCGATCTCAGGCAGGAGCTGTCCATCTTGTTTTCGGTAGAAGTTCCTTCCCATCTAATCTCGGATTAGGGTATAGAAGCAATACAGAACGGGCAATATTCGGTGAACACACTCAAGATTATCTCGGAGATGCTGTTACCTGGGCTGACATCAATAGTGATGGGTTAGATGAAGCAATTTGTGGTGCTACAGGATTTGATAAAAATATCTCACTACGAGTTGGTAAAACTTATGTGATTTCGTTTGACCCACCCCAAATAACAAGAGCAATCTTCTGCGATAATATTAATCCAAATAATATCCCTGACCCTAATGAACTCATCATTCTTCAATTTAATCAGATAATTCAAATGGGAGGTGCCACTCCTCCAACATCTATTTTGCCACAGGATTTTTATCTCACCGGCAGCGCCTCATTAGGAACAAGTTCTGCAATGTTGAGAAATCCTAATAATCCAACTCAGGTTATAATTATTCTTGGAGGAACCGCACAAGGAATTACTGTTCCTGGTAATGCCACAGGGATTGATATTGGAGCGGGTATACGCGAAGGCCTTATTTACAATCCATTTACATTGATTGATGCTCAAGACGGTGGCATCCCCGATGAAAACGATACCGCCATAGACATTAAATTCACGTTTACACCCAGAACAATTTTTATAAATGCTCTAATTGGCGGGACAGTAAATCTAAATCAAAGTAATGATAATGCTTATTCAAAACATAAATTATATATTCCTCCTAATGCCCTTTCTCAAAATATGAATTTCTCCATCACAAATCCCTCTTATCCATCAAATGATGTTGGTCTTCCGACGGGAGTCAGATTCATTGCTTCTAATCCTAAACCATTAGGTATCCAGAATGAGGCTCTAAACTTTCTTAAACCTGCAACTTTAACCGTCGAATATAACCCGGATATGGTTAATACTCAATATGGATATATGGAAAAATATGTAAGGATTTTTGAATTAAAAGAAACGACTCCTGGTCTATACCAATGGATTCTTGTGCCCGGTTACCAAACTGTTAATTTCTATAATAGCACTGTTTCGGTTCAAATAAACTCTTTATCTGAATGGCAAGTAGGGACAGAACATTGTTCTGTCCCTACAAATGGAACAGGAGGAACTTATGGCACTCTTCCAGTCGTGGTAGTTGATGAAAATAGTATGTCAATAAAAACAGGAGGAAGCTCACCAAATCCCCCAAAATTAACATTTGTTGAAGCAAGTGGTCCAACACTTCAACCTGGAATTACTGGCGCTTATACCTTACATATTATTGAATTTCCAGGTTATGTTCAATGCAATCCAAGTGACCCATTAGGAATCATAGTAAAAATTCGTCAGGCGACTCTTTTAGAGAGAGTGGGTTTTCAGAGTGGTTATACTTATTTCCCAAACCAGAGCGGTGCTGTTTTTACAGTTGAAACAAAGGATTACTCTGGCTCATTTGTTGCCTTCAGTTCGCCAATTAATATGACCGTTCAGTATTTAGTAGACCCATCACCAGACAGAACAGATTTAGTTGATTTTAATAATGTCAGGGGGCAAGAAAATCAGATGCGAATATGCAAATCAACAACGGCGAATCCACCTAATTATAGTTTTGTTAGCGGGACTCAAACTGTTGATAGAATAACACACAAGGTAAGCATAAACAATCTTTCTGATTTAACAGATGCAGATGGAGTATGTATGTATGGTGCTGTAGTTGATAGAGACATTCAACCATCTTTCGTCGCAAATAACTGGGAACTTTTTGAATAAAAGTGCAATCTTATGTTGTAAATTTTCGTGTGATTTTGTGTTATTTCATGGCTAATTTTAGTTTTTAGTTGTCCGTATTACATCTTAAATTTTATTTAAACGTATTAATTTTGTATATTTTACCGAATTATTTTTTAGTGTTCTTTCATCGCTAAAACATTATTTTTAGATATAGCTCATTTTTAAGGAGGAACAAATGAACCGTAAAATATATGCTTTTACTTTGATAGAATTACTCATCGTTGTTGCAATAATTGCAATATTAGCGGCAATAGCTGTGCCAAACTTCCTTGAAGCTCAGACTCGTTCCAAAGTCTCACGAGTCAAATCTGATATGCGGACTATTACCACCGCTTTAGAATCCTATGATGCCGTAAACAACGATTACCCACCCAATGACGGAATATTTTTCGTTACTCCAACTTATTTGACTACACCGATTTCATTTATTACGTCACGACCTATTGACCCATTTACAATTGGAATCGATGACCCTATCCGTAGAGGAATTCCTTATAGAAGCGATGAAGGTCAGCACTTTACCTATTGGCGAATCGTTACAATACAAGCCTATAGTTCTGTGCGTGACACAGTTGTTCAGGTGGATTTTGATGCAGGTGGTAATCGTGGGGCTTTAAAAAAGTATGGAAAATGGTATCAAAACTCAATTGGACCCGACGGATACTTATATGATATAAATGCTGGGGAAGGAGGAAGTGGTGTTTTACCAGCGCCAGGATTTCTCCCTTGGGGATACTCATTTGATGTCCCTTATGATGCCACAAACGGAACCCAAAGCTTCGGCAACATCATCCGAACACAATTGACCGCTGAAGGAACTATGCCGTATACGCCATAATTACTTAAAAAATTATGCCATTAAAAACACTTGACTTTAAATATGTATCATTCTATAAGTAACTTAGAATTATATTTTTAAGTATACAATGAATAAAAGGGATCGGGGTGTCTCCCGGTCGGCAAAAGGGTCTCCAGAAATGGGGACTCTTTGCTTTTAGGGAAAAAGTTTTAATCCCCAATCTTCATATTTCCCTTCTTTGCTACAATAGATTTTATTTTCAATTACCTTAAAAGGAATGTACGGTTCCTCTGGATTTAATAAATGTCTTGCAAGAGGATAAGCACACAAGTCTGCAAGTTGTAAACCAATAATATTCTTCTTTTTGTTATGAAAACTAAACTTCTTTATTTTTGCCTTTAATCTATCAGGTTTTACAAAATACGTTCCCAGGTCCATTATAGAGTTAAAATGAGCAACGAGACTTTTATCTTCTCGTTTTCCTCTCTCTTCCACAAGAATTTCAACACAATCATATTCATCTATCTTATTTAAATAGAAAATAAGTCTTTCAAGAATAAAAGAAAGAGAAAGCGAATAAGGGTCTTTAGCCCCAAGACCATATCTCTTTATATGTTCCTCTTTACTAATCCCTGCTCCAATTAAACAATACTAATTACTTCCCATAATTTCATTTAGGTCATTATAAAATTCTGATTTCAAATCCAAGTTGAATAATATTTGAAAAGCTCCTTCACACTTTCTAATCTCTCTTGAGTGAAGTATTACCTCAAGGGTCTTGAAGTACTTTTTCTTAAACTGGTTTATTTGTTTTTCAATCCTCAAAAGGTTATATTCATTGATAAGACATCCACAAAGCAAAAATAACGGAAAATTTCTATCTACAAAACTTAAACCGTGATCACCTGTTTCATCTAAAAAGAAATAATGATTCATAGTAATTCCCCAATTTTAATATTCATAAAATCGATTGTACTGTTCATATGTAATAAGCATTAAACAATATACAAATAAAGTTGGTAATATTCAATTATTTAGTTTCTTCTCTTTCTTTTCATCTCCGGTAAGCTTCAGAAACAAATCCTCCAGATTTCCCTGAGCAGTGGTTTGGGAGCGGAGTTGGGTGAGTGTGCCGTCGAAGATTAATTGTCCTTCTTTTATGATTCCGATTCGATCGGCTAATTCTTCTGCTATTGAAAGTGTATGGGTCGATAGGAACACTGTCTTACCATTCTTTGCCTCATTCTTAAGAAGATTCTTGACAAGTCTTGCACTTTGCGGGTCAAGTCCTACCATTGGTTCATCAATTATTATGACTTCCGGGTTATGAATTAGAGCGGCTGTGAAGACGAGTTTTTGTCTCATTCCGTGAGAATAATTCTCCACCAACACATCAATGTTTTCTGTTAAATCAAAGAGGTTAAAGTAATACAACATCTTTTCTTCTCTATGATTTTTCCCAATCTCATATAAATCGCAGATAAAATTGATAAATTCTCTTCCTGTAAGTTTCTCATAAACATAAGGTTGGTCAGGGATATAGCCAATGACCTGCTTTGCCTTGAGATAATCCTTCTGCACATCAAAATTATTGATGTAAACAGCACCTTTCGTAGGTCTTAAAAGTCCCGTCATCACCTTTATGGTAGTGGTTTTCCCAGCCCCATTCGGACCAAGAAATGTGAACAGCTCTCCCCTATTAATATGTAATGTTAAATCCTTTACCGCTGTTAAATTGCCATATTTTTTAGTTAGATTTTCTATCTTTATCATTGTCATTTTTTAATCTATTCATTTTCGTCATCAATTGCGGGTATTTCGAACTTATATATTCCAGTGTTGTCGATTCTATTAAAAGTCCCGAAAGTAATTCCCCACGCAAAAAATTTCCATCCTTATCAAACCATTCATAGGTCTTTACTTCATCCGAAGAAAACTCAACTTTGGTTGCAACTACTTCCTTATCTTGAAATTTTATCACTTCATCATCAAGAATTTTTACCTCAATAACAGACTTATTTAATCCAATATTCGAGCTAAATAATCCCTGAATCGGATTAGAAACGGGTATAGTATAAACCTTACCTTTCTCTAAGTTCAAGTTTTTAAGAACAAACGGTCTCACCGCATCCACAAGGGATATATCACGATTTATATCAATAAATCCCTTATCTTCTTTAGCCCCATCGGAATAAGAATATCCCACCTTTCCCTTTTCTATAAAGCCTTTCAAGGATATTTTAACGCCAGCAAAATTCCCTGAAAAGTCAAAATTCTTCAGCTCAAAATTCTCACCAAGATCGGATTTGAAACTTAAACTCACATCTGCAATAAAATGCGAAATTGGCATAGTCAGCACCATCTCAGTAACAATTTTATATCCTGCATCTATCTTAAAAATTTTATTCTCACACACACCCGTTTTTCTATCCCCATAAATTATCAGATACCAATCATCTCTATCCTTCCATTCTTTCGCAATATTAGAAAGATTCACTTCCCTCTCAACAATGCTTTTCTTCTCAATCCAAATTTTCCTGACAAAAAGTCCTACCATTATAAACCAGAACAGAAGTATTATATACGAGACAAGCTTGCCTAATATTTTCATCTTCTTAGACTGCTAACTTTAAAAAATTAGAAAATTCAAAACATTACAAAACCACGAAGAACACGAAAAGCACGAAGAAAGATTATTTAACCGCGAATCACGCTAATCTACGCTAATCTAAAATAAATATTATCGTGAAATTTTCTTTATTATAAAAATTCGCGCAGATTCGCGAAATTAGCGGTTAAATATTTTTTTTCTTCGTGTCCTTTCGTGGCTAATTCTTCTTTGTGGATACCATATAACTCTTTGCTGCATTTACCAATGCTTGAAACAAGGCAAAGTGGTGTTTGTATTTACAGATTGTTTCTGGATGCCATTGAACTCCCAGCAAAAAATTTTTCTTATTATTCTCAATTCCTTCAATAATTCCATCAGGGGAAATCGCATTAATCCTGAACCCATTCCCAACATCCTTAATACTTTGATGATGTGAACTATTTACCTTTATTTCATCACTTTCTAAAATCTTATGTAACAGCGTCCCTTTAGTAATTTTTACTGTATGAGCAAACTTTCCTATGTTACCAAAACTGTGCTTAATTTCAGTATTAATCATTGTCGGAATATCTTGAATCAAAGTTCCCCCTGAAACCACATTAAGAAGCTGCACCCCAAGACATATAGCCAGAATCGGTTTGTTAATACTAATAGCCAATTTCGCTAATTGCATATCGAAAATGTTCCTATCTTTCAGCAAAAGCTTTGTATTCTTATGTTTTTTCTGACCGTAAAATTTCGGGTCGATATCATGCCCACCAATCAATAGCACCCCGTCAACTATTTCTAAAACTCTCCTTATATCTTGCTGATTTTCCAAAATTGGAATCAGAATGGGAATACCACCTGCTGATTTAATTGCATTGTAATAATCAGAATTAATTCTTACCTTCTTCTTTTTATCCTCCTCCGAAATATACAAGCTGCAGTTTATGCCAATAATCGGTTTCATCTTTATCTCCTTTTGTAACAAGAGATTATAAATTTTAAAAAATTATTGTCCACAAATCAAGTGTTCTGTATTACTACAAATCTTTACTCCTCACCTCAATCCTCTCCCCAGAGGGGAGAGGGAAGGGTTAGGGGCATATTTATTATCTATGGACAGTAATTTCTGAAATTTTATAATGTCGCATTACATTTATAAAAATATTTCGATGCTATTTAGATTTGAAGGCTTGAAAAGTCAAGGTTAGTTTATAGAAAGGTGTTAATATTATCCTAACTTTTTTGTTGATTATACATTCTATTTATATAATAATATATTGCCACATAATATAAAATTGGAAAATTGAGAAGTGCGTATCTAACTAATTTAAATCAAAAAATTACTCTAAAAGCCATTTTCAACTACTGAGCTAAATGCACGGGAGAGTATGTATGGCGAAGATATTAGTTGTAGATGATAATGAGATTTCAAGAAAATGGTTTAAATCTCTTTTCGGTCGCCATCACAGTATTCTCATCGCTTCTGATGGAATAGAAGCTATCAAAATAACCCTTGCAGAGAAACCCAACGTTATTTTCCTTGATACCTATATGCCAAGAATGAATGGCTATCAAGCCTGTCAAATTATCAAGCAAAATCCCAATGTAAGTAAAATACCAATCATTTTTCTCTGTGACAAACCAAAAGAGGTTGAAAAACATTTAGCTGATAAAATGGGGGCATTCGATTGTTTACCGAGACCTTTAGATGAAAAAATTGTTAGTGACTCTCTTAAACGAGCTTTAGAATCGATAAAGGACAAGATTTTTGAAATAGCTATAGAATTAGACCAATCTCATCCAGATTTAACTCAGTTCAAACAAAAATATCACTTCTCAAATGCCCTTATGAATTTCATAAAAGATTATATCAACTCCGAACAAAAGTTACAAATATTGATTTTCTTTTATGAAAATAAACGGAGCCATTTTTCCTGCTGGGACATTTCTGAAAAGCTTCATCTTGATATGTTCCATGTCAGAAAAGTCCTCGACGATTTCGTCAAAGAAAAAATAATTGATAGAACTTCTCTTGATATAAACAAGTATCATTACAAACCAGAATCTTATTTACTTGTTGATATTGAAGAGTTACATAAAGAATATAGTTACTCTGGTGAGAAACAAATCGCTCTGAAAAATATTTCAAACTTCCATTCCAAAGAATTTACTTAAACTCCCCTTGATATTTTTACTTATCAACACTAATCACCGTCAAAGTTAAACTCAAAAAAATCACCCTATCCTTATTTAACAAAATAATTATATTGAATTTTGTAATAACCATATATAGTATCCTTAATCGTCTTATTATAATAGTAGGCTGGTGGAAAATGGATAATGATTACGGCATAGTGATTGATTTGATAGGCAACAGGGCAAGGGTGCGTGTGGAAATGACTGCTGCCTGTAAACACTGCAAGAGCGCATCCATTTGCATACCAGAAGGTGGGATGACGAAATGCCTTACTGCCATTGCACCCGAATGGGTAAAAGTCGGGCAAAAAGTTAAATTGGAATTGCCATCCTCTTCTCAACTTTTTGCAAACTTCCTTGTATATATAGTTCCCCTTGGAGATATGTTCATCGGGGCTATATTGGGATATTTCCTTGGCAAAAAATATTTCCCTAATCAAGACCCTCAGCAAATTGCGGCTGGTCTCGGCTTTTTATTTCTGATTCTATCATTTATTGGTATGCGAATATTAAACTCATACTTTGAAAAAAGCGGAATGTTTATGCCTAAAATTGTTGAAAGTATTGATGATAATCAGAGCATTAGACATTGAACTTATAACACTAAAAGACTAAAGAATCTAATAGCGACGACGCAAAGAATTTGCCAAAGTCACAAATTTTATAGTTATCTGTAGAGACGTGATATATCACGTCTCTACATTAATCTCTGCATCTTCTTTGCAACCTTTGCAGTTTTCGCTGGATTTAGATAATTAGTGCGATTCGCAGCTAAAACAATTACTTTTTAGAAAGGTGTCCTAAATGAGAGTCGATGGAAGAGAACCTAATCAACTAAGAGAAGTTAAGGTTACAACAAATTTCATAGACTATGCAGAAGGGTCAGTCTTAATCGAGCTTGGAAAGACACGCGTCGTCTGTACAGCTTCCGTTGAAAATAAAGTTCCTATGTTTCTGAAAGATGCTGGTCAGGGATGGGTAACTGCTGAGTATTCGATGCTGCCACGGGCAACTCAAGTTAGAACTATTAGAGATATTAGTGCGGGAAAAGTTAGCGGTCGCTCAAATGAAATTCAAAGACTCATCGGCAGGTCTTTAAGAACTGTTGTTGATTTGAACGTTCTGAGTAATCGAACTATCTGGATTGACTGCGATGTGGTTCAAGCAGATGGGGGAACAAGAACGGCTGGTGTTACAGGTGGATATATCGCTCTTGTCCTGGCTTGTAAAAATTTATTAGAGACAAACAAGATAAACAAAATGCCGATTACAAATTTTCTTGCCGCAACGAGTGTGGGGATTGTTGAAGGACGTGAAGTCCTTGACCTCTCTTATCTCGAAGACTCTACGGCAGAGGTTGATATGAATGTCGTTATGGTAGATGACGGAAAAATTGTTGAGATTCAAGGAACCGCAGAAGGAAATCCATTTTCACGTGAACAAATGGACAGATTACTCAATCTCGCCGAAGAAGGCGTAAATAAACTAATACAGATAGAAAAAGAAGTGTTGAAAATAGATAAATTCGATTAAAAAACGGAACGTAAAATGAAATAAACTATACTTACTGTCATCTAACGAAGGTTAAATTAAATTTTTTCTTACTTTTACGGGTTAGGACTTTTTATGAACCAAAAACAGCCACGATTCAATATTTATAAAGAATACAAAAAGTGTGTTTGTGAAAGAAAAAGGAAAACGAAAGAATAGACAATTATCCAATTTTTATGGCAATTGCAGAACATATTTGATATAACACGACAGGTAGAAAAGACGCAATCAACGACTTAGAGACGATATATGAAAAATATAAACAATTCAGAGAAAAAAAATAAATTAACATCAACCCATATCGCATTATTCAGAGGAAAACAAATCAGAAAAACCATTCATAATAATGAGTGATGGTTTGTTATTAATGATGTAATTGAGGTGCTTACGGATTCGGTACAGCCCAATGGGTATATCAAGGATATGCGAAGGCGCGATCCCGAATTATCAAAAGGGTGGGGGCAAATTGCCACCCCCCTTTCCGTGCAGACTACCGGTGGGGTTCAAAAGATAAATTGTGCCAATACTGAGGGTGTCTTCCGCATTATCCAATCTATTCCATCGTCTAAAGCTGAACCATTCAAGCGATGGCTTGCTCGTGTTGGGTATGAAAGAATTCAGGAAATCGAAGACCCGGAACTTGCCTCTAAACGAACCCGCGCCATATATAAGGCAAAGGGTTATTCTGATACGTGGATTGAAAAACGGATACGCGGTATTGCCGTTAGAGATGAATTGACCAACGAATGGAAAAATCGCAGAGTTAAAGAAGATAAAGAATATTCCATTTTGACCGCTGAAATCTCTAAAGCTACATTTGATTTGACGCCATCCGAATATAAGAATCTTAAGGGACTGGATAGAGAAAATTTACGCGATCATACGAATGACCTTGAACTTATTTTCACTATGCTTGGCGAAGCCGCCACTACTGAAATAGCAAAAAATATAGACGCACAAGGATTCGACGAGAACAAAGTATCTTCAAAAAAAGGAGGTAAAATCGCCGGCGATGCCCGCAAAAAACTGGAAATCGAAAGTGGCAAAAAGGTCGTCAGCAAAGAAAATTATCTAAACAATCCGCAAGATAAAAAACTGTTGAACAAATAACTATATGATGAAAACAAAAAAGGATCCTGAAACATTTATTGTCTGATCTGATGAAATTGAGGTAATAATTAAATAGAACGCTGATTAAACGGATTAAGCGAATTAACACGAATCGAAAAAAATAAATCCGCGTATATCTGTAATAATCTGCGTTAATCCGTGTTCTATTTTACTTATTGTGTTTTAAATCCTTAATAATCCACTTAACTGCATCAAGTAAATCTTTCGCGATATATTCAGGTTGTTCAGTCCATTTTTCTCTCTGATGTTCGTATTCCCCAAGCCCATAGCCTGTCAGAACAAGAATGGATTTCATTCCGACTTTATGTCCAAAGATAACATCTTTCATTCGGTCCCCAATCATATACGATTTTTCTAATGCAATATTAAAGTCAGTTTCTGCCCTTTTTAACATTCCAATTTTCGGTTTTCGACAATCACAATCCTTTCGATATTCCTGCGGACCAACAGTAGGATGATGAGGACAGTAATATATGGCATCTAAATGCGCTCCGTTTTTTCTCAAAATTTTCCTCATTTTATTATGAACGTCATTAACTAATTCTTCAGTAAAATAATCACGTGCAACACCTGACTGATTAGTAACAACAATCCCCAGTATCTTCTTTTTATTGAGCAATTTTATTGCTTGTGCAGATTTGGGCAATAATTTGAATCTTTTGATGTGATTCACATAACCGACCTCTTCCGAGACAGTCCCATCACGGTCTAAAAAGACAGCAATTTTCTTTTCCATTTTTATAGCTCCTAAATGTAGGGGACGCATATATGCGTCCCCTACAAAGGATTAAATCTGTTCTCTACAAAACACCATAATAAACTTTTTCAACATTAAGAACCATTCTTGAGGATGAAAATTTTTCTTCCACAATGCTTCTCCCTGCATTTCCCATATTCCTCCTCAATCCCTCATTGTTTCGCAAGGCAAGAATTGCCTCCGCTAACTTCTCGGGACTTCTCGGAGGCACCAATATCCCATTGACCCCGTCCTTAACCACTTCCGGAATCCCGCCAACATTAGTTGCAACAATCGCCTTTCGCATTACCATCGCATCCATTAACGAAGTACATAAACCTTCCAAATACGATGATAATACAAATATATCAAAGGTGTATAACAGTTCAGGAATATCCTCTCTAAAACCGGTGAATATGATTTTTTCATTTACTCCCAACTTTCTCGCTAACGATTTCAATTCCAATTTCAACTTACCTTCACCAACAATAACAAAAAGCGTATCTTGTGCTTGTTCAGTAACAATTTTTGCGCTTTCAATCAGATATTTATGCCCTTTATGCTCCGCAAGATGAGCAATGTTACCAACAATAAATTTACCCTCAATAATTCTATATTCTCTTCTTAATGCATCGAGATCAAACTTGCGGTCAAACCTGCTCAGGTCAATCCCACTGTAAACTATAGCTATGCGTTTTTCTTCAATACCTGATTTAAGAAGAGCATTTTTTACACCTTCTGAAATGGCAATAATCCTATCAGTCTTTGAATACTTCATCCGAGAAAAAACATTTTTTTTCAGGGGAAAGTCAACGCGTCGATGAGCTATTAATTTCACACTACGTCTCAACATCTTCGCTAAAACCCCTATGGAATGAGAATGCGCAGTGTGCGTATGAATAATATGTATTCTATTATTCTTAATAATCCTGGATATTTTTACCGCTGCAGGGAAATCAAATTCGCTCCTCATTGGTATCTCAACAAAGTTCTCATTCATCATTCTCAATTTAATAGCCAACTCGCTATTCGGTTGTGTAACAATCATTGAAGAATGACCCAATTGAATCAATCCCTGATGAAGCAGAAGAAGCTGATTCTCCCCACCTCTCCAGGTGCTTTCTGAATCAATATGTAAAATATTCAAAGGTTCTGAAGGCATAATGTCTCGATTATTATGTAGGGGCATATTGCATATGCCCTATGTTATGGGGCACGTGCAACGTGCCCCTACAATTAATTCGTCGGTTGTCAGTTTTTAATTGTCAATTTATACAGTTACTTTATATTTATTAATTAACTCCTCAAATGCATTAACCACATCCTCGACATAAATCTTCTCCATACATTCGTGATTTTCAGGACATTCTCTCAATAGACACGGAGCACAGGGCGTATCTTTCCTAACTATAGTATGATTTTTACTATACGGTGCCGTTGTAATCCAATCTGTTGAACCAAAAATGGCAATCATCGGAATATTGAGAGCTGCTGCTATATGCATCGCACCAGAATCGTTTGTTATAAATACCCGCATACAACTTATTAATGCTATCAACTCTCTCAATGTGGTTTTTCCCACCCAATTCAATATTACTTTCTCTCTTAAAGGTTCAACAATTTTTATGTGTTTCAGTATCTCACTTGCAACTAACTTATCTTTTTCGGAACCCGTAAGAACAAATCGGGCATTATACTTCTCATAAAGATAATCAATAACCTGTGCAAATCTATCCGGATACCATCTCTTCGCTGAACCATAATATGCACCAGGATTTATCCCAATAAGAAATGTCTCTGAAACAATTCCAGACTCAAAAAGTCGCTTTCTGATATGATTTTTCTCATCATCAGTCACAACAATATTAAAGATACGCTCTTCATCAATTTCCCCAATTCGCTTTATTATGTTCATATAATACTCAACCTGATGAACCTTGAGAATTTCAGGAGTTTGCTCAATTTTATCGGTTAAAAAAATTCCTCTCTTATCTGTATTATAACCTATTCGCCTTTTAGCACCAATTGCAAACGCAAAAATTCCCGCATTAAAAGCATTGGGAAATAAAATGGCAAGGTCATACTTTTCTTTTCTAAGTTGAAAAATCAATTTCAGATAATCCCATCTATTTTTCTTCTCATCAAAACTGATTATCTTATTTATATCAGGATTATATTTGAAAATATCCGCCACCCAGGGACGTGCAAATACCGTAATTTCCGCATCAGGAAATATTCTCCGGAGCTGATGAATCGCAGGCAGATTCAATACCGCATCACCAACCCAATTTGTTACCCGTAGTATTATTTTTCTTTTCTGAGACATATTTTGAAATTTATATAATACGCTAAAATTTAAACCTGAAACTTTTGTTACCGACTAATTAAAACGAAAAATAATTATCTTTATATCGGAATTTTAAGCAAGCTTTTTTCCTTGCAATTCTAATGTTGTTGAAAATAGTATCAATTAGCAAAAATTTTGTTATGTGGAGTGCGGTAGCTTGCTACCGCTTTTAATGGCAAAATCTCAGTTTCGCAAATTTGTAGGGAACGCATATATGCGTTCTCCACAGCAGAAACAGGTAGGGACAGAACAGTGTTCTGTCCCTACATAATGAAGTGAAAGCAAGCTTTCGCACTCCAAAGCCTGTCCTCGTGAAAACAGGGAAATAATTTGTGAACAATGCTTTAGCAAAATTTATTATACGTTCCCCTATATTTAAATGGAGAAGAATATGACCAAACGCTTGTTAAGCATTACAGAGACTCCCAATAAACTGACAAACGATATTGATATTGCCTCACCAACTGGGATTGTAAGGATTCTTCGTCAATCCGATTCCCAGATTTTCAACGGCTGGAGGGACTTTCCCAGCTTGTCTGACGAAGAAATCCAAAAAAAAATTGAACAGTGTGTCTTCGAACTTATCGGTCTCTTTAAAAGTAAAGGTAAAAAAGCCATCATTATTTCAGGAGCCGGAACGAGTGGAAGGCTCGCAATGTATGTTTCAAGAACTTTCAATCTCCTTCTCAAAAAGAAAGGGCTCGAACCAATATTTCATTATCTGATTGCTGGCGGTAATCTGGCTCTGATAGTGGCTCAGGAAGGTGCTGAAGATAATCCAAGACAAGCTGTCACAGATTTGAGAAAAATAACTGATTCAGCAGATAAAATTTATTATGTCAGTGTCACCTGTGGTTTTTCAGCTCCTTACGTGGCTTCGCAATTGTTCTATCTACAAAATGTTAAAAACAGCTTTAATATCCTCTTCGGATTTAATCCTGTAGAAAGGTCTCGCAATGTCCCGATTGAAAATTGGGATAAAACATTTCTCGATGCAGTAAAAAGTATCGAAAAGAAAAAGAATTTCCTGATTCTCAATCCTATTTTAGGTCCCGAGCCTATTACAGGCTCAACAAGAATGAAGGGCGGTTCCGCAACAAAGATTGTTCTCGATATTATTTTTTCCATCGCCCTGATAAAACTTGGTGTTATCAAAAAAGAAGAAATATCTGTTCCTGAAATAAAACCCAATATGCCTATTAATGAAATGATTAAGATAATGCTTGATGAGTATGAAAACATCAGGAAAAAAACTTACGAGGAGTTAAATGACATTGCAAAATTAATCAAAGTGGCTGGAAAAGCCCTCAGAGCAAAATCTCACATTTATTATCTTGGAAAAACTCCTGAAGGCATCCTTGGAAATGTAGATGCATCAGAATGCCCCCCCACATTTGGGGCTGATTTTGAGGATGTTCGCGGTTTTGTCATTGGCGGTTGGAAAAAATTCCTAATCGATGGAGAAGATTTAAGCAATGTCGGTCCTCTCTATAGAATTGACACAAATGAATTCATAAACACAAAATTACGAGGATTGAAAAAGACTGATGTGGTGATTGGAATTGGTGAAAAAAAATTAGATAATGAAATAATAAATATCCTGAAACAATCAGAAAGAAAAGGGGCAAATATAGGTGCAATCATAATTAATGGTTCAAGAAAAAACATAAAACCCAATTATTTAAACATCCTACCTCAATTAAGGACATTGGGTATCGCAAAAGAAATTCCTACATTTACAGAGTTTTCCCTGAAACTTATTTTAAATGCCATCACAACAGGCGGGCATATCCTTTCAGGAAAAATTTATCAGAATAGAATGATTGATTTAAGAATCAGCAACAACAAATTATTTTACAGAACAATTGGGATAATATCAAAAATAATGGGTGTGAAAGAAGAATTTGCTCGTGAATGCTTATTAAAATCAATTTATGAAACGGACAAACTAACGGAGAAAATTATTAAGGCACCTATCTCCGAACACATCAATGTTGGTTCCAAAAAAGAAAAAATCGTCCCGAGAGCACTCCTCCTCGCCACAGGAAATTTCAATATCTCCTCCGCAACCAAAGCAATTAAGAAAGAACCAATTGTCAGGAATATTATTGAGAAGATAACGCTGAATTAAAACAAATAGTTTGACATAAAGAACTCTACCTTATTAATAAATTAACTTCGAAATTTTTTATCAAAGTATCCTTTATGCGCAAAAAACAGAAATACACTGGCTGGGCGTTTGATGTTTATCCTGATAAAAATAGTGATTATTTTGAACGCGAGATAGATAAACAGCTTAAAGCAGGTGCAAATTTCGTCTGGATTGGTCATAATAATCCTGGAGAAATCAAAGCGAATAAAGTCGAGCCTGGCTTATCTTATGCAGTCTATGAAGCTTATTTAGACAAGAACGACCCACGCAATAAAATTGCCACAAATATTATTTCCGCACAAAAACAATTTTTTGAAGTTTGCCTGAAGAAAAATATCCCTGTAGTTTTCCCTGTTGGCTATCAGATTCAGATGGGAGAAAGATGGAACAGTTCCCATCCAAATGAATTGCGAAGGGATTTTGAAGGAAATATCATTAACTGGGGAGGAATCTCCGCCTCATTTTATTCGGAACAGTATCAGGAAGACACTCGCAAGTTCTACAAATGGATAAATGAGGAATGGATTAAGCCTTTCAAGAAAATTATCCTGATGGTGAATCTTTCTGATGAACCATTCGGTGGCGATTATTCAAAGCCTGCTGAAAAAGCATTCGAGAAACTAACCGGACTTACTTTTCTAAAAGCTTTATCAGGCACTGTTGAAGATAAAAGAAAATTAGGTGACTTCCAATCAAATTATATCGTTGAATATGCAAAATGGAGTGCTCTAACCTGGGGTGAAATCTGTCCTGATATTCCCTGCACAATATCCTTCTGTGGATTTCATGGTCGTGAAGAAAATACAATGCCTTCCATCCCGGCACTCTTCAAAAACACACCTGAAAATTTCCATCCAACCTTTGACGTCTATCCCAGAGATGGCTCCTGTTCTGACCCGATAACAGAAGATGATATAACAATGCTCCTGATTTTCCTACGACAGATTGCTTATCTTTCATACAATTATCAGAAACCTTATTGGCTCTGGACGACAGGCAATAGCTGGGGACTTGGTCAAGCAAGTAAGGATAAAGCAAATATTTCTGATTGTCTTGCAAACCAGTTCTGCGCTATTTCAACAGCTCTTGAAAACGGTGGTCTGCTAAATGGAATCGCAGTCTGGAACTACAATATTCGCAATCAGGGACTGTTTGATGACCCGAACTCTGTAATCTACGACCCTGAAGAATTATTCAGAAGAGTAACCCAGATGCTTAAAGTCCTTCGAGAAGAAATGGAATCATTAGCAAATAGTAGGGACAGAACAGTGTTCTGTCCCTACAAAGCTTTTCGTTCCCCCTCTTATGCAATCTACCTTTCCCGCCCCTATAGTAACAAACTCATTGGTTCAAGTAAAAAAGTTGTCTGGGTTAAAAGTTTTGACTTCTCGCAAATGCATTTCATCGCAAAAGATGGAGACAATCTCATCGCTGATGATTCGATTGATTCAATCCTGAAATATTACCAGAATAAAAAAATTCACTATCCCGAAAACCTTCTTTTTTTATCTGATGGTGATGAAGAAATTAATCCTGATGATAAAAAGACTTTTAAAAAATTATTAACAAAGGCTTCTCAAATTTTTATACCGGGAAAAGTGGAGAATCTCTTAATACCTTTTGTCGAAGATAAATTTAAATTAATGAGCAATGTCACCTCTTATGAGTGTTCACCTTACGAATTAGATGAGTATTCTCTGGAAAATGCATTCATAAAAAGAACGCACTCTGAGATATATACAATTCCTTTTGGTGACATCATAATGTTTTATAATTTAACCGGTAAAACTCAAAGATTATCTATTCAAAAACTTAAAAAGGATTTTGTTTTATACTTCATCAGCCAAAAAGGGAATTTAAAAAGAAAAACCACTTTAGATTCACTGCCTAAAAGCAGAAGAGCATTAGAACTAAATCACCACGAAATAGCTTTTCTCACTAACAAAAAAAATGATTTGATGAACAAACTACTGAATTGCTTTAAAAGAAAAGTGAGAAGACGTAAGAACTGAGGAAAATGGGGGACTGACACTTGTTGTCTGTCTCCATTTTCTATGTAAGGGACGCATATATGCGTCCCCTACATTTAATCAATATTTCAGAGGTCTCAAAATAAGATTTCCCTCTGACAATGTAAATACTTTATCAGAAATATGAAATACTTCATCGCTATGAGAAGCGATAACGATTGTTGTATTCAACTTTTCATTTATCCCTTTTAATATTTCAACAATCCCTTCTGCGGTTTTATCATCAAGATTTGAGGTTGGCTCATCCGCAAGGATAATCTCGGGATAATTAACAACCGCCCTTGCTATTGCAATCCTTTGACATTGCCCCCCAGAAAGTTCATCCGGAAATAATTCAGTCTTGTCTTCGAGACCCACCATTTTCAAAACTTCCATACCTCTTTCTTTTATGTCTATATCAGTATCACCGAATAATATCGGAAGAACAACATTTTCAAAACAGGTATGCTCTTCAAGAAGCTCATAATTTTGAAAGATGAAGCCGATTGTCTTGTTCCTGAATTCTGATAGTTCCTGATCATTCTTAGAAGAAATCTCAACATCTTTAACAATAACTTTCCCTTCTGTAACACGCGTTAATCCTCCAATAATATTTAACAAAGTTGTTTTCCCACATCCCGATTCCCCTGTAATAGAGACCGTCTCCCCTTCTTCAATATTGAGATTAATTCCATTCAGGATAGGAATGTTAGATTTTTGAACGATTTTTTTGAGGTCTCTGATTTGAATAATGCTCATTGTAAGATAACTTTTCCACCTTAATAAATATAGGGGCGATTCACGAACCGCCCCTATTTTCTTGATATTCTCGTGAAAATTAAGTAGAGAACTGTTTAAAACCGTTCCCAACTCTTCTCAAAATGTAGAAACATAAGACTAAAAGACCCTTTAGCATTTTGCCAAAGGGTCTTATTATGTGTATTTAAATATTAACGCTTACTTCCACTCAAAATAAACATCTTCTTCATTAACATTATGACCAAAAATTATGCATAAATCCTTTCTCGAAACCAGCCAATGGAGCGGTCTACTTACACCATACTCAAGCGCAACCCCAAACGGGTGCAGAGCATAAGCACAAATTCTTAATGGATGACACTCATTCGGTCTATAATAAGTGTGACCCATTGACACATTTGAAAGGATAAATGTGAAGACAAGTATCATAATTATGACAGCAACCTTCTTTTTCATTTTCCTAACTCCCTCATCAAAATATTTAATTCACTATAATATATCGCCCGAAATATAAAATAAGTCAAGGGATTTTATTTAATACAGTAAGAAACAATAACTATCACTATTCTAAAAAACAAATGATTCTTAGATGAATTTAACAAAACTTCTTGATTTACCATAATAAATTTATCTATCCTGCCTTCAGGCGAATTTTATATTATATCATAAGAATCATATATAGCAAAGAGGTAAAAACAAATGATTATCGTAATGGAACGTTATGCAACGAAAGAACAAATAAAAAAGGTTATCAAACGAATCCGAGAACTCGGATATAAAGAACACGTCATTCACGGCGTTGAGAGGACCGTCGTGGGCTGTGTTGGACGTGAAGATAAAAGACCTTTGCAAGCGTTAGAAACAATGCCCGGTGTTGAATCCGTTGTCCCAATCCTGAAACCCTATAAATTGGCAAGCAGAGAAATAAAAAAAGAAAAGAGCATCATCAAAGTTGAAGACATACAAATCGGCGGAGACGAAATTATTATTATGGCAGGACCCTGTTCGGTTGAAAGTGAAAGCCAAATCATTCGTATCGCAAAAGAAGTCAAAAAAGCAGGCGCAAAAGTCTTAAGAGGAGGCGCTTATAAACCCAGAACTTCTCCCTATACCTTTCAGGGTCTCGAGAAAAAGGGCTTGAAAATCCTGGCTAAAGCCAAAAAGGAAACAGGATTAAAAATTGTTACAGAGGTTATAACACCAACAGATGTTCCTCTCGTATGTGAATATGCTGATATTCTTCAAATCGGTGCAAGAAACACACAGAATTATGTCTTGCTCAAAGCCGTTGGAAAAACCAAAAAACCCGTTTTACTAAAACGAGGAATGAGCACTACTATTCAGGAGTTCCTTATGTCTGCTGAATATATATTATCTCAAGGCAATTATAATGTAATGCTTTGTGAAAGAGGAATTCGAACTTTTGAAACGATGACAAGATTTACACTTGATTTAAATGCCATTCCGATGATAAGACATCTAAGCCACTTGCCAACAATTGTTGACCCGAGTCATGGAACAGGCTACTGGAGAATAGTTGAGCCGATGAGTATGGCAGCAATTGCAGCAGGGGCAGATGGCTTATTAATTGAAGTGCATTATGAACCTGACATTGCATTCTCAGACGGACCACAATCCCTCAAGCCCGACAAATTCGCACATCTTGTTGAGAATGTAAGAAAAATCGCTGAAGCTGTAGGAAGAAAATTGTAACTTGTAGGGGCGTATCGCGATACGCCCCTACATTTTACACATTATTTAACTCCATAATTACAAAATAACTCTATGACAAAATTTAATACCGTCTACATAGGATTAGGCTCAAATCTGGGAAAAAGATTAGATTATATTAAAAAGGCTATAGATTTGATCAGTGAGCTTAACTCCACATCTATCGATGCCATCTCAAGTATTTATGAAAGTGAACCTTACGGAAACGTTGACCAACCCAAATTCCTCAACTGTATTTTGAAATTGAATACAACCATCGAACCTCTTGATTTGTTGATTAAACAAAAAAATATTGAGAAGAATATGGGCAGAAAAAAGACAAAGAGATGGAGTCCGAGAATCATCGACATTGACATCCTGCTATATAATGATTTGATTATAGATTCACCGGAATTAAAAATTCCACATCCTGATTTACTGAACCGAGATTTTGTCATCAAACCCTTATTGGAATTAGATAAGAACATTGTGCATCCTGTAAAAAACAAAAAGATTTCTGAACTAATTAGAAATAAACAATTAGGCGGTAAAGCACAATTCTATACAAAATTAAATGACTAAAATTACATCTTTATGTGGAGTGCGGTAGCTTGCTACCTGACCCCCACCCTTCCCTCCCCCATTTATAGGGGGAGGGTTAGGGAGGGGGTTTAAAACCGTTCCTTACAGCAGAAACAAGTTTCTGCTTCAGAAAGCGAAAGCAAGCTTTCGCACTCCAAAGAATAATTTCTGAACAATATTTTTGAAAAAACTATTATCATTTCTCCACATAAACAATTACACTGAGGAAGAAATGGATATTCTATTTTCACCGATTAAAATAGGTTCTATTACAATAAAAAATCGTTTTATAAGGTCATCTACTCACGAATATCTCGCATCAAAAGATGGTTATGTCACAGATAGATTAATCGCCATTCACAGAGAACTTGCCAAAGGTGGTGTGGGATTAATTAATACCGGATATACGTACGTTCATCCGACTGGGAAATCGAGTTTGAAACAAGGCGCAATTTACGACGATGTTTTTTTAGATGGCTGGAGAAAACTGGTAAACGTTGTCCATAGTTACGATACAAAAATTGCCCTTCAGATTGTTCACGGTGGAAGGCAAACAAGACCCAAATTCATTCCTGGCGAACCTCTCGCACCTTCTGCTGTTACTGATTCCTCAACAGGTGTTACACCAAAAGAAATGACGATCGAAGAGATTGAGATGATTCGTGATGCCTTCGTTGATGCAATTAGAAGAAGCAGAGATTCGGGATTTGACGCCGTCGAAATTCACATTGCTCATGGTTATTTACTAAGCGAATTTATCTCCCCTTACACCAATCGAAGAAATGATAAATATGGTGGAAATACAGAAAATAGAACACGAATCATTGTCGAAATACTCCATAACACAAGAAAGATTGTCGGCAGAGATTACACAATCTTCACTAAATTGAATTCTGAGGATTGCATAGCTGGTGGATTAACAATAGATGAAACTGAAAAAGTGGCAAAGATACTATCCGAAAATACACTCGATGCCATTGAATTAAGCGGAGGAATCGCAGAAGCAGGCACTGTATCATCAAGACCAAATATTGATTCTCCTGATAAAGAAGCCTACTTTTTCCCCTATGCTAAAAAAATTAAGGAAGCGACTAATCTACCTCTAATTCTTGTCGGTGGCATAAGGTCTTTATCTGTAATGGAAACGCTGATTAACTCTAAATATGTGGATATGATAGCTATGAGTAGACCACTCATCCGAGAGCCTGACCTTATAAATAAATTCAAATCCGGCACCTCAAACAAGTCGGAATGCATTTCCTGTAACGGTTGTTTCAATCCAAGAGGAATACACTGTTCGCAGTTATAAAATGACAAGTAATAAAATAGGAACAGACGCTAATCGTCTATCCCTAATCTGTTAACTAAATAAATTATAATACTATGTTTAAAAAAGTTACCTCTTCATTTCCAATTTAATCTTATCATTCTGTAAATTCATCTTACTATTTTCATCGATCTCTTTAGATTCTAAATGATTACTCAATTCTTTCTTTTTCTTTGGTGACGATAATTTTTTATCATTTAGAGATATATCAACAGGCTTTAACACCTTCAAAATTTTAGTTAATTTTCCCTTAAGGTCTTTTCTATGGGAAATCACATCGATAAAACCATGCTCAAGAACAAACTCGGATCTCTGAAATCCCTTCGGCAATATCTGATTTATCGTTTGCTGAATAACTCTTGGACCTGCAAATCCAATCAAGGCATCAGGCTCAGCCACTATGACATCTCCCAATGAAGCAAAGCTCGCCATCACGCCTGCCGTAGTCGGATTCGTCAAAACCGTTATAAAAGGAACTTTAACCTCAGATAATTTTGCAAGAGCCAGGCTGGTCTTCGCCATCTGCATCAACGACAAAATACCTTCCTGCATTCTTGCTCCACCCGAAGCACACACGGCAACTACTGGAACTTTTCCCTCCATACCTCTCTCAATTGCACGAGTTACTTTCTCACCAACCACACTTCCCATACTTCCCCCGATAAATTCAAAATCCTGGCTAATTAAGATAATATCTGTCCCATTAATCTTAGCTTTTCCACAAACGATACAATCCTTCAAACCTGTTTTCTGCTGAACCGCTTTTAACCTATCTATGTATTTTTTAGAGTCGACAAATTTGAGTGGGTCTTTAGGTGCAATATTATCATCAAACTCTTCGAATGTTCCCTCATCGGCAAGGAGTTTAATTCTCTCTACAGCAGACAACTTGAAATGAAAGTGACATTTCGGACACACCTTGAAGTTTCTCTCAAAGTCCTTCATAAAAACGACTTCCAGACAATTTTCGCATTTATACATTAGATTATCTGGAACTCTGTCTTTCATTTTAGCAGGTTGTAACGTTGTATATTTGGGTTTTCTGAACCACTGCATTTATTTTCTCCAACGATTTATAGGAGCGAACTCCTGTGTTCGTCCATTAATACACCCCGAACCCCGTAGAGACACAATGCTTTGCGTCTCTACTTGGGGCAGGACAGACATACGGGTCTACCTATACACGCCAAATTTTTAACGTTTTTTTGAATTATTACTACTTTTATTTTTATTATTAAACCAATTATTATTTTTTCTATTAACTTTTATGTCAAGCATTATAATTTAACAATGACTAACCAACAAATTGGTTTTATTTTGAATTCTTTAAAATATTTATCCATTTGGTTTTTATTTACCGAATTTCTAATTTTTAGGAAATTATATCATTTTGCTTGACTGAAAAACGATAAAAGCATAACAAGAATTAAACCGATTAACGGAATACTATTCAATTCCTATGTATAATAAAGCAATTCTTTCATCAATATATCTCCTGATTTATTACCTCTTTAAGGTATTACCAAGAGAACTATTTGGCAGAAACAAACTCAGGTTCGTTTCAGAAAAAGAGGTGTTTTTTAAAGATACAATATTGTGTCTGTCTTATATCGAATGGGACGCAACATTTCAGAGACCGCACCATCTCGTTCAAGGATTATCAAAGAGATATAACGTTTTCTATTGTGCCCCGATTAGGGCGCATAATGTTGATTCACTCTCCTGGGCAATAGAAAATTTTGAAAGAAAAATCTCCGAAACACTTACCGTCCTTATCCCTCTGGTCATCCCAGGAGAAAGAATAGTAAAGAATGAATTTTTTAAGCAAATTATCAGAAAAATAAATAGTAAAATTATCATAAATCGTTTAATCGAATATTTGAATAAAAAAGAAATAGTGCATCTAACAATCTATACAAACTCACCTTTCTTTTTAGATATAATAAAAGGACTAAAACCCAATTTCGTAATATATGATATTATGGATAACCTTATATCTTTTCCTGATGCACCCAATAATGCATCTCAAATCGAGGATGAACTTTTTAAATTATCAGATTTGGTTTTTACCGGGACATATTCGATTTATGAGATAAAGAAAAACAAACATAGAAATATTCATTTTGTTCAATGCGGAGTCGATTATCATCATTTTGCAATGGATAATATTGAAGAAACCGAAGAACTTCTCGATATGAAGGAGATTAAGAAGCCTATAATCGGCTATTTTGGTGCATTAAATGAACGTCTGGACTGTGAATTAATCAAAAAAATAGCGTATGAAAGAACTGGTTGGTCTCTTGTAATGATTGGACCAAAATATGAAAGTGTTGTGGACTTACCAAAAGCAAGAAATATATACTATTTAGGGAAAAAGCATTACAGGGATTTACCAAAATACCTGAACGAATTTGATGTGGCGATAGTTCCATATTCCCTGAAAGGAGGAACACAGTTTGTTAATCCAGTAAAAGTCCTTGAGTATTTATCTGGAGGCAAACCTGTAGTTTCCACAGCAATTCCAGATGTGAGGCGATTCTTTTCAGAATACGTATACATCGCTGAGAATGAAGCAGATTTTATCAAAAAGATTGAGGAAGCCTTGAAAAATAATACGCCTGAAGCCGAAATCAGAAGGAAAGAATTCGCTAAAAAGAGAAGCTGGGAAATGATGGTGGAAGAAATGACTACCCTCTATAAAAAATCACTGGAACAAAAGAAATAGTTAGTATTGAATATGTTCCTGCTTGAAAAGTTTTTGAAAATTATGCGGTATAGATTGGATTTAAACCAGTTAGTCTATAATTTTGTTAACTGACAAATAGTCCAATCAATAAACCAATTAACCAAAAAGGAGGTATGATAAAATGAAATCTAATCGCAAAACGATTACTATCTTTTTATCATTGTTTTTTCTTGTCGCTTGTCTTGTTTATGCCGGTGATGGGCAGATTGACATTGCCCTACTCCCCTACACAATTAGCCAGAGCGGTTCTTATGTCGTTACCTGCAACCTTTCCCTCGCGACAACCAATACTAATGGAATTACTATTAGTGCTAATGATGTATCTCTTGACCTAAACGGACACACCCTGAAGGGTCCAGGTAAAGCAGTGGGAACAAGTGGATCAGGAATATCTGTCAGCTCAACGCACTATAATATTGTTATTCGGAATGGGATTGTGAGAGACTGGCGATTAATCGGTGTGAGTGCCGCAAATGCTCGGAATAGTCAGTTCGAATCTTTGCAATGCTATAATAATGGAACTCATGGGTTAGCGATTGGGAGGGGGTGTATAGTTAAAGAAAACACTTGTGGTTTTAATGACTTCGAGGGAATAAGTGCAGAAGGTAGCACAATTATTCAGAATATGTGTTATAGTAATGGAAGAAATGGCATTGATGGAACTTCCGGATGTCTTATTGAAAGCAATAACTGTCGCTACAATACAGGAATAGGAATTAATGGGGGCGTAAGTGCCATCATTAATAAGAATAATTGTTATAGTAACACAGGTGATGGCATAACAGTATATAGTAACTGCTATGTGTTTGAGAATAATTGCAATGGCAATGGTTCTGGAACAGGTGATGGAGCGGGTATCAATATAACAGGTTCAGATAATTCTATTGAGAGAAATTTGGTTACTGATAATGATCGAGGGATTGATTGTAATCCTGCTATTGGTAATATTATATTTTCCACACGAGCAAGTGGTAATACGACAAATTATGACATTGCCGATAATAATATTTTTGGGGAAATACTGACGTTTCTTATTACAATTCCTAATCTGGGACTCGATTTAAGCAATTCTTATGCGAACCTCAATTTCTGATAACTAAATGATGGACAGGATATTTATCCTGTCTATCATTTTTGTGCAGGATATATATCCTGCACAATCTTAAATGCGGGGAACACATATATGCGTTCCCTACTTACAACAACCCGATCCAGAAAGGAGATATGAGAAATGAAAGTCATATTTAAAAGAACTTTCTTGCTTTTATTGTTGTTATTTTCTTGCATTTTCTTTATCTTCGCAGGTGATGGGCAGATTGATATTGCCTATCTACCTTATACAATTGACCAATCAGGTTCCTACATCGTGGTGAAAGACATAACACTTGCTACTCAGGATACAAACGGAATTATCATTAATGTAGACAATGTCACCATCGACTTGAATGGGCACACTCTTACAGGACAAGGCAAAGCAGTTGGTACTATAGGAAGTGGTATCGCTGTTAACGGAACACATTACAACATTGCCATCAAAAACGGGACACTACGTGATTGGCGGATGGATGGTGTCTCAGCGACTTATGCAAGTAATAGTCAGTTTGAATCTCTTCGCTGTTATAATAATGGTGATTCAGGCCTAACGGCAGGAAGCAACTGTAAGATTATCGGCAATACGTCTTTAGATAATGGAGAATATGGTATTTATGTCACAACCAGCAATGTTGTTGTTAATAACTCATCACGGAATAATGGGAAAAGTGGTATTTATGGGAATAATGCCTGTATAATTAGTAGCAATACTTGCTATGATAATATTGACAATGGTATCAGTGCAAGTACTGGTAGCACTGTTATTAATAATTCCTGTTATCACAATGGCAAATCTGGTATTTCCGCTATGACAGGGAGTAATATCCTTAGTAATTCCTGTAATGTCAACTTAGGAGATGGTATTTTCGTTAATGATAGCTGCAAAGTAACTGATAATATTTGTAATAATAACGGTTACCAGTCAGCAGATGGTGCAGGAATTCACTCAACTTATGGTGTTAACTGCATCGAACACAACGTTGTTTGTTACAATGACCGTGGAATAGATGTAGATTGGAGTGGGAGTTACATTGCCAGCAATCGCGCAAAAGGTAATACTACCAACTATGATATTGCAGCAAGCAACACAGTCGGCACTGGCGACCTTGCTAATATCACTTTCTAACCGTTTGTAGTCCCCACTTTAGTGGTTTTAGTTCGTAGTCCCCACTTTAGTGGGGTATAACAAGCATCTTGTCTGTCTTATAAAACAAATATCATTGTTTGTTTTGAATATGCAGGATACTTATTCTACCAGGTCTTGCTAAATAAGTAACTACAAACTTAAAAATCTTATAAAAGGAGATATAAAATGATGAGAGATTTAGTGAAAATAACTAACATTAGTATCATAATGTTAGTTATTTGTACAGGATTAATCTGGGCAGGCGATGGGCAGATTGATATTGCCATATTGCCCTATACAATTAGCAGTTCGGGTTCTTATGTAGTTGTCAAAGATTTAAGTCTATCGACGCAGGATACTAATGGTATCACAATTTCAGCAGATAATGTTACAATTGACTTAAACGGACACTCACTAACGGGACCCGGAAATTCAACTGGAACAGATGGTTCAGGGATATATATTGAACCCACTCATTACAACATTGCAATCCATAATGGGACAGTACTTAATTGGCGGCAAACTGGGATTAATGGAGCTAATTCCGCTAACAGTCAATTTGAGAATCTACGTTGTTATAACAATGGTTTTAGGGGTTTATTTGCAGGTTCTATAAGTAGAGTTGTAGGAAATACCTGTTATCAGAATTTAGACGCTGGGATAATAACAGGTAATGGATGTTATATAAACGGTAATGCTTGTTCTTACAATGGTAACTGTGGTCTTAACGCAGGTCTTGGAAGCATAGTATCTGGAAATTCCTGCACGAATAATACAACTGAAGGAATCTATGCAGGGGCAGGATGCCAGATAAGTAATAATTCCTGCCACGCTAACACTGCTGAAGGGATTCAAGTTACAGGTTCGGGGACGATTGTTAATAACTCTTGCACGAGTAATTCAGGTTATGCAGGGATTTATGCCGGCGCCTCTTTTATTTATGGAAATAACTGTTTATATAATCTAGGGGATGGCATTTTGGCGTCATCAAATAGCAAGGTGATGAATAATAATTGTGTGAGTAACGGATATCCTACTGGAGATGGCGCTGGTATAAACGTTGCTGGTAGTGATAGTTGCATTGAAAACAATCTTGTAACGAACAATGATAGAGGAATCGATTGTAATCCTGGCACGGGCAATTATATCGCCAGTAACCGTGCCAGCGGAAATACCACAAACTATGATATACTTGGTAGTAATACACAGGGCACAGGCGACCTGGCTAATGTTGCTTTTTAATAGACTAAATTGAAAATTGGAAATATTAGATATTAAAATAGAACTCGGATTTATACTGACCAAAACGGATTAATACAGAAGTTATCTATAAAATATTGTAAAGAACGGTTTCAAACTGTTATTCACCAAGAATTCTGATCTGCGAAAATCCGTATTTATCAGTGATAATCCGCGTTCGATTTTAAGTTTCTAATCTTAAGCATCTAATAAATCAACAAGGAGGAATAAAAAAGAGAACTATGAAGAAAAGAATGATTCCAATTTTCGCATTTGTATTTTTCTTTATCGGAACCGCTTTCGCTGGTGATGGGCAGATTGACATTGCCACACTGCCTTTTACTATTAGTAGTTCGGGTTCTTATGTAGTAGTCAAAGATTTGAGTTTATCTACGCAGGATACGAGTGGCATTACAATATCTGCGAATAATGTTACAATTGACCTAAATGGGCATACCTTGATTGGTCCGGGTAAGGCGGTAGGTACCTCAGGTTCTGGAATACTCGTCAATATTTCATATTCTAATATAGCAGTTCGTAATGGCACAATTCGTGACTGGCGTAACGGCGGCGTTGTTGGCGGTCCCGGTAATAGTCTATTTGAATTCTTGCGATGCTATGGCAACGGTGCCAATGGTATCGAGGCAGGTTTAGGGAGCACGGTTAGATTCTGCAACTGCAATTATAACACACTTAGAGGTATTTATGGAAATTCGGGTATAATTATTGGAAATACCTGCAACCAAAACGACGCCGACGGTATTATGGGTAATAGTAGTACTGTTAGCTCAAATACTTGCACCAATAACGGAGCAAGTGGCATTAATGCTCAAGGTGGAGTAGTATCGGGGAATACCTGTTCCTATAATGATGCGGATGGTATATATGTCAATACAGGTTTGGTCAGCGGAAATTTTTGTAGCAATAATACGGGAAATGGTATCCGTGCTTGGAGTTATTGTCGGGTAATTGAAAATACTTGTTACAACAATGGTTATAGCACTGCAACTGCATCCGGCATTAGGTCGGCTGCTGGTCACAACTCTATCGAGAACAATGTGGTGACCTCAAATGACTACGGAATTTATTGTACTTCAGGTGACTTTTTTGTCGGTAATCGTGCCCATAACAATACTACAGATTACAACTTTACATCAAATTGTTTACGTGGGCAGATTTTTAATGGCACTGCAGGCGGGCAGATTTCTACAACAGACCCTTTCACTAACTTTAGGTTCTAATAGTTCATAATTCCCATTTGTAGGGGCATACTGCATATACCCTGAAATTATTGGGCACATGCAACGTGCCCCTACAATGTATATTCTTCCCTGCTAAAGCCTTGTCCCTGACATTTTTAATCAGGGAAGGGACTACAAACTTCCCAATCAACCAATACACTTCCTACCTCTAATTTTCCACTTGCTTTTAGTAAATCAAGAGATATTATCCATTAAATAGTTTTACTTCTAAGGCGATGTGTGATATATTTTAATAACTAAACCTTGCGTTAACTTCAAGTACAGTTTAACTTAATATCTTGTTCATTATAAGATGATTCTTAAATAACCAACAAACCTAAAAGGAGGATATTGGTATGAAAAACAGATTGGGGAAAATTTTTCTAATTCTTTTTGTGGTGTTTTTGGGAGCTTGGCTATCCTGGGCAGGTGATGGGCAGATTGATATTGCTTATTTGCCTTTTACAATTAGTAGTTCTGGTTCTTATGTAGTAGTCAAAGATTTGAGTTTATCTACGCAGGACACAAATGGCATTACAATTTCTGCCCATAATGTTACGATTGATCTCAATGGGCATACCTTGATTGGTCCGGGCAAATCTGCAGGCACCACTGGTGTGGGAATAAACGCTGGCTCATATTATATTATAGTGGTTCGTAATGGCACAATTCGTGACTGGCGTGGTGACGGAATTGGTGGCAGTGCTAACAATAGCCTTTTTGAATTCCTGCGGTGCTACAATAACGGCGATAATGGTATTAAAACAGGTTCTTACAGTTCTGTTAGATTATGCAACTGCAGTTATAATGGTAGTAATGGTATTGTAGGAAGTGTGGGTGTAATTACTGGAAATTCCTGTAGTCAAAACGGTGCTGATGGAATTTCTGGTGGTGGTAGTACTGGTACTATTAATGAGAATACCTGCTTTGGGAATGACAGTAATGGTATTCATAATTATGGCGGAATAGTAACAAATAATAATTGTTCCGGCAATACCGAGGATGGCATACTTGCAGAAGGGGGTTTAATCAACGGAAATTATTGCGCTGGTAATACTGGAAATGGTATTCGCGCCTGGACTTACTGCCGAGTAACAAATAATACTTGTTACAGCAATGGCGCTGGCGCAGCAACTGCCTCAGGAATTAAATCTATTGGTTACAATTCTATAGAAAACAATCTTGTGACCTCGAACGATTACGGAATTGACGCATCTGCGGGTGACTTTTTTGTCGGCAATCGTGCCCGTAATAATACTACAGATTACAGCTTTCCGTCAAATTGTTTACGTGGACAGATTATTAATGGCACAGCAGGCGGTGTGATTTCTACAACAGACCCTTATGCCAACTTTCGGTTCTAATCTTTTGTAGTCCCCATTTGTAGGGGCATATTGCATATGCCCTGAAATTATTGGGCACGTGCAACGTGCCCATACAATGCATATGTTCCTTGCTAAAGCAGGGACTACAAACTAACTGACAAATGGTAACGCAGGCATCTTGCCTGCCTTGTAAAACAGATATCCCTGTCTGTTTTAAACAAGCAGAATGCTTGTTCTACCAAACAGGCTGGAAGCCTGTTTTACCAAGACCTGCTAAAGCAGGAACTACAAACTTTGAAACCTTAGATTTGTAGCCCTGACTATTTTGTCAGGGATTCCGAAACAAGTTTGGAATGACAATTTCCTTTTCCTGTCATGCTGAACTTGATTCAGCATCTGGAAAACGATTCCAGATTACTATCTACAAACTTTGAAACCTTAGGAAAGGAGATATAAAATGATGAGAGATTTAGTAAAAAGAATTAACATCGGTCTTTTAATGTTACTTATTTGTACAGGTTTTCTCTGGGCAGGCGATGGGCAGATTGATATCGCCTATTTACCTTTTACGATTAGTCAATCAGGCTCTTATGTGGTTGTAAAAGATCTAACTCTTTCTACACAGGACACAAATGGTATCACAATTTCCGCAAGCAATGTAACTCTGGACCTTAATGGACATACTTTGACAGGACCAGGATATAACACAGGTTCTTCAGGGGCAGGTATTTATTTTAGTTCATATCCCGATAATGTAGTTATCCGTAATGGTATAATACAGAGTTGGCGAGGAAGTGGGATTGATGGATTTGAAATCGGTGTTAGGGGTGCTAATAACTGTAATATTGAATCCTTACAATGCTATTATAATGGTGAAAATGGTATTTATGTAAGTTTCAATTGCATAATCAAAGATAATATTTGCTTATATAATGGAAAAATAGGAATTTTTACTCGCGATGCATCCCTGATAACAAACAATGTGTGCAAAGGAAACACTTTGCAAGGAATATCTGCTAATAGTTCAAGTTGTATTACAGGCAATACTTGTTCAAGTAACGGTGGTACTGGTATTTCTGTAGTTAATGGAAACACAGTCGAACTTAATACCTGTTCTTTCAACACTGGGACTGGGATAGAAATATATGGTGGTAATTTGGTGATTAATAATAATTGTTATTACAATGGATATATGACAGGAAATGGTGCAGGAATCAATGTTGGTGATTATGGAACCCAAAACTGTATAGAGAATAATTTGGTTTCGATGAACGACAGGGGTATTGATTGCAATCCCGCAACGAATAATTACATTGCCGGGAATCGTGCTAATGGCAATACGACTGATTATGATTTTGCGGCAGGGAACACCTATGGTTTAATAGTTGATGGAACCGGTGGTGGATCTATCGCCACCTCGAATCATTTTGCAAACATCAGATTCTAAATTGAAATCTCTGAAATACTGAACAAACCACGAGATTCTTCGCTTTGCTCAGAATGACAGAGACCTTACAATGACACTCCTCGTCTCCTCTCCCCTTGCGGGAGAGGATTAAGGAGAGGGGTATATGTCATTGCGAACAGTCTTATCGTGAAGCAATCTCGTTGTTAGGACAAATATCTGAGTTTTTAAACAATCAATTTTATTATAATTCTGGATTCCCATTTACACAGGAATGACGCATCAGATAGTATTTCAGAAATTTGAAACTGGAAATTTTAAATTTCCAATTTCTAATCCCTTAAAAAATAAAAAGGAGGTATACATATATGAAAAGTATCTTATGTTTTACAGTGGTATTCTTAATTACTGGATTTTTATATGCTGGTGATGGGCAGATTGATATTGCCATATTGCCCTATACTATCAGCAGTTCTGGTTCTTATGTGGTTGTCAAGGATTTAACTCTCTCTACTCAGGACACAAATGGCATCACGATTTCTGTTGATAATGTCACTCTTGACCTGAACGGGCATACACTGACAGGTCCCGGTAAAGCCATGGGAACAACCGGCTCAGGCATCTATGTAAGTGGGACATATTACAACATTTCCATTAGTAATGGCACGATTCGTGATTGGCGACAAAGTGGTGTTAGCGGTATTACTACCCACAATAGCCAGTTTAAGAACCTGCGTTGTTATAATAACGGGTATAGTGGAATAATAGGAGGAATTGCAAATTTAGTTAAGGAAAATAACTGTTACAATAACGGAAACTACGGAATTACTACTGACAATGGTTGCACTATTATTGAAAATACATGCTCTAATAATACCTATTATGGAATATATTCTGGTTATTATTGTAACATCAATGGCAATACCTGCAGTCAGAATGTTATTGATGGTATCCATTCAGTTACAAGCTGCTTAATAACAGAAAATACTTGCAGTGATAATGGGAGCGAAGGCATTTACACAACAGAAGGCAATATAATCAATGAAAATAACTGTTACAATAATGGAGCAAATGGTATTTATGCAGGAACAGGCTCTACAATAAACAACAATAATTGTTATTCCAATACAGAGAGAGGTATCCGTGCAACTGTTTCCTGCACAGTTAATAAAAATAACTGCCGAGCAAATGGCAGCGACGGTATCTCTGCAGACACTGGAAGTTTGGTCAGTGAAAATAACTGCGGTGCAAACACAAATGATGGGATAGAGGTCTCCTATGCCTGCCGAGTAGTTGATAATTCCTGTGCCAATAACGGTTATCAGGCGGCAGATGGCGCTGGTATTAATATTATTTATTCAAGAAATAGTATTGAACATAACCTGGTCACCAGTAATGACCGAGGAATTGACTGCAATCCAGCTACAGGCAATTACATTGCCAGTAATCGTGCAAGATCAAATACAACAAACTATGATATTATAGCAGGCAATACGCAAGGCTCAGGTGACCTGGCTAATGTCTCATTTTAATTAGTTGACTTTGTTGAATTGTATATTTAAAATTGGAAATATTAAATTTTAAAGTTAAAATTTCTAATCTCATCTTTCTAACGAAGCAGCCAGTAAATTTAAGGTTTTCATTTTGAGTAAATGGTAATATATAATAGATGAGAACTGTTGTTGGAAAACTACGTCTGGTCTTATTATGCTGTAATTACCATATATATTCTGCTCATTGAAACCATTTCATATTAAGGGGGCAATAAAAATGTTATGCGTAAGAAGTGAATCGTCTTTTGGTGTATACAGACACATTTTCTTTAGAAGAATATTTGTATGCCTCGCAGTATTTTTGTTTATTTTTCCTTTCCTTTTATCTGCCGATACGGTCACAATTTTATTCAGTACCGACGAAGATTTTTCTATCAACCTTCTTCAACCCACTGACGACAACGTCGTTACTTATTCTTCAAGCACTTTTGATTTATCCAGTCTTCTACCACCCGGTTCTTTACCTGCGAAGGTATGTATTGATGCGTTAGGAATTCTCAGTCAAAATGAGATTGTAATCTCCCTTGATGAAGATGCTACCATCAATGCGACTCTTTATGCGGACGAGGATTTGATACAATTCAATGGTTCGAACTTTAGTTTGTGGTGGGATGGTTCGCTCAATGGTTTGCCAGCACAGGCTAATCTGGATGCGGTATATATAATTTCAGTATCACCACAAGTATTTTTGTTCTCTTTAGAAGAAAATGCAACTTTACCTGGAGTCGGTCTTGTAGCCGATGAAGACGTAATTCGGTTTTCAGATGGAACATTCAGTATTGAAATCGATGGCTCAAGTATAGGCATTCCAGAAAGTGCCAATATTGATGGTATTGGCAAGCGGCACTATACTCAGAATTATGTGTTTTCATTAGATGGGGCAACAACACTGGGTGGTAAATTATATGATGATGCCGACGTAGTTGAATACACAGGTTCTGGATTCGAAATGTATTTTAGTTCTTCAGTCGCGGGGCTTCCATCACAGATTAATATTAATGCTATAGAACTCCTTGGTTCTACAGAAGTCCCGACCTGGATGATTTTTAAATAATTTGAATAGTTCGTTAATTATGTTTGTAGGTCTCACTTTAGTGGATTTTGTTCGTAGTTGCTACTTTAGTGAGTTAATTACAAACTCAAAAATCTTATAAAAGGAGATATAAAAAGATGAGAGATTTAGTGAAAAGAATTAACATCGGTCTTTTAATGTTATTTATTTGTACAGGATTAGTCTGGGCTGGTGATGGGCAGATTGATATTGCCACATTGCCTTACACGATTAACCAATCTGGGTCTTACATTGTTACAGATAACCTCAGTTTGGTCACAACTAATACTAATGGAATTACTATTCAGGCTGACAACGTGACTCTGGACTTAAATGGACATGCGTTAATCGGTCAGGGTAAGGCATCAGGAGCGAGTGGCTCAGGCATATATGTAGACACCACTCACTATAATATCGCCATCCGCAATGGAACGGTTCGGGATTGGCGACTAAGAGGAATCGGAGCAGGCGCTGCACAGAACAGTCAAATTGAGGCAATTCAGTCTTATAATAATGGTCAGGATGGAATCCTAACTGGTGTCAGCAGTAGAGTAAGTAGCAATACCTGTCATTCGAATGGATTTCATGGTATTAATGTGGGGAATGGGAGTATTGCGATTGATAATACAAGTTATGGCAATACTGCAGCAGGTATTTATGCATCTACGGGGTGTAGGGTCAGTGGGAATTCCTGTTATGATAATGGAAGTGATGGGATTTCAGCAGGTAATGCCTGTATTATCAGTGAAAACTCCTGTGTTACAAATGACCTGAGGGGAATCTATGCAGGTGAAGGATGCACAGTTGTTGATAATACTTGTCGGAGCAATACCGATGATGGAATCTTTTCTATGAATGGCAGTGTGATTCGCGATAATGCTTGTAAGAATAACACAGCGGACGGTATTCAGGTTCAAGCCGAATGCCAGGTAATTGATAACAACTGTTCGGGCAATGGCTATAGCACGGGAGATGGGGCTGGTATTCACACCACAGCTACAAATAATCAAATTATGAACAATCATTGTGTGGGAAATGACCGTGGTTTGGACCTTGACGGAGCTAACAATATTGTTTCTGGTAACACTTTACGCGGGAATACCACACCAGTTGATGCAGTAGCGAATAATCAAATGGATATTCTCATCAGCGAACTGCCTTACTCAATCTCGCAACCGGGGATGTATCGTCTGAGCGGCGACCTCTATCTGGCAACCCTTAATACCGATGGCATTACTATTAGTTCTGACAATGTAACTCTTGACCTTAATGGGCACACACTAAAAGGTCCAGGGAAGGCAGCAGGGGCAAGTGGCGATGCCATAGAAATCAGTAGCACATATAATATAGCAATCCGTAATGGAGCTATCCGAGACTGGCGTGGTAATGGCATTATCGCCAATAATGCTGAAAACAGTGAATTTGAATCATTGCGCTGTTATAATAATGGCGGCTTTGGCCTGATTGTGGGCGATAATAATAATAAAGTCCTTGGCAATGTTTGCTCCTACAATACAAGCTATGGAATCGATACCGGGTATAACTGTGTAGTAAGCGGAAATACAAGTAATTACAACGGAGAAGCAGGAATAGGTACTTCTCAGAGCACAGTTATTGGAAATACATCCAATTATAACGGCAGTAATGGTATCTCTGCTGGTGGTGGCAGCACACTCATCAATAATACCTGTCTTGACAATGGCACAGATGGTGTATACGCCGGTGATGCGACGATTATCGGAAACACTTGCCGGTCTAACAGTGGCAATGGCATTACAGGTTGTTATGCATCTACCATTGACCATAATACCTGCAATAGTAATACAGGAAATGGGATAAATGGTTATGCTGATTGCCATATAATGTTAAATACCTGCAATGACAATGGTGCGGCGGGCATCCTCTCCGAACCGGGTATTCCCTCTGATTCAGACAACGCCATTGAGGGTAATCTGGTGACGGATAACGCTATCGGGATTGATGCGAACCCGGCAACAGGAAACTATATTGCCGGTAATCGCGCCAGTGGAAATACTACTACTGATTATGATATTATAGTCGGAAATCAGCAGGCTGGTAATATCTCGTTTTAATCTATTGAATTAGTAAGATTATATTGTTATACATCATTAATACAGGTGAATATAAGTTTGACTTGATAAGGTCAGCGAATTGGTTTATTTTTGTAGTGCGAGATTTATCTCGCACAGCCTTATGACATAATAATCTTTCAAAAATTATAGTTCACAAATCGAGACCTCTGAAGAAATAACTAATTGTCGGGGCGACGTCTCGTCGCCCTTGAGAACTGAGCGGGGAAACCACGTCCCTACAATCTGTTGTTGACCAAAATCCCAGTTTTTCAGAGATTTTAAATAGACATCTCTGAAATACTAATCAAAATATAGGAGCAGAACCCCTTTGTCTGCCCACAGTATAGGGCGAACACATGGATTTGCTTCTACATTTCTATCACTTCTTCGATTCTAATTCCTGCCCTTTTTTTATATTGGGCAATATGATTAGTTTAAAAGCCATAACAAACCCATATCCACAAATAACACTTATAGGAACTATTCCGATGAGGTAATATCGTTCCCAATCCTGTGGGATAGATAAAAGAAGCATAATCCAGATAATTATTGAAATAACCACAAATGAAAATCGCTTGCTATCTCTTGTTTTGATTAAGATCATAAGTCCAAATACAAAACAGCAGATGTATATAGTTCGTTCGAATAAACCACTTCCTTTTATTAATCCTGTAGAAGACGTTTGGAAAAATAATCCTTTAAAGATATTTATATAATGACCGAGACGTGAAGTTAAAACATTATCCTTTCCTGAATGCCCCCAGATTTTTTTCAATCCGTATATAGGTTCTTGCCAGAGATAAGGATTTGTAAAATAGATAATGAATAAGGCTATTGCGAGAATTAATAATATCTGAATAATGGCAGATAAAATATGCTTATTGGGTCTATTTCGCAGAAACATTCCAACAATAATTGCCGGTAGAATAACAAGAGCATTAATTTTTGTTGCTAATGCCCATCCCAAACCTAATCCCACCGATATAACTACTGCCATAGTTTTCTTACGAAAAAGACCCCACAATGCGATTGTCAAACCAAATAAAGCACAGGCATCTGTAAGAGCACGAAAGGAATTACTTACCACATAAGGATGCATAATGAAAAACAATGCTGTTGCAGCAGACACATAAGGATTGAACACAGTAGATACTAAGTCCATAAGTAATAAAGTTATTAGACACATAAATATTGCTGATTGGATACGAGCAGGATAATAAAGTCTAAAATCGGGCCAAACAGAAGGATTGTCGATGCTGTTAAAATTCCCCCAATTATGTAATTTAATGTCCGGATTTATTCTGAGATACCACCAAACCGGGGCGCCAATAAAGTATTTCCCAAGTTGAGGGCTTGAGTTTCCCCAATTACCATATTCTTCTTTCCAGAAAGGAGAATTCCATCGTCCAGATATTAGGTTGTCCCAAGAATGATAACTGACCCAAATCCAGTTTGGTTCATCGTAATGACTATACTCTACTCTGTAAGGATTGTGTATTATATATTCTGCATAGTGATTAATAACTATAAAGCAAACTATCCAAAACAAAAGTTTATCATATTTTATTTGCTTAAGAATATGATCAAACATTTCCTTACGCTAATTTACTATTTATTATACTTTATTTCGTGGTACTCAGGCTCTTTGTTAATCTGATAAAGGTCATAATTGGCTCCAAAGACATTGTCAACCGCTCTTAATGCAGTTTCAATACAATGGTCAATATTGTTGTATTTATACATTCCGTATCTGCCCATTACCTGAAGATTCTTAAATTGCTTGATATATTCTCGAACACGATTAAAATGCTCTCTATATCCAATCTGATACATCGGATAAGCCTTCTTCGTTCTCACAACAAATGCATCCATTATAAGATTTTTATCAAGGAAATTTAGCTTTTCAGTAAGTTCGTCTACGGTTAATTGGATAAGCTTATGGTCATTCATTGACCAGATTTCATCACCTTCGAAACAAAAATATTCAATGACTAAATTTGTTTTCCCTTCTGGAGCCATATATCTTGACCAGTTTTTCGGTTCGTGAATCCTGCCAAAGGTTATGTCAGGGTCCTGGATATAAATCCAGGTATCCTTTGTTACTTGTTCAGCATTAATCATAAAATGAACTGTCATAAGCTCACGATATTTGAGGCTTTTGGCAGAACTTAATACTTCTTCCGGAGGCGCTGGTGATAGCTTCAGGATTAGCTCTGTGAGAGGAATACTCGAAAGAAAGTTAGTCCCTGAATATGTATACTTATTACCATTATAAATCGTATCAACAGAAATTACTTCATTATTTTGATGTCTAATTTCAGTGACATTATTATTTAACAAGACTTTGTTTCTTTTGTTTATCTCCTCCTGAAGACGTTCAGGAATTCTTCCTATTCCCAATTTAGGATAATAGAATTCCTCGATAAGCGTAGTGGGCTTACCTTTCTTGGATTTGAACAGTGCATTTTTGACAGCGGATGCCAGAGATAGCCCTTTAATTCTCTGTGCCGCCCATTCCGCTGCTATCTGATTACATTTGATTCCCCAGACCTTTTCTGTGTAAGGTCTAAAGAAGATTTCAAATAATGTTCTGCCAAATTGTGATACGACCCAATCTTCAAGAGATACAATCTTCGGTTCTTTAAAAAGAGTTTTGAAATTCATAACTATGTAATCAGTAACTGCTTTTAGAGTATAACCCAAGCCAAGATTGAGAAGGGCATTAAATGGTGTCAAAGGATAGTTAAAATATTTGCCATTAAAAAAGATTCTGCTTGTTCTCGGAGTTGGAACAAGTTCATCACCCATAACTTCTTTTACAAAATTTATTATTTCATCATTTTTTGTAAAAAAGCGATGACCACCAAGGTCAAATCTATAGCCGTTCTTAACAACTGTCCTCGAGATTCCCCCAACATAATTTTCTTTTTCGAGGACAACCGTCTCGACACACTTTTTAGTTAGCTGATAACCTGCGGATAATCCTGTGGGACCCGCTCCTAATATGATAACCTTTTTATTATCCATAATAATGTTTTTGCAAAAAGTTTTTGACAGAGATGATTTAACTTTTTAACATTTGTTGACAAGTATTAATCAAACAATTAACTAATTATCAATATATTATTTTGTAGGGAACGGTTGCAACCGTTCCCAACTCAATTGAAAAATTGTAGCGCGACATCACTGACGCAAATAATTGTAGGGAACGCATATATGCGTTCCTTTCAAAAGTTGATACACACCCCATCACCTACTGTAACACCCCTCTCAAGAGGGGATACTGCGAGATAAATCTCGCATTACATTAATATGAGAAAAATATATAACTGAAGGAAAATGAAAACGAAAAATTTATTTTCGAAAGTGCATAAGACTATAAAAAAATATGAGATGTTTTCTAACAAGGATAAAATACTTGTAGCTGTCTCTGGTGGAATTGATTCAATGGCACTATTGACATTATTGATGCGGATTTGTCCCAAAGAAAGACTCGCTGTTATTCATATTAATCATAAATTGAGAGGAAAAGAGTCGGATAAAGATGCAGAATTTGTAGAGGCATTCTGTAAAAAAAACAACATTCAATTTTATCTTGTAGAACTAAACCTCAAGAAAAAATTTGTAGAGACAGAACACTGTTCTGTCCCTACTACAGGGCAAGACTATTACAGAGAGAAAAGACTTAGTCAAATCGTGTTGATTGCTAAGGAGACAAATTTCAACGTTGTTGCTCTTGCCCATACTTTATCAGACCAGGTCGAAACATTTTTTATGCGATTGTTTCGTGGCACAGGTCCATCAGGACTCGTTGGAATTCAGCCCCAAAATATTTACCGTGATGTAAGATTTGTCAGACCATTCATCGAGGTTACACGCGAAGAAATTGTAGAGTTTGCTAAAGAAAATTCTGTCGAGTGGCGAGAAGATTCCACGAATAAAGAAGATATTTATTTACGCAATTCTATTCGACTTAATCTCATCCCGATTATAAAAGAAAAATTCGGTGTGGATATAGAACAAAAGATTGGACATCTCACAACACTTTTGCGTGAAGA
>Ga0315274_10000260_pt1 | contig 81477 bp, 66 predicted proteins | sample YL17G02_20_MG_FD_203700 | JGI IMG/M metagenome (GOLD analysis project Ga0315274, IMG submission 203700) | Sediment microbial communities from Yellowstone Lake, YNP, Wyoming, USA - YL17G02_20 | ecosystem: Environmental > Aquatic > Freshwater > Lake > Sediment | place: USA: Wyoming | collected... | reverse complement strand
CGAGGCGAGCGCTATCGACCACTCTGCCACCCCTCCATTACGTTACGATATTTTCCTTAATCCACTTTCTTCCTTGTCCAGACTTTAGGAACAACTCCCGTTTCCGCGCTTCAGTCTTACTGGAATACTCCTCATTATAAATAATCCTGTAAGGCCGAAAAGCTTTCGTTGAACGGACGCTTCCAGAATTATACTTAGCTAATCGCTTCCCTAAATCATCCGTAATCCCAGTATATAATTTACCGAATTTTTCGCTCTTTACAATATATAAATAATACATACCCCATGCTTTTCCGCCGTAGGCGGACCCGCCTTTGGCGGGCGAGGCGAGCGCTTTTCCTCCAGAGGCGGATGCGCCTCTGGCGCACAACCGGGTTCAGCCATCCCTCCATAATATTACAATTTTATCTTCGTAATTAGTAAATAGTATATCATAACTTTATGAAATTCTTGGTTTGGGGATTATTTTATATTTACCCGGTTCCAGGTTCCCCAGCATGATCGGGCCAATGGACACCCTGATAAGTCGAAGGCATGGAAGCTTTACTGCGGCCGTCATTCTCCTTACCTGGCGGTTCTGCCCTTCCATTATAGAGATCTCGATCCATGAGGTCGGGACGTTTTTCCTGAACCTTATCGGCTTGGGCCGTTCCCATAGCTTTGGTTCCTCGATGGTCTTAACTTTTGCAGGAAGTGTGCTTCGCCCATCCAGCAGGACACCCATTTTTAATTCTTTTATCTGTTCTTCGTCCGCAGTGCCCTCCACCTGTGCCCAGTATGTCTTATACATCCTGTTCTTCGGGCTCGCCATCCAGTGATTAAGATCACCGTCGTCCGTCAGAAGCAGAAGCCCTTCGGTATTCATATCAAGCCGCCCCACAGAATAAACGCCTTTCATATGGATATAATTTTTTAGCGTCGGTCTTCCCAGTTCATCCGTAAACTGGCACAGAACGCCGTATGGCTTATTGAAGATGAAATATGTATATTTACGCTCTTTTTGCAAGCTTCCTCAGCTCAAGGATCGATACCATGGCAGATACAATTATCGCAATCTGGATGATCGTAACAGGTGGCACCCTGGTAAGATTGAATTGATGGCTTATTGCAGGCAAGTATATCGCTGCTATAAGCACGCCGATCGCAAGGATGCTCCAGATATTGATGACAAGGTTGGAAAAGATCCCTGTAGCTGCAATGGTCTGCTTGTCGGACCTGGAGACATGCGCAAGGGCGATATGCGCGAATATCCATGCAGAGAAAGCATATGTCTGGGTCAGCTCAAGGTTTAAGCCCCTGTACCTTGCATAGAAATATACCGCCATAACGGAAATAAAAAGCAGGATACCCTTGGAAAATATATCGAACATCGCGGACCTGTTGATGACATCTTCTTTTGCCTCCCTTGGCTTTCGGAGATAGATATCCTTTTCCTCCGGCTCGTTAACAAATCCCGCGGAAGCCGCCAGGTCCATGAAAAGCTCAAGCAGGATTATCTGGATGGGGCTGAACGGCATTGGAACATTAAGGATCACCGGCAGCAGGAATATCATTATAAGCGCTACCTTCACTGAAAGGTAATATTTGATGCCTTTCCTCAGGTTATCAAAGAATTTCCTGCCCTCGAATATGCCCCTTGCTATGGTATTGAAGTTGTCGTCGGCCAACACTACTTCAGCCGCTTCTTTGGCGACATCGGTGCCCTTTACCCCCATCGCTATCCCGATATCAGCACCTTTCAGCGCAAGAGAGTCATTGATGCCGTCCCCTGTAACGGCGACAACTTCTCCATTCGATTGCAAAGCTTTAACTATACGGTATTTATGTTCGGGTGTTGTCCTTGCGTATACTGAAACGGATCTGACCGTCATTTTAAGTTGATCATCCGAAAGCTTATCGAGTTCTTCGCCGGTCATGACCTTGTTGTTGGATATGCCCACCTGGCCCGCGATAAAACCCGCGGTCAGCGGATGGTCTCCTGTTACCATTATTGTCCTGATCCCCGCCCTTGCGGCTTTCGCGATCGTTTCCTTCACTCCCTGCCTTGGCGGGTCCTCAAAGCTGAGCAACCCGGCAAAGTCCATTTCTGTTTCCATGTCCTTGAAGGCTTCCACTTTTAATATGTTTTTGCTGGCTACGGCTATTACCCTTCTGCCCCTTTTTGTCTCGGCATCAAGCATTAAGCGGATGTCACTATTGATGCTTTTGCATGCCCTGAACACTTCTTCAGGAGCTCCGCTAATGTAAAGGATCGATCCATCGGACGATCTCCTGACGATAGATCTTGTCTTTCTTCCGTCCCCCAGGTTCCTCTGGCTTACTATTTCCCCTGATGCCGCCACCTTTGCCTGCGCTCTTATTTCCTGTTCGATCGGGGATGATGAATAATCAGATAGTGAATTAAGTGCCGCCTTCAGCACTTCTTCCCTGTTCGCAGGATAAACAAATGCTATCCGCAGCTTTGATTCCGTGATAGTGCCGGTTTTATCCGTGACAATGACGGAAGCATTCCCCAATGTTTCCGCCGCCTTGATCCTTTTTACAAGGAAGTTGTTCTTGGAAAGCGTATAAGCGCCTAGCCCGAGCACCATTGTAATGACTATTGGCAGCTCTTCCGGGATGGTGGCAAAAGCCAGGGAAAGGCCCGTAAGCACCATTGTTTTCAGGTCCTGCCCCCTGATGATGCCAAGCAGCGGGATGACCATGGAAAAGAACACGGCAACATAGACCAGCTGTCCCGAAAGCTTTTTCATGGAAAGCTGCAGCGGAGTGCGCGGAGCCCGTATCTGCTTTGCCGTTGCTGCTATCGCGCCAAGCTTTGTGCCTGCTCCCGTAGTCACGATCTCAGCCAGTCCTTCGCCTGCGACAACTATAGTGCCCGCGAACACGCTGTCCCCTTCTTTCACTTCTTTTGGGAATGATTCGCCGGTCAGGATGGACTCATCTATTTGAACATCAACCGCTTTTATTATCCTTGAATCTGCCGCGATCTTTGTGCCGCTGCCAAGCAGGATGACATCTCCCGGGACCACTTCTTCGGAGGCGACCTCCGTGATCACGGCATCCCGCATGACCTTGGACCTCGGGGCCGCGATACGCTCAAGCGATGCTATCGCTTTTTTTGCGCGGAATTCATTGTACACTTCAGCAAAAACCAAAAGCGCGATCACCGCAAAAATAGTGAGCGCGTCATCCAACTTTCCCCATATGCTGTAAATGAATCCGACAAAAAGCAGCAGGAGGATCATCGGCTCCGTGACTTCGTGCCTGGCAATGCCGAAAAAACTTATCTTTGTAGGATTGAAGATCTGGTTGGTCCCAGATATGACAAGTCTCTTTTTTGCCTCAACTGACGTTAAACCGATATTATTCATAATTTAAAACGGAGAGGGTGGGATTCGAACCCACGATACCTTGCGGTATACACGCTTTCCAAGCGTGCGCCTTCAACCACTCGGCCACCTCTCCTTATTTTCTTGTCCTCGTCCTTGTCCTTATTTTTCTGAAAAACTTTTTCAGTATCTCGGAACTTTCTTTCTTCAAGACTCCTGAGCGAACCTTAACCCGATGGTTCAAGTGCCCTGAAGAAACAACGTTCATTATGCTCCCGCATGCTCCCGATTTCGGATCATCGGCGCCGTATACAAGTTCCCTCACCCTTGAATGCACTATTGCTCCCGCGCACATGGGGCATGGCTCAAGGGTGGTATATAATGTAGCCCGATTCAACCTCCATCCGCCAAGCTTCCTGGCCGCCTTCTTGATCGCCAGGATCTCCGCATGAGCGGTTGGATCTATAAGCGATTCCCTTAAATTATGCGCCCTTGCAACGATTTTACCTTCAACGACCACTATAGCGCCAACCGGGACCTCATCCTCACTGAAGCCTTTCCTGGCTTCAGCAAGTGCCGCTTTCATGAATTTTTCTTCTGACACAGGGCAATTTTACAGGATTTCGCATGTCAAAACAATATGGTATACTTCAATCGTCATGGCAATAGAAGTCTATATTGACGGAGCAGCTCGCGGGAATCCCGGTCCCGCAGGGATCGGTGTTGTGATCAAGGACGGCCCAAAACTCATTGAGGAGATCGGAGCTTTCATCGGCAAGGCAACCAATAACATCGCCGAATATATCGCTCTGATCAGAGGTCTTGAGGAGGTCCTGATCCGGGGTTTCACGTCAGCCAAATTTTATTCGGACAGCGAGCTCCTTGTGAAGCAATTGAACGGCGAGTACAAGGTCAAACACGATAACCTTGTCCCGTTGCATTATCATATCCTTACTCTGGTAGACAGGATGAAGGACTTTTCCATCAAGCATGTGACAAGGGACAAGAACGAGCATGCGGATAAACTTGCGAACGAAGGCATCGATATCCATTCCCACTCCGGACCTCTGTTCAATCGACCCAAGTAGTGCTACAATAACTCCGAGCAGCCCGGGTAGTCGCTCTGCGTAGCTTTAGCGAAGCAGAGAGGAAAGTCCGAGCTCCAAAGTGCAGGGTTCCAGCTAACGGCTGGGCGCAGCGATGCGACGGAAAGTGCAACAGAAAATACACGGCCGAACTAGGCCCTAAAGGCTTGGTGGCAAAGGTGAAAATGCGAGGTAAGAGCTCACATACTTTCCAGGCAACTGGAAGTGCTGAAAACCCGACCCGGAGCAAGGCCAAAGAGGGAAAGCTTGCACTAGCGTTATGATCCCGAGTAGGCCGCAAAGATTCAAGCAGTGATGTTTGAACAAGACAGATGACTACACAAATACAGAACTCGGCTTACAGGGCTGCTCATATTTTATTTTATACTTAAATGCGCCCTAAATATTTTGATCAGAAATTAATCTCTTCCGCTATTTATGTCCTTAGGTCCGGAGGAATAGTCGCATTCCCGACCGATACGGTTTATGGGATAGCAGCAATGCCCTTCAACAGGAAAGCCGTAAAAAAGCTTTACAGGATCAAGGGAAGATCAGATAAAAAGCCGATCGCCCTCCTGGTAAGTTCAAGGAAACTGGTAAAAAAGTTCGCAAAAAACGTGCCCGCGAAAGCAAAAAGACTGATGAATAAATACTGGCCCGGTCCATTGACACTGATCTTGAGTAAAAGAAGTTGCGTGCCTGGTCTTTTGACCGCGGGGCTGACGACCATCGGCATCAGGATGCCGAAAAATAATATCGCGCTAAAGCTAATCAAAAAGGCTGGAGGGGCTTTGGCCGTAACTTCCGCTAACCTCTCGGGAGGTAAGCCTGCAACATCAGCGGGACAGCTCAGGAAGCTGAAAGGTGTCGACCTTGTGATCGACGGTGGAAAATGCAGGATAGGCATCCCGTCGTCAGTGGTGCTGGTAAAAGACAAGGAACTGGTGGTATTGAGAAAAGGTCCTGTCCAAAAGCTTAAATATTGACCCCGAACTGGAAATAAGTCGCTTCCAGCGGTTTCAAACTGCCCTCTACAAGCGTTTTTTTATAGTTAAGTGAAATACTAATGCTCTTGAACTTGTACTCAACTGTGCCCCCGATCATATTGGAATCCTCGCCCTTGACCGGCCGGAAGTCGCAAAACGAAAGCTCTTTCACGAAACCGATAATATTTATTCTCTCAAAAGGGGTGAGCAAAAAGCTTCCGGAGGTGGCGGACCCGCCGTCGGTGTAATCTTCGTTTATCAGATTGAAAGCCAGGAATCCAAGAAGGCCGGTGTTTAACTTTGAAAACGTGCCGTACCTGCGCTCCCCGGGCGCTTCCAGGGAGGAGAAATCCACCGGATCCAGGTCATAGCCGGAGGTGAAGTATCCCGGGATGAACCTGTCATTGAACGAAACGGCTCCCACATTGATCTTTGAATAAGCGAATATGAGGTCATAATCAAACGCGATCCCCGCCATGTTCCCCTCGCCGCCGTTGGAGGTGCCCGCGGACTCTCCGATTATACTGAATTCGTCCGTAAGCGGGATCTCGATATAAGCCCCGCAAGCCGACCGCCCGAAACTTTCACTGCTTAAAAGGCCTGAATCGCTTAAATATTCAATCCCTATGTCCATGTTATATATGCTGATATCCTTGAGCCGGATCCCGTAAAGATGGGAATAGGTGCCCATTCCTTCGAGCGTGAAGCTATCGAAATCATAATAAACCCGCAGTCCGCATTGCTCATTCTTGAAGAAGACGGGCTGATAATAGGATGTATTGAAATCGTTCAAAAGAAGACCGAATCCGAAGCTCATGTCCTCCAGGGGAGCGTATCGGAAACCGCGTGTCCCGTCATCGTATTCCAGATATTTGACCACTACGGACTCAAGGCTGATATCTTTATTCGATAAATTCCCGTTTATAGCAGCTCCAAATGAAAGATCCGATGAATAATAATCCTTTTGAAGTGAAAGGACCCCACAGTTGAGGCCTGAGCCGGAATAATAGCCGAACTCAAGCCCGGCAGAGAAAACGGCTATCTTGAGGATCGAAAGAAAAATGACGGTTAAAACGGCGTTTCTCATATGTTGATCTGTATCTCAGCCCGTTCCCTTTCCTTTTTCAGCCAGTCCCTGACATAATTTTCCCTTTTTTCCCTTAGCACCGCGGTCTTTATCTTGACGCTTTCATCCTCATATCCGGAAAGCTTCGTCCCCCGCTCCAATACCTGCACAACATAATACTTGTTCAGGCTCCTTATTATCCCCGATTTCCCCTCCCTTAAAAAGAAGCACTGCTCAATGAACGGCTTCATATACTCCTTGCCGATGACATAATCATACCTGGAGAAGGGAGGCGTCTCCTCTGCCTCCTCCATCGTTACTGATCCGGAAGAGACCATCTCCTGGGTTTTTAAAAGCGCCGCCTTATCTGCCTTATCCATTGCGGCATCCGCCGCCGCTTCTATGGAAACCGAAGAAAAATCCTTTACATAGGAGGGTTCCACGGTCATCAACACGGTAAGGTAAAATCCGTCGCCTTTACTGACTACCTGCCCAAGATCTGCCGGGGACTCAAATGTGGCTGAGTCCTCATAGAGTGACATGCGGACATCCATTCTTTTTGGCAATTCACTCACTGGCAGTCCCCCGTTCATGAGAAAAACCGCATGATCGGCCGTTTTTTCCGCGATGATACCCGAATCTTCCCTTACGATCCTGTGTTCTATATCTTCCCTCACAGCTTCCAAAGGCATGCTTTCCTGGGACCTTACATCTTCCACAATAAAGACAGCGTATCCGCCGTTATAATCGATGACATTGCTGACCTCGCCCGTGGGAAGGTTCAACGCGGTATACGTGAAAAGATTGTTCTTTCCGATCATCGGCACCTTGTCCGAAGCCCTGAAATAATCGGTGTCATACGTTGTCAGGTTCTTCTTTCCTACGGTTTCCTCAAATCCGGATTTCTTCGCATCCACCCTGAAACGTTTCGCGTCCGCCAGCGCCAGCGGGGATGCCTCATCATTCAGAAGGATGCCCTCGATATCCCCCTTCACTTCGTCAAAGGACTTAAGCCTTTCATCCTTTTTGTCCTGCACCGCTATGACATAATATCCCTTCTCGGTCTCAATGATGCCGCTCGTCTCCCCCGCTTTCAGGCTGAATGCGATGCCGTCAAAAGGCTCCTTTAACGTCCCCTTCTTAATATAACCCAGGTCCCCTCCGTTCTGGGAGGTGGCATTATCGTCGGAATATTTAGCTGCCATCTCGGGGAACGGCAGGTTCAGTTTGAGGTCGGATATGAAATTCCTGAGCTTTTCATCCGGGCACGGCTTTTTCATGGAAATAAAGCTTACCTTTGCCTCTGCCGGTTCCACGAACCTGTCAATGTTGGCCTCATAGTATTTTTGCGTGTTGACCCCGGGAGAATAGATCCTGCCTATATAATCCTTTGTCCTGAACAGGACATACTTGATCTTTGTCATTTTTTCGGTCCTGTATTGATCAGGGTGCTCATTGTAATAGTCGTTGATCATACCATCGGTCACGATCACCGAGCTCGCATAATCCTGCGGATCGAAATATAGCACCGCATACTTCTTTAGTGCCGGCACCTCGTATTTTCCCCTGTTCCGGTCATAATATGATCTTATCTCATCTTCCGTCACTCCAATATTATTGGCCAGAGATGGAACGTCCACGGCAACATATTTTACCCTCATCTTTTCCGCCCTGTTCAAATATTCATCCAGGACCTCTTTATCGCTGATCGTAACATCTTCCTTGAGCGAGGCGATCACCTTTGACGGCAGTATCTCCCTTATTTTATCGGACAGGATGACGCTTTCTGCCCTGTCGCGGATGGACTTCGCGTCGCTGGACGCTTCTATGCTGAATCTTTCATACTTTGCCTCATCAAATCTGCCGTCTGTGTAGAAAACAGGATTTTTGATCAAAAGCTCCTCTATTTCCTCCTCCCCCGCAAAGACCCTGGCTGAGATCCCCCGTCTTTTTGCTTCCTGGATATACAGCTGTTTGGTGATCAGGTCGTCTATCAGCTCTTTCTTCATCCTGTCATACACCACCGGATCGATGTTTTCGCCAAAATACCTTCTGTAGGAATCTTCATATTTGGCCAGTGCGTGATCGAAATCGTCCCTGTATATCATATCTCCATTAACTACTAGGACCGTTCCCTGTTCACAGAAAACCTGTATGCAGCCAAAGATGGAAATAAAAAGAACAAAAGCGCAGATCAAAAAGTTATATTTTGAATATTTGAATTTGGGATCTGGAATTCTGTTAATGGTCATTTAGTGTCGGAAATGTCTTCTCCCCGTGAACACCAATGCTATGTTATGCTCATTGGCCGCAGCTATCACCTCTTCATCGCGGATGGACCCGCCTGTCTCTATCACCGCTGATATTCCCGCCTTTGCCGCAAGGTCTATGGAATCCCTGAACGGGAAAAACGCGTCAGAAGCAAGCACTGCCCCTTTTGCAAGCGTTCCTGCTTTTTTAAGCGCGATCTCAGATGAATCCACCCTGCTCATCTGTCCTGCGCCTATTCCCAGCGTCTGCCTTCCCTTTGTGACAACGATCGCATTCGATCTTACGAACTTAACGACTCCCCAGGCAAAGAACATGTCCTCGATCTCCGAGACCGACGGCTGTTTTTTGGACACCACTTTTATGTCGGAAACGGTAAGCTCCAGGCTATCCGGATCCTGGACGAGAAAACCTCCGCTCACCCTCTTGTAATCAAGGCCGACGCATGCCTTATTCGCAGAGCCCTTGCCCATTTCAATTATCCTGAGGTTCTTTTTCTGCTTTAAGGCCCTCAGCGCTTTTTTGTCGAATTCCGGCGCGATTATCGCTTCCACGAAAAGATCTCCCATCGCTCGCACCATCTCCTCGTCAACCATCTTATTCGCCGCTATAACGCTGCCATAAGCGGAAACAGGGTCCGACGCATAAGCCTTTTTATATGCATGCACTATCTTATCAGCCTGTCCCACGCCGCAAGGGTTCGTGTGCTTTATTATGGCAACGGTGGGAAGGGCAAAGTAATTCACCGTCTGCCATGCGGCTTCTATGTCATAAATATTATTGAACGAAAGTTCCTTGCCGTGAAGCTGTTTAAGCCCTGTGATGCACGCCCCTTTCGCCCCCAGCTCCCTGTAAAAAGCCCCTCTCTGGTGCGGATTTTCCCCGTAGCGAAGGTCCTGTATCTTCTGAAGGAACAGGTCGATCTCCGCGGGCAATCCCGGCTTTTCCTCGGTTTTCTCCCTGCCCGCCGGCATGCTGGTCCTGCCCCTAAAATACAGCGATATCAGCGAATCATACCTTTTTGTGTGGGAAAACGCCTTGCTCGCCAGCATCTCCCTGGTCTGAATGGAGAGCTTGCCTCCCTTCTTGTTGAGCTCAGAAATGATGATGCGGTAATCCGCCGGATCAACGATGATCGCAACATCCTTATAGTTCTTCGCGGCAGCGCGCACCATGCTTGGACCGCCGATATCGATGTTCTCAATGGCCTCCTCATGTGAGAACTTCTGTCTCGATGTGACCTGCTCAAAGGGGTAAAGATTGCATACCACTATGTCTATCGGCCTGATCTTGTATGTTTTCAGGTCCTTCATGTGGCTCTTCTTAGCGCGGTCGGCAAGTATACCGGAGAATATCGCAGGATGAAGGCTTTTTACGCGCCCCTCCAGCATCTTCGGGTACCCCGTCAGGTCCTGCACCTCTATGACCTTTATTCCCGCTTTTCTCAAGAATTCCGCGGTGCCGCCGGTGGACACTATATCAAAGCCAAGCCTCTTTATCCCCTTTGCAAATGCCGCCAGGTCCGACTTATCCGAAACCGAGATCAACGCCAGCTTCCTATTATTTGCCAATTTTCACACGTCTCCCTTCTATCTTCAATTTGCCTTCCGCATACAACCTGATCGCCTCAGGGTATATCTTATGCTCCTGCTCAAGTATCCTCGCTGACAGAGTTTCCTCTGTATCATCATCAAGCACTGGCACCGCCGCCTGTATGATGATCGGTCCCGTGTCGCATCCTTCATCAACAAAATGGACGGTCGCTCCGGAATATTTAACACCATGTTCAAGTGCTTTTTTCTGGACATGAAGTCCGGGAAAGGCAGGCAGGAGCGCCGGATGGATATTCATCATTCGTCCCTTGAAATGACGGACAAATTCGGGAGAAATAAGCTTCATGTAACCCGCAAGGCACACAAGGTCAACTGAATTGCTCTCCAGCGCCCTGATGATCTCTTTTTCATAGGAAGACTTGTCACTGAATTCCCTATCATTAACAACAACAGCCTTGATGCCGTGCTTTTTTGCGCGCTCCAGCGCCATTACCCCCGGAACATTGCTTATCACAACAGCGACCTGCGCTTTCAATTTCCCCGCTTCGATGGCATCGATCATCGCCTGAAGGTTGCTGCCGCGCCCTGATACAAGCACTCCGATCATAAGCATCAGTTGATCTCCACTTCCCCGCTGCCCGGCCTGATATCCCCTGCAATTATCCCCTTGGCCAGCTTAGCAGCTTTAGCTGCGTCCTTTTTATCAACAACCAGGACCATTCCGATGCCCATATTGAATGCCTTGAACATCTCCTGCTTGCTGATATCGCCGCAGTTCCTTATCACGTCGAATATCTTCGGCGGCTTCCATGAATCGCTTTTGAAGACCGCCTTTGTGCCTTTCGGGAGCACCCTTCCCACGTTTTCCGGAAGCCCTCCGCCGGTTATATGGGCAATGGCTTTGACTTTGATCTTTTCGATCACTTTCAAGATCGTCCTTGAATATATTATTGTCGGTGTCAGCAAAGCTTCTCCAATAGTTCCTTCAAGCCCGCTCACGCGGCTGCCCACGTTCAACCTTGCCACTTCAAAAAGTACCTTTCTTGCGAGAGTATAACCGTTGCTGTGAAGTCCGCTGGATGGAAGTCCTATGATCACATCCCCAACTTTTATCGATCTGCCGTCGATCATCCTGTTCTTTTCAACAATGCCAACGGCAAAACCGGCGAGGTCGTATTCACCTTTCCCGTACAGGTCGGACATTTCAGCTGTTTCCCCTCCTATCAAGGCGCACCCCGCAAGCCTGCAACCCTCCGCCATTCCCTTTAAAAGCTCCTCGATAATATCCGGATTTACCCTGTTGCACGCTATATAATCAAGGAAGAAGAGAGGCCTTGCGCCAAGGCACGCAACATCGTCAGCATTCATTGCCACCAGGTCTATGCCCACGGTGTCGTGCCTGTTCATGTCGAACGCGATCTTCACCTTTGTGCCCACACCATCGGTACCGGAAACAAGGACGGGCCGCTTGTATTTCTTATTGTCGATCTCGAAGCATCCGCCGAACAGTCCGATCTCTCCAAGAACGCCTTTTATGTTCGTGGTTTTGGCAAGTTTCTTTACCCGCCTGACGACCTCGTAGCCGGCATCTATGTCAACACCGGAACTTTTATATGTTATGTTCGCCAAATATCCTCCTTACCCTGAGCACTGAGCCCTTCGAAGTGCTACCTTGCCGCTTCCGAAGAGGCTGTTCCGTAATAAACGTCACCTCCGCGAAGTACTATAAAGAACCTGCAGTCGGGATTCGTGCAGGCCCATGCCTTGTACTTTATCGCCACCTGGTTGTTGCTGAAGTCAGAAAGCGGCACTAGTACAGCCTTGCCGCATTTTTGACACTTGGGATAACCGCATTCGTCAGCCATTACATTCACCTCCCCGAAAACGTTAACTCCTGAACTTGTCCGTCCAGCATGAAAGGCAAAGATTCTCTTTCTTTATGCCCAGAGCCTTTTCCATGTCCTCGATCGTATTGTAACCAAGGCTTTCCACGCCGATATACTTTCTGATATCCTCAACGCTTCTGTTGTGCGCAGCAAGCTCCTTTTTTGACCTTGTAGATATCCCGTACATGCAAGGAGCCATAAGAGGGGGGCACGCGATCCTCACATGGACCTCCTTCGCTCCCGCATTCCTGAGCTTAACAACAAGGTCGTTCTTCATCTGCGTTCCCCTGACTATGGAATCATCGCACAGAACGATCCTTTTCCCTTCAACATTGGAATTTACGGTCAGGAGCTTTATCTTTGCCTCCCTGTCCCGCTCTTCCTGCGTAGGGAGCGTGTAGCTCCTGCTCGCATAACCGTACCTGACAAAGACAAAATCAAAGGGAATCTTTGATTCAAGCGAATAGCCGAGCGCGTGACCGATACCCGAATTGGGAACGCCGGATATTACATCCGCTTTCACCGGATATCGTCTTGCCAATGATGCGCCCAGGTTCTTCCTTGCAGTCGCAACGGAAAGCCCGTCAATTATCGAAGATATCTCGGCGGTATAGACCCACTCAAATGTGCAGTACTGCAGAAAATCGCTTTTTATCACTTTCTTTGACTCCGCTTTTCCGTTCTTTATGAACAATATCTCCCCCGGCTTCACGTCCCTCGTAAGCGGGATGCCAAGGTTCGTGAAAGAGCAGGATTCGGATGATACGGCAACATTTCCATCTTTTTCCCCGATGCAGAGCGGCCTATACCCATACTTATCCCTCGCAACATATATTCCATCCTTGGTTAGGATGGCCAGAGCATAGGAGCCCTTTATCTTGGACGCCATCTTCTCAATGCCGGAGACAAAGTCATCGCCGGTCGTGATCAATTGAGCGATCACTTCGATATCCTCAAGTGACGCAAAAGTGTGCTCCTTTGACTCCAGTTCCTTTATCAATTCTTGGGCGTTTGTTATGTTCCCGTCAAAACAGATGGCAAACTCGCCGATCTTTGAAAAAAGCTTTATTGGCTGGCGGTCCTTAAGGGACGCGTGCCCGAGCCCCATTGAACCCTCAAGCCCCACAAGGTCGTTCCTGAGCGTTTCCCGGACAAGCCCTTTGTGCGTCCGCAGTTTCATGCCTTTGCCGTCAGAAGTCGCCAGTCCGCAGTATTCCTGTCCCCTGTGCTGCAGATAAAAAGTGCCTAGAAACAAGTCGTCCTTTATGTCCCTGTTGTTAGAAGAAATAGCAAATATGCCACACATTTAAAGTCCTCCTTAATTTACTGTCCTATTACCTGGACTACTATGTCCCTGCTTCTCCCTCTTGTATCATGGTCAACGATAACGATCTGCTGCCATGTACCGAGTGTCATCTTTCCATCCTCAAACGGCACTGTAAGGGATGGGCCGATAACTGACGCGCGTATATGCGAATAACCGTTCCCGTCACCCCACGTCTCGTTGTGGGCATAGGTGATATTTGCTGGAGCGATACGCTCGCCCAGCTCCTTGATATCCGCAATAAGCCCGGGTTCATATTCAATAGTTGTAACTGATGCCGTTGAACCGCTCACGAATACCGTGACATTACCATTTGATATTTTCGCTTCCTTGATTATGTCTGCTACCTGGCCGGTAATATCCTTTACATCATCCCTGCCCTTTGTGCTGAGTTTGACCCTCTTCGTCACTACCGGCATAATTCGCTGATCTTTTCGCAAGCCTTGTCTATGGGGACAAGCTCGGTCTTTCCATTTGACCTCATCTTGACCTCGATCTTGTTCTCCGCCAGTGACTTTGGCCCGATTATCACCTTGATCGGAAATCCAATAAGATCGATATCTTTCAGCTTGACTCCTATCGACGCATCTCTATCGTCCAAAATAGCCTCGATACCTGAGTCCGTAAGGGTCTTGTACAATTCATTTGCAACATCCGACTGCTGCTTTTCCTTCATGTTTACAGGGACTATGGCCACCTGATACGGGGCGATCGAAATCGGCCATATAATGCCCATTCCATCATGACTTTGCTCGATCACAGCCCCAGCTATCCTCGAAACGCCAATGCCATAGCAACCCATTATGCAGGGCTTTTCTTTTCCCGCCTCATCAATGTACACGGCTTTCATTTTTGCGCTGTATTTTGTGCCTAGTTTGAAGATGTGTCCAACTTCTATCCCTCTTGTCATGACAAGCTTTCCACCGCATTTGGGGCACGGATCCCCTTCCTTCGCCAATCTCAGACTATCGATCTCATCCGCCTTGTAATCCCTTCCGTACTGGACATGAATAACATGCATGTCGGCCTCATTGGCTCCGGTTATCCCGTCATCGATATCCGCTACATTACTATCCGCATATATCTTTACGCCTTTTAACCCTATCGGTCCCGCAAATCCGACCGGAGCGCCCGAAAATTTTTCAACTGTTGCCGCATCCGCAAGCTCAATATCCTCTTTCCCCAGTATCTTTTTTAATCGCGATTCGTTGAGCTCATGATCGCCTCTTATCAGGACGGCGATGATCTTATCCCCCGCCTTATACAAGAGGGTCTTTATCATCCTCTCTTTCGGCGCTTTCAGGAACTTCTCAAGCTCCTCGATGGTTTTGATGCCCGGGGTTTTAACTTTCTCAAGCTTTAATGCGGATTTCGGAGTTCGGAGTTCAGAATTCCGCATTCCGCCTTCCGAATTCTTGACTTCCGTCATTTCTTTTGCGGCCGCGTAATCGCACTTGTCGCAGTGCATTATTTCGTCTTCGCCTGTGGGAGAAAGCACCATGTATTCCTGGGAGAAGCCGCCTCCGATCGGGCCGGGATCCGCATGAACTACCTTGTACTTTAGCCCGCAGCGGTCAAAGATCTTATTGTAGGCCTCATACATTATCTTATAACTTTTCTCAAGCCCCTCTTCATCCCTGTCAAAAGAATACGCGTCTTTCATTATGAATTCTCGGGAGCGCATGACGCCGAAACGCGGCCTTATCTCATCGCGGTATTTTGTCTGGATCTGGTAAAGATTAAGCGGAAGTTCCCTGTATGATTTTACGTTGTTCCGGACAAGGTCGGTGATCACCTCTTCGTGCGTGGGACCAAGGCAGAACTCCCTGTCATGGCGGTCCTTTATCCTGAAAAGCTCTTTTCCGTAAACATCCCAGCGGCCGGTCTCTTTCCAAAGCTCTGATGGTAATATTGCCGGAAGTTTGACCTCAAGTGCACCTGCGCGGTCCATTTCTTCGCGGACGATATTTTCGATTTTGTGTATTATGCGCCATCCAAGAGGTAAATATGAATAGACTCCTGCTGAAAGTTTCCGAATTAGACCTGCCCTGAGCATTAACTTGTGGCTTGCGATCTCCGCCTCGGCCGGATCTTCCCGAAGCGTAGGGGCAAGCAGTCTTGACATCCTCATACTTTTTGTCCCTTCCACCCTACCCGGATAATTTTTCTTCCGGGCTCCGCCAATCATCAAAACCTATATATTTTACAGGATTTTACTGGCCATTACAATCTTAACTATTTATTGATATATCGGCAAATATATGGGACTCAGCTATTTTGAGCTAATGTGAAATATTCAATTTTATATGTCGATATATTATGCGGAGGTTTAAAGTCAAAAATGCCGGTTCAAATACCAGGATCAACCGCTTTTAATCCAGCAATGCAGGGATGCAGGGTGATATCCGGCCGTTTCCCCGCCCACACGACCTCAAGCCTTGGAGGAAAAATCAGTACTATATTCCTCAGTTTTGCTGATTTTGAAAGCCGCAATAACCACAATACCTTCTCGGGCCTTTCCCAAGTATTCACGGAAATGGTCAGGAAAAGATCCGATGTTCGATTTATGGTCATGATGAACTGTAACACTGAAGGGCCGCAGGGCTCAAGAAAGACATATATCAAACGTGAGCAGATCATTGCCCACTTAAAAGCCGAGGGCATAGATCCATCAAACATAGATATCACATTTGTTGATTGCAAGTTTAAAAAAATGTATTCTGGCCTTTACTTATATTTAAGGGACATTTTTGTTTTTGGGAACGACAGCACTATAATTTTGCCCGCAAAGTTCCGGCATTTAAGTATTCCGTGCGATATTTCTATGTTAAAAAATGAAATAGACATGCTTGCGGATACCCTTGGCTTGAAAGTTGTGGTGTCTGACCTGGTTTTCGAGGGCGGGGATATTCTGTTCACGGATAATTTGCAATTCATTTGCATTAATACCATTCTTTCAAATATCGAGGGGATACCTACCAGGGAAAAGATAGAAGCTGTAAAGAAAAGGTTCGAGGAATATTTCGGAAGAAAAGCAGTTATCGTGTGGACGGGAAAGCCGGAAAGAATAGATGATGACCCTCTTTTCCATGTAGATATGTTCTTGACTCCTCTCGGGAGAAATGAAGTTTTGTTGCCGGATCCTGAACTTGGATTCGATATGCTGACATCTTTGCCGGGAAAAGCTTTTGAAGAAGCACATCAGAAAATACATGAGGAAAGAAAAAAACTGGTGAGAGAAGGCTTGCTGGACAGCGCCCTCATTGAAAACCCACAGGAAGATGAGGAGAAGTGGTCTATTGCTCATTGTTGCACGGGACTTTTGGCTGCGAACAGTGAATTTAAGGACCCAAACAGTTTTTACTATAAAGAGATAAAAGGCCTTTCAAAGGATCTTGGGCTAAATTTAAAGATAATCGAGAATAACTTAAGAATGCAGGGGATCACTGTTGCGGGACGCCTTCCGTTCCTTTATTTATGGACATTCCGCCATGCATTCACTTACCATAACATGCTGCTGGAGGATTACACTGATATCAGCGGGAAAAGGATCAGGCGAGCTCTTCTTGGCATATCGGGTATCACTATAATAGATGATTATGTAGCTGATGTCATAAGAAGCAGGGATTTTGAAGCCGTGCCGATAAGCGGCGCATATGAATTACTGGGGATTGAGAGCGGGGGCGGCGGACTGCACTGCGTGACGAACGAGATCAGGCCTTCTTAGGAAATGACAGGAAAAATGTGGTACCTTTGCCGGGGGTGCTCTGGAAGTCAATGCTTCCATCATGGTCGGCGATTATACGCTGAACTATTGCCAGCCCCATACCGGTCCCCTCTTTTTTCGTGGTAAAGAAAGGCACAAAGATCTTTTTCATGTTCTCTTCCGGGATACCAGGTCCGTTATCAGCGATCTCCAGCACCACATTACCATCTCTTTCATAACTTGATAACGTGATCTCTCCCCCGCTCATGGCCTCAACCGCGTTCAGTATCAAATTCGTCAGCACGCCGATGATCTTTTCCCTGTCCGCCCTGACATTGGAAATGTCGGAAAGAGCGAGCTTTATCACGATCCCCTTCTTCCTTGCCTGGACCTCCAGGAATTTTGCCGTATCTTCCAATACCTTGTTGAGGTCCAGGAACTCAAAATTCGGCTCAACCGGCCTTGAATAATGAAGGAGGTCCGTGGATAGCCTGTTTATCCTGTTTATCTCCTTGGGAACAAGCTCGTTGAACTTGGCAATAAAGGCCTCATCCTTTCCGGAAATTACGAGCAGATCCGTTAATGTCCTGAGCGGCACCAGCGCGTTCTTTATCTCGTGTGCCATGCCGGCGGCCATGTAGCCAAGGGAGGAAAGCCTTTCGGAGCGGATAAGGCTTTCCTGCGACTGCTTCAGCTCCGTGGTCATCGTGTTGAAAGTGTTCGCAAGTTCCCCGGTTTCATCTATCTTGTCGATATTGATCTTATAATCCAGGTCGCCCTCCGCGATCTTTATGATGCCTTTCTTCATTTCCTTTATCGGCCCCTCGATATTCCTTGCGAACACCATGCCAACTACAACGGTAAGCGCTATCCACACAAGGATGAAGATTATGAACGTGCCCTGCATGGCAGCAATGCGTGAATACGCGTAGGATATCGGCTGTCCCACGATTATTCCCCATCCGATATTACTTATCGGGATGTATGCTGCCACGACCTTTTCCCCGAAAATATCCAGCTCCGAGACTGCCTTCCCCGAAGAGAGTACCTTGATAGTTTTATTTTGCAATACCCCAAGGCTTATCCAAGTCCTCTGCCTGTTGATATAAACATTGTTTTCCGGCGAAACCAGGAATATGGATCCTCTGTTCCCGATCCTGGTCATCTCCAGCACTTTAGCTATGGATGCGAGCGTCCTCTTTTCGGACGATGTGTCGATCCTTGTCTTTTTAAGAAGCACAAGCGTGTCCTCCGCCACCCTCTTGTAGCTCTCTATGACGGATTCCGAAAGCGCCCTCTTCGTGATGCTTATGGAAACTATCCCCATGCCCTCAAGCGATATCACTATCATCACAACAAGGGTTATGACAAGCTTGAAGAGTATCCTTGTCCTGAAGAAATTGAAGGGGTTCCCCACAAGGAAGCTCCCCTCCGGTATCAACGAAAAAAGGAAGAGGAACACCATTGCGAAAAACGCGAAAAGCCACATGCATACGTATACGGGTATGTTCTGGGTTATCAGGAAAGCGATAAGGCATATTATGAATATCAGGAACAGGGCTCCAGCTGTTTTGCTTATCCTGTATCGGTCTGCGGTACGACCTTTCAGCTTGTGGAGCCCCACCACAGAAAAGACAGATTCAAGCGCGACGATCGATGCTATTATCAGGACGCCCGACACAAAGCTCATGCCGCTGCCCGAGGGTATTATAACGCCCTCCATCAGAGCAAGCCCCACTTTTGACGAAGCCACCGAAAAAGAGGCGGCCACGGAAAGAGTGAACAGCAGGATAGTTATGAACTTTGACTTGAAGCCGTATATATGTGCAAGGTGGAACCACACGAACAAGGAGGTGAAAAGTATCGAAACAAGAAAGACCTTGAATCCCAGATACGCGTAAGGATTCTGAAGGCTATATGCTATCTGTGAAGCAAGCATGCCAAGGTCTGTGGCAGCCCCTCCGGCAAGTACAAAGGCAACATAAAGTTCCGTAAGATGCCTGGTCTTGAGATATTGCGAGGCCACCAGTATCCCGCCAAGGACTGTCACCAGCGCAATGGATATTTCAAGGAATATTATGAGAAGCATCGTTGCTGAAAGCATCAGAACTCCTAACTACATCACTATCTTGGAAAAATCCGCTATCTCCATGTACATTCTTTCAAGTGTTTTCAGAAGCGCGAGCCTGTTCGCCCGCAGTTTCTCGTTCTTGTCCATCACCATCACCTTGACAAAAAAGTCATCCACAGGCTTGGTCATGCCGGCAAGACTTTTCAGCGCCGTTTCATAATCGCCCTTTTCAAGCGCTTCCCCCACCTTCCCGTTCACTTCCAGGTACATGCTGTTCAGCGATCTCTCGTCATCGGAAACAAAATCCGTCTCTATCACGTTCCCCCTTGTGGCGTTCACCGCAAGCCTTGTTATCCTGTCCGCGGTAAAGACTATGCCCTTCAGCCAGTCCTCCTTCAGGCATTTTGATATCGCCTTTGCTTTCTCGCATGAATCAAGGACGTCCTCAAAGTCCGCGAGCACTGCATCTGCAACGTCGTAGCGGACCTTCCCTTCAAGCATGATGCCCTTCACCCTTGCTGCAAGGAAGGAAAGCACCCCCGGGATCACCTTCTGGACATCATCATACTTGATTTTTCCGGAAGCGAACACCTCGCCGAGGAAAAGCGGCTCGAAATATTTATATGACCTTTCCACCAGTTCATCCAGGGCCAGATTGATCTTCCTGCGGAGCAGAACGCTGACTATCCCGTGAGCCTGGCGCCTTAGCCCGTAGGGGTCTTCGGATCCCGAAGGTATGAGGCCGATGCTGAAGCATCCCACTATGGAATCGATCTTGTCCGCTATCCCCACCACCGCACCCTCCATCGAAGACGGCAGCTCGTCCTCCGCGTGCCGGGGAAGGTAATGCTCGAATATGCCGGCTGCGATCTCCTTTGGACGCCCCTCAAGCAGGCTGTATTCCCTTCCCATCACGCCCTGAAGCGAGGGGAATTCGTATACCATATGTGTCAAGAGGTCCGACTTGCAGAGGGAGGATATCTCCTTTATGTTTTCTTTTTTCGCTTCCGGCAGCTTGAGCTCCTTTGCGATCCACGCGGACAGAGCCGAGATCCTTTCCACTTTCTCGTACATGCTGCCCAGATTCTCGTAAAAAGCCACTTTCGTCAGCTTTGGCACGTTATCGGCAAGAAGATTTTTCCTGTCCTCCTCAAAGAAGAATTTCGCGTCATTGAGGCGCGCCACAAGCACCCTTTCGTTGCCCTCCGACACTTCCTTAAGGCTTTCCGACTTTGTGCCGTCAGCGATATTGATGAAAAGCGGAAGAAGCCTCTCTGCATTATCTAAAGCGGCAAAATATTTCTGGTTCTTCTTCATGGAGGTCACGAGTACATCCTTCGGAAGCTTGAGGAATTCCTTGCCGAACTTTCCTGATAAGGCCACGGGCCACTCGCAAAGGTAATTGACCTCCTCAAGAAGGTCCCTGTCCAGCAGAGGAACTGCTCCGAGCTTTTTCGCCACGTTACTGACCATTGAAGTTATCTTTTGCATTCTTTCATCCTGGTCAAGCATGACCTTCGCCTTTAGCAGGGCGGATACAAAGGTTTTTATCTCCACCCCTTTTGAAATATTGATGACGACCGGCTTATTGCCCAAGCTCCTGTGGCCGAATGTTCTGTTCGAAGCCTTTATATCGCCAATGCTGAAGTTAAGTACATTATTTCCGCATGCTGCGAATATCCAGTGTATTGGACGGATGAACTTGAGATCGGAGCTTCCCCATCTCATTGATATGGGAAGATAGAGCGACTTGATCAATTTTGGAATGATCTGCTCAAGCAGAACGGCCGCATCCTTCCCCTTTTCCGTAACGAAAGCAAAAACGAATTCCTTTTCTCCCACTTTCTTTATCTTGAGGTCGGCCACCTTGATCCCCTGGCTTGCGGCAAAGCCTTCCGCCGCCCTGGTGGGGGTGCTATTACCGCCAAATGCCTGCTCCCTGGAAGGGCCCTTGACTTCTTTTGAGAGATCTTCCTGTTTTGCCGGAAGCCCCTCAATGTAGAGGACAAGCCTTCTGTATGTGCCGAATGTTTGAATTGATCTGAACGGAAGCCTTGCGGATTGAAGTTCTTTTACTGCTTTTTCTTTCAGGTCAGCGAGTATCGCGGACATGAACCGCGCAGGCACTTCCTCAAGTCCAATTTCAAGTAAGGCGTTCTTCTTTGCGGCTATTTCTTTAGTAATGGAAATCCCAGTCCTTCCCTTTGTTCGATATATAACCTGGCGCACTGCCTTGCCAGCTTCCTTACCCTCAGTATATACGCCATCCTCTCTGTCACGCTTATAGCCCCGCGTGAATCAAGGAGGTTGAAGGCATGCGAACATTTAAGTACGTAATCATAAGCCGGCAGAACGAGTTTTGACTTTATCATGTTCAGCGATTCTTTTTCGTAAAGGTCGAACAATCCCGATATTATCCCTGTGTCGCCGATCTCAAAATTGTATTTGCTGTGTTCGATCTCGCTCATCTTGTGGATATCGCCGTACTTGATGCCCTGCCTGCCGGCAGGCAGGCCTTTTGCCCACTGCACATCGTACACGTTATCCACCTTCTGGATGAACATGGCGATCCTCTCAAGCCCGTAAGTAAGCTCCACGCTCACCGGGTTCACTTCAACTCCGCCGCACTGCTGGAAATAGGTGAACTGCGTCACTTCCATTCCCGCAAGCCACACCTCCCATCCCACGCCCCATGCGCCCAAAGTTGGCGACTCCCAGTTGTCCTCGACGAACCTTACATCGAATTTAGAGGGCTCGATCTTTATTGCCCTTAAACTATCAAGGTAAATATCCTGGATATCAAGTGGGGAAGGCTTCATTATCACCTGGAACTGGTAGTAATGGAACAATCTGTTGGGATTTTCGCCGTATCGGCCATCAGTTGGCCGTCTTACCGGATCGACATATGCCACGTTCCATGGCTCCGGGCCCAGTACCCTGAAGAAGGTAGGCGGGCTCATTGTGCCGGCGCCTTTTTCCATGTCATAGGGCTGCTGTATGACGCATCCCTGTTTTGCCCAGAATGACTGCAAATTCGCGATAATGTCCTGGAAATACATTTGGAATGATTTTAACACAGGGGCTGGGAGCGTTCAAGGATGGCGATAATGGATGATATTTTGTGTTTTCAGCGAAATTTAAAGCTAAATTTGACGATATATATATAGAGGGGAAATATGGCTATCGATCCACTAAATTCGGGAAGAGTCAGGATAGTTACGGATGGAAAAAGAACAAAAGCTTCCGGCAATATCCTGAGAAACGAAAGCAATGGCGCAGAAACCATTGAGCTTACCGTTGATCCCGGCAAGACCACCGCAAAGGAGCTTAAAAGCATTTTAAGCCATCTGGGGATCAACAATATTGACGTTGACCATTTAACAGACTCTGACAGTATCGTTAATGCCGAAGACCTTGAGCATATCGATCTCGAGCTGGAATCGGATGTCGCGATTCGGGACCTGGAGAATATGGGACTCAAAAATGAGACCGCCAAGTCTTTATTCGCCAATAACAGAGAAAAAGTAACTGACCCCGAATATATGGCCGCTTTATGGAGGCTTAACGGCTGCGGCATTAAAATCGACTATTTTCTTATTTACGCACTTTCCCCGGAAAAAGCAAAGAATACGCTCTATATCAATTCACTTTTAAAGCTTAATGATGAGGGGATAGAGATAACTGAAGGCATGATTTCCAGCCTCGACCTGGCCCGCGGAACAAACCCGGTATTTATGGATACATTCCTGATGATCGTAAAAGAAGAAGCGGGAAAACCCGGCTATCCGGAATTTGTTGATAAAAAAATTGAAAATTCGATAAATTATGATAATGGCCAGGAATTCAATTTTTACACTTATAAAATGATTCTCTTCCCCGCCAAAAAAAGGGACATTAATCCTATAGCACATAGGGTACTTTATTGCCTTACCCTGGAAAGGGCTGAGAACTGTGATTACATGGACTTATTAAAGGGATCGGCATTTAAATTTGATGAAGCGGATATGGTGTATAACGAATTAAGGACAGGGCTCCCGTTAAATAAGATCAGGGGAGCATCGCTTTCTGTAGCGACACTAAAGGCTCTTTTCGCCGCTGTACTGGAACACGGCAGCGACAGGATCATGGGCGAGCATTTATCCAGCGCTTTAAAGGATTATTCGCTTAGATTCATAGAAGCCATGAACAGGGAGCACGAAAGAACACCCGTTCAGAGGGCGGAAAAGCTGAACGGCTTAAGCGCCGGGGAACTGTTCCAGCTTTTGGCCACAGGCAATGAAGAGGCATATACTTCCACCTTCCGGATAATATTTGACCGCATGCTCGTCCAGATGAAACAGGAGGGTGTGCGCATGGAAAGCATTATCAGCACTCTCGATCAGGACTTCACAAAAACAAGACTTATTATCTCCTCTTGCGTATCATACGGAAGGCTTGATGATCTGCTTGCAACTATGGATAAAAAGGCAAGTAATGAACTGCTTAGGCGGTTCATTATGGGGCTTTCTGCCTCATATAACAGGCTCGGGGAGGCGTCCTGCATAGCCGAAGTTATCATCAATGTAAGCGACCCGGCAACGAGATCGCTTCTTATGGGATACCTTGTGGAGGCATACAATAACGCAAATGAACGGGGATTGAAGCTTATATACGGTATTATCGGCGCGGTTTGTTATGCAAAGAAGCCATCTCCTATCCTGGCGCAGTTCAAGGATAATGCTCCGAACATGGCGCCTATCGATTCCGTAAATCGAAGCGAACTTGTGAACGCGGACAACCAGATAATAGAAAGGCTGTATTTTTTTGGTGATGATGACGGTCAAGCCAGCTATGATTCTTTCTTTGCGATGTACAGCAGGGACAAGAACTGGGAATTGGAGAACAGGTCTTCTTACAAAAATGACAGGTTCGCTGTTTTCTCAAGGACCGTTAAAGGGGTAAAGCTTTTGATATATGCCAACAAGCCCCGTAAGGATGATGCGGGAAATGCCGATATAGACGCCCTCTTTTCCTCTAAAAAGCTTTCCGCAACGATAGTTGTGGTAAGGGGACACAGTTACCATGCAGGTGATTTTATCAGTCGCATTAGTAAAGCAAGGATAGTGGTGCTTGGATGCTGCGGAGGGTTCAATGATATCTCGAGCGTCCTCCGGGGATCTCCAAATGCTTCCATATTCTCTACAAAAGGCACCGGAACAATGAACGTTAACGACCCTCTCCTTCATGCGTTGAACGAAGAGGTCCTTTCGCACAATGTGATCAACTGGAATGAATTCTGGGTAAGAGAGGAAAAAAGGATATCCGCGAACGCCCCGAAAGATTATCAATTTTATGTCCCGCCGAACAAGAACATATTAGCGATCGTAACTGCAGATTACACGAGGCAGAGCGGCGAAGAAAGAGACAAATATAGTCTTTTTGGTTTCTTATCAATAACCAATGTTTATAGAGGTGTAGACAATTTATACACGCGTTAAATTAGAATATCGTCTCCGCCATAATACGTGAGAAAGCTTTAGTTACACCCAGGCCGGACGCTGTTTGCCTGCCTGCCAGAATCTGATCGATTCGCAAATATCCTCGATGCTTCCCGGCCGGAACTCACCGGTCCGATCCATTTTGTATATTGATCTGACAGTGCCGTCAAAATCAGTGAATTCCGCCTCGCCGGAAAGCCGCCTCCATGTATCGATGAACCTGCAGGCCGTAAGGGCATTGTGGGCGGCCTTTCGAAGCTCCGCCGTTTCCGATGTAAAGCCATCTTCCGTATCGATCATCCTGAGAGCTTTTATCCGTGAGCTTCCTGCGGCGCATGCGAGGGCGCCACAGAGCTCATTCGGGAACATCTGCGGGACATGGCCCCAGAGAACTGGCTAGCCATAAACAAAAACAGCGTATTCATATGGGTCGATCTCCTGAACATCATGGAAACTCAGCCCTGCTCTTGCATCAAAGTCCCTATTGGCCTCATCACGCATCCTGAGCATTGCCTTATGATAAGGCATGCTTCCGCCTCTAAGAAGCACATTGACATCAAAGTCGCTGTAGGACGGGAAGGAAGCCGCGCTTCCCACCAGAGTGATACACTCCACGCCGGTTTGGCCTCCTGTAGTGTTTTTCACAATATTGCGGACCTGTGGCGGCACCACCTCAGCTAAACGGTCCAGGCGCAGCATCAATTTCCCTGAAAAATCAGAATCACCTATCCTTGCAAGCCGAACATGCGCGTTATTGAAACGCGGCGACCATTTTACCCTGCACCAATCGCGTATTTCCGCAGCTGCCGGTACCATGTTTTTCTCCTTTTATTTTCGATACAATCCTTTATCGAGCAGTAATACGGAAAATTTCAATTAATTATCAAATAAATGTCTGTTATAATCATTCCTCATGCAGAAAATAATAAATATCGCGATAATAGCGCACGTTGACCACGGCAAGACCACATTAACGGACCATTTGCTGCGCCAGGGAGGCGCTTTTGGCGCAAGGGATGAGATCCCCGAGCTCGTGATGGACAGCAACGACCTGGAAAAAGAGCGCGGGATAACCATATTCTCCAAGAACTGCTCCATCCATTACAAGGATTACAAGATAAACATAGTGGATACCCCGGGTCACGCGGATTTTGGCAGCGAAGTTGAGCGTGTACTTAAGATGGTGGACAGCGTCCTTCTGCTTGTGGACGCAAAGGAAGGGCCCATGCCGCAGACCAAGTTCGTACTTTCAAAATCGTTGAAGCTTGGGCTAAAGCCCATTGTAGTGGTGAACAAGATCGATAAGGTGGGCCACAGGGCGGAAAAAGTGGTGGATATGATATTCGATCTTTTCGTCAAGCTTGATGCCAACGATCAGCAGCTCGATTTCCCCGTTGTTTATGCCATATCCCGGCAGGGAATAGCAAAATACAACATTGATGATGATTCAAAGGACCTGACACCGCTTTTTGATACCATCCTGAAGCATGTACCTCCCTACCCCGACAAGAGCAATGATGTTCTGCAAATGCAGGTGACCAACCTTAAATATGATGATTACGTGGGCAGGATAGCTATCGGACGCGTGAGCAGCGGCAAACTGGATAAGCGAATGCCTATTTCGATATGCAGGAGGAGCGGCGCAATAGAACAGGGAAAGCTCACTAAGTTATCAATATTTGAGGGATTGAAGCAGGTGGAAGTGGATGAGGCGGAGTGCGGTGACATAGTCGCAGTGGCCGGCATAGAAGAGATAACTATCGGCGAAACCCTGTCCTCTGCAGACAATCCGAAGCCGATGACGCTGCTGGAGATAGACGAGCCCACTTTGATAATGGAATTCCTGGTCAATAATTCCCCTTTCGCAGGCCGTGAGGGAAAGTTCGTCACCACAAGGCATCTAAAGGAGCGGCTTTACAGAGAGATTGAAACCAACGTCGGATTGCGTGTTGAGCCGCTTGATACGACCGAAGGTTATAAGGTATCCGGCCGCGGAGAACTTCACCTTTCGATATTACTGGAGATCATGCGAAGGCAGGGGTTTGAGATACAGGTCTCCCAGCCAAAGGTGATATACAAGACCGTGCATAATGAAAAGATGGAGCCGATAGAACAGGCTTTTATACAGGTGCCTGAGGAATTTGCAGGTTCGGTCATCGAAAAGCTAGGGCGAAGGCGCGGCGAGATGCTGGAGATGTCGAACAAGAACGGCATAACATCGCTAGTATACAATGTCCCGACGCGCGGATTGTTCGGGTTCCGCGCGGAATTCATAATGGATACAAAAGGAGAAGGCATATTGAACCATGCTTTTTCAAAGTATGAAAAGTACAAGGGCGAGATAACCAAGCGCCAGAACGGCTCGCTGATATCATCGCACAATGGCAGGAGCGCCTCTTACGGCCTTGCACATATACAGGAAAGGGGCAGGCTTTTCATAGGTCCCGGGACCGAGGTTTACGAGGGCATGATAGTGGGTGAGAATTCCAGGAGCATGGATATGCCGGTGAACTCCACTAAGGAAAAGAAGATGACCAATATCCGTGCCGCAAGCGCCGATATCGCCATCAAGCTTACGCCTCCGATTATACTGACGCTTGAGCAGGCGCTTGAGTTCATAAATGACGATGAGCTGGTGGAGATCACTCCGAAGAGCATCCGACTGCGGAAGAAGCTACTAACACAGAACGAACGGGCAAGGAACAAATCCAAATAAAAAAGCCCCCAAAGACAGGATGATCTTTGAGGGCTCTTAGTCTACCCTTAGTTACTTATATACTACGACAACATTATTATCATACTCGCCCTGCACAGGATTAACAGGTATTTCTGCCACTACTTTGTCAGTATCGGTATCAACAACGCACAGCTGGGCATGGGCATATGATATATCCATCACATAAACATATTTTCCGTTAGTCGTTGCTGCCATATATGTAGGATTTGCCATTGTAAAGGTTTCCCCTGTAATGATCGTAGATTCAAATGTCGGCGTACTTGATGTGTCAATAATATTCAATTTCCCTGTGGTATTCTTCTGGGCAACGTATAGCTTATTCATGCCCGGTATGGAAACCACCCCAACAAAATTGGTCGCTCCTTCAGCAGTGATCAACTCTTCAATGGTGCCTGTTGCAGAATTTAAAACGTAGCATTCTCCGGTCAATGAATTGAATGCCGCCGCGTAAACCTTGCCATCCTTTAAGGCAAAGCCGTAAACGGGAGTACCTGAGCCTGTAACATCTGCCTTATATACCCATGGTGACGTAGTATATGTGATTATAGTGTCTTGATCGTTAATAAACTCTATTGTTCCTGTTTCGTTCAGTATCAGGCCTTTTGGATTATTCATGGATGTTCCGATAACCTCATAAGTATTATTGTTTTGTAAATCCACTCTAACCTGATTCGATAGGTCATAACAGGTAAAATAGAGATATTTGCCATCTTTTGTTACTGCCATTCCGAATGATTTTGTTTGGGAAATAGTAGCAGGAGTTTCGATCGTTATAAGCCCGGATATTGTATTTGTAGCTGTATTGATCACAACCACTTCATTTGTATCTGTTGTAACATAAAGCTTTTTACCGTCAATAGAAGCCGCCATATGATATGGTGTCCTGCCGCCAAGCTCTATTGAGCCTACCCTTGTGTTCGTGGTCCCGTTAATAATGGATATATTCTTAGCGGCCGATGCGCCGCAGTATATCCACGGCGCTTTTGTTGATCCACCGCCTCCCCCCCCGCCCCCACCAGTTGGATTATTGCAGCCGGCCATAAATCCAAGCGTAATGATCAACAAAGAAACCGGAACTAGAAAAAAGTGCGTTGTTTTCATGAATAATACCCCCCTTTTTTTCAGACAAGCCTTTAACGAATTTATTATACCAAAAATATCAATAAATGCCCAAATATCTTTAATATTGTATAATATCCTGAGTATATATTCACGCTGGTTCTAGCATTGAAATTTAAGCATCCAAAGTGAAATTTTTAAAGGTATTTCACGATATAATAGTGAAAATTCTTGCATGGAGGGATTGGGATAAATGGCTTCGCAAATGATAAATAGAACACGCGCCTGGAGGGACCTGGCCAGCATGAGGGATGGTCTGCGCTCCAATCTGGGCGAAATGTTCCGCAAGGACCCGAAGCGGTCAAGCAGGTTCATGATCAGTACCGATCAGGCCACATTTGACTTTTCACGCCAGCTGGTGACGCCTCCTATAATTGACGGACTGCTTAAGCTGGCTGAACAGGCGAAATTAAAAGACAAGATACAGGCAATGCGCGCAGGCGAGGTCATAAATGTCTCTGAACACAGGGCCGTACTTCATATGGCATTAAGGAACCTTTCCGGTGAACCGATAATGGTAAATAACGTTGATGTGATGCCGGAAGTAAATTCTGTTCTTGAGAGGATAAAAAAGCTCTCGGAGGAAGTGCTTAACGGTAAGAGGACAGGTGTGACAGGGAAAAGGTTCAAGAACATACTCGCGATCGGCATCGGCGGGTCCTGCCTTGGCCCGGAGTACCTGGCGGAAGCCTGCAGGCCTTACGCGAAACCGGGTATGAACCTTGTATTCCTGGCAAACGTTGACGGCACGGATTTCGCAAGAAAGACAAAAGACCTTGATCCCGAAGAAACCCTTGTTGTCGTGATATCAAAGACTTTCAAGACCGCCGAGACAATGATAAACGCGGAAACAGTCAAAAAATGGATGCTTAAATCACTTGGAAACAACCCGGATGTCATAAAGAAACATTTCATTGCCGTTTCAACCGCAAAGGAAAAAGTGGAGGAGTTCGGCATCGATCCGGAGAACGCGTTCCCCACATGGAGCTGGGTGGGAGGAAGGTTCAGCGCCACCTCCGCGGTGGGAGGAGTTCCACTCTCGCTATATTTGGGATTTGATAATTTCCACAAGATCCTGGAAGGTGCAAATGCCATGGACCGGCATTTCCTTTCCGCCCCATTTGGTAAAAATATCCCGGTAATGGCCGCCCTGCTTGATATATGGAATATCAACTTCATGGGCTACAAAATGCGCGCAATACTGCCCTATTCCCAGGCATTGCATAAATACGCGGCCCACTGCCAGCAGGTAGAGATGGAAAGTAACGGCAAATCGGTGGACATTAAGGCAAGAAAAGTGACTTTTGACACATCCGAGGTGGTTTTCGGCGAACCGGGCACGCTTGGTCAGCATTCTTTCTATCAGCTGATGCATCAGGGCACTACTATTGTCCCGGCCGATTTCATAGGGTTCATAAATCCGCAGTATAATGTGGGGGAAGGGCCGTTGACGCATCATGACGAACTGATGAGCAATTTCTTTGCCCAGCCCGATGCTCTTGCCTTCGGCCAGCGCGACAGGTTCCCACAAAAGGTGTTCACCGGCAACAGGCCATCGAACGTTTTCCTGTTAAGGGACCAGGACCCCTACACTGCAGGTATGCTCCTTGCGCTGCTGGAACACAGGGTGGCGGTAAAGGGATTTATCTGGGGCATAAACAGTTTTGACCAGTTCGGCGTGGAGTTGGGAAAGGTCAAAGGACTGGATATCCGCAAAAGGATAGAACTTTACAAGAAGGACCCGTCAAATCCCGAAGTTTTTAGGGGGCTGAATCCTTCTTCGGCCGCGCTTCTGAAGGTATACCTCAAAAAAGACTGATCTCCTGATCGGCCCGATCGCTGCACCTTTTCACGGTTATATTAATAATGTATAATCCTATCCTATGCCATTCTATGACTATAAATGCCGTGACTGCCGCAAAATATTCGAGATACAAAGGGGAATGAACGAGAAAGTGGATCCCAAATGCCCCTTCTGCAAGAGCTTGAACACCGCAAGGAAGTTCAACCGAGTGGGCAGGATGCCGTCGGCCTCCGCGACCCTTGACAATGAGGGCGGCGAGCAAAGCGGCTCTTGCTCAAGCTGTTCAAGCGGTGTATGCTCTAGTTGTAACCATTGAATATGATAAAAGAAGCCATTAAAAAAGTCGTAGATAACATTGACCTTTCAAGGGAAGAAGCTTCCGCCGTCATGGGCGAGATAATGAGCGGAGAAGCCACTCCTTCACAGATAGCATGCGTGATCACGGCATTAAGGATTAAAGGCGAGACTGCCGAGGAAATAACCGGATTCGCCTCCAGGATGAGGGAAAACGCGGTAAGGATACATGCGAAAGCGGAAAGCCTTGTGGATACATGCGGCACAGGCGGCGATGTTTCCGGAACTTTCAATATTTCCACTGTTTCAGCTATAGTTGCCGCAGCAGCCGGCGCAAAAGTGGCAAAGCACGGCAACCGCTCGGTCTCCAGCCGTTGCGGCAGCGCGGATATCCTTGAAGCGATGGGAGTGAAGATCGACATTCCTCCTGATCGCGCTGCAAAATGCATCGATGAAGTGGGGATCGGCTTCATATTTGCGCCGAACTTTCACCCTGCGATGAAATACGCGGCTCCATCCAGGAAAGAGATAGGGATAAGAACTATATTCAATATCCTCGGTCCTCTCACTAACCCCGCTGGCGCAAAAAATCAGGTTCTTGGCGTGTTCAACGCCAAACTGACAGAGCTGATGGCGATGGTGCTGCAGAACCTGGGCTCAAGTGAAGTGATGGTCGTCCATGGAATGGACGGGATAGATGAAATATCCGTTTCCGATAGAACAAAGATCTCTCATCTTAAAGAAGGATTGATAAAAAATTATTACATCGAGCCAAAGAATTTCAGGATGAAAAGATACGCGAAAGAGGAGATCCTTGGCGGGACCGTGAATGAGAACATCAAGATAACCAGCGAGGTGCTCAAGGGAATTGAAAAGGGAGCTAAAAGGGACATCGTTCTCCTGAACACCTCAGCAGCCCTCATGGCAGGCAAGGTGGCAAATGACATGAACGAAGGGATCAATAAGGCGAAAGAAGCGATCGATGGCGGCCTTGCTTTCAAAAAACTTGAGGAACTGATAAAATTCACCAATTCCTGAGGAGGGATCAGGTTGTACATTAAGACAGATAAACTTGTGAAATCATACCACGACAAACGTGTAGTAGATGAAGTCTCGATAGATGTCAATCAGGGCGAAATTGTGGGACTCCTTGGCCCGAATGGCGCCGGTAAGACCACCACTTTTTACATGGTGGTCGGCCTTGTTCACCCCAATTCGGGAAGCGTATTCCTGGGTGAAAAGGAGATAACGAACATCCCCATGCACCTGAGGGCGCAGAGCGGCATTGGATATCTTCCGCAGGAACAATCTGTCTTCAGGAAATTGACGGTGGAGGAGAACATCCTTGTCCTGTGGGAGATCATGCCTCAAATGGCAAAAAACCAGGATTTGGACCGGATACTTGAAGAGCTGGGCATAATCCACCTGAAGAACAGGAAATGTTACGAGCTCTCCGGCGGCGAAATAAGGAGGGTGGAGATAGCAAGGGCCCTGTCAACCCGCCCCTCTTTCCTTCTTCTGGACGAGCCTTTCACCGGCGTTGACCCAAAGACCGTCTTTGACCTTCAGAAAATAATCAAGATGCTGAAGGACAAAGGGATCGGGGTCCTTATAACCGATCACAATGTGAGGGAAACCCTTGCGATAACGGACAGGGCGTACATCATACATAAAGGCAAGGTGCTGATATCGGGAGACAGAAAGAAGATATCGGAAGACGAAACCGCCAGGAAACACTATCTCGGAGACGAGTTCAAGCTCTAATGATAAAGATCATCGACCGCTACATTGTCAAGGAACTAATAGATCCATTTTTGTTCGGGCTCGGGGCCTTCACCGCCATACTTTCCGCAAGCATGATACTCTTCGACCTTGTCCGCGCAGTGGTGGTGCGGGGAATGCCCTTGATCGCCGCGGCACAGGTCTTCATGTACAGGCTCCCGGGAACAGCGGTGTACATTTTCCCAATGGCCACGCTCCTTGCCGCGCTTCTCGCCTTTTCGCGGCTTTCCTCTTCAAGTGAGATAGTTGCTTTTAAGGCGGGTGGCACTAGCCTGTACAGGATAATAGTTCCCGTCCTTGTCTTCGGCTTCACCATCAGCATCGTTACTCTTTTATCTTACGAGGTGGTGGTGCCTAGGGCCAACCTTGCCGCAACGAATCTCATGCTTGAATCGCAGGCAAGAAAATCCCCCAAGATCCAGAAGAACGTCCTTATTCCGGAAGTGGAGCAGGACGTGCTGAAAAGGATGTATTTCGCCGGGAAACTCCACGGCGACACCATGGAGGACGTTGTTGTCCAGGAATTCAAGGACGGGAAGCTTGTCCAGATCATAAACGCAAGGGAAGCGAAGTGGGACAAGGAAAAGAACACCTGGCTTTTCAAGGACGGCATAATATACCTTCTGGCCGATTCCGGTGAATACAAGCATCTTATCAAGTTCAAGGAGCAATACATGACCATAAAGTACTCCCCTGCTGATTTTTACATGGGGGAGCGAAAGCCCGAAGAAATGAACATGGCGGAACTAAGCAAATACATCAAATTGCAGAAGAAGATGGGGGAAGACACCGTTGACCTTCAGATCCAGTATTTCCTGAAAGGGGCTGTCCCTTTTTCGTGCCTTGTATTCGCCCTTCTTGGCGCACCGCTCGGCCTTTCTCCCCAGAGGAGCTCCTCCTCAATAGGCCTTGGGCTTTCCGTGCTGATAGTGTTCTTCTATTACTTCCTCACCTTTGTGACCATGGCCATAGGGGAGCTCAGGATAATATCCCCGCTTATTTCAGCGTGGCTGCCGAACATTATCACCGGGGGAGTGGGCTCTTACATATTATATAAGTCCGCTCAGTGAACATATATCTTCCCGAGCAGAATGGTTGCCCGGCCTGAGTCGGACCGTTTGACTACCCTTCCCAGAGGATCGATTATCGCGGATAATCCCGTATTAGCGGCCTGGACCACGTACATATTGCTTTCCACGGCCCTGAGCCTTGCTGCCTGAATATGCTGGTAGAGGGCTGCGGTATCAAAGAACCACGCGTCATTCGTTACTACCAGTATGAACTGCGCCCCTTTCCTTACTTTATCCCTTACCAGATACGGGAAGGTGGATTCAAAACAAATGACGGCGCCCACTTTTACGATGCCTAGGTCGATCACCTTGGGATCAGGATTTGAATTATAGTCCTCCGCGAAAAGAGGATTTTCCTGCAGCATGCGGTAAAAAAGCGGCCGAAGCGGCAGATACTCGCCGAATGCCACCAGCCTCTGCTTGTCATACCTTCCGATCAATTCCCCGTTCTTTGAGAAAGCGGCGAGAGAATTGTATATCTTGCTCTTCTCCCTGTAAGGGGTCCCTATCAAATAAAAGGCATGGCTGTCCCTGATAAGGGCCTTCACCTTCGGCAAGATCCTGTTCGATTCAAAAAGGTAAGTGGTGACGGCGGTCTCAGGCCATATCACGATATCAGGCTTTTCTTCCAAAGCCTTCCTGCTGATGATCTCATGGGTGTCCGTTATCTCATAGGCAAGACCGTAATCCAATTTCACATCCTGCGCGATGTCCGGCTGTATCACTGCCACGCTCAACTCTCTGCCGGACTGTCTGTAAGAGCTTATCCTGTAATAGCCCAGTCCCGCGCATAAAAGAAAAACAAGGGCAGCCGCCGCAAGATTCTTCCATTTTTTCTCAACAATTGCCTCCGTTGCCGCCTCGTTCACCAGGACGATCAAAAAAGATATCCCGTAAGTCCCGAACAAACTTGCGATCTGCAGGACCGGCAGGAGATCCGCCTGAGAATACCCCAATCCTCCCCCGGTCACGCCATAAGGGCCAAGCGATCTGATCCATTCGATCAATGCCCATAAGAGCGGAGCGACGATCATTGTATGTCGCGGATACTTGATAAGGCCATATTTATAAGCGGCGGCAAAAGCTGATATGAAAAGCGCCTGAAAAATAACCAGCGCCACCCAGGCAAGAATCGCCCATGATCCGGCCCATTTTGAAAGAACATTGATCCAATATAATGTCCCCCCGAAATAGATCATGCCGCATAAAAAGCCGCATGATCCGGCCTCATCCACGGAACTGGAGCGCCTTATGGAAACAAAGAGAGGCACAAGCGCGACATAAGCAAGCCAGTAGATGTTGGGTTTGGGAAATACAAGTATGAGCAAGGCTCCGGAAACAGAAGCCAGGATCGCGCTGATCACTGAATTATTACCCTCCAGTCTAATATGTCCAGGCTCTCCCTTGACACAGCCGTCGTCTCATCTCTTCCCTCAGCTATCGAGTCCGAAATGGTGAACACGTAATAGGGGGAAGGTGAACTGTTCAATGGAGACAGATTATCTTTAACTATTTTTGAGGCTTTGTCAACAGTTATAAAATCAAAATTAAGCCTGTCCGCGGTGGGAGCAAGCTTGGCCATGTCCATTGTGAAAGCGATCTTCCTGGATTCCGCCCCGCTCCATACGGCCATTACTTCCTTCGTGGGGGCAGCCTCGGAAGTGAATGGTCCCTTGACGAAATAAAAAGAGTTCCCGTCAAGAACGATATAATTCTTCCAGGTCGGATAATACTTGCCGTAATAATCCACATCGGGCTGCGACGGCGTCTCCCCCGGTTCAACGAACTCCTCCGGCATGAAAGGTATCTTGGGGGCGGCGTTATTATTAAAAATAATGTAATATTTGTTAAGGGTGGTGTCAATATTCCCTTTAAAGTTGATGTCTATCGTCAGATGCTTGCCGGCACTGAAGAGAGGCGTTTCTGTCTTGGCGCAGCCGCACAGGAAAATGACAAATGACAAATGACAAATGACAAATAAAATCCTAATGACAAATGACAAATGATTTGGACTTGGGATTTTGTCATTTCTTTGGATTTTGAAATTTGGATTTTGGATTTTCATCAGTATCTCCTCGGCGATTCCTGCTCAAAATGCATATTGTTCATGAAACTGTCGAAGTAATTACCCGCCTCCCCGGCCACGTAAGAGAGCGGGTACGCGGGGAACGCTTTCAGCGTCATGCCGAACCTGTACTCTTTCCTGAAATCATTGTACGTGAAGACCGCTTCCCAGCAGTGCAAATCCTTCACAACGCCTAAGTCCCTCAGCATGTACCTGTCCAGGGTGAAATCGTAGGAATGGCCCATCTTGAAATGCCAGCGGTTCTCCCAGCTGTCCCCGATTTCCAGGTCCACCAGGCTGTTCGCCGATAATATCGTCCCCGTGTTCATATCGTACTGCATTGAGGCTGTATTAACGAACTTCGGGAAAGGCGTGACCGTGACGGAAGTAATGAGGTCCCTGTACCTCTGGTTCTCTATGCTCCACCCGGCGGATGCCTGAAAGCTCAGTCTCTCGTCCGGCGTTATCCTCAAGTTCGCCATCGCATCGTCATAAGTGCTGTTCATGTAGTTATAGCCGGCCGATATATCAAATGTTACCTTGTCCAGGTAATACAGCGTTATCGTGTCATTTATGAAATTATACCTGCTTCCCAGATTATCGAAAAGGAAGGGGGTGTTCCCCTCGCACCTCGCCCTGCCCCACCCGGTGCTGTTCGTGAAGAATCCCCAGAGGTTCGTGACCATTTTCGCCGATTCGCTGAACTGATACCTCTGGTCCCCAAGGTCATAGGAATACTGATTGATCCCCATGCCCAGCGTGAGAGTAGTGCCAAGGGGGAGATTATCCGTCCTGGAGACGGCGGCTCCAAGCATATATCTGTTCGTTGTTATATTCCTCATCCTGGAATAGGTGGAGATGTACTTTGCCTCATGGAATCTGGCAGCCCCCAAGCTCAGGTTCAGGCTGCAGACGTACAGGTTGATCGGATTGAATGTAACGGTCGCCTCCGGAAGCCTTTCCAGGTACTCATAATTATCATCCCCCCTGTAGCGGCGTTCGTCCAGGTCCACATACCAGCTCTGTGTGAGCTTGAGAGAGTAAAATGAGCCCTTGTATGTCATGTCTATCCTCGGCTCAAGCTTTTCATCCGCAATGACCCCCTCATCCGCTGCGTAACTTGAATAATTCAGATTGACCGAAAGCGCGGCGTCATCCGTGAACAAGGATTGCTCGTGATAGAACCGTTCATGTACGCTCTTCCATTTCTGCCCGATTAACTGTCTGCTTGAATCCCAGTTGAATCCGGTATTGTATGTCCCGTACCTGTTATTAATATTGAAGGATTCGGAGTTCAGGAAGGTATATTTATTCTCCGACACATTGTACCCGTAGCTCAGCTTGTGGGGTCCCGTGTCGCGGCTGTAATTAAAAGAAGATGCCGTGTCATACTTCCGCCCCGCCGGCACCTGATATATGAAAGCGGAGCTGTGGGAAAGTGAAAGTTTTGAATATTGGTCAAGACTCGTCGTGTGTCCCCATTTCACTACGTAGTCGTTAAGCTTTGTGTCCTTTTCATCCATCCCGTAAAGATATAATGTCCCTCTATTAGCCGGGTCCAATATGTACTCATGCTGGATGCCGTACCCCGGGCCTTTTTTCTGCGTCGTGTCAAAAAGGAACACTCCATACGCGCTGTTGTTTATGAAATAATCGAAAGAGGTCTTCAGGAACTTCCCCTCCACCTCGTTCTCTCCTACGGAAAAATTATACGGGCTCCTTTTCTTTTTTATATTGTACACATAATAAGGTGTCAACAATGGTGTTGGCACGGTACCGACGTACAGCACCACCCAGTATCCCACCAGCTTGTCATCAGGATAATAATCGAACCACCTGGCGTTGACATGGTAATGCGGCTCTTCATAGTCGCATGTGGTTATTGTCCCGTATTCCCCCATTTTAACGTCTGGCATGTCCCTCAATTTATTCGCGGCAATATATATATTGCTTTTTATGTCCGAAGGATAGAACACCGTCCGAAGCTTCATTACAACGGACGTTTCGCTTGATATGTCGTAAGTTATCTGCGCGGAGGAAATGTCATAATCGGACTGCCTTATCTTTACGTTGCCCTCCGCGGTGGCAATATTCGAATTTATGTCGATCCTTGCGGTATCGGACTCGATCGTTATTCCTTCGAAAAATATTTCAACGCTTCCGGCCGCAGTTATCACGCCGGTCTCATGGTCAAACTTGAGGTTTTCGGCCTTTACGCGAACAGGCACCTCCTCGCATTGGCTGAGGATCGTAAGTGTGAGAAGAAAGAAAGCGCAAAATATGGTTTTTCGCGTCACAGCTCAGTTTTTCAATGTTTTATACGCCAGCCGGCGCGTCGCGATCGCTGACAAAGGGTCGTCCGATTTCATTTTTTCCCATAATGAGATAGCGTTCTGGGCAGAGGATCTCGCGTACATCACATCGCCAAGATTGATATATGAGGGCGAAAAGTTCGGGTCTACCTCGAGCGCTTTGTTGAATTCCGCTATCGCTCCCTCAAAATCTTTTTTAAGGTAATGATATACCCCCATGTTATTGTGTATAATGGCGGATCCCGGGTCCATGGACAGCGCCAGGTTAAGCCTTGTTTCCGCCTGCTCCAGGTGCCCGTCCTTCATGTGCATCACGGACAGGTTGTTCAGCGCGGCGCAGAACTTTGGATCAAGCTGCACCGCAAGGGAAAATTCCTCGGCCGCCGCCTTCAGCCTGTTCTTGATGAAGTGCTCAAAGCCTGCGCTGTTGTGTTCCTGCCCGAAGGATATGCTTAAAGCGTCGCCGGCGATCTCCGTGCGGCGGAAATCATGGCCCCACATGCCGATCATGCCGTTCTCCCCGAACTTCTCTATCACCGCCGCTATGAGCTTGTTCCTCTGGGATTCAGGATTTATGTTCGCAAGGTTCTTTATCCTTCCCTGCAAATTGCCGAATTCCATATCCTCCGACAGGATTATCTCGTATTGGGCGATCGCGGCCGCGATGTTCCCTATGGCCTCATAAGCCGCCCCAAGATTGAATCGGAAGTTCTTACCGGCGTCACCGAGCTCCTTTGGCATCACCTCAAGGGCCCGCTCAAATTGTACGACCGCCAGGTCGAACCTTCCCAGTTCGACAAAAGCCTGCCCCAGCAGATTATAGGCAAAAGGCGCCCTGGCCGTGTCCTTGACGGCGGTCTGCAGTTCTTTCACTCCATGCTCAAAATCCTGGACCATAAGGTAAAGCTTCGCTATATCTAGGTGCGTGCCAAGCCTCCACGGGTCCTCTTCTATCCTTTTCTTAAGGTTATCAATATCGCTGTTTATTATGGCAGTGCTGGCCTCTGCATATTTCCCGTGGATAATGATATTGTAGGGATCTATGTTCATTGCCGTGGCATAAGAATTCTGCGCCTTGGCATAATTACCCATCTTCATGTGGGCATCCCCCATTATCTGGTGGGCGGGGGAATAATTCTTGTCCAGGTAGATCATGAACTCCGCTTCCTCCAGGGCCGACGCGCCCTCACCTGCGGCCACGTATGCCTGGCCAAGCACCTGGTGGACAAGTATCATGTTTGGATTCTCCTTTGAGAGCTTCAGGCATTTTTCGATCACGGACCCTGCCGCAGAAGCGTTCAGCCTGAGAACTTCAATGTATTCCAGGAGCGCCTCCTCTATCCTGCCAAGCCGAAGATACGCGTCCCCAAGGGCTTCGTGGGCGTGCACCTGCCCGGGGAACCTGGAAAGTATGTCCCTGAAGCCGGCGATCGCGTCATCCACATACTGGTTGCTGAACTTCATCAATTTGCAGTATTCGGCGACCGCCTCGCTGTACAACTGCTTCGAAGTGAGCACCTTTGCCAGCACCTTTAGCGTGAACGGCTCATCCGGATATTTGTCAAGGATCTCCTTGAACTTTACAATGAGGTCGTCGCTCCTTGAAGGGTCCATATTGAGGATGTTTTCAAGCTCCGAAGCCGCCAAGGACGGCTTGACCGCCTTGACGTACGTGTCCGCCAGAAGTTCCTTTACTGCGATATTTTCCGGGAATTTCTTCTTCAGGTCCTCCAGCTTGTACATGACCTCGGAAACCGAGGACAGGTCGATCTTTAACATGGAATAAAAACTGAATGCAGCGTCAGCAGGCATGTCCACCCTTGCCAGGAGCTCCCCCAGGATCCTTGAATAACCTATGTTGCTTCCGTCCTTCGCCAAAAGCCCCTGGTAAAGGGATATCGCCTCATTGATCCGCCCTTTTTCTATGTACGCCCCGGCAAGCATCTCCACCAGGCTTGTTTCCTTTATCCCCGATCTGAACGCCGCTTCCAGGAGCATTATCGCGCTGTCAATGTCGCCCTGCTTAATGTAAAGCTTCCCAAGTATGTTGTAGGCGTCCGCCCGCTCTGGGGAAATGTCCAGCATTTCCTCAAGCTCCCCCACCGCGCTGTCGATATCCCCCAGATACAGATACAGGTCCGCGAGCGAAAGCCTGGCATTCATATTTTCCGGCCGCTCTTCCAAAATGCTCTCATAGAAAAGCGCTATCCTTGAAACAAGGCGCGGATTGTAGAGGAGCGCCAGCCTGAATTTCAGCCTTGCTTCCTTGAACTCTCCTCTGACAAGCAGGCCCTGCCCTACTTTAAGCATGTCCTGCGTGCTTGATGCGAATTTTTTCGCTTCTTTCCTCAGTTTCTCCGCGTTAGTGGCCGTCATACGAAATAATTGTTCCTTATTATCAGTGATATGCCCACTGTACCAAAAAATATGTTCGGAAGCCACGCCGCCACCGCCGGGTCAAGTATGCCTCCGTGGCCGAAAGATCTGAACACCGAGGCAACAACGTAGAAAGAGAATATCAATGCCACGCAAAATACCAGGCCGAATGACCTTCCCGAACGAACGGCGGGCAGACTAAAAGGGATCCCGAGTATCGCGAAGACGAGGCACGTGACCGGGACCGAAATCTTCATGTAAAGGTCCGTGAGAAGCGCTTTTGTGTCCACCCCGCTGTCCTTAAGCATGTTCACAAGCATTGACAATTCCCTGCTGTTCATTTCATAGGAAGACTTCTGGTCGGCAAAAGTGGATATGTTCTCGTCCACAAGCACGCGCATTTCGGAAAAATTCGCCTCATACGACATTTTCCCCGTGGCGTCATCATAGCGGTGTATCACTCCGTCGAGCAGTCCCCATGTCCTGCCGTCATACTTTGCGGACTTGGCGGTGATCACCCTGGGAAGCCTGCCCTCCCCCAGCTCGTATATCATGATATCCACAAGCGAATTGTTCTTTGAGTCCACCTTCCTCACATAAAAATACCTGTTGCTGGAATCGCGGAAGAAAACGTTCTCCTTTATCTCCGGCGGGGGCTGTCTCAATATCATCTGCCGTATAATGTTCTCAGATATATGGTTCGACCACGGCACAAGATATTCGTTCGTGAAATACGACATAAAGCTCACCAGGACGGCTATAAATATTACCGGGAGGCTCACCCTCAAGAGGCTTATGCCGCTTGTGCGCAGCGCCACGATCTCATTGTCCTTGGACATGCGGGAAAGCGCCATTGAGGTAGCGAACACCATTGACACCGGGAATGTAAGCACCATTATAGCGGGCAGCTTAAAAACAAGAAGCCGCAAAATGATGAGCAACGGCACTCCTTTATTGATTATGAGATCCGTATACGTGAAAAGGAGGTCCGTTATCATTATCAAAATGAATCCCGCGATCCCCAGAAAGAACGGCGGCACAAGTTCAAAGAAAAGGTACCTGTCTAACGTTGCTACCATTCTTCCCGGCGTCTCTTGGCCTCTTTCCTTTTCGCCTTCGCCAGTTCATGCCTTCTTTTTTCGCTCGGCTTTTCGTAATATTCCCTTTTCTTTAGCTCATCAAGGATACCTTCCCTTCTGAGCTTGGTCTTGAACTTGCGAAGAGCTTTTTCCAGGGACTCTTCCTTCCTTTTTTCAACTTCTGCCATATGATCCCTCCTTATCTGATATTATTCCCGCCTTAACAGTGATGGAGGACGGAACTCCTTCCCTGCCCCGCCATAGGCGGGGCGTTCATCCGGGCGGCCAGACAAGCTTCCTCCCTCCGATCAAATGAAAATGCATATGCTCCACTGCCTGCCCCGCATCGCTTCCGCTGTTCATGACCATCCTGTATCCGCTGCTGTCGACTCCCTTTGCCTTTGCCACCTTTATTGCCGCCTTGAACATTTCCTGGACGATCCCATTCAATCCAGCAACGCTGGTAATGTGCTCCTTCGGTATGATCACAACATGGACAGGAGCCTGGGGGGAGATGTCATCAAATGCCATAACTGTTCCGGATTCAAGAACGATGCTGCTCTTCACTTCCTTGCCGGCTATTTTGCAGAATATGCAGCTCATTTGCCGCCCTCCTCGTACTGCAGGCAGCACATAAGCCTGCCGCAGATCCCCGAAGTCTTTGAGGGGCTAATGGATATCCCCTGCTCCTTCAGCATCTTCACCGCTACGTGCCTGGGCTTGTCCAGCCATGCAACGCAGCAAAGCGGCCTTCCGCATGGGCCAAGCCCTCCGACGATCTTTGCTTCATCCCTTGGGCTTACCAGGTGCATCTCCACTTTTGCGGAAAGCATGGTGGCCAGGTCCTTCACAAGTTCCTTTATGTTCAGGCCCTTTTTCTGCTGGCTCGTCCTGTAATAAAAATGCACCTTCTTGTCATCGAACAGATATTCGACATTTATTATCTTTATCGGCAGTTCATGCTCACGCACCTTCTGCATCCCCGCCTGCAGCGCCTTCTCCTCCTTGGCGTCCAGGTCTTCTATTCGCTTCATGTCCTCCGTATTCGCATACCTGATCACCTTTCGTAGCCTTACATCGCGCGTCAGATTCTTGGGAAAGCCTCTTTCAAAAGACACTATCTGGCCTGCCTCAATGCCGCGATCGGTCTCAACTATGACCCTGGCCCCTATCTTGATCGCCTCCTCTTTGTAGCCCGTGATGGGGCATATCTGGCCGAACTTCCTTAATTTTATCGCGAGATTCTTAATCTTTCTCTACCTCCTTAAGCGAAAGTAGCATATTGTCAAGCGTCAGCCTCTTGTTGGCTCTCCGCTCAAGCGACCTTACGGCCTCGAATATCTCCCTTACGGCAACATATTTTTTCTCCTGCCTGTAATCCACCTTTTCCCCGTATTTATAGATCGCCGAGTTCAAGGTCCCCTCCAGATCGGGAAGCGCGCTCAGCTCATCCGAAAGGGCCAGAAGTGATGGAATGCTCATCTTTTCCGCGCCGGTTAATTTATCGGCAAGCTGGTCAGCCGAGTCATCTGCCTTCACTTCCATGTTAGGGAACATTATCTTCTGGCACCTGGAGACGATCGTTTTTAAGATGTTAGTCTCCCTTGTGGTTAGAAGAATGAATAGAACGTTTTTGTGCGGCTCCTCCAGGGTCTTCAAGAAGCTGTTAGATGCTTCTTCCGTCATAAGGTCCGCATCCTCCATGATGATCAGTTTCCATCTGGAAAGAGCGGGACCGAACCTGACAAAGCTGGAGATCTGCCTTATTTCGTCTATCTTGATACTTTTTCCCTGTCTTACGGAGCTTGAAATGATCAGAACATCGGGATGTATGCGGCGTTTTATCTTGTCGCAGCTTTCGCACTTCCCGCAGCCGCCTTCACGGACGGATCCCGGTCCAGCGCTGCAGTTCAATACGCCGGCAAAGAATATCGCCTCATCCAGCAGCGACTGAGGATTCGCGCCTGCAAACAGATAAGCGTTCGGGATTCTCCCGCTGCTCGCGGCGCCCAAAAGTATCTTCCTTGAGATATCCGTAAAATTTCACCACCATCTATTCTTCTATTATAACAAAATTCTACGCACTTTTCCTTAAAAGCTCTTCCTGTTCACCCCGTAAACATCGGAAACGGCCCTTATCGCCTTCATGACCGAAGACAGATGGTCCACGTCCTTTACATCAACTATCATCTTTATTATCGCGGAGCTCCCGCGCTTAGTTTTGACGTTAGCCGCTCCCACGTTCACCTTAACTTCCGCGATCTTTTCCAGTATATCGTGCAAAACACCCACCCTGTCAAAAGCCTCCACTTCGATCTCCACGGGAAAGAGCTGCTCAGGGTCCGGATTCCACTCCACCTTCACGAACCTGCCCTTTATGCCTTCTTTTTCGGACACGTTCGGGCAGTCGCGTCTGTGAACCGTCACACCCTTCCCTTTTGTGACAAAACCCACGATCTCCTCACCGGGGATGGGACTGCAGCACCTTGAAAACCTTATAAGCACGTTGCTCGTACCTATCACCTGCACTCCCAGGCGCGTTTTTCGTTTCCTTTTCTGTGCCAGCATCGGCCGGATGATATCTTCTTCCACCGGCGGAACGCCGTGGTGCTTTTCCCATATCTCCCTTACCTTTTTTGCCGCAACGTACGGCGATATCTCGCCGTAGCCTATCTGGACCAGCATTTCTTCGTGTGTTGGTATATTGAATTCCTTAAGCACTGCGGTCATCGTTTCATCGATCAGCGCCTGCGAAGGCTCCAGCAATAGTTTCTTCAGTTCTTCGTTCAGGCAGCTTCGGCCCCTGCTCAGGTTCTGCTCGCGCTTTTGCTTTTTGAAATAAGATTTGATCTTCGTCCTTGCCGCGGAGGTCTTTACGAAATTAAGCCAGTCCATGCTCGGGTTGTCGATCTTTCCGGTGATTATCTCCACTATGTCGCCGTTCTTGAGCCTGTAGTCCAGCGGGACTATTTTCCCGTTCACCTTCGCGCCCGCGCACCTGTGCCCCACTTCCGTGTGTATGGTATACGCAAAATCCACGGGCGTGGAGGAGACCGGAAGGGAATGGACCGCGCCTTTCGGGGTAAAAACGAAAACCTCGTCGGTAAAAAGATCTATCTTTAATGTCTCCATGAAATCTTTCGCGCTGGAAAGGTCCTTCTGCCAGTCAAGTATCGACCGAAGCCATTCCATTTTCTGGTCCAGGGAGCTTAAGCGTCCTCCCTCCTTGTACCTCCAGTGCGCGGCAATACCGTACTCCGCCACCCTGTGCATCTCCTCTGTCCGTATCTGCACCTCCACCGGATATCCCTCGTCCCCTATTACAGTAGTGTGAAGTGACTGGTAGCCATTTGGCTTTGGCATCGCTATATAATCAGTGAACCTGCCGGGTATGGGACGCCATGCAGAATGAACTAATCCCAGGACGGCGTAGCATTCTTTCACCGTCCCCACGATTATCCTCACCGCCAGAAGGTCGTAAAGGTCCTCGAATTCCAGGTTCTGCTCCACCATTTTCCTGTATATGCTGTAAAAATGCTTGGGCCTCCCGTACACTTCCGCGCTTATGCCCACTTTTGAAACGGTGTCGTTCAATTTTGATATGAACTCCTCTATCCGCTGTTCCCGTTCGGCCCTCCGCTGGGTTATCTTTTTCCGTATCTCCTCGTATTTGTCCCCCTCCAGATGCCTGAATGCCAGGTCCTCCAGCTCCCACTTTACACGCCAGATCCCGATGCGGTGCGCGAGAGGGGCGAATATCTCCCTGGTCTCGATCGATGTCTCGATCTGTTTTTCCCTGGGAATATATTTAAGCGTCTGCATGTTGTGGAGCCTGTCGGCAAGCTTTATTATTATGACCCTGATGTCCTCCCCCATGGCGAGGAGCATTTTCCTGAAATTCTCCGCCTGGCGGACTTCCCTTGATTCGAACACAAGCTGCCCGAGTTTTGTAACGCCTTCCACCAGGTAAGCCACCTCATCCCCGAACTTTCCCGCGATCGTCAATTTGTCCGCCTTGCCGTCCTCGATGACATCGTGGAGAAGTCCTGCGATTATCGTGGACTGGTCCTGCTCCAGTTCGGCCAGGATCTCCGCAACGGCAATGGGATGTGTTATGAATGGATCGCCGGAAAACCTTGTCTGACCTTCGTGGCACGCGCGCGCATAATCAAAAGCCTTCTCTATCTGGGCCGTGTCAGCCTGGGGATTATACTTTCTTATCTTTGCGATCAGCTCCGCGATATCGCTCATTTGGAACTATCTTTGAAGACCTCTCTTATAGCCGCGGGAGCGGTCCATCACTCCGATGCTCGGGGGAATGGCCGACCTGCGTTCCCTTATCGGTTCCCTTTTGACCTCAGGAGGGGTCATTAATTTGTTTATCGCGATGATCTTGCATGACCTTTCAAGGCCTGTGGTGTACTGCAAAGCCTCCATCAGGTTCGCGCCCACCGCAAAGCTCCCGTATTCCCTCACCACCGAGACCATGTAGCCGGACTTGTAAATGGAGGGGAGCATTTTCACCATCTCATTAAAGTTCAGCTTGTCCCTTGTCCGTACCACGGGAACGCCCCTCAGGAACGACTGCCCTTTCTGGTCCGCAGGCACTATTTTGTTCTCCGCTGTCAGGGATACCGCCACGCTGTACGGCGGGTTTGCCGCGATCACTGCATTGAACGCTGTTTCCCTGTATATGGCCCTGTGGACCGGCAGTTCCTTTGACGCCGATTCATCGGTCGCGCCCTCGCCCTCAAGCGGCACCTCCAGGATGTCCTCTTCCCTAAGGTGCGCCAGCATCGCGTTCTTTCTTGTGATCAATATCTTGTCGCCGCTCCGGACACTTAGGCTTCCGCCCGAGGAATCAACAAGCCCCAGCGAATACAGGTCCTTCCCCACCAGATCGAATTCTTCAAATCTTTCCATTTAAGCCCATCCTTTCTTTTTTATTTCATTCAGGATCAATACCGCCGCCTCCTTCGGCCCGATTGTTTGCGAATCTATGACTACTTCCGCGTCATTGTTCTCTTCATACGGCACATCCACGCCCACGACCTCTCCCAGTCCCTTGAACCGCTTTCCAGTTTTTTTCCTCTCCAGAGCCTTCTTGTAAAGGTCCGCAAGGACCAGCCCTTCGCTGCGGTGACTTTCCCTTGCCATGCATACTTCCACCGGGCATTTGACGTAGGCCTCTATAATATTTTTTATCTTTCTCCTGGCCGCATTTCTCCACTTTAATTTGTTCCCTGTTGCGTCAAATATCACGTTCTTTCCCTCTTCACATCTGGCCACGCCGTCATCAATGAACATTGAATAGACCAAATCCCTTTCCTTATCGGTGAATTTAGGGTCTTTTATGTATTTCTTTCTTAGCTCATCAAGCCTGAGATATTCCACGTTCCCAAGTAATTTTGCCAATTCTTTGGCTATTGTGCTTTTACCGCAGCCGGGCAGACCGGTTATCCATACCGCAAAGGGCATTTGATTTTACCTCAAATACTGATCGATCTTGTCGGGATCAAAAGATTCTTCGCTTAAAATATTGGACACGAAACTCATCATCTTCCTGCGCACGTCATCGCTTTGCTCTTTATAAAAGACCGGATGGGCCACCACCACTCCCCTGAAAGCGAAATACGTTCCCGCAGTTCTCAAAATATGCGTTTCACCGGCCTTTTTGAAATAATTATCCCAGTAGATCCCGAAAAGCTCGGCGAAGGGGCCGCTGAATCCGCCCGCCTGCATCACGGCGAACCAGATATAATTTATCGCCATCGTTGTGACATCGTCGGCGGGGTCCCCGAAGATCTCCCTGGAAGCGTCAAGGACCGTGAATTCATCTTTTTCGAATAGGACGTTCGCGGGATGGAAATCACCATGCATCCTGCGGGGCGTGAAGGGGATATCCTTTGTCCTTTCCCTGAACCTGACGGCCTTGCATATGATATCGGTCATTTCTTTTTTGTCGATGAAGCTGTAATTGTCCGGATATGTGTCGATAACCCCCATCATCATCTCCCCGTGTCCTACTGCGTCGCGGCTGTGGCGCCTCCTGATCGATCTCAGTTCTTCGGCCGAGCCATTGAACTTCCTGCTATGCAATGAAACAAGGTAATCGGATAACTCCTTCGCCCTTCTCCTGTCCTGTTCATTGATCCTGCCGGTCTCCTTGATCCTCTGAAAATCAGCGGAATACGGCGCGCCATGCGCCACCTCCACCACCTGGAAGAATTCCCTTACGTCGCCAAGCGAGACAAGCTTGCCCTTCCCCGTGAATCCCGACACGTCCAGCGACTCCACATGGCCGGGAATATCGCCTGACATTTCGTGCTGAAGAAGGAACACTTTTGCCCTATCGGCGGCATAATCGTGGGAAAAATCCGCCGGCATCAGCGTCCTCAAGACCACTTCTTTCACCTCACCCCTTTTATTCCCCTCTCTACTTCGTGGAGAGGGGTGCCGAGTCCCGATGAAATCGGGACGAGGCGGGGTGAGGACTTTGAACTTTATCTTGTACCCAGTCCCGTGCCACCCCGAGCCCAGCTTTTCATAGCTCAGTATACTTACGCGCGCGCCTTCCTTTTCTTCAAGGTACTTCTGAACCACGGATCTGGGTATCACTATCTGGGCTCTAGCCATATTAATTCCTTTTCTTGCCTCACCCCATGGCTTTCTGCTATCATAATCTACCCCGGTTTTTACTCATCTCCCCTCTCCTATTCCATAGGAGAGGGGTAGGGGTGAGGTCAAAGCAAAGACAATATTTTAAGCAAAATCTGCTGAAGCAGATAAAGAAGAACGATCGCGATAAAGGGTGTCGCGTCGATACCGATCTTTGAAGGCGGCAAGCCCTTTCGAATAACGGACAGGAACGGCTCGGTCGCATCATAAGCGGGTTTTATCAGCGGATGATACCTGTTGTGCGGAAGGTATGTAAGGAAAGCCCTTATCACCACAAGGATATAAGCCACGTCAAACCCAAGATTTACGGCGGTCAGCAGTATCTGCCTCATAAAGACCTATCGAACTCCTCGCTTATTTCCTTCGCCCTTGCCGAAGCCCTTAGAACTGCTTTCTTAAGCGTTCCCTTGAAATTCCCCTCTTCCATCACCCTAAGCCCCGCGAGCGTGGTACCTCCCGGGGAAGCCACCATCGCTTTCAGCTCCTCCGGTGTTTTTTTCGTCTTGATGACGGTCTTGATCGAACCAAGGACGGTCAGCTTTGCAAGCTCGGCCGCCAGTTCCTTGGAAAGCCCGGCCTCCACCCCGCCGTCCGTCAGGGCCTCCACGACCTCATAAACAAAAGCGGGGCCGCTCCCGGAAAGCGCAGTAACAGCATTCATGTTCTTTTCCTCGATCCTTATCGCGTCCCCCACGGAGGAAAATATCTTCTCGGCAGTTTTCAGGTCCTTTTCCTGCGCAAAAGATCCGCCGCACACCAGCGTCACTCCCTCTCCCACAAGGCAGGGATTGTTCGGCATCGCCCTCACCACAGGGACCTTTGGAAGATATTTTTCAATGCTCTTAAGCGTGATGCCGGCGGCTATCGAGATAACAAGCTGGCTCGATCCGATCTTCCCCCTCATCTCCGAAAGCACCGTGTGCATTACCTGCGGCTTCACCGCCAGTATCACCACATCGGATGAACCCGCCGTTTCAGCGTTGCCTGATGCCGCTCTTACGTTGTATTTCTTTGATGCCACCTTTAAGACGGCGCCGTCTTTGTCGGATATCAGAATGTTCGTTCTGGGAACCGCCTTTCTGGCCAGCAGGCCGCGGATGATGGCCTGCGCCATCCGGCCGGTCCCGATAAAACCTAATTTCATAGGTGGTCCTATCTTCTTGAGAAGAGTGTGCTGCCTTCCCCCGAAATACTTTCCTCTATGCCCTCCCGGTCCTCGATATCGGAGATCACTATGTTGCTCGGGGTGAAAAGGAATATTGAATCCCCTATCTTGATCATGTGCCCGTCTATTGCGTAAGCCGTGCCGCATACAAAATCTATGAGACGGGTACCTTCCGTTGGATCAAGATGCTTAAGGTTGATCACTACCGGGCTTCCACTCCGCAGCTGAGTGGAGATCTGCAGCGAATCTTCATAGACCTTCGGCTCGTGGATAACTATCTCATACTCCGAAGACCCTGTGTTCTTCGTTTTTCTGGGACGCAGCGCGGCCTCAACATTTATCTCTTCCCTTGAGATCTGCTCAATGACCCCTTCATCCTCCTCCAAGCCGATGAATGCCTTTGCCCTTTTCAAAAGATTCTCAACCATTCAGATCAACTCCTTTTATGTTCGATCCCGAAGATCGCTCTGCCTACCCTCACAAGATTTGAGCCTTCCTCAATGGCGATCTCAAAGTCGTCCGACATCCCCATTGACAGACATTTTAGCTCAACTGCCGTCAAATTCAACCCCTTTATCTGCCCGAAGAGATATTTCAACAGCCGAAAACTTCCCCTTATTTTCCCTTCATCAGATGTGAGCGGGCCAACGGTCATAAGCCCTGTGAGTTTAAGGTTTGGCAAGCCAGAGATTACCCGCGCGAGTTTCACGGCTCCATCCGGTGCCACGCCGAACTTGCTGATCTCTTCTGACGTGTTGACCTCGATCATGACATCCACGTTTTTGATCGATTTACCAGAGATTTCAACCGCAAGCTTTTCGCTGTCCACGGACTGGATAACTGAAAATATCTCGAGAGCCTGTTTGACCTTGTTCGTCTGAAGGTGTCCGATCATATGCCAGGTGACAGGATGGTTTTTAAGCGCATCAAACTTTAAATGGGCTTCCTGCACCCTATTCTCACCAATATCAGTAATGCCCGCTTTTATGGCTTCTTCAATTAAATTAACAGGGACATCTTTTGTGGCAGCAACTAGCTTTATTTCGGAGGGATCTCTTCCAACCCGTATTGCCGCTTGGGCAATTCGACCCTTCACTGAGGCGATGTTTTCGGCGATCGACATTGTTTTATTAGTATACTAGAACTATAGGAATTTACAAATTATGCTATAATAACCCCGATGAAAACGTTCTTTATCGCGCTCCTGCTTACATTATTTATACTGCCTATAATCGGTCTTGCCGTCACAAACTTCGAATATTATCCCCAAAAGATCAGGGTGAAAGAACTGCTGAATAAACCGGTGGAAGATTCGGAGCCTGCTTTCGTATTCCCCATTGAGATCACGCTCACTGGTGTGTCAAAGGATAAGAAATGGTTCAGGTTCAAGGTGTCTTATGATCTTGTGTTCTTCGGGAAATATGCGTTCGAGGGCTGGTGCAGGGTGGATCCCTGGAAGCCTTTCCTGACAAACGCGACACCGGAAGTCATTCAGCTGCCGTAGCTATTTCGTTGAGCTGATCTCTTCGTTGATCCCGTCTATTGTTTTCTTTGATGCCTTTATTATCTTGACGACTTCTTTTACCTGAGAATTACCCTCGATGTCAGAGCTGCCCTTTTCAACAAGCTCGTAAACCCTTTTGCCAAGCTCCCCCATCGCTTTGCTTATCTTGTTCTCCTCCATCACTATCTTTACCCTAAGAGAGGCGGCCTTCGCGCCTTTCTGGGTTTTATCTGCCGCTGCCGAGAATGTTTTCTTTGCCTGTTCCCCCATCTCAGCCAGCTTGCCCTTCATTTCTTCCCAATTTATCATGACCACACCTCCGTTGCCTTAATTATCCTTAACGGTCCCCTTATATTGTCCCTTTCCTGATGCCCAGGAAATCCTTGTAACCGTCCACATCACCATCCAACAGGCCGGTATTATACAACAGGTCTATCAGGTCGGCCATTGTGGCGTTATCCGACATTTTCTTCCCCTGCATGAATCCGGCGATTGTGATCTCCTGTATCTGCGTGACTCTTGTCAGGAGATACGCAAGCTCTTCCCTGGTAACAAGCTTGCCCGGCCTGAAGGTGCCGTCAGAATAGATCTTCATGTATCCGGCGTTAATGACCGAATTGATGTATCCCGCGGCCCAGTAAGAGCTGCTGACGTCGATGGATATTGGCGACACGGGCGGCTGCATTCCAAGTCGCTTCACCTGCGCAAAGATCATGGCCAGCGTCTCCCTTGATAAGTTATTTTTCATCGCATAGTCTCTTCCGATGTACTGCCTTACCATCGTATATATGATCTTATGCTCAAAGTCCTGGTTCACGCCCACCTCAACCGGGATATCCGTGGGCAGATAGTACCTTACTATCTTCTTTGCAATGGTCGCTGAGTTATTATACAGATCATAGATCATTACTGTCTTCGTATTCATTCCGCTCTCAAGCGGGACCTGCACGGAGAACTTTCTATCCTTGTTAAGCGCTGCTTCCTGAGCGTCTATCCTTACGCTGACGATATAGGCTTCCACGCTGCCCGCGAAATTTGCGGCGCTCTTTTCGGTCATCAGATCATCCGCCGGCGAAGTCATGTGTATCCAGCCCAGTATCGGTTTCGCCTCTTCAGGCTTTATTGGTTTCGCCTCCTCAGGCTTTGGAGGAGCCGGCTTGACCTCTTCCGCCGGTTTTTTCTCTAAAACAAGCGGCCCGCCGTAGAAAGAAAAGGAGATAAAAGTGGATGAAATGTTCGTGTCGGCAAAATTCTGCATGTACGACAGATCAAGCCTCAAGCCGTTGTAAGCAAATCCCACGCCGAACGTGGGATTTGTGGCCAGATCGCCCCCATCGGTGCCGCCCGCCACCTGGTCATACCCGGCCCTCAGGAACAGATATTCATGCGCCCTCCACTCCACGCCGAAATGCATGGGCCAGGGCATTTCGGACCTTCCAAGATTAAGTTCCTTGTCCAGTGCGATCTTTACATTGTATTCAACCCAGTTATAAACTGCTCCCAGCCTTATCGCGAACGGCATGTCCTCCGGCTCAAAGTCCCCGCCGATCCTTGATCCATACAACATGTTCTGGAGATCAATTCCGTATGACCAGTATTTGTTCTGAACATACTTCAGCCCGAGGTCGATATTTGCCCCGGTTCCATTGATGCTCTCGTCACCCGAAAAACCTTTGGAATAATATTTAAGGTTCGCTCCTGCATATATCTCATGTTCCTGCCCCAGGATCTTTGAAAGGCTGTCGCCAACATACCTGCCGTAAGCCAGGACGAGGGCCTGGTTGTAATAATCTATGCTTCCCCCGTCGGTAGCCAGGATATCCCCGCACCTCACCGCCACGTAACTCAGGCCATAAACGCCATTCGATGTGGGGTAAACGCCGGAAAGCATGGTATAGGGGTAATCCTCCATGAAGGTTGTGCTCATTGACGAGATGCTCCACGCCTTTTGACTGCCGAGGCCCGCCGGGTTCATCAGGATGGCGTTGCTGTCGTCCGCAACTGCGACAAAGGCCCTGCCCATCCCTATCGGGCGGGAGCCGATGCCCACGGCAAGCGGATCATTATAAAAAACGACTCCGCTGCAAACCACGGAGTAGAACGCCAGTATAATGACCGATAAAAATAGAACTTTTTTCAACGATCGCCCTTTCAGATCCTACTGCCTGATGACCGCTATCTTGATCTTCCCGAGCTCTCTCGGGCTGCCCGACTTTGAGACTATCCTCAGCACATAAACGCCGGTCGGCACTTTTTCCTCGAAGTCGGAAACGGCATCCCAAAGAATGGTGTTATTTCCGGACAATCCGCCCATCTCTGTCGGCGAATAGGTCTTTTGCCATATCAGTTCGCCGCTCTCATTGAACAGATACATTGCGATGTGCGCCGAATTTGAAAGCGTGTATTTGATCGTGGTTGGGCCTTCATTCGGATTGAACGGATTCGGATCATTGTGCGGCGTGCCGATTATGCGCACGGGCCCGGGGGACGTTACAGTGAATCTGCTGCCGCTGGAAAGCGCGCTGTACCTGCTTGTGCTGATGTTCGTCACGACCACGTTCCATACCCCGGTTTCCGCCCCTCTCATGTTGAAGGTGGCTTCCATGCTCGTGGAGCTTTCCACGGATATATCTGTGGCGTTAATGTTCGTCTGTCCGGGTTTTATCATTTTCGCGGAAACGTCGCCGTCCACAGTCGAGATCTTTGTTCCGTTGATTATCAGCCTGTAGGACCGGTCGTTCAGCCCTGAACTTGGGATCAGCGCGGTCACGGTGGGCGTTTCAAACGTGCTTATAGGGGCTCCGGAGACTATCCCAAAGAACCTTCCCTCAAGGGTGTAGCTTGAGCTGGTGGTCTGCTGCGGCGCGATGTCCCTTATCTTGCCGTACATATTATATGTAGTGGAATTCATGGGAGCCCCGCCAAGGTCGATGACTTCGGCGGAAATGGCATAGTTCGCGCTGGCCGCCGCATATGCAACAGGACTTAATAAAATGAATGTGATTATTAGTGAAATAAGAAATGAGGTAATTGGACGTGAGATGTGAGTTAAGAGATGAGATGTGAGATGTGAGAGCGCGAATTCTCCCAATTCCAACTTCCCACTTCCAAACTCACTTCTCATTTCTTATTACCCCACTTCCATTCTTCTTAATCGATCACTGTGACGCTCGGGAATATGATGTCCCGGCTGAACTCGATCCAGGGATTAGATACTTCGTTTGTTGCTTCCTCTATGGGCAGATCAGATGCGTTATCATCGCCAAAGATCTGGAAATAACTTCCGGTCGCATTGACCGTCTTATAACCGCCGATCTCAATGACTATCCTGTCGCCGCTTTCAGCGGTCACGGCACCTATCGCGGTTGATGCAGGCGTGTATCTATTCAGCGCATTTGTCTGAGGATAAGTATTCGCGTTATTAGCAATAGCATAAATGTCCGGTGTCCTAATTACTGAACCGATGTTATTTACAAGATAAATCCGCACCGCGGGATTAGTTGTTCTTGTCACATACGCGCCTTTTAACTGGCCGTACACTGTTGTCCCTGCGAAAGATTGGGCAGCTATTGGATCTGAAATGAATTGCCTGTTCAATACATATATATTGGTGCCCAGGGGTGTTGCAGCGGTTTTATTTCCTGTTAACGTATTTTTCTTGAATTTCCCGCATCTTATTCGATCGGCAGCCGCTGTATCGTTCCATCCCGCGCCATAGGCAGGGGCAATTTCCGCCGCGCCGCTTGAAGGTAAGTAGAACCGCGTTGCGCAGAATGCCGGCAAAACAGCCAGAACAAGGAAAAGAATGACAAGGTACTTTTTCATTTTACTCCTGTACTGAGTTCGATCACGGCCTTCTCTTGTATTTTATCAATATGTTCGCGTTCGTCACCGCGCCGCTTACTGCAATAGTAGAAAACCGGATATGATCATTGGCATTTATGCTGGGAGTAGTTATTGATGATGACACGGCCCATGTATTGGCGTTTGCCGTTACCGCGGCTGCGACATTTACAGCTTGAGTAACATTGTAGACCAGTCCTTGAACACTTGTGCCGTTCCTGCAATATACCTCAACGGAAGTAACGGTAGCATTAAACGGTATCCTTATCCCCGCCTCCGCCGTGGCGAATGGATATATGAATGATGCGCCCTTCACGTCTTCGGCCGTATATGTTCCCTCAAATGTGCCGTAGAAAGCGGCGGCTGTAACCACACCGGTAGTTGTGAAGCCGATGTTTGAAGCAAGAGCACTTCCGGAAATATTTTTCAAAGTGTTCGATGTGGCATCTATCGTCTTGCTGGTCAGCGTCTGCGCGTCCGATGTGCCCACGATATCCCCCGTTGGCGCGCTCTTTCCGCTCCAGTTCACGGAATCGGCCACCCTCCCGCTCGCGTCATAAGTGGCGATAGTTCCCGCCGATTTCCCGACATCATAACCGTCCAAAAGATCCGCATTAAGGTTGGCAACTTTTGTGGTTGATGCAATAGTTAAAGGAGCTGTCCCTGTGGTTAGAGAGGAAACCAATTGTCCGCTGTTATTTATTGTGACTTTGCTCCCGCTGTTCTGCTGGAAATCTACAATATTGCCGGCTCCCGTCTGGTTCACGGTAAGACCAGTTAAGGCTCCATTAAATGCAACCGTAGTACGGCCATTTAATGACACAGCACCAGACCCTGAGGTAAAAGCTCCGCTACCTCCCATTACAAGGTTCTTGTTTGTCTGTATGCTGATATTAGATCCCTGCGTATTTAAAACAAGGTCGGCAACATTTGTTGTTTGAAGCCCCAGATCCCCAACGTATAACAATCCTGCAACTGAAAGAGTATTCGAACCTGTAATAGAGGTGTTTCCGTTTATAGTAACACTGTCATTCAGTGTTACAGCGCCGGTCCCTGTAGTGAATGTTCCGTTGCCCTCCATTGTGAAGCTTCCAGTGGTTTTTAGGCTGGAAAATGCTCCCGTGGACGGCGTTGCAGTACCCATGCCAATAGGCGCTGCCCATGTCGCTCCAAGTAATTTAGCCGAATCAGCCACCCTGCCGCTCGCGTCATATGTTGCCACCGTTCCCGCTGCCGCTCCAACCAGATAACCAGCCAGCTTGTTCGAATCCACAACTCTAACATTCGCGTCATAAGTGGCTACGTTTGTGGCCGAAATCCCAGGCACCAATCCAACCAGTTTATCAGCATTTGCCGCAGTCGTCGCGGTACCCGCTAATGTTGCGTAGTTGGCAGTTGACGCGCTTGCTGCCGAAGTTGCTGAACCCGCCAGAGTTGCATATGACGCGGTGGCCGCGGTTGTCGCTGTGCCGGCTAATGTCGCGTAATTAGCTGTGGCTGCAGATGCAGCTGATGTTGCTGTGCCGGCTAAGTCCGCATAAGATGCCGTAGAAGCTGACGCCGCGGACGTGGCACTACCCGCCAGAGTCGCATATGATGCGGTGGCCGCAGTTGTCGCCGTGCCGGCTAACGTTGCGTAATTCGCCGTTGTTGCCGAAGCCGCAGATGTTGCAGTTCCTGCCAGTGTCGCGTAAGGCGCACTTACAACATCCAGCGTCCCTATGCCGGTTATCGGACCTCCCGTAAGACCTGTCCCCGCTCCCACATAATATACAGTTCCCGCTCCGCCGGTGGACGCTATCTCTACCGTCTGGCCGCTCTGGGTCAGCGTGATGAATGTCCCCGCCTTCAGGTCCGCATTGCCCTTTATCCTTGTATCTCCCTGTTTCGCGATAGAAAGAACAGCGGCATCGGAAGCGAGTTTTGCGGCTGTGATATTGCCGTTCGCGATTTTCTCTGTGGTTATTCCGTCATTCTTCACCTCGATCGAGCCTGCACCATTGAAACCGATCGTCATGCCATCCACTTCAAAACTTCCGCCTCCGCCTCCCGCAGGCGTTGCCCATTCAAGCGCGCCGAGATTCCACCTTAAATATTTATTGTCTGTCGGATTATTAGAAGTGGCCAGTTCTCTTGTCCCAATCGCGTCCTCGGTTATCGCGGTTGATATTACTGAGTTCGCCGCCATCTTTGCCGCCGTGATCGAGCCGTTAACAAGACTTATACCCGCATCTATGCTGGTTAATCCGGATCCCTCGCCGGTCACCGGCCCCAGGGTAACAAGGAGGCCACCTTCCACTTTTACGGGGCTTCCACCCTTTATCTTTCCCGTGATTATCGCGTCACCGATGACATGTAAAGGCACTTCAGGCTCAGTTGTGCCTATTCCAACTCTTGTAGATGCTGAATCAGCCACTATGTTCCCGGCTTTGAACGCTGCCGCCGTAACGATCTTTGTTACATTGATAGAATTAAAATCTGTGCGGGATTGAAATGTATTTATCCCCGTAAATGACTGGGTATTGTCCAGCGCTGCAAAATGACTCGCCCCATATCCTTCCAAGCTCAGCGCGTTCGACGCTGTTGCTGCTGTTGTAGCTGTCCCTGCAAGCGTCGCATAAGCCGCACTTGATGCAGTTCCTGCTAACGTTGAATATGCTGCGGAAGATGCTGTGCCGGCTAATGTTGCATATCCGGCTGTTGTGGCAGTGCCTGATAATGTCGCATAACTTGCAGAAGCAGCCGACGTCGCCGATCCCGCAAGTGTCGCGTAATCAGCTGTTGATGCTGATGCCGCTGATGTTGCAGTACCTGCTAAAGTTGCGTAATCAGCCGTTGCTGCAGACGTTGCGGATCCTGCCAGCGTAGCATATGCGGCAGTTGACGCAGTTCCAGCTAACGTTGAATAAGCAGCAGATGAAGCCGTTCCTGCTAACGTTGCATATCCGGCTGTTGTGGCAGTGCCTGCTAAAGTAGCATATCCTGCTGTGGAAGCAGAAGCTGCTGAAGTTGCTGTTCCTGCTAAAGTTGCATAGTCTGCTGTTGTTGCCGATGCGGCTGATGTGGCACTACCTGCTAGAGTTGCATATGATGCGGATGCCGCTGATGTGGCAGTCCCGGCTAATGTCGCATATCCTGCCGTAGCTGCCGATGCTGCAGTTGTCGCTGTTCCCGCTAAAGTCGCATATGATGCGGATGCCGCTGATGTTGCAGTCCCGGCTAATGTCGCATATCCTGCCGTAGCTGCCGATGCTGCAGTTGTCGCTGTTCCCGCTAAAGTCGCATAATCGGCCGTAGCTGCTGACGCTGCAGATGTTGCTGTTCCCGCTAAAGTAGCATAATCAACTGATGCTGCAGATGAAGCTGTCCCTGCCAATGTTGCATAGCCAGCTGTCGCTGCTGTTGTAGCTGTCCCTGCGAGAGTTGCATATGCCGCACTTGATGCAGTCCCGGCTAATGTCGCATATCCTGCCGTAGCTGCCGATGCTGCAGTTGTCGCTGTTCCCGCTAAAGTCGCATAATCGGCCGTAGCTGCTGACGCTGCAGATGTTGCAGTACCTGCTAAAGTAGCATAGCCAGCCGTTGCTGCTGTTGTAGCTGTCCCTGCAAGTGTCGCATATGCCGCACTTGTTGCAGTCCCGGCTAACGTTGAATAAGCAGCAGATGATGCGGTTCCTGCCAAAGTTGCATAATCAACTGATGCTGCAGATGAAGCTGTTCCCGCCAATGTTGCATAGCCAGCTGTCGCAGCACTCGTTGCCGTCCCTGCTAAGGTCGCATATGGAGCACTTACAACATCCAGGGTGCCAAATCCCGTTATAGGTCCTCCTGTTAATCCATTCCCTGCCCCAACATATGTGACCGTTCCTGTGCCGCCGCCTGATGCCCATGTCGGATTTGCAGATGCTCCTTGCGTCTTAAGCACATATCCGTTTGATCCGGGCTCCAGTGTCACCCAATTTGTACCATTGAAATATAATATGCCTCCCTGTGACTGCCCTGTTATCGCCAGATCTTGCGCCTTCGCCGCTGTCGTTGCAGTACCAGCTAATGTTGCATATGAAGCAGTCGCTGCTGATGTCGCACTGCCTGCAAGTGTCGCGTAATTAGCGTTAGTTATAGAACCAACGAAAGTCCCTTCGATCGACTCCGCCGTGATATATCCGGTCGTTGATATATTGATATTACCGGCTACATTCGATGCAGTACCTGTCAATGTGGCATAAGAAGCTGTACCTGCTGTTGTAGCTGTCCCCGATAATGTTGCATATGCCGCAGTTGAAGCAGTCCCAGCTAATGTCGCGTAATTGGCAGTAGCAGCAGTTGTCGATGTGCCGGCTAATGTAGCATACGCAGCCGATGACGCTGATCCAGCCAGAGTTGCGTAAGCCGCGCTGGATGAATTTGCCGAAAGTATCGCATAAGCAACATTGGATGCCGTGCCGGATAGTGTTGCATATCCTGCCGTATTTGCGGATGCCGCAGTTGTCGCCGTTCCTGCAAGTGTTGCGTAATTGGCAGTAGCCGCGGTTGTCGCTGTGCCCGCCAATATGGCATAATTAGCGCTTGTTATAGATCCGATGAACGTCCCGGTGAATGTATCAGCTGTGATATCCCCTGTCGTACTGATATTAATAGTGTTTACAACATTCGATGCCGTTCCCGTCAATGTAGCGTAATTGGCTGAAGCCGCAGTTGTCGCTGTTCCCGCCAATGTAGCATACGCCGCTGTCGAAGCTGTTCCCGCCAGTGTAGCATACCCCACCGTGCCTGTTCCGGTTGAAGCTATCGTTATCTTCTTTCCGCTCTGGGTAAGCGTGATATTCGCGCCGGGCTCAAATGTCACCGCCCCGGTTATCTGCGACGCGCCGAGCGAAGATATGCTTGTGACTATCGCCGGAAGGACCGCGTATGGAAGCTTGCCTCCGCCTTCTGAATAAGGGATCCTGTCAGCCGTTGTCCCCGCATTGTCCAGGGATTTGCTTCCGAGCGTATCCGAATCAAGCGCCTTGTAAGCGTGCGCAGCGCTTGCGATCTGTATCCTTGGCGTCATTTCTCCGTCACCGGCAACATTTATGCCAAGCCACCTGTCAGCGCCCGGAAAAGCGCTTGAAGGGAATAGTATCAGCGCGCTGAAAACACCGTTGCTGTCGGGATTGATCGTTTCCGTGGAAGAGGCCTGGCTGGCCCCCACATTATTATATATCGTAAAGACCACTGATTCCGGCGTGATCCAGGGATCGCCGCTGGGATCTGTCAGCCTCCCTTCAAACCCAATTACCTGGGGTACTGTCGCGAAACAAGCTGAGGATACCACCACCATTGAAAGGAATAATAAAACTAAGATGCGTTTTTTCATCCAGATCGCCCCCCTCTTTTTATGTCTATCCCGGAAACAATTTGCCTTTACATTACAGTATAACTATTATTGGAACTAAAGGGCAATTATACTTGATGTCAAAGGGGTGTCAAACACATTTTTAGGTGTGTATCGAGAATTTTCTTAATACTTTTTATAGACTATCAGATCATCAGAACATCAGCCCCCTCGTCCCGCCTCTGGCGTGACAAGGGGAGAAGGTCAGAGGAACAGATTATCAGAGATTCTAATCTGATATTCTGGTTTCTGACCTTCTCCATCTGATGATCTGGTATTCTGGTAGTCTAAATGGTTATTTAGTGCTATTTTATAATTGATATATGCTCTAAATAAAAATTCGACAGCTATAACTTTATTCCAATTGACTTTACATATATATAATCTAAAATGAGTGTCGAAAACTGAATATATCATTATTTCCTGAGGGGAGGATCATATGAATATAAAGTCTTTATTCAAGGAGGACGCGCTTCCCAGGTTGATCTCCGTCGCCATGATAATAACCGTTCTTGGCCTTGCCTGGCTTAGCTGGAACATCTACGACTTCTACAAAACCATGGAATCGATGCGGACGGTTTACCTGAACACGGAAGAACTAAGGGGAAACATCGGCACTTATAATGAGATATTGATGTCGTCCGCCCGCCTGGCCGCGCTCACCGGCGACATGAGCTGGGAGGAGCGCTACAGAAGGTTCGAGAAACGGCTTACAACAAGCATAAAGGCGGCAAAACGGCTCGCTCCCCAGTTGAACGCCACCAAATTCACGGAACAGCTGGATGATTCTTACAACAAGCTCTCCGCGATGGAAAATCAGGCATTCGAGCTGGTCAAGGCGGACAAGCTGAAGGAGGCAAAAACCATCCTTTTCGGCTTTGATTACCTGACCCAGAGGAACCTGTACCTTGAGAGCGCCTCCAATTTTATTGATAAAATGAAAAGCGACTTCAACAGGCAGCTAGGCGAGAAAAAGAAAAAGAACATTGCCTCTTTCTTTCTGCTGATGTTCATCCTTGCAGCATCGCTCGGTACAGGATTCCTGGCTCTAAAGGAGCAGCAGTCCGCCGCGGCCGTGGCCCAGCTAAAGCGCTCCCAGACGGCCCTGCTTACAAGCGCGTCGCGCCTGCACCAGATCATAGACAACGCCCCCATGCCGCTCCTGATAGCCAATCCCGAGAACCACCAGATCATCGTGGCGAACCAGGCCTTTTGCGAACTTGTTGGATACACTTTTGAAAAGCTCCTTAACATGAAGGCCACAGACCTTTCCGCCGATCCCGCGCAGGACATAAAAGATGTCGTCATCACCCTCCGGGGCGGAGAAAAGACCGCGAAGAGACCGATTAAATGGAAAAGATCCGACGGGACCGTTTATGACGTGGTAGTTTCCGCCAATATGACGGAATACTCCGGGCAGCCCGTTTACCTTGCCACGGCCTACGACATAATGGAGAGAAAGCACGTGGAGTCGGAGCTTAAGAAACATCACACGCATATCGAGGATCAGGTTAAAAAACGCACTTCCGAGATGGAAAAGAAGATGAAAGAGATGGAGGAATTCCACAAGGCCTCTCTGGCGGACGAAGCAAGGATCATGGCTCTCAAAAAAGAGATCGAGGACTTGAAGAAGACCAAAGGCTAAAGACAGGGAACAGACCACAGACCGTAGACTAAAGACCAAAGACCCAAGTCTGTGGTCTGATTTATGAGAGATTATAAGAACATTAAAGCATACCAGTTAGCAGAAGAATTGGTTGTTGAGATATACAAGACAACCAAAGTTTTTCCTAAAGAAGAGCTTTATGGGCTTACTTCGCAGCTGCGGAGAGCGGTCGTCTCTTTCCCGGCTAATATTGCCGAAGGCGCCAGCCGCAATCATAAGCGGGATTATTTGCAGTTTCTTTACGTTTCGCGCGGGTCATTAGCCGAAGTCGAATGTTTACTGCAATTAGGGCATAAATTGGATTATTTGGACGAGAAAAAATTTAGGCAGATCGAATGGAAACGGGACGAACTCGCAAAAACATTATTTGGCCTGATCCGAGCAGTTGAAAGTGAAGTTAAAGGTCTGTAGTCTCTAGTCTGTGGTCTATAGTCTGTCATTGGGGGCGGAAAATTGAGATTCCTTATCGTTGATGACAAGCCGGAAAACCTCTTCATACTTGAAAGCTGGCTGAAGACCGGCAAGAATGAAACAGTATCCGCAGCTAACGGCGCGCAAGCCCTGGAAAAACTAAAGTCCGGCAAGTTCGATATGATCATCTCCGACATCCTGATGCCCGTGATGGACGGCTTCCACTTCTGCTACGAAGTAAAAAATGACAAGTCCCTTGCGAACATCCCTTTCATCTTTTTCTCCGCCATTTTCACCGATAAAAGAGACGAGGAACGCGCCCTGAAAATGGGAGCCGACGCCTTCCTGGTAAAACCCATTACATCCGAAAAGTTCATGAAGGTGATAAAGGACCTGGCACAGGAAGTAAAAGACGGGAAATACAAGGCAAAACGCCCCGTAGAGGAAAAGGAAGCTGTTCCCAGTATCAAAAGAGAGGACATGATAAGTAAACTGGAAGAAAAGAACCAGGAGCTGGAGAAGGAAATTTCCGAACGCAAGCAGGCGGAGGAAAAGATCAAAGAAAGCGAAGCCAAGTACCGTATGCTGGCGGAAAACGCTCAGGACATCATTTTCAGGATCGAGCTGAAGCCTGAGCAGCACTTTTCTTATGTCAACCCCGCCGCCACCAGGATCATCGGTTATACGCCGGAGGAACATTACGCCAATCATGAATTGGGCTTCAAGACCATTCATCCGGATGACCGTCATATCCTGGAAGAGATGGCAAAAGGGGACATTCCGATGAATAAGCCGATCGCCATGCGATGGCAGCATAAGAACGGCTCCTGGATATGGCTTGAACAGCAAAACATGCCGATCTTCAATGAAAAAAAAGAGGTTATCGCGATAGAAGGGCTTGCTAGGGACATCACAGAGCGAAAAAAAGCTGAAGAAAAGCTGAGGGAGTCCGAAGAAAATTATAGGGTGATCTTTAATTCTTCCAATGACATAATGGTGCGCCTGGACCTGACCGGAAAGATCCTGGATATAAATGACATTGTAAGTAAGGTCGGTGGATACAACAAGGCTGACCTTTTGGGCAAGAACATAGCCACTCTCGCTCCCATATTCACCCCCGGCAGCCTTGCGCTGATAATGGCCAATTTTGGCAAGGCGCTGATCGGGATCGAGACCAAGCCATACGAAGTTGAAGCAAATACAAAAGAAGGAAGAAAATTGTTCCTTGAGACCAATTCGATCCATCTCAAGGATGAGAAGGGAAAACTTTACGGGATACTTGCGGTGTTACACGACATTACCGAACGCAAGCAGGCGGAAGAGGAACTGAAGAAAAAATTAAGCGAGCTGGAGGTATATTACAAGGCTTCCATGGGCCGCGAGGACAAGATACTGGAGCTGAAAAAGAAGATCGAAGAATTGAAGAAGGGTAAGCAATAGCATTTTTAAATCCCGACACTGCGATCATTTAGAAAAGAAAGTAGTATAATCCAGTGCCAGCAAAAAGTTCTCAGGCTGAGACTTTTTTCTTCCGCGATCAGGGGCAGTTTGCCCTCCTGCGGGAGAAGATACTGCCGGAGCTGATCCGAAGGAAAAGAGATAAGCGCGAGTTTCGTGTCTGGAGCGCCGGCTGTTCATCGGGAGAAGAGCCGTATTCGATCGCGATTCTGCTCGATGAGATCATGCCGCACGGAGAAGATTGGAACATCATGATCCTCGGCACGGATATTAACGCCGAGGCAACCAGGAAAGCGGAACGGGGGATATATACGAAGTGGTCTTTTCGGATGATGAACCCGGATTTACAAAGATGCTATTTCAAGAAGCGCGACGGAGAATTGGAGCTTGACGAGAGCATCCGCCGAAAGGTAAAGTTTGCCGTTCATGATATGATAAACGAACCTTTCCCCGATCCGCGCATCGGCCTATGCGCCATGGACCTGATCCTCTGCCGCAATGTTTTTATTTATTTCACCCCGGAAGAGGTTGACAGAGTTGTCAATAGATTCACCGAAACATTAACCGAAGGCGGATGTTTGATGACCGGCCACGGTGAACTGGGCGTCCGGCGCTTTGAAAAACTCAAATCTCAAATTCTGCCGGGGTCGGTCGTGTATTATAAAATTTCCGCTCCTACCCCACCCTCCCCTCCGGAAGTTAAAGTGATAAGAACAAAGAAACCGCCGGCGGCAAAAGCTAAATTGCCGGCCGTTGCCGCTCCCGCAAAACGCGATCATGAAACCTGTTTTAAAGAAGCTCGAAGGTTTGCCAATGCCGGCCAGTATGATGAGGCTGTAAATTGCTGTCAGGAAGCGCTAAACTTTGATGCGGAAGCCTCCGGTCCCTATTTTCTCATGGCGCAGATCGCCGAAGCCAGAACTGATTACGCCGAAGCAAAAAAAGCGTTCAAGAAAGCCATTTATCTTGATCCCGGATTTGTTGCCGCCTACCTCGAGCTGGGAGCGCTTTATGAAAAAGAGAAAAATAATGAACGGGCGGCTAAAATGCGCGCCTCCGCGCTGGAGATCCTTTCCGGGATGCCGCCTGACGCGGACATTGGGCCGTATGAAGGGATGACCGCGGGAGAAATATCGCGGCACGTTAAAGAGATCCTCGGTTTTGAGGGTGGAGGATAAAGTGGCGAATACCTTTTTGCTTTTCGGGTTGAAGAATGAGCTTTTTGCCGTTGACGCAATGGCGGTCAAGGAAGTTTTTTTCCTTCCGGAGATCACCTCGATCGAAGAAGCTCCCGCTTTCATTGTCGGCATCATAAACCTTAGGGGGGCGATCGTACCCGTTATGGACCTGGGGCTTCGTTTCGGGCATGCCCGGCAAAAATATAACTTGAGCGACGCGGTGATCGTTCTGGAGATCGAAAACAGATCGGCGGGGATAATTGTCAGCCAGGTTAATGACGTGATAGAAATTCCCTCTTTTGATATACAGCCGCCGCCATTTGACCACTTTGTAGGCGGCGAAGCCAGGGTCGGCGACCAGCTGATCATGCTTCTTGATCACGCTAAATTGCTGACCGAACCTGTTCCGGAATCGCCGCGAACCGCCGAGCAGCTTTATTTTTGCCCCGAAGCATCTCCGGAGGAAAGAGCGGTCTTTCACGAGCGGGCTCATAATCTCGCGGCCGCTTCCGTTGAAGAAGAACCCGCAGGCCTGACCCCCGTGGCGGTGATGGGATTGAACGGTGAATATTTTGGGGTAGAGCTTGATACGGTAAGCGAATTCGCGGAGATCCAAAATCTTTCTCCTGTCCCCTGCTGCCCCCCCCATATTGCCGGGAACATGAACCTGCGCGGCAGCGTGATGACTCTGCTTAATATCCGGGAACTGCTTGACCTGCCAACCCAGCAAACAACCGCAGCCGGCATGGTGGTGGTTTCCAAGTACCGTGATCTCCTGGCGGGTGTCGTCGTGGATCAGATATACAGCATTGTTCGCGTCAGAACGGCGGACATTATGCCCGCTCCTGCGGTCATTGAAAAAACGAACGCCAAGTACATTAAAGGAACGGTGGTGTATAATGACAGGGTAATGACACTGCTCGATCTGCCGGCTATTTTAAATGAAGAAAAATTGATCGTTAACGAGGAAATGTAAAGGAGGCAAAAAATATGTTTAAGGATCTTAGGCTCCGTGATCGTCTGCTGCTCGGTTTCTCGGTCCCGGTTTTACTGCTCATACTTATGGTGTTGATGGTTTATTTTAACCTCAGGTCGGTGGACGAGAACTCACGGCGGGTGGAAGATGCCCACCTGGTCATATACGAAGCCCAGAATCTGGATCTGTCGCAGGTACGTATGCAGCGGGCCGTCCGCACATACATTCTTTGGAAGAATGAGACTCCCAAAAGAATATATGAAGAAAACTCAAAGATATACGAGGAGCATCTGGGAAATCTTGATAAGATAACAAAAAATGAGGGGCAAAGAGCCTCCTTGAAAAAAATCGCTGGATCAGCGAAGGAGATCAAGGAGCTTCACGATAGTTTAATTTCTTTAGTTGACGCCGGCCAGCCGGAAAAGGCCATTCGGCTCTTCAAAATAAGAAATGATGTGGAAAAAGCATTGGCGCTCGAGCAATTGATGGTCAAATTTGAGGATCGAGAAGCTAAAATCATAGAGGAAAGACAGGCGGCGCTGAGAAACACACTGGCTTTCACCGACTGGGCGGTGTTCATTGGAGCATTTTTGTTCATTGTAATCGCCGTTGGATCGAGCTTGTGGATAACTTCAAGCGTCAGCCGGATGCTGGGAGAGGCGATCAGCGCGGTAACTTCGACTTCATCCCAGATGGCCTCAACCGTTGAGCAGCACGAGCGCACCGCTACTCAGCAGGCGGCAATGGTCAATGAAACAGCCACAACGATCGATGAACTGGGCAAATCTTCAAAACAATCGGCGGAACAGGCGGCGAACACAGCCACATTTGCCCAGAAATCAGCCTCTTTGACGGAAGAAGGCCAGTCCGCCATAAAACAGGCGGTTGATGGCATGAATGACCTGAAGAACAAGATAAACTCTGTCCCGGAGCAGATCCTGAAACTTGGCGAACAGACCGCTCAAGTGGGCAGTATCGCCAACCTGGTAAAGGATATCGCGGGCCAGACCAATATGCTGGCGCTTAATGCCGCGGTGGAAGCCGCCCGCGCCGGAGAGCAGGGAAAAGGGTTTGCCGTCGTCGCGGGTGAAGTGCGCAAGCTTGCCGACCAGAGCAAAAAATCGGCGGAACAGACCAATGTGATCATTTCCGAGATCCAGAAATCGACCAATACCACCATCATGAAGACGGAAGAAGGGACTAAAAGAGTTGAAGAGGTAACCCATCTGGCCCAGAAAGTCGGCGAACTCTTCAATAACCTGGCAAACGCGGCCGGCAGCGTGTACGAAAACACCCAACAGATGCTGCTGAACACCAAACAGCAATCTGCGGCGCTGAGTCAGGTGATGGAAGCGACAAGCAATATTAATGCCGGTGCTCGGGAAACCGCCGCCGGGCTGGCTCAGACCAAAACCAGCATCAATACCTTGAATAAAACGGCACAGGAGTTGAAAGCCATCATATAAAATGACGATCGCGGACAAGGAAATGCGGGATCTCTTTAAGGTGGAGAGCGAGGAGCATCTCCAGCGGCTCAATGATGGCCTGTTAAAACTGGAAAAGAGCCCCGCCGACGCCGGCACCCTGGAAGAGGTCTTTCGTGAAGCCCACAGCTTGAAGGGCGCAGCCCGGATGCTCGGCTTGAACCAGATCGAGTCCCTCTCCCACCGGCTCGAGGATGTTTTTGGCTCGGCCAGGAAAGGCGAAACTATTCTTACCCCGAAAACGATCGATGCTTTATGCAAAGACCTCGACAATATCAAAAAGCTGGTAGCTGAAGCGATTGGCGGTGAACCGGTCATCGAGAAACCCCCTGAACCGGATCCGGCTGAACCGGCCGCCAGGGAAACCAAGATCGAGGAATTCCGCATTGAAACCGTCAGGGTAGAAACCCGAAAGCTTGACCGGCTGATGACCGAGATCGGAGAATTGAAAGTGCTTCTTAACCAGCTGCGAAATGCTACCGGCGAAGACATCTCAAAACTCGACCTGGTCGCCGACGCGCTGGATGACGGCATCCGCTCCATCCGTCTGCTTCCTCTGTCGACTATTTTCTCCCTTTTCCCACGAATGGCTCGCGACCTGGCCCGGGAAAGATCTAAAGAAGTTGAGCTGACCATTGAGGGCGGAGAAACCGCGGCTGACAAGCGGATCATCGAAGAATTAAAAGACCCGCTCATGCACCTTGTCCGGAACGCGATCGATCACGGGATCGAGTTGCCGCAGGAGCGGAAAAAGGCCGGCAAACCACGGCAGGGTTCGGTCCTATTAAAGGCCTATCAAACAGCCACCAACATTGTTATCGAAATAAAAGACGACGGCCGGGGACTTGACCTTGAGACAATCAGGCGGGTCGCGCTGAAACAGAAAATCTGCCGTGAAGATGAATTAGCGGCTATGAGCCTCGCCCAGATACAAGCGCTGATCTTCGTTTCCGGCTTTTCCACCAGTGCGTTCGTTTCCGATGTCTCCGGCAGGGGCGTTGGCCTGGATGTGGTACGCACCAATATTGAGCGTCTGAAAGGGATAATCCAGATCGAGTCTGCCTCGGGCGCGGGAACGCTGTTCCGCCTGCGCCTGCCGATAACGCTCGCCACCGCACGCGTGCTGATCGCCGCGGTCGCCGGAGTGAAAGTCGCGGTCCCGGTCGAGCATGTTCAAACCACCCGGCTTTTGACGCGGCAGGAAATTTTCACCGTCGAAGGACGGGAGGCAATCATGCACGAAGAGAAGCCGGTATCAGTGGTGTGGACAGCGGATATTTTAGAACTCAAAACTAAGAACTTAGAACAGAGGACTCCGGATGATAAGATCCCGTGCGTCATCCTCTCTCTTGGCGAAGAAAAGCTCGGACTTTTGATCGATGCCCTGCTTGACGAGCAGGAGATCGTGCTCAAGCCGCAAAGCCCGCTCCTGCGCCGCGTGCGCAATGTTTCCGGCGCGGCGATCCTGGGCAGCGGCGAGGTCTGCGCCATTTTGAATCCGCAGGACATGATCGCTTCCGCGCGCAAAAAGCACCTTCAGGCCGCCGCGGAAGAAAAGATCAAAGAGGAGAAGCGGAAAACCGTCCTGCTGGTTGATGACAGCATCACCACTCGCGCCCAGTTGAAGCGCATCCTTGAAGGGGCCGGCTACGAAGTGGAACAGGCGGTGGACGGCATTGACGCATACAATAAGCTTGGCGGCCGCCATTTTGACGCGCTGGTCGCCGATATCCTGATGCCGAATATGGACGGATTAACTCTGACTTCCAAGGTTCGCCAGGAAGAGAAATATCGCGAACTGCCTATCATTCTGGTGACATCCCTTTCTTCGGATGAAGACAAAAAGCGCGGCGTGGATGCCGGCGCGAACGCCTACATTACAAAACCGGCATTCGACCAGAAGGTTTTTATTGACACGTTGAGGAGGCTGATATAGTGATCAAAGTATTGCTGGTTGACGATTCGCCTCTCGCACTGACAATCCTTAAACGGATGCTTTCCGTCTCATCGGAGATCGAAGTCGTGGGGACCGCCCTTAACGGGAAAGAGGCGTTGAAGCTCATTCCCCGGCTTGACCCGAAAGTGATCTGCGCAGATATACACATGCCCGAGATGGACGGTATCGAGTTGACCCGTGAGGTGATGGCAAAGTATCCGAGGCCGATCCTGGTCATAAGTGTTTCGGTCAGTCACGCGGGTTCAGGCAATATTTTTAAGATGCTTGAGGCGGGAGCGATCGATATTTTCCCGAAGCCCGAAGGCGAAGAAGAAATATCCATAACGGCTCCGGAGCTTGTCCGGAAAATAATGATCCTTTCCGGAGTGCATGTTTTCGGCCGCTCGCGGAGAAGCGCCCCGGCAGTTTCTCTGCCCAAACTTGAATTTAAAACCATTCCCGAGTTGATAGTGGTCGGCGCATCAACCGGCGGGCCCCAGGCCCTGCAGGAGATCTTTTCACGCCTGCCGGCCGACTTTCCCCTGCCGATCGTTTGCATCCAGCATATCAGCCAGGGGTTCCTGGGCCAGCTTGTCGATTGGCTGTCGGCGATCTGCAAGCTGAAGGTCCAGATCGCTAAGGAGGGCGAAAGGCCAAAAGCGGGAAATATTTATTTTCCTCCGGAAGACCGGCATCTGATCTTTGATGATGGGGGAAAGTTCTCCTGCTCTGATGAGCCGCCGAGCAACGGACACCGCCCCTCCGTTTCCGTGACCATGAGTTCCGCCGCCCGGGTTTTTTCCGACAGCACGGTCGGCGTTGTGTTAAGCGGGATGGGAAACGACGGAGCTGATGGGATGCGCGAGATCGTGCGGGCCGGCGGGATCACCATCGCCCAGGACGAGGAAAGCAGCGTGGTTTTTGGCATGCCGAAGCAGGTCATCGACCTGGGGGCAGCCAGGTATATTATCCCTTTAACTGAAATAGCTGACGCCTTGCTGCAGCTTACAAAAGGAATGAAGATCTCTTCTGAAAGGGGGAAATAAGTATGGCTAAAAACAAAGCGCTCCTGGTTGAGGACAGCGCGGTCCAGGCAATGGCTTTAAAACGTATCCTGGAGAACATGAATTACGAGGTTGAATTGGCCGCCAACGGCATTGAAGCGCTTGAGAAATTGAGAAAGGTTCCGGCCAATTTGATCGTTTCGGATACGCTGATGCCAAAGATGGACGGCTTTCAGTTATGCCGGGAATGCAAAAGCGATGATAAACTAAGAAATATCCCTTTTATTCTTACTTCCGCGAGCTATACCGGAAAAAAATCCGAAGAATTCGCCCTGAAACTGGGAGCGGACAGATTTATTTTAAAGTCAATTGATCCAGGCCAATTTCACATAATAACAGAAGAACTCATTCAGGAATACAAAGAGAAGCCGTCCGGAGAACTAAAGAAACCCGCGATGGTGGAAGCGTCTTTTATAAGGGAACATGAGGAACATTTGATGATAAAGCTTGAAGAGCAAATGCTAGCCCTGCGGGAGGCGCAGTCTCTGGGCAGGATCGGGAGCTGGGAATATGATATTGCCTCGAAAGTTATCATCTGGTCCGAGCAGGTATATAAGCTTTATGGGCGTGACCCGTCGCAGGGCCCTCCCACGGCGGAAGAGGAAGCAAGCTATTATTCGCCCGAGCAGACAAAAGAATTAAGAGATCATGCGGCCAAAGCCATAGAGACCGGTCAGGAATTCGTTTACGACCTGGAAGCGAAGTTGCCCGGCGGCAAAACCGCTTACTTTTATGCTACCATGCGGCCGATAAAGGATTCGCGCAATCGGGTCGTTAAATTAGTCGGCACCGTGCAGGATATCACCGATCGCAAGAAAATGGAGGAAGAAATTAAAGTGTCGGAGCTTAAATTCAGGAACATCTTTGACATGGCCAACGACGGCATCCTCATCGCGGACATTGAAACGAAAACCTTCCTTGACGGGAATAAAAGCATTTGCCGCATGCTTGGTTACAGCATCGATGAGATCAAAAAAATGGGGGTCATGGATATTCACCCCAAAGAGGATATTCCATACATCATTGACCAGTTCGAAAAACAGTCAAGAGGCGAAATAACTGTGTCAGAAAATCTGCCAGTAAAACTAAAGGATGGCTCGGTCCGTTACATGGATGTTAATGCCAACGCAGTAAAGATCGGCGGGAAGACACATACAATGGGACTATTCCGCGACGTTACCGAACGCAGGAAGCTGGAGGAAGAAAGAGAAAAGCTTATTTATAATCTTGGAAAAAGAGTGAAAGAGCAAAAATGCATAGTGGAAATATCCAAGCTAGCCGCAGATCCCGGGCTTTCAACCAACGAATTGCTTGGGCAAGCCGTTAACATACTTCCTCATGGCTGGCAGTATCCGGAGATCACCTGCGTCCGGATAATCCAGAATGGGAATGAATTAAAGACCAAAAATTGGAGGGAAACGGAGTGGAAGTTATCGGCAGACATTCATATGGACGGGACAATAACAGGCAAGATAACTGTCGGCTACCTTGAAGAGAAAGCGCCGGCCGATGAAGGCCCCTTCCTCAAGGAGGAAAGGACTCTCATCAATATGATAGCAGAATACCTGGGTCACGTGATACAGCACAGGCAGACAGAGGCAAATATCAGGAAGCGAATGGAAGAGCTGGAAGTATACTACAAGTCCGCCATGGATCGCGAGGACAAGATAATTGAGCTGAAAAAAGAAATCGAGGAACTTAAGAAGACTAAAGACCGAAGACCATAGACCAAAGACTGCTTACCTCTAGTCTTCCCTCGGCCAGATCAGGTCATAGTGAACACTGCGGCCCTTGCCGGATAATTGGCGCAGAACTTTTTTATTCAGCAGATCGGCGATCTCGCGAAAGGCCGTGGCGCGGCTGGTTTTAGCTATGCTTACGTATTTGCGCGTGGATAAACCGCCGGTAAAATTCCCGGGGCCCGCCTCCAAGATGCGGCTGATGACCTTTTTCTGGCGTACGCTTAATTGTGCTTCTGCATGCTGATTCCAGAACTCAACCCGCCTGAACACATTGGCAATGCTGTCCTGGGAATGCTTGATGGACGCGAACACGCAATTAATGAACCATAAATACCATTTGGTCGCGCTGACGCGGCCGCGTTGCACATCCTCCAGGATCCGGTAATATTCATTCCTGGTGCGCATGATCTGAGAAGAGACGCTGTAATACCTGACCCTTAATTTTTCATCCTGGGCCAAGGCCATATCCGTTAAAGCCCTGGCCAAACGGCCATTACCGTCCTCATAAGGATGGATCGTGACAAAACGCAGGTGAGCCGCAGCAGCGCGTAATATGCCGTCCATGTTGCCAAGCGAGGAATCCCACCATTTCAGGAAAAGCCGCATCTCTTCATGGAGGCGTTCCCAGGGGACCGCTTCAAAATGCACCTTTTCTCTGCCCGGAGGACCGGACACCACCTGCATTGGCTCTTTGCCCCTCAGTTTTCCCGTTTTGATCTTTCTTAAACCTGAATAACCCGAAGGGAAGAATGCCGCCTGCCAGCCATTAAGCCGCTCCAAAGTTAAACGCTTTTCATGAAAACGCACCGCGTCCAGCAACACATCCACCAATCCGTCAATATTTCTGTCGTGAACACCGATCCCTCGCGGCAATCCGAGCTTAAAGGCCACCGATGAACGGACCGCCTCACGATCAAGCCTTTGTCCTTCAATTTCCGCGGTCCGAACGGTTTCTTCGACTAAAATATCAGCCTGGGCCTCCGTTTCAAGCTTAATGTCCAGGGAAGCGACGCGCCCCAGCAATTTACCCTCCAGGACCCGCAGCTGGCTCAGAGGCTTAAGCAGAGCCGCTTCATCATATTCAAAATCAAACCACTTCTTGCGCTCCCAAATGTATTTCATCCAGGCAACCTCCCTGAAGCGGTTAGGCAGGTTAATCGCTTCATTTTATGATACGATCATATCGCCTATCGCATCAGATTGCAACCGCAAATTGTCTTACTCGCACGGACATTTACAATTCGTGATCCGTGGATCGTGATCCGGGCGATCCACAAAAGCAGCCCCATGATTTGATTGCCTTTTTCACCGCTGAAGGAGTATACTTCTTGCAGGAGCTGTTGGGGATAGTCCAAGGAGGGGAAAAGAATGGTTAATAATATACCCGATAAAGAATACCTGAGAAAAAGGCTGGGCGAATTGGAACTGGGCGACCATTTATGCTGTATTTACAGGAGCGCGGAGGAGCAGCTTTCGGCGGTGATCCCTTTTATGCAGGCCGGGCTGGAAAATAATGAAAAGTGTCTTTATATCATAGACGAAAGCAGTAAGAGCGAAATTATTGACGCCTTCAAAAAGTCAAATATTAAGATCGAAGAGCTCATCAGATCGGGAAAATTCGAGCTTTTGACCAAGGAGGACGCCTACCTTAAGGAAGGGAGTTTTGATCCGGACAGAATGATAGAGCTTCTGAAGCAGAAGGAAAAGGAAGCGCTAAAAGAAGGTTTTCGGGGCTTGAGGGTCACGGGGGAGATGACCTGGGTGTTCACCAAAGCCCCCGGGGTCGAAAAGCTCATTGAATACGAATCGAAATTGAACTATTTCCTTCCCGCCAGCAAGTGTGTTGCCGTTTGCCAGTATCATGAGAGTAAATTCAAGGCGGAAGTTCTGCTGGATATCATCCATACCCATCCTAATGTCATCATTTATGGCCGGTTGTGCTTCAACCCTTATTTTATCCCGCCGGAGGAATTTCTTGTGAGGATGAAAGGAGAAATGGGTGCTGAGGTCTCCAAAAATATTTATGAAAGGACCGTAAAAGACCTGATCGAAAGGGAAACCCTTGAGCACGAGCGCAAGCAGGCGGAGGAAAAATTCAACAAGGCTTTCAATCTCAGCCCTTCGGCGGTTTTTATCACCACCCTTAAAGAAGACCGGTTTATTGAGATGAACCAAAGCGGCTTGAGTATAATCGGGTATAAACTGGATGAAGTAGTAGGGCACACAATAAAGGAATTGGGCCTTTGGGTTGACCCCAACGACCGCGTTACCTTGCTTGGCAGATTACAGAAAGAAGATATTGTGCGCAATATGGAAACTTCTTTACGCAAGAAGTCGGGTGAGGTTTTCTACGCAATTTTCTCAAGTACCATCATAGATATCGCAGGCCAACAGTTCCTTCTTTCAACACTCACTGATATCACCGAACGCAAGCGGATGGAAAGCGAAATCAATATCTCTGAAGCCAGATATAAAACGCTTTTCGATTCTTCGATCGATGTCCTGGTCCAGATAGATACGACCGGGACAATTGTTGATCTTAACAAGCAGGCTGAAAATCTCAGCGGATATAAGAGGGATGAAATTGTCGGGAAGAAAATAAGCGCCCTTGCGGGCAAATTCACTGCTCAAAGCCTGGCTTTGATGGTAGCCAACTTCGCCAAAAGGAAGCTCGGGATCCAGGTCGGGGCCTATGAGGTAGAATCCATCGGCAATGCCGGCCAGAGATTGTTCTTTGATATCAATGCGGTCCCATTGAAAGACAGCGCGGGCAAGGATACCGGGGAGCTGGCTATCCTGCATGATATCACCGAGCGAAAGCGGGCGGCGGATGAGCTGGTTAGTAAGGTCAAAGAGCTTGAGAAAATGACAAAGGTCATGGTGGGCCGCGAGGACAAGATACTGGAACTGAAAAAGAAGATAGAGGAACTGGAGAAGACTAAAGACCAAAATGGTGCAATTTAAGCTATGACATTTGAACCAAAATATACTGTAACGGATAAAATATTAAATAATCTGACTTCAATTGCTTCAGCACGAGAGATCATTGAGCAGTCCCCTTTCGTGCCAAAATGGGAAGCAAAATTGAGACGCCAGGCATTATTGCACAATACCCACTCTTCAACCGCGATCGAAGGAAATAAATTAACTCTTGAGCAGGTCGAAGCCTTGAGCCAGGGCCAGGAGATCGATGGCACCCCAAAAGACAAGCAAGAGGTCCTGAACTATCTTGAGGCTTTGGAAAAAATCCCGACCCTGGCAAAAGAAGGTCGTATCAGCATAGAGAGCTTATTAGCGATACATAAAATATTGACCAGGAAAGTTTTGGACAACCCTTCTGACTGCGGGGTTTTTAGAAATAGACAGGTCTACGTAGGCAAGCGTGTATTTGATGCTACCGGCTTTCGCGAAGAGGTTGTTTATATGCCTCCTGAAACAGCCAGGGTCCCGGAGCTTGTGGCCGAGTTCCTCGAATGGTTACAGACAGGTATTGGGGTAAATCCTGTTTTATTAGCCGGGATCACCCATTATGAAATAGCCCGCATCCATCCTTTTGTTGATGGCAATGGACGCACTGCCAGGGTGTTGGCCGCTCTTGCCCTGTATTTAAGCGGTTTTGACCATAGAAGAATATTTGCTTTGGATGATTATTATGATAGGGATCGAAAAGCCTATTATGCCGCTTTAGGCGCGGTTGATAAGGAAACCCGTGATCTGACCAGTTGGCTTGAATATTTTACTGATGGTGTTGCTTATTCTGTGAACAATGTTAAGGCGGCCGTTTTGCGATCCGGCGGAAAAGGGAAAAAGGGCTTGGCGCCTCAAGTTGCCCTGACATCAAGACAGATGCAGATCGTGGAATTGATCAATGATCGCGGGACGATCAGGAATAGAGACTTGCAGGCTCTATTCAAAATTTCAGCCCAAGCTGTCCATAAAGAGTTATCTAAGCTTGTTGAATTGAAGATAATAGAAACGAAGGGACAGGGTCGTTCGTTACACTACGTTTTAGTATAATTAATTGGTTGATGAATAGATTGATGATTAAGTTGATGATTACGATGACCGGGAAAAGACCAAAGACTGAAGACTACAGACCTAAGTCTGTAGCCCAAGGAGGAGCCCATGGTTGAGATATCCGACAAAGAATACCAGCGGCTCCAGTTGCAATTGAAAGAGATCCAGGAATTGGGGCGAATCGGGAGCTGGGAATACGAGGTCGCAAGCCAAAAGCTCACCTGGTCTGATGAAGTATTTGTTCTTTATGAACGTGATTTTTCTCTTGGTTCGCCCACCATCGAAGAGGAGGCCGGCTATTATTCTCCTGCACAGACCAAAATACTGCATGAATATGCGGCCAGAGCAATTGAAGCTGGCGAAGAGTTTAAATACGATTTGCAAGCTAATTTGCCCGGCGGGAAGACCGCTTACTTTTACGCCACCATGCGCCCTGTTAAAGACAAAAATGGACGAGTTATCAAACTGTTTGGAACCGTGCAGGACATCACCGAGCGCAAGCGGGCGGAGGAGGAAGTTAAGAGGAGCGAAGGATTTTTTAAGGGGGTCACTGAGAATGCCTCAGATGTCATTGTCATTGTTGATAGGAAAGGGACCATAAAATATGTAAGTCTTTCTGCTGAGCGTTCTCTTGGATATAAGCAAGAAGAGGTGATCGGGAGAAAAGTGTTTGACTTTATTCAACCGGTTGACCTTCCACGCGCTATGATCGATTTTGCCAAAGCGGTTACAACAAAGGAAGTTGCTATTCCGAACTCATTTCGCGTGCGCCATAAAGATGGCTCAGTGCGTATTTTTGAGGGCTTGGGAAAGAATCTTTTTGACGATCCAGCGGTTGCGGGTTTTGTCATGAATGTACGCGACATCACCGAGCAAAGGCGGTTCGAAAATGATATCAAGGGCTCTGAAGCCAGATACAAAACGCTTTTCGATTCTTCGATCGATGTCCTGGTCCAGATCGACACGACCGGGACCATTATTGACCTTAACAAGTACGCGGAAGCTGTCAGCGGTTATAAGAAGGAGGAAATTGTCGGGAAGAAAATAAGCGCCCTGGCAGGTAAATTCACCGCCCAAAGCCTGGCTTTGATGGTCGCCAACTTCGCCAAAAGGAAGCTCGGGATCCAGGTCGGGGCCTATGAGGTGGAATCCATCGGCAGCGCGGGCCAGAGATTGTTCTTTGAGATCAATGCGGTCCCATTGAAGGCCGATGCGGGCAAGGAAATTGGGGAACTGGCGATCATGCATGACATAACCGAGCGAAAGCGGGCGGCGGATGAGATGGCCATAAGGTCAAAGAGCTTGAGAAAATGACAAAGGTCATGGAGGGCCGCGAGGACAAGATATTGGAGCTTAAAAAAGAGATAGCAGAATTAAAGACTAAAGACCGAAGACCATAGACCAAAGACCGAAAGGTTACTTGACAATGCCGTTTGGAAAATCTACCATATATGGTAGAAAAATGAAATTGATCAATATACACAATAAGCTTTTGAGGAGTAAAATAAAGGTCTTTTCCAAGCTCGAGTTCAGGCGGCTGATGGGGATCACCCGTATTTCCGCGCAGAAGCTGTTGGAGCGGTATACAAAGAAAGGGGTATTTGTCCGGCTGAAAGGCGGCCTGTATGCCCTGAGCCAGAAATATCCCTCCGGTTATTTGATAGCTAATAGATTATGCGAGCCATCGTATCTCTCTTTTGAAACCGCGCTTTCATACCACAGCTTGATCCCGGAGACGGTTTATGGCTTTACTTCCGCGACAACAAAGACCACACGGAGCTTTGAGGTGAAGGAGCAGCTGTTTAAATATCACACGATCAAGAAAGCGGCATATACCGGCTATAAACTGACGGATCTCGCAGGGGAGAACATCCTTTTGGCGGAAAAAGAAAAAGCGCTGGCGGACTATCTTTATTACGTCTTCCTGAAAAAGAAAAGCCTGAATGAGCGCCTCCGGCTTAAGGGCGTTAAGCGCGATAAATTGCTCTCTTATGTTTCTCTTTTTCAGATGCCTAATTTCATTAAATGGGTGAAAAATGTTATCCGAACAGCAGCTTAGCGAAATAGCGACAAGGACCCAGGGGAGCTTCATCAATATCGCGCGGGAATACGTCCAGAACCTGTTCTTAAGCCATTTTTACTCCCAGGAAAGATCGGAATCGATCCTATTTAAGGGCGGTACAGCCTTGAGGATCATTTATAAAAGCCCGCGTTTTTCCGAGGACCTGGATTTTTCCGCGTCGACGATCCAAAAAAAAGCGATCGAAGACCTTTTGCAGGCAACAATGGTGCGGCTTGATCAGGAAGGGATCGAGGTCGAATTGGAGGAATCAACCGCAACGACCGGCGGCTTCCTGTGCATAATAAAGGCGGCAGCCGCCGGGCACAACTTTAATATCACCATCGAGATCTCTTCCCGGAAGAAGAAGCCGAGCGGCCAGTTGATCCTGGTGGAAAACCCATATATCAATAATTACACTGTCATGTCCTTGAAAAGAGAGGAATTGATCTCCGAAAAGATCGAGGCGCTGCTTGGCCGGAAGAAGCCGAGAGATTTTTTTGACCTCTATTTTATGCTTCGGGCGGATCTTTTGCCCGAAAGATCGGTGCTGAAAAAGATCCTGCCCGTCATTGAGGCGACTAAAATCGATTTTAAGAAGGAATTGGGGGAGTTCCTCCCCAAAAGCCATCAGCGTATCATTAAAGGATTCAGGGATACATTATTATCTGAAATTAAAAGATATATTTAGACCTTAGACCGAAAAAGGTCTATAACTTGTTGCTTGCGGAAGGAAATAGTTGGAAAAGGAAGCGGTGAGATCATGCTGAAAAAAATCTTTTCATTGAGGGTCATTGTGGCCATTTCCATACTTGCGGCATACTGGTTCCTTACCCTGGTCGGATTCGCGCTGTTCGGAAGGGACGTGTTCGCTTTCTCTCCGGCCCCGGTCCTTATCGCGGCATGGCTTTATGGCATCTGGGATTGCGTTGCCATCGCCTTTTTCGTCATCGTGATGAACGCCTCGATCGTATTGAACGTGGAGCCGTTCAACCTGCATTACTATACTCCGATCGCACTTTCCGTGATAACAGTAATAATACTCATCGTTATCGTGACCGGCAGACTGCGCGACATAAGGGCTATCCATAGAATGCCGGAAATACTATTAAGTCGTGAAAAAGAAACGCTTAAAAAATATCTTGACCTCACCGGGATAATAGTGCTGGCCCTGGATACCGGAGGCAACGTGGAAATGATCAATAAGATAGGCTGCGAGATCCTTGGCCTGCCGGCTGACAGGATAATCGGAAGGAACTGGTTCGACAATTTCCTCCCCGGGCGCGTGAAAGAGCAGGTAAGGAAGTTCTTTGATTCCATCATCGGAGGCGACCTCAAAACCTACGAATATGCAGAGAATCCCATTAAAACAGCGGACGGAAATGAAAGGGCCATCGCGTGGCACAACAACGTCCTTCGGGATGAAAATGGCCATATTATATCCGTGATCTGCACCGGCGAAGACATAACTGAAAAAAAGCGCGCAAGCGAAGATCTTGGTGCAAAGATAAATGAACTGGAAAGGATGAACAAGGTGTCAGTTGACAGGGAGGACAAGATAATTGAGCTGAAAAAACAGCTCGAGGAAATGAAAGCAAAGCAAGGGAGTAAATGACCAATGTCCAATGTCAAATGTCCAATTAAGGTAGTATTATTTTAATGCAAAAACATGACATTTATGCGAGAGTTGAGGAATTCGCCGTCAGGATCATCGGTTTTTGCGAGAAGCTGGCAAAAACATTCGCTGGAAGCATTATTGCAAAACAATTGTTGAGGTCCGCAACGTCGATCGGAGCAAACCTTCAAGAGGCGGACGGTGCTGTCTCAAGGAAGGATTTTATCAATAAAATGGGCATTTCTAGGAAGGAAGCGCTGGAGACGAGGTATTGGCTGAATTTACTTATTAAATCTGAATTGATAAAGAATGAAAGCAATTCAAAATATCTTTCCTCTCTTTACAAAGAAAGCGATGAAATAACAAAAATACTATGCGGCATCATAAATAGAACGAAGGGAAATAAATAATGGCGAGCAAAGCGATCTCTCATTCATTGGAAATTGTTAATTGGAAATTGGAAATTATCTTATGAATTACACTTTCTATTCGATATCAATAGCGGGGGCCATTGTGGCGGGGTTTTGCGCGTTCTATGTATTGGTGCGCAATCCTGATAGCCGGCTTAACCAATTATTTTTCTTTTTTGCCACAGCGGTCGCGTTTTATGACCTGACGGATGCCGGGATGTGCATTGCCGTCAACAGGGCGACTGCCGAATTATTTCTCCGCCTTACCGTCTTTTTCTGGCTCCTATACCTTCCGCTGTTCCTCCACTTCTGCATACGGCTCTCCGGCCTGCTGGAGACAACGCAGGGAAAGGTGATGGTTTATCTTGGCTACATATCCGCCATGATAATGGTCTACCCTTCCGCCCTTACGAACTGGATATATGACTCTGTCAGGGAGTCAGCCTTCGGCTACCACGCCGGCATCGGAAAGTTCTTTCTGGTCCTTGGAATATATTCGCTCATTATCGTTATTCAACAGGCGGTCGTGCTGAGATATACATGGAAGGTTTCAAAGGAAAAAAGGCAAAAGGATATGTCCTTCATCCTTTTTGCCGCCCTGTTGGCCGCCGGAGCCGTCGGCACATTTTTTGACGTTATCCTTCCTTTTTTGGGTTATTATGTTCACAGCTTCATCCCTGCCTGGATCTCGATATTCGTGCTGATATTCGCTTATGTAATGGCCAGGTTCGGATCATTGCTGGTCGCACCCGCCCAGCTGGCGAATGACATACTTGCAACAATGCCGGACATGATGGTATTCATCGATCATAATAAATACATAAATCTGGTCAATAAAAATGTAATGGAGGAGCTTGGGTATGCAAAGGAAGAGCTTATCAATAAGCACATAAAGGAGCTCTTCAGCAAGGACATGGATTGCGATGCCATTTACGGCAATATTAAACAAAAAAGGTCCATTAGGGATGAAAAACCAAGCCTGAGGAAGAAGAACGGCGAGCTGATACCCGTGCTGATGGATGCTACCATGTCCCGTGACAGGTTCGGGGAGGAACTCGGCTGCGTCATTATTTTCCGCAACATGAGCGAAACGGAAAGATTGTTCGCCATACAAAAGCAGACAAGTGAGCAGCTTGCCGCGCAGGTCGCTGAGCTGGAAAGACTGAACAGGATAACCATGCAAAGGGAAGACAGGATGATCGAGCTGAAGAAGAAGATCAAGGAGCTGGAGGAGAAGCTTGGGGGAAAATGACCAATGTCAAATGTCCAATGTCCAATTAAGGTAGGAATTATTTAAATGCAAAAACATGATATTTATGCGAGAGTTGAAGAGTTCGCTGTCAAGATCATCGGGTTTTGCGAAAAACTGTCAAAAACATTCGCAGGAAGCATTATTGCAAAACAATTGTTGAGGTCCGCAACGTCGATCGGAGCAAACCTTCAGGAAGCCGACGGTGCGGTCTCAAGGAAGGATTTTATCAATAAAATGGGCATTTCTAGGA
>Ga0315274_10000258_pt1 | contig 82123 bp, 66 predicted proteins | sample YL17G02_20_MG_FD_203700 | JGI IMG/M metagenome (GOLD analysis project Ga0315274, IMG submission 203700) | Sediment microbial communities from Yellowstone Lake, YNP, Wyoming, USA - YL17G02_20 | ecosystem: Environmental > Aquatic > Freshwater > Lake > Sediment | place: USA: Wyoming | collected... | reverse complement strand
GCTTATGAATCGTGGTTCAGCGTTGCCGGCGGCACTGCTCCCGACGCGGCCGAATTGATGATTTGGATAAACTATAATGGCGGTGCGGGGCCTGCCGGCTCTTACCAGGGAACTGTGTCTATCGGGGGCCACTCGTGGGACGTTTATTTCGTGGACTGGTCGGGTTCAGCGGGATGGTATTACATCGCTTATAAAATAACCAGCCCCGCTGATAATGTTGACCTTGACCTCAGAGACTTTATGGATGACGCCATTGCCCGCGGTTTTTTAGACCCGTCGTGGTACTTGGATGCTATGGAGGCAGGTTTTGAGATATGGCGTGATGGCGAAGGTCTGACGAGTAATTCGTTTTCGGCCTCAATCATCGGTATCGAGAATGACCCGCCGAGCGTCTCTATCACCTCGCCGGCAAACGGCGCCACATTTAATCGTGGAGACACTATCGTCATCGAGGCCGATGCGTCTGATGGCGACGGTAGCGTGACGAAAGTGGAGTTCTATCAGGGTGCCACAAAACTGGGTGAAGATACGAGTTCGCCTTATTCTTACACGTGGCACTATGTGCTGCCCGGCTACTATACGTTGACGGCCAGGGCGACTGATGATGACGGCGACACGACCACTTCATCAGCAGTCAATATACAGGTGATTGGCGGCCCCGGAGCTATATTGCGCGAATGGTGGACCGGCATACCGGGGGAGGCGGTAGTCGACCTGACTAAGAGTGTGAATTATCCCGACAAGCCGAGCGGCAGGGAACTTATTACGACGTTGGAAGGGCCGACAAACTGGGCGAATTACTACGGCACACGTATTCGCGGGTATCTGTATCCGCCTGCCGACGGTAACTACACCTTCTGGATTGCAAGCGACGACAAAAGTGAATTATGGTTGAGCACAGATGACAATCCGGCGAATACTGCGAAGATTGCGTATGTCCCCGGCTGGACGGAATCGCGCGAGTGGAACAAGGACCCCAATCAGCAGTCGTTGCCGATTTCGCTGACGGCCGGTCAGAAGTACTACGTCGAGGTATTGCAGAAAGAGGGCAGCGGCGGCGATAACGTCGCAGTGGCCTGGCAGGGGCCGGGGCTGAGCCAACAGGTAATCAACGGAGCGTATCTATCCCCATGTTGCCTTGATTTCAGAGTCTTCGCCGGTTTTGGTGACCGGTGGGGCCGGTCTGACTGCAATGCAGCCAATAACTGGTGCGGTGGTTTTGACTCTGACCACGATGGCTCTATTGTGCTCGATGACCTGCAGGTGTTTGTTGATAGCTGGCTGGCGGTGGCCTCGGGGCCAGTAGCAGAATGGACAACATACCCCGGCTACGAGGCGTCTATTAAGAATCCGATGTGCGTCTATGATGGCAACATAATCTGTAGGGGGACCAACGCTTATGGAATCCTGCTTTTTAACGGGGAGACATTCTCCTATGGTGCAAAACCAAATTATTCTTTGGAATACCTATATCCCCTTTCGCAAGGTTCAAAAGTCGGCATACTTGCACAGAGTTCCTCCGGCTACGGTTTAAAACTTGAATACACTGCTACGCCGACAAGCGGCAGTTTCACCGATGTTACTCCAGCCGGTTTTAGAGGGAATTCAAAACAATTACATAGGTCGGCGGTGGACTGCGGAGAGGTGAACAATACACGGATTGTCCTGTTCTTTGAATATGGAGCTGATAATCAGTGCAATGCCTGGTTTTCGACTGACAACTGCCTGCACTGGACGCGGATGTGGGGTGCGAAAGCAACAGGTATCAGGCATTTTCACGGGGGTGTATTTGAACCCAATGTGGGGAATAACGGGCGTCTCTATGTCTTTACCGGCGACAGCGACGGCAGTGAGAGCATCCTGATTTGTGATGACGTTTACGACCTGATTACAAATCCAGAGGTTTGGTATGGGGCCACGCACTGGGCGCTTGGCGCGGGACAAAGGGTCGGCTGGATATCTGATGGGAATTATGTTCTCGGCTGGAATGACCAGAAATGGCGCACCTGTGATATGGTATCCGATGGTGTTTATGGTTACTGGATGCCTGACTGCTCATCTGCCAGCAATGTCGGCGCATACAAGGTGAAACACAGCGATAAAGCAGTTACTATGCTGGCCAGTTACCCCAGGGTCAAAGGTGTGGGCTGGATTGGACTTCGCACCAGCGGGGGCAATGTGATATTTGCAACTACACCATTAATCTCAGGCAACGCCTTTTCATCCGGCTCTGATGAATATGTGCATTTATACCAAATCAAGGGGTTTATGGAGTTAAATAAGTGGCGGTTCTGTGCCTATAATCCATTTGTAAGCCCCGTGATAGCACCCGCCAGTTTGGCTGTGCAACCTCAATGGCTTACCGAACTAAACGGCATTATCTATCTGTCAGGGCTGTATATAGAACCATATAATCCTGATTTGCTTGGGACATATATTTGTTCAGGCGCACCGAAGGTAGGGAGTATAGGCCGCGAATATACGGATAAGGCGATAACCCCGATAACAAATCCGGTTCTCAATTCCACATTCGATGACTGGAACGGCACTGATTTTAACAACTGGGGTAAGTCCGGCTCGACCTGGTCGCAAGATGCAAATATCACTGAGGGTGGGCATCTTTATAGTGCAAGGTGTGTAGTGGCCAGCGGAACACCATATATCAGGCAGGATATAAATGCGGTCAATCTCCCTGCTGATTCCTGGGTTACCGTCAAGGTAAAAGTCAGGGTGGCAAGCGGTGCGGGTGCCGGATTTCTGCCCCAAATTGGCCTATATCTTGACGACAACCTTGTAGAATCATCTCGATTTGCCTTAAACACCTCGGCGAGCGCAACCGCACTGGCTGACGACAAGTGGCACGAATACGGCGCATCGTGTTTTATACGCAATGACGTAAGTAAACTAAGTATCAGAGTGTATGCCAACAATGCAACCGGAACGACAGGCACGGTTTACCTGTCCGATGTGAGAATCGAGAGCGGCGTGGAATATGGCCATCAGCACTTCTAAGATTGCTTGATATGACCAAAGACAAAATCAGACAATATCTTGACGAGGCGGGCCGGCGTCTTCAATCGGTGCAGCGGCTATTCGTGGCGGAGGGATTCGATGGGGTCCATATAAGCTGCGCGGTAGGCGGGATACAGGCCGAAGGCGATTCCGACTGTGCCTGATATACCGAATGAAAGCATCAGTGATGTCCAGGTGATGACGGTGGGCATATTTCCGAAATGCGTCACAAAGAAGGGTATGATGCAGCCAAGGAAGATGCCGAGAATACCGCCTGCCAACGTCAAAAGGAGGGTTTCGGAGAGGAACTGGAAGATAATGTCCTTTCTTCTTGCGCCGAGGGCCCTTCGGATACCTATTTCGCGTGTTCGTTCGCTGACGGTGGCAAGCATAATGTTCATAATGCCGATGCCGCCGACGAGCAGGGAGATTGCGGCGATAGAGCCGAGGACGATACTGAAGATGCGTTTGGTGCGTTCGGCCTGTCGCAGCAATTCGAGGGGGACTATGATTTGATAGTCGTTTTTCTTGTGAAACTGACTCATCAGGGTATTAAGGATGTCACGCGTCGGCTGAACTTTGGCCGGTTCGCTGACTTTTACAATGATTTCCTGTAGTTCTACTTTTTCTATTTTGCGGCCCGTGCTGCCGCTTATTTGCATTGACATCTCACCGAAACGGTCTTTGACTGTCGTCAAGGGGATATAGATGTTTCCCGCATTTGCGCCACTGCGTCCTTTTTCTGCCGGGTTCTGTTCTTCAAAGTTGTTTTCTGTAGTTGAGACTGGTTCCTGTGCGGTGACAATGCCGACGACCTTGTAGTAATCTCTTGCTATTTTAATATCCTGGTCCATCGGGTCGTCGAAGGCGAACAGTGCTTCGACGAGCCGGTCGTCGATAATGCAAACATCCTGTTTGTAGTCCATATCGAGAGACGTGAGAAATCGCCCCATTCTAAGTTGAATCGGCGCGGTTTCGAGATGCCAGGGGACGGTGCCGATTATCTCCACGGGTATCTTGCGGTTGCGGTACCAGGCCTGCTGAGAGATTCGCCGAATCGGCACTATAACCTGAACATTGGGTATGCTGTTGCGAAAGCGTTCGGCGTCGGCGTATGTCAGACCGTATTCGCGCAGACTTTGCTGCTGGGTGTTGGTGGTTTGGTCTTCGGGTGGTTCAATCGTTCTTATGATGATATTTAGACTGCCGAGGCGCGCAATTTGTTCCTGCGCGTGCCGGCTGGCTCCTTCGCCTATGGCCAGCATTGCGATGACGGAGGCGACGCCGAAGATGATGCCCAGCGCGGTGAGGGTGGAGCGGAGGCGATGGAGCCACAAGCTCTTGATGCCCAGTTTGACCGTTCGTTTTAAGCGAAACAAGAACATAGATTCCTACCGCTTGTTGTATGTTTGCTTCTGTATCTGCCCATCGAGAAGGCGTATTTCTCTTCCAGCGTGTCTGGCAATGTTTTCATCGTGGGTGATTACGACGAGAGTTTTGCCTTGTTGATGCAGCCGGTCGAGCATCCCCAAGATATCGGCGCCGCTTTGCGAATCAAGATTTCCGGTCGGCTCGTCGGCGAGAATAATCAGTGGGTCATTTGCCAGTGCCCTGGCGATTGCGACGCGTTGCTGCTGACCACCGCTTAATTCCGAGGGTCTGTGTTTGACCCTGTCACTGAGGCCTAACATCTCGGCCAGCTCCTTGGCGCGATGAGCGCTTTGGTGTTCTGAGACGCCCTGGTAGTACATCGGGACCTCTATATTCTCGACGACGTTTAGCTGACTAACCAGATTGAACGATTGAAATACGAAGCCAATATGTGCGCCGCGAATCAGCGACAATTCGTCGTCGTTTAGCTGGGAAACGTCCTGTCCGCCGAGCAGATACGTTCCCCCTGTTGGTCTGTCGAGACAGCCGATTACGTTCAGAAGGGTGGATTTTCCTGAGCCGCTGGGCCCCATAATGGCTACGTATTCTCCGCTTCTGATGGTCAGGTCGATATTTCGCAGGACCCGCAGCTCCACCTGCCCAAGCAAATAGCTCTTGCACAATTTTTCAAACAGGAGGATTGGCGAGTCGCCTTTGAAATCAGGGGTTTTGTGCTGGTCTGCCATCGCCGCCTCGCCTCTGTGAATCACCTCTGTTAGCCCGGACTCTATCCTGTGGAGGTCTTTGTTGTGTCTTGTCGCTTGTGTTTCCGGCGGTTTCAGCCGGGGGCGGTCCCTGTTGCTGCGTATCAGTTCTGTTTTGACCTGAGCTTTCGGCCGCTTGCTTTCGTTGCCGTTTTGATGCGTCTGCCACCGAGATAGTCGGCTCGATTATCCGCGGAGGATTCATCAGGACCTCTTCACCGACCGCCAATCCATCCGTAATCTGGACGAATGTATCGTTAAAGGAGCCGGTTTGGACGTCTCGCTGCTGAGGGCCCTGCCCTGTCAGGCAGTAGCAGACTTTTTTGCCGCCGCGATTAGCCACCACCTGGACCGGGACGATTATCACGTCATCCAACTGTTCAACGAGTATTTCGACCTTGGATGACATTCCCGGTTTTAGAAAATCATACGAGCCGTCTATGGTGACCTGTGTGGTATAGACCTTCAAATCTGGGCTGAGCCAGCCGCGCTGCTGGTCAGGCAGGGGGGCGATTTTGAGCACTTTGCCGGTGAAGGTTTTGTCGGGGAAGGCGTCGATGGTTATCTTTGCGGTTTGGCCGGGCTGAACCTTGGTGACTGAGGACTCGTGGACGGTAATCTCGACTATCATTTCTGATGTGTCGGGCAGAGACATAATGTCCTGACGCTGGCGGATGGTTGCCCCCGCCTCGATGGGTCCTTCACGATGCCAGAAGTCGCCGCTTGATGCGTAAACCACAAGACCCGGCGCCGGCGCTTTGATAGCACACGCGGCGATTTGTCTTTTCAGCTTGTCAAGACGGTCTTTATGGAGTTGAAATCTTGCTTCTGCGCTTTTTAGCTGGGCCATTGCCTGTGCCAGTTTCGAGCGTGCTCGTGCGTGGGTTCTGTCCAGCTCGCGTTTGGCCTCGTAGTAGTCGCTCAGGAGCTGTTCCGCTTCTTTTGGGAAATCGTAAAGTTTGAACAGGTCAAGGGTTATGCCTGCCTGCTTGTTTTGTATTTCGTAACTTCTTTTTTCCAGCTCGTCCCCCTTTAATTCAATTTCCGCGACATAATTCGCCTCGTAAAGCTGTTGTGTGCCCTCCAGTTGATACTGGGCTTTTGCGAGTTTTGAGCCGGCCAATTCTATCTGGTCCTGGAGGTCCGTGAATTTCTGTGAGGCAGCAGCGTGACCGAGTTGATTTGGGTCATCGAGAAGTGAGGTGATATTATATGTGGAGTTCGGGTCGCTTTCCACGGCGAGAATTAATTGTTCGGCAAGGGTCTCCCCCAGGTATTTTTTGAAGTCCATAAGTGCGAATTTGACCTTTAGTTGCCCCGCGGTAATGTCGCTTTCGTTTTGTTTTAGCTGGATTGCATACGCCTCATTCGCCTCGGCGTAGCTTGACTCTGCGCTGGCGAACTCGATTTCCCTCTGTGCGAGATTTTCGGTCAGACTTGAGGAGTCAAGCTCCACCAGCATTTTGTTGTTGACGTCCTCCGGGGTTATATATGTGCCTTCAGGGATGATGCTGATTATTGTTACCTGACCTTCGACGTCGGATTTGATATTAATCGCATTGCGGGCCTTGATACTGCCGTTCTCGGTAACGGTAACGGTCAGGTTATCTTTGCGCGCCTTGAAGGTGCTTATGTTCTTATTCGAGGCAGCCGGCCCTGACTTCCCATTCAATGCCAGCAACAGTGCCAGAGCCACGATGGTTATTGTCGCGCCTGCCAAGACTATCCACCGCTGTTTGGCGCCCGTTATGAATTTCAGGGCGTTGCGAAATGGGTTTGGTGGTTTATTTTGTTCGGTCATTTCTTTACGCTGCTCCATTGTGTTTCCTGCTCCCACATACCATCCGGTTTTACCTGTAATACACCGGTGTCACGGAAGAAGTTCAGTTTTGCGATTGTGTGGCCTATCAAAGCGGATGTCAAATCGTTTTGCGCCTGCAGTAGTGAGTCCTGTGCGTCCAGCAGGTCTCTTGTTTTTGCCCGGCCCGACTTCAGTAACAAGGGCATATTCTTAACTCTTTCTTCAGCCAACGCCAGCGATTTTTTCTGGGTAATGTATTGTTCTGCCGTTGCCTCCAGTTGACGGTATGCCTGGCGGACATCCAGCATAACCGAGTCAACGTTATCGTCGTAATCCCGCTGGTGTTGCTGTAATGTTATCAGCGCCGTGCGATAAGTATTGCGTTGTGATTTTCTGTCGAACGGCAAATCAGCGGAGAGCCCTAATCCGTAATCCCCTTTATGAAACTGCAGCCGGTCAAAATCGGTTTCTGGAGTTGAATTCACGGTGGTGCTGCCGGTCAGGTTGAGCCGGGGTCCAAGCCCTTCGCTGGCAAGCATAACCTTGCGTGTCGCGTCGTCAATGCCGTCGGCGGCGTTGGCCAGGTCCAATCGCCTCAGCAGCGCCGTTTCGATGGCGGCGTCCGATGTGTACTGGGGCTGGGTTATGGCAGTATTCCGCAATGCCTTCAGCTCATTCTGGTCCAGTTCTATCGCGGCATTGGTCGGCACGGTCAGCCGAATCTTAAACGAATCGAGCGTCTGTTCGTAACTCTGCATGGCCGACACATAGCCGTTGTACGCAGCCAGTTCCCGCTGTTTGGCCTGGTCAACTTCAAAGGGAGGCGTGCGACCGGTTTGGGCCTCCATCTCCGCCTGCTTTCTGTATTCAATGCTTCTGGTCCAGTTGTTCTTTGCGTTGGTTACACTGTCTCTCTGCTGCAAAACGCGGTAATAGTCATTTATGATGGAAACCACAAAGGTCTGACGATAGCGGTTGAACGAGCGTATCTGATACAGGACGTCGCGTTCTTTCTGGGTGAGGTCTTCCCAGGCAACTTTGCCCGCACCATTGCCGAGCAGTGGAACTGCCAAAGTGCCGCTCAGGACGGACCCTAATGTGGTCCGCGGGTCGCCCGTCAGGAACCGGACCCAATCGATTGCCAGGCTGGAGTTGACCATAATTCCGTCCGGCAGCAACAGCGTGTTTTTAACGCCGCCCTGTGCGTTCAAGCTTGTGTCTTCATAATCGATGCCAGTTCTATCATCAATGCCCCTGGCATATTTGGCATCGATGGTCCCAAACCACTTGAGGGCATATTTATATCGTTCCCCCGTGAGCGCAAGTGCTGACAGATAGAGGTCCTCTTTTCTGGTTTGATAATCGCGATTGTATTTTGTGGCTATTGCCACCGCTTGTGCAAGACTCAGGGGCTCCGCTGTAATCGATGGTTTCTCAACGTTCACGTCGTTGGGAGAGGGTATGGCGTTGGCGTCGGAAATGACGTAGTTGGCCTTTTGGCCGAAGCTGTCGCGCCACTTTGCGTTGATGATTTGATAGACCTCCTTGTCGGCGTCGGCCTTGTGAAAATCGGGGCTGCACCCGCTGACCATCGCCAAAAGAAAGGCAATTGCCGCGCATACTCTCGTTGTCGGCTGAAGTTTTTTCATCACCCCAACTCGCTAAAATCGGCCGTACAAGGCCATTGCCACACTGGATTGTATCCTGACGCTATTATACAAAAAAGTGCCTCCAATTTGAGTCCCAAAACATCATTCAAGTCTGTAAAAAGACATAAACTTTACGCATTTTGCCGGTTGTATGTTCTGTATCAACGGGCTTCATAGGGCCGCCCGGTCACGAAAAGGGCAGGAACCTTGCGTGTATGCTAATTAGTTTGGACGTTTCCCGATGGGCGGTTATTTCACAGAATCGCCGACTCGGCTGGTTATTTCACGTAACCTTCTGCGGCCAGTCGTAGATTTATAGAATCGTTCCTTTTGTCGGGCTTCTTTCAAGGTAGAGTACGTTTCGATATAGATTGCTTCATATGGGCGGTATGGTCGACTGGATATTACTTTGCCGTCATTATGTTCTTTTAAGCGTTCCTCCACATCAGCCGCAACGCCCGTATATGTTCTCGTCTTAGAAATATTCAGCAAAATATAAACGCTGTGCATTTTTTGGTCCCATCTCTTAGTGGACCAGTTTATTTTGAAACGGATCCGCCTCGCCCGTCAAAATTCGGCGAATTTTGACGAGGCGGGCGAGATCTCGCCATTTTTATCTCACCTGCAGGTGAGATAAAAATGGCGGAGAGGGCGGGATTCGAACCCGCGGTACGGTAAACCGCACACACGCTTTCCAAGCGTGCTCCTTCGGCCACTCGGACACCTCTCCACAACAATCTATGATTTATGATTTTCGATTTCTGATTTTGGCCCTTCGGGCCTTCGCTTTTGAAAAAACTCGGTCAAAAATTTACTGCATTCGTCGGCCAAAACGCCGCTTGTTACTTCGACGCGGTGATTCAGGCGCTTATCCTGAACGATATTATACAAACTTTTCACCGCGCCTGTCTTGGGGTCGTCACAGCCATATACCAGTCGGTCGATTCTTGCCAGAACCAGGGCACCTGCGCACATACAGCACGGCTCAAGGGTAACATACATCGTGCAGCCGTTCAAATGCCAGTTTTCCAGGGCCGCAGCCGCTTGTGTCAGTGCGATTATCTCCGCGTGGGCGGTCGGGTCCTGCAATTGCTCTCTCTGGTTGTACGCCTTTGCGATTATGGTGTCGTTATGAACAATCACCGCCCCTATCGGCACATCGCCATTCTCCTCGGCGATTCTCGCCTGGTCGATTGCAATGCGCATATACTGCTCATCGACAGAGGGTTTTACTATGGAATTGGAAACCGGCTCAATCATAGTTTGCAGATGGTGGCTGACCGCCCGCCGTCAGGCAAAATAATCAATAACATTGAAAGTTGAGCATTTGAACAGTTGACCGCCCAGCACCTATTTGCACGGTTGTGCGAGAAATATAAAACACTCCAACACTATCAATACCACTACATTTAGCCACTGCCGCCGCAATACAAATAGGTGCTGGGCTCCATTTTTCCCGACTATAGTCGGGGAAAATACCCCCAAGGGGAGTCGAACCCCTGTTACCGGGTTGAGAACCCGACGTCCTAGGCCGCTAGACGATGGGGGCAAAATCAAATCAAAAAACAAAAATCAAAAGGCAAAATTAAACTGCAATAAGTATAGCGGAAACTGGCGGGCGGTCAACCGGTAATCGGCAAAAACCGGATAGACCGGTATAGCGGAACTTTGCTATGGGCGAGGTCGGGGACGACTCAGCAGGGTATCAGTTTACCGAGCCGACCCCGACTTGTCGGGGCTCGCTGGCCGTGCGTTTTTGTCCGCCTTCATTCCGGACCTGTTTCTGAGCGAACTTGAGGTCTTCGGCCATCTGCTCGAGCTTCGTTATGCGATCAGCCAGAGCTATACGCTGTCTCATCGCGCTGGCAAGCCCCAGAAGCGTGATACCGGAACAGGCGATGAAAAGCAGATATGCCCAGCCGTGGGCCTCGCTCCAGCCGGGATGCGGATGGATTATAGAAGGCAGCACTGCCACCAGAAGAGCAATCCCTATTAAGTATTCCACCACCCACACCGACTTTCTATCTTTCAACATAACTGACTCCCTTAATTTGGTAACCACTCTCTGTTCAGTTTTTGTATAAGCACCATCCGGGGCTTGTACCTGCGTCAGACCACCCCATCAGGACGACTCTTGAATCGGCGTTCCCAGGGCTTGACGTTAGAAGGCACGTGCTTTTTGGGGCAAAAACGAACATCTATCCAGGAACATTTTGCTTATCGGACGTAAAGGCCAGGGCATCGGTGTCGTCGAAAGGGGAATGAGAAATGGTAATAGCGGCGGTCGGATTCGAACCGACGACCCTGGGCTTATGAATCCCATGCTCTAACCAACTGAGCTACACCGCCAACTGACCTCAATCTAACAGACAATTTCGGCTTTTGCAAGCGATTCCTTAGCTGAGAACGCTTCACAAGCACAGAGTGTTTTACTTTGACGAAGGCCGAAAGGTTGGCTATCCTTTTCAGTGAAAGGATAAAGATATGGCAAAAAGCTCAAGAATAAAATACGAACCGGCCGAGAACCGATACGAAAAAATGAAGTACAATCGCTGCGGGCGAAGCGGGCTATTGCTGCCAGCCATCTCGCTGGGCTTGTGGCACAACTTCGGGGACGTTGATGATTTCGATACCGCCCGTGCAATAATACGCCGGGCCTTTGACCTTGGCATAACACATTTTGACCTTGCGAACAATTACGGTCCGCCGCCCGGCTCAGCAGAAAAGAACTTCGGCAAAATCCTCAAAGCCGATTTGTCAGCATACCGCGACGAGTTGGTTATCTCAACCAAGGCCGGCTATCTGATGTGGCCGGGGCCCTACGGCGAATGGGGCACAAGAAAATACCTGCTCGCAAGTTTGGACCAGTCCCTCCAACGTCTCGGCCTTGATTACGTGGACATCTTCTATTCGCACAGGTTCGACCCCAATACGCCTATGGATGAAACAATGTCCGCCCTCGATACTGCCGTCAAACAGGGCAAGGCCATTTACGCAGGCATCTCGAACTACAAGCCGGAGCAAACCACTGAGGCAGCCAGGATATTACGCCAGCTCGGCACGCCTTGCCTGATTCATCAGCCGCGATACTCGATGTTCGACCGGTGGGTTGAAGATGGGCTTCTCGATGTTTTGGAAAGGGAAGGTATCGGCTGTATCTGTTTCTCGCCGTTGGCGCAGGGGCTTTTGACCGACAAGTACCTAAAGGGTATTCCCAAAGATAGCCGGGCTGCAAAACCACACGGCTTCCTCAAACGAGAACAGGTTACTGAAGCAGTTTTGAAAAAGGTCAGCACATTGAACGATTTGGCCCGACAGCGAGGCCAGTCCCTTGCCCAGATGGCCCTTGCTTGGGTCCTCCGCGACAAGCGAGTCACCTCGGTCGTGGCCGGCGCAAGCAAGGTCAAACAACTCGAACAAAACATCGCCACCCTGAATAACCTCCAATTCACTGACGAAGAACTTGACCACATCGACAATATCCTCAAGAGTGCATAAGCAAATTCGGTAAAAGGCATTTCTTATCTATCTTGGCGGATGCCCCCTGCCTGCCCTCCGCTTATCTTTCCTATCTACCCCATATTTCGCACCGGACAGGTTTGAGGCAACAAATTTCAGTTCACGGTGTGTTTTTATATGTGCGACCGCGGCTATTGCTTTACAAAGTCGTTAGTAAATGGTTTAATGGTTCTTCAGTCGATGGGGGACTTCAAAAATGGTGGTGGTTTTGAGAGTCATTTTAGGAAGGGTCTATGCCGAACGGTAGCGGTAACGAGAAGACGCCGATAGTAACCAGCAAGACGTTCCTGGCTGTGGGGCCGACGCTGCATTACAGCCACGCACACGTCCTTACCTGCTGGCTGCTGACGGTGGTCGCGTTTGCCGGGGTTTGCCTGTTCTGGTCAAAGATACTGACCGGCTCGCCGTGGTCGTTCAATCCCGAATTGGTGACGTCGCCACAATCCTGGCGGATAGACAGGTTCCTTTTGACGGGCGTAAGTATTTTTGAGTACCCCTGGCAGATTCTGGTGCTTGCACTGCTTATGGCGGTGCTGGCGGTAGCGCCGGTGCTTACCTCCCAGCTTCTTAGCTTCAGTTACAGTTTGCCTTTGATTCTGGCTGTGTTCTTTCTCGCGGATTTGCCTGCCTTTGCGGTATGCCTGCTTTTGAGTTGTGTTGCGGTTGCCTGTCGCCCACTGCGATTTCGCTCACGCTTCACCTCGCTATCGCTGTGTATGTTGCCGCAGCTTTTGTATTGGGGTTGTCTCGGCGGTGCAAAAGGTATAGAGCCGATTAAATGGGGCTTTTCGTTTACGCCATGGATAGGCGCCTGGCTGATAGGGCTTGGCGTGGCGGGAGTTGTGCTGGGAATCGGGCATTTTACCCGGTATCGGCCGGGATTGATTTGGCTATCCACTACGGCCGTGCTTATCATTGCCGCTGTCGTCTTTAAGTTCGGAATAGGTTTTGACGAGCTGGACTACCAGCTTTATGTCGCCCGCAATAATCCGGAGCAGGTTACGGAATTCCACGACCATAGCATCACCGGCGTACTTGACCGTGCCATAACAAATCCCGCTGTTACCAGATATTTGGGCGGTTTTTTCTACCCGACCGAGCCGATAGCGCTGCGAAAAGAACTAAAGGCCGAAATTCAGGCTCAGCTCGCCTACGACCGCTGGCCAACCTGGTTTATTGTCCCGGCAGAGCTCAGGTATCAGGAGAAAAGACAGTGGCTGCTCGGTCAATACGAGCTATTCATAGCACACCGCTCCAAAAGCAAACGAATGCCCATTGCCTTGTATTACAAGGCCCTTTTAACGGAATACAGCCCCGATTACCGGCTTCTGGATGAAAAAGAAACTCTTCATTTCTACAGCGATTACCCATTCGACCGTTCGCGGGTGGTGTGGTATCGGCTGTATAGCGAGTTTGGCAGCAGCCCTGAATCGCTCGATGCCCGCTGGAGGATTGCGATGCCCCTTGCTGGCCAGGGCAGATTCGAGCAGGCCCAGACCCTTATTATTGATGCCCAGAAGCTGCTCGATGAGCGGTTGAAAGCCCTTGTCAAAGACCAGCCGGCTGAGGAGTCATTATTCAGCTTATTCCGCCCGCCACTCGACTCGGTGATGACTACCTCCAAACTGACCGAACTGCAAAGAAAGCTCAGCCAGTTACGAGTCCTTATCAGCGGCGAGAACCGAACCGCCAAGACGGATTCAGTAAAGCGGTTGGCGAGATTTGTTATGCTCAATCCGAACGACCCCGGCTATGCCGGCCAACTGGAGGACTTGCTGGCGGAAATGGGCAAAAATGACCCGCTGCGAGACAATGTTCTGCTTGCCCAGGTCAAGCTCATACTGGACGAACAGTTACGTGGCGAAAAACTGGCTGAACTGCACAAGCAATATCAGAACACCGACGGCGGAATGCAGGCATTGTATGAGCTTGCCCTGCTGAAGATTAATTTCTGGCGGCAGCAGGATGAATCAAACGTTGACCGCAAGAAACAGTATCTGGCCGATGCCAGGGCGACTCTAACCGGCTTTCTCCGTATGTATCCCAAAAGTTTTTACGCCGAGCAGGTCAGGAAGAATCTCGAAAGTCTGCCCGCCGCCGATTGATAATTGGCAATTCAGTACACCATCCTTCAAATCCGCTGCGTTTGATTTTTCGACCGATTCTGCTATAATGTAACTCACAGTCAGGGGCGATGAACGGCGGCAACTCAATGACTGAGATGGAAGCATATAAAATCCTGCTGATAGGCAATGTATCATCTGCGATTTCCGGCACACACGTGCCGGACAAGCTGCCGATTCGGGTCTGCGCCGGTATGCCGGACGGGATAGAGGCGGCCGTGAAAAACTCGTTCGCGGTGATTGCGGTTGTGATGGCGGACGCAGCGACCAACCTGCGAGGCGGGCTTGCGACGCTGAGAAAAAACACCGGCGCAAGAATCCTGCTTCTTGCGCGGATGTATGAGGAGCCGCGGGCAATGGAGCTGGTCGCTTCAGCAGGCAATGGCGCAGGTTTGGCTGATGATTACGTTATATGCCCGATTCGGATTCAAAAACTTTGCGAAATCATCCATCGCAGACCCGAAGCGGTTGCAGATGCACAAACAAAAATACGCCGACTCGAAAAACTTGCCACTGAAGATGATTTGACGGGACTGAAAAACAGGAGATACATCCGGGAGTTCGCCAGGCAAATCATCGAGCGAGCCGGGAGGGACAACGGACGAGTGACGGTGCTTATCTTTGACATAGATAATTTCAAGCACTACAACGACGTTTACGGCCACGCCGCAGGCGACGAGGTGTTGAAGCAGGCCGCCTTCTTAATCCGGCGATGCTGCCGCAGTCACGATGCGGTGGGAAGAATGGGAGGCGATGAGTTCGTGGTTGTGTTCTGGGATGACCCGCGATGTGGTCCGCCGCCTGCGGGCAGCGAAAGGCGTTCTTTCACCGCCGACCATCCCAAGGAAGCGATTCTGATAGCCAGGCGATTCCGCCGGGAGCTCAAAAAAACCAACCTGCATTTGCCGGGTGCAAATGGCACAGGGGTTCTGACAATAAGCGGAGGGCTTGCCAGCTTAGGCAGGGACGGCTCGACGACCGAAGAGCTTTTTGCAAAAGCCGACCAGGCGCTTTTAGACGCCAAACGCAGCGGCAAAAACAGAATATATCTGGTCGGCCAATCCGAAAACGACATAGATAAAATCGAGTAAGCAGGAATGTTCACGGCCCGAGCACGATGGTCTCTGTGGGGCCAAGCAATTTGTATCGAATGCCGCGCCAGCGAATCGTCCTGCCGAATGCCGAGGAGAGGATAAGAAGCAGCATAAGCGGCGACCACAGCCAAAACAGCAGTATATCGACGACGGCTGCGACTTTTAACTTCGGCCAATTCTCCGCAAGCAATTTGCTTGCCATACTTTCCCTGAGTATTGCCCCGGTCAGTTGTGCGGCAAAAAACAGGATGGGCACGGCGGCAAAAAACCAAACGTGAGGACTATGTTTGACGGCCGCGTAAATCGCCAAAGCCGCTCCGCCCCAGAGTCCGAACACAGAACAAAAACTGCTCACCAGCCCAAAACACCACGTTTGGGGAGCTGCAACCTTTGTGATAATGAATTGCCGACGGCCAAACTCGAGGAACTTTGCCCAGGTGGTCGATTCCCGCGTGGCCACAAGGCAGCCGGGAACAAACTCAACCTTCTTGTGAGCATCTTTTATCGCACAACTTAAAGACAAATCATCGCTTACCGCCTTTTGCCAGATTTTGTCCAAACCCAGCTCTCTGAAAGTTTTTACCTTGATCGCCATCGACCCGCCCCAGGTGTGATTAAAAATCGTATTGCCCAGAAGTTGTGCAATCTTGGCGTTGGTTGCAACCAGTGCAAGCGTGGCAAAATTGTTCTTCTCAGGCACATACCAGCGATAGCCGGTAGTCGCGCCGTTCTGTTCCAGCCGAAGCCGATGAACCAATTGGCCAAGCCAGCTCGGCTTTACATAAATATCAGAATCGGCAAATGCCAACACTTCAATACCGTCAGGGATTTGCCGACAGGCGTAAAGCAGATTATGGATTTTCTGACTGCACGTCTGTCCCGGACCGGAAACGAGCACCCGCACTTCTTTGGCGTTTGTATCTCTTACAAAGTGCTCCTTCAGCTTGCACAACGCGCCGTAGGCGGCATCCTGTGCGTCGCCCACAACGAACCATAACAGATAATCTTCATAGTCCTGTTTGTAGAAGGACGATATGTTCTGCTCGAAGTTCGCATCGAGGTCTTTGCAGGGGATAATCAGGGCTACGCGGGGCGTGTAACAGCATCGCCTTCTTTTGTGCTTGGCCAGTGCGTACTGATAATTTTTGAACGTCAGCAATGAGAAGAGCACCTGTGAAACTACCAGCATCCAGCCAACGTAAACGTACCAGTCCATATAGCCGGATTATCATTTATAAATCATCAATTATCAATCTCCGTGTCCTGTTTTTGATTGATTATTGAAGATGGAGCATTTGCTTCTTGACTGTAATTATCAATTGTAAATAATCTATGATAAGTGTCGTATGGGTCGGTGCCCGAGTGGCTAAAGGGGGCGGACTGTAAATCCGCTGGCGGAAGTCTACGGAGGTTCGAATCCTCCCCGGCCCACTGGGTGTTCGTATTGTCTTGCAGGGCCTCGTATTATGTCGTTTTTCGCGGGTTGGGCAACTGTATGCGACGCCGTGCAGGACAATTTCGCATTTTGCGCCGCCTTCTCCGTTCCTTCATTGTTGCTGTCAACAATCCCTGCAGCCCGCTCAAAATGCTCCTCTGTGACTTGCAGATAATTCTCCCTTGTCACTGCCTTTGAATTGCCAATCCACGCACAAACCACGTGCTCAGGCCACCGCTCTGCCAACTCGGTTTCACGAGTGCTCCGAAGATTCTGGAATAACTTGGGCCAACGTTTCAATCCGGCTTTGTTGATGATACGCTCGATATGGGTTCGTATCTTTGTTGGCTTTAGGTTATCAGCGTGCGCGCATCCGCAGCGCCACATCAATTGAATAAACCGGCGTCGTGACCTTGAAATTTCCTCCGGGCCAATTTATGGTGTCCGTGCCTGTGACGGACCCTGTCGCCGGGTCAACCCACTCCAACCTATACGTTCCAGCCGGAACTGCCATCAGGGTGATGGTATCATGATAAGTTCCGGCCTTGGCGACGAAGTGCGCACCCCATTTTCCGTCGTTTGCGCCGTGGAAAAGATAAAGTGCATACTGTTTCCCCGGCTCCGCCACCGCGCTTGCGAAAGCGTCGGAAGGCACACCATTGAAATCGGTGAAACGCGACAATCCCGCAAGATTCAGGGAATTCATAAAATCCAGCAGGATTTTCTTTTGCGGAACTATTTTGGTTTGTGTGTCATTTCCACCTGTTTCCTGCCCATGGCGGTATTCACCATTGAGATTGATAAATCCCGCGCCGCCTCTTAACATGAACCACCACCCCTCCACGCGGACGTCTTCCACGGTATAGGGTTTGGCCAGTCCGTAGCCGAAGTAATCCGATTCGACGTCAACTATCGGCTTGTTGACGCCATAGTCCTTGTCAATGGCTTTTCCGGCGGGAGTAACGTACTCGGCGGGAAGCCACTGGCACCAGGATGCGCGGGAAAAATCGGGCGAGAGGTTCTGCACCGTTTGCCCGAGAATATGTTTCTTGGGCAGCGGCTCTTCCGCTTTCAGAAAGGCCTCTTTCATAGTCAGCAGCCAGGGCGCTACCTTGCTGTCTGGCATTACTATGATGTTACCGTCAGGCTGTCCCACCAGCGATGGCTCATCGCAGAGGTCAAATATCACGTTGTCGTATCCGTTCAATTCGGTCGTGATTTTGGCAATATAGGCCTTCTGGTATCGGACGACTCCTTCGTTTCTGCTATCCATCGTGGTGAACAGCCCGCAGTCGTTGGCTTCGTATTGCCCGACGTTCTGGATGTTGTTGCGGTGGTACATTGCCATCAACGGCCAGCAATCCGCGTACATACCGTTGAAGAAAGCGACTTCGACAATAATGTCTTTCCGAAACGCCGTTTCCACGAAAGCCCTCAGCCGGGGAAAATAATCGGGATTCCAACTGTCAAGGTCAAATCTGTAGGAGGGCTGGCACGGTTCCGCCAAAGTGGGATTGGCGCCAGTTTGGCCGGTCTTCGTCCAGGGCAGTATTTGCCGGCCTGGACGCGGACCAAGAGGATTGCCGGGAAGATACTTGTCGGGCGGCTCAAACATTCCCCCCGGATAAATCCTCGTCAGATTCATTCCCTGGGCGGAAAGAAAATCCAGATACCTGGCAAAGTCAAAATCCCGGTCGATGACCGCTCCGTAATGCTGGTCGGAGGTGATGAGAACCAGGGGTTTGTCCTTGTAGAAAAAATAGTGGGGATTGGTTTGCCACACCTTGACTGGCTCGGCCAGGCAGGGGGCCGCCAGTATTAAGAGAACAGCAAATAAAAAGCAGGCCGTTGCACCGCCTTGAGAATATCTTCCATAGGATCGATATTTCTCGGATTGGTCATGTTTTTCCATGGCTTCAACTCCGCAAGTTGGAACAAATATTTATATTTTACAACACTGTAAGATAATCATTGGGATCGATATCTTCAATAAAAAACAATATCCATACCGGCTCCGGCATTGGCTGCAAGGACATTCTATGCCGGCGAATAAGTTAATCGTATCCCACTGGTAAGGGTCAAAAAGGCCTTTTGGGGACATATACAAAGGATTCGTATAACCTGCAAACTCATAATTTGCAGGTTGGTGAGAACGGCGATAAATCTTTTATAGTGCGACATGCCTGTTTGACTTGCGAATCCGATGACGATACTGGTCTATGATAACAGCCGCAATAATAACACATCCGGTGATAAGGCGTTTGGTCGATTCCTGTGCGCCTATCTGGGCAAGCCCTGTTCCCAGGACTGCAATAATAAGCACGCCGAAGAATGAGCTTATCACTGAGCCGCGACCGCCCATTAAGCTTGTTCCGCCGATAACCACTGCCGCGATGGCCTGAAGCTCAAGACCAGAGCCGGCATTTGGGCTTGCGGATGACATTCGAGCCGTTTGTATGACTGCCGCTATGGAAGTCAGAAAGCTGCACAGAACGAAGACCAAAAGTTTAATCGGACGAGGGTCAATTCCTGACATCCGAACTGCCTCTTCATTTGTGCCAATGGCTATCATGTAGCGTCCAAAAACAGTCCGCGATAATACGAGCTGCCCAATCACCACGATGAGAACAGCAAAGATGAACGGCAGCGAAAGCCCCAAAATCGAAGTACCCGTGATTATTTCAAGCGGGCCGCCGATATATATCGTTCGCGAATTGGTCACCAGATATGCGGCTCCTCTCGCGATTTCAAGCATCCCAAGCGTAACAATGAAAGATGGGAGATTCCAGCGGATGGTTATAAAACCATTGGTAATGCCGCAAAGAATACCTACAAGTAAGCAGGCGAGAATTGCGACCGGTAGCGGCAAACCAAATTCGACCAGGAAAATACCCAGCACCGAACCTGCCAGGGCCAGCACCGAACCTACCGATAAGTCGATACCAGCGATTATTAAAACGAAGGTCATGCCAACCGCGACGATTGTTATATCCGGTATCTGGTTGGCGATCGTCCTGAAGGTTGTGAGGGTAAAGAAATTTTTGGCAGAGAGACCGAATATGATTAACAGCGCCACCAGGGCGAAAAACAAGCCGAGATAATCAGTGACAAAGGCCTGAACATCGACTGTTTTTTTGTTTTCTGTCTTTAGCATGAACCTGTCATGCCCCCTGCCGGTTTGTTTATGTATCCGCTGAATGCGGCAGACATAATTTTTTCCTGGCTCCATTCGACTCGGCTGTATGTCGCCGCGATACGACCTGCCGACATTACCATAATGCGGTCGCAAACAGCCATGAGTTCCATAAGGTCGGATGAGATGACTATAACCGCCTTTCCCTTTTCCGCAAGGTCTGCGAGCAATTGATATATCTCGAATTTGGCGCCGACATCAATCCCCCGCGTAGGTTCATCAAAGCAAAAGATATCAGCGTCTCTGTGTATCCATTTCGCGATGACCACCTTCTGCTGGTTACCTCCGCTCAGTTCCCCGACTATTTGTTCCTCGGATGAGCAACGTATTGACAAGGCATCAGCATACTTGTCGGCTATGTTCTTTTCTTTGGATACATTTATCCAGCCGAAACGGCTGATGCTTGATAATCGTGTCACCGAAATATTTACCCGGACAGGCAGCCGAAGAAGGAGTCCCTGTTCCTTACGGTCTTCAGGAAGAAGTGCAATTCCGTTGCGCACAGCATCTTTGGGCCTTCGGATTTTGAGTGGTTCTTCTGACTCTCCAAGATATGTCTCGCCGCTGTCGCAACTATCGGCGCCAAACAAAGCTCGAACCATTTCCGTGCGGCCGGAGCCCATCAGGCCCGCAACACCAAGAATCTCGCCCTTATGGACTTCAAAAGTTATATCTCTTATCTTATCCCCCCTTGTGAGGCCGGTAACTCTAAGAGCTACCTTTCCAGTTGTCGCCGCATGTCGCAGTTGCTGGTGTTCAATATCGCGGCCGACCATCATCCGGATAATGCCGTCAACGCTCAATTCCTTCGTAGGATGTGTTGAGATTATTTTGCCGTCTCTGAGCACTGTAACCCGGTCGGTTATGCGCACAACCTCTTCGATGCGATGCGAAATGTAAATAATTCCGACACCTTCGGCCTTGAGCTTTCTGATTTGGGTAAAAAGAAGTTCTGTTTCGGTATCGGTCAAAGACGCGGTCGGTTCATCCATAATCAATATCCGGCACCGCTGCGAAAGCCCTGCGGCTATTTCAACCATCTGTTGTTGCCCTGTGCCCAAAAATCTCACTGGTGTAGCGGGGTCAATATCTCCAAGCCCCACCTGCATCATGACTTCCTGTGCCAGACCGTTGAGTTTCTCATAGTCGATTATTCCAAACTTGTGGGGAAGCTTGTTTAGCAGGATATTTTCCGCGATTGTAAGATTCCCAATCAGGTGCAATTCCTGCATTATCATACGGATGCCGGCTGATTCAGCGTCCGTTCTGCTGCTCGGCTGATAAATTCTTCCACAAAAACGCATCTCGCCCGAGTCCGGGATTTCAGCGCCGGCTATAATGCGTGCGAGCGTGCTCTTGCCAGCGCCATTTTCCCCGACAAGGGCATGAACTTCACCCTCTTTCAAGTCGAATTTGACTTCTGCAAGTGCCTTTACGCCCGGGAAGGACTTGCTAATTGCGCAGGCCGTGAAAAGTGATTCGCTCGCTGTGTCCATCATTTAAGGGTTTCAGCCGTAATAAGGTTGACTGGGGTTTCTTTATCTGTCGGGACAGCTTTTTCTTTAAGCATCTCAAGCGCATACTCGATGCCGAATAAAGCGAGCTTATCGGCATGCTGGTCAACTGTGCAAAGAATTTTCCCTTCCTTCAGCAGTTTTTGGACAGCGAGGATATTATCAAAACCGACGACCAGGATATCATCCGATTTGCCGGCCGCCTTAATCGCCGGTACAGCGCCGAGCGCCATACTGTCGTTGGCGCACAAAATACCTTTGAGGTCGGCATGTTCGGTAACTAATGCCGACACTAACTGATTGGCCTTGTCCATTTCCCAATAGGCGGTTTGAGAGCTGACGATGTTTATTCCCGCTACCTTCATCGCGTCCTCAAATCCGAGTTTACGCTGAATTCCATTGAACGCATTGGGCGCACCTTCAATAATAACTACTTTGTCCCCTTGTTTCAGTCTGTTTGCCAAATAATCGCCGGCAAGCTTTGCTCCCTTGCGGTTGTCCGGTCCTACAAAAGGAATTTTCACGTTCTTTTCCGCGAGAACGGAGTTATCAAACTTGTTGTCAATATTGACTACTATAATCCCGCTATCCATTGCCTTTTTACATACAGGCACCAGTGCCTTTGAGTCGGCTGGGGCAATGACTATGGCGTTTGCCCCCTGTGCAATCATCAATTCAACAAGGTCAATTTGTTTCGCCACGTCCTGTTCGTCTTTAATACCTACCACTATAAGGTCATATTCCTGCGAGTGTTCTTTATGGTGCGCCTTTGCGCCTTCTTCCATTGTCTTGAAAAACTCATTAGCCAGAGATTTCATAACCAGGGCAACTCTCGGTTTGCCCGAAACCCGCTGTTTACACCCGCACACCGACGCAGATATTATCACGGCACATAATACAAGTATTGCTTTCCTCATTCTTTCATCCTTCCTCATCATTTTTGTTTTTCAATTTTATGAACTTCTCAACCTCTTTCATACTCGGCATAGATGACTGTGCTCCCATTTTGGTAACAGACAGGGCCGCCACGTCGTTGGCAAACAAAGCAGCTTCCAAAATCGTCCGACCCCTGGCGATACAAAACGCGAGCCCTCCGACAAAAGCATCGCCCGCCGCCGTGGAATCGACGGCCTTTACTTTTTTAGCGGGAAAGAATTCACTTATCTCGTTGTTGACCATAAAGAAACCTTTTGCGCCCATTGTTATGATAACTGTTTTTACCCCGCGACCTAAAAGGTTCTTTGCCGCCTTACCAGCGGTCTTTGCGTCTATAACTTCTATGCCAGTAAGAATTCTGGCCTCAGTTTCGTTTGGTTTTATCACGTCTGTCATCGCGAAAAGTTCTGAACTTAGTTTTTGAGCTGGTGCCGGATCCAAAATGAAAGGTATCTTGAACTTATTAGCTAATCTGGCGGCGAACTCGACGGTTTCCATCGGAATTTCAAGTTGGGCAACCAAGGCACCACACGAGGCAATATCTTGTTCGGCCCTTTTGACATCCCGCGGCGACAGCATATGATTAGTACCTGGAGCTACCACAATTGTGTTGTTGCCCGCTTCGTCAACAGCAATCGAAGCTACCCCAGACAATGCTTTTTTTGTTCGAGTAACATACTTTGTATTCACGCCCTCTTTTTTGAAATTGGCGAAAGATTGTGCCCCGAATATATCGTCACCCAATTTAGCTATAAAATATACCTCCGCCCCGAGCTTCGCGGCCGCTACTGCCTGATTCGCCCCCTTGCCGCCGGGAACCATCAGGAATTCACCGCCTAAAATTGTTTCTCCCGGTGAAGGTAATCGCTGTGATTTCACTACCAGGTCAATGTTTGAGCTGCCGACCACGCAAATCTTGGGTTTGTTCGTTTTCATTTTCTTGCTGTGGAACCTTTGATTAGCATACCTACTAAAATGCTGTTCCGATTTCATATCGATTACTTATACGAAATTTCCTCTTGCTTGTCAAAAATTCAAAATGAGATTGGTGGGATGGGAAGGGAACTATACTGCTCCCCGTTAAGGAATAGGCCAAAGTATGGTAGTATTCTTAACGGAGATACAGATTATGCAGAGAAGAATAGGACGGACCATTACAGCGAGTAGTACAGTGTTTGGAGCATCTTTTTAATTCCACCTGACAGAGCTGATTGGTTCCTTTAACCGAACAGTGATAATACTACCTGATAATATTTAGTTTTCAGGTCGTTTCGGCCAGAAAGCACTCTCAGCCAAGAAATCTATGTTTTTCTTCGAACAATTATCCTATTTGTTGGTCTCACTGTCTATGCAACTTCGGGCAACTCCTTCCAGGAGGTCGTAAATCGCCGGGACCGACGGAGGAATTTCAACCTGCCAGGGCTGATTGATTCCCTCGACTAAACAGCCATCCTTTGTTCATTTCAGGTAAGCTTTAGCCATCACCTTAATTGCTTCCTTGATGTGTTCCGGCAGTTTCGGCCAGACCTCGACAACTAATGCCGAGTCGGAGTCTCGGATAGGACTCGGCGCAAATCGTGCGTCGGATTTTGCGTCGCCACTCTCTATAATCGGGGGTTTTGATGGCGTCAGTGAGGAGTGTTCATGTCCTACCCGGCCCATTATAAATCCTCCAAAACCATCTTATTGGCTGGTTCTGCCTGTAATCAAGACCTTAAAAACTGTTGACTTAACGCCTGAATTTAAGTAAACTTAGCATAACGATTAGACAACACGCCCTATAGGAGTGATGATGACAATTCTTAAAAGCAAGGACCAGCCGAGGATTTGTCCCAAAACGCGTCTCGGCGTAGGCGCTGATGTAGCCAAAGAAACAACGGAGGCGCCGAGCCGTAGCCGGACGGGCAAAATTATCCGACCAGGCCGCAAATTCCGATTGCCCTGGTGGTTATTCCCTCTCACCGGATTGGCCGCGCTTATCTGGTTTCTGGTCCGCGTGATACCCAAACCCTCGCGTGCGGCATACCCCTGTCAGCGGGTGGCATTCCCGCTCGCATCGGGCTTTATTATCTGGCTCCTTGGTCTGGCCGGCTCAGCCGCAGCCTACCACAAGGCAAAACGTGCCCTTGCGCGGGCACGCTACGTCCTGGCGGCAATTTGCATCATCGCCAGTATTACATCCATTTACCTGGCGATGAGCTTTAGCTCTCAGGACAAAGCCCTTGCTGCCCCGCCCCCACGCGACCCAAACCAGCATCCGCCAAACACCCCCACCGGAACCGCCAAGGGCGTTTACCCCGGCCGGGTTGCCTGGATTCATGACCCCAACGCCACCACCTGGGGCGGAACCAGCAATGGATACTGGTGGGAACCTAACCACACATCTCAGGCCGTGGTAAATGAAATGGTTTCAAAGTCGCTCCGGACAATAACCGGCGAAAGCACCGATTACGCCGCCTGGGACGCCATATTCCGCTACTTCAACCAGCAACAAGGCAAAGGCGACGTCGGTTACCAGACCGGCGAAAAAATCATCATCAAGGTTAATTTCGTCGGCTTCTTCTACTCCTCTACAAGCGGCGATTACGCTTATCATTCCAATTACCCGAACAACTCTCCACAAGTCATACACGCCATTTTTGACCAGCTCGTAAATATCGTCGGTGTAAACGACGCCGACATCACTATCGGTGATACACTGGGCACTTTCGTCAATGACTTCTACAATATGCTCCACCCTGATTTCCCCGACGTAAACTACCTTGACTATTACGGAACCAGCGGCCGCGTCAAAGCGGCTCCCTCTTCCACTCGCGTTTATTGGAGCGACCCCAACTCTGCCGGCAAAACCAATGATTATGTCCCAAACTACTTCAGAAACGCCAGCTATCTCATCAATTTCGCAACCTTAAAAGGCCACTACAACCAGGCGTGTATCACCGTCTGCGGAAAAAATCATTATGGCTCTCTGGTCAGGGTGCCGAACGCATTGGGCTACTACGACCTCCACAGCGAGCAGGTCTACGCTACACCCGGAATAGGACACTATAGAAACCTCGTTGACCTTATGGGCCACCCCCACATAGGCGGAAAAACACTCCTCTACTTAGTCGACGGACTATACGCAGGAAAACATATGGCTTTGACCTATCCCATAAAATGGCTGACTGCTCCATTCAACAACGACTGGCCGTCTTCGCTGTTTGCCTCACAGGACCCGGTCGCCATCGATTCCGTCGCCTTCGATTTCCTCTACAATGAATGGCCTGAGGCAAGCGGACCCGGAGGTGACGGCGCCGATGACTACCTTCACGAGGCCGCTCGTGCGCCAGACCCCTGCTCAGGCACCTTTTATGACCCCGACGGCGACGGCAACGAACTGGCCAGCCAGGGCGTTCACGAACACTGGAACAACGCAACAAACAAGCAATACACCCGAAACCTCGACCCCGTCAATGGAACCGGTATCGAACTGATAACCGCACCCGCCCCCTTCGGAGACTTCGACAATAATGGCCGCGTTGACTTCCGGGATTTTGCCGTCTTCGCTGCCGCCTGGGCAAGTCATCCCAGCGACGGCAACTGGAACGCTGCCTGCGATGTCTCGATACCCAGCGACGGCGTAATCAACGAACGCGACCTCGACGTATTCTGCGACAACTGGCTCAAGGTCCTTGTCACTGACCTGATTCAGCCGGGAGCATCACTGCAGGAGGTCTACTCCGCATCCGGAATCTTTTTCGAAGGCCCCACCTGGGACCCAAACAGCAATAGGCTTTTCTTTACAAAAAGAACATCGGGATTCCAAATCCTGCGGCTCGACTCACCCGGCAGCGTAACGGTCTGGATGAACAATGCCCCTCAAACCAACGGCACGCTTCTTTCGCTGGACGGCCGATTGCTTACTGCCGATGAGAGCATCTACCAGATACGCAGCCACCGCATAGGCGCATCAGGCCCGGAGGACACTACGGTCCTTTGCATCGCGCCCAAAAAACCCAATGACCTCTGCCAGTTAACCAACGGCGACATCTATTTCACCTGCCCCGACTGGAACGGCGTCGGCCCCGAAGGCCAGGGGGTATATCTTCTCGAGCCAAATGGTGTCGTAACGCGGGTCAACAACGGCTTGTATCAGCCAAATGGCATCATCACCTCCCTGGACGAAACCAAGCTTTACGTCGCCGAAAGCAGCAGCAGCGATATAACCAAAAAACGCTGGTGGGTTTTCCCCATCAATTCCGATGGAACCTTAGGCACCGGCTCTGTGTTCTTCAAGCCGACAAGTCCGCCAGGCACCAACGACCCTGACGGTATGACCATTGACGAGTTCGGCAATCTGTATTTCTGTGGCCTGGGTGGCGTCTGGATTGTCTCGCCGGCTGGCGTTGAGCTTGAAATGATACCGGTGACAAAGTCCTGCTCCAATATCACCTTCGGCGGGCCGAACGGCAGAACACTCTATATAACCTGTCAGGACAAAGTTTACAGTTTGGCTATGTGCGTCCGCGGCGGCGAATGAGCTATCTTACCAGGATCAAAAACGAACCGGCCGGCAATTGATTCGCCGGCCGGTTCTTTTTACGCGCTTGCATTAAATCGATGCAGCTACTACACTAATTGATTGACTCGGAGAGGTGACCGAGTGGCTGAAGGTAACGGTTTGCTAAACCGTCGTACGGGTAAAACCGTACCCCGGGTTCGAATCCCGGCCTCTCCGCCATTTTTTATCTACCTTCAGGTGGATAAAAAATGGCGAGACCTCGCCCGTCTCGCCCGTCAAAATTCGACGAATTTTGACGGGGCGGACGAGGCGGGTCCGTTTTTATCTGTGCTACGAACAGCACGGCCGTTAGAGAAGAAAAAGAATTTTACCCGACGAAGCGCTATTGCAGTCGGGCCCGATCTCTCCGTTTATCATGCCAGCAAATGGCATTCTGTATCAAACGGCGTTAACCTGTCTTGGAACAGGTTTTTCGAGACAGCCGCAATAAAAGGTGGTATTATTACGTCAAAGTAAGACAAAAATCATTGAACTCTTTCAAGATAAAGGGGTCGACAATGCGATTGATGATAGCGAACAGATTCAGGATGTTTGTTTTAACAGCGATGGTTTTGGCAGTTTCGGGGGCGAAAGCTCAATCTTCATCGATGCCTCTACCACTCAAGGTGGCAGGGACAAAGGTTCTTAACAGCAACAACGTTCCAGTTACGCTGCGCGGCGTCAACGCCGCCTCCCTTGAATGGACCATCGACGGCGAGGGGCATATCCTTGAGACGGTCCGGGTCGCCATTGAGGATTGGCACGTCAATATCATTCGCCTGCCGCTGTCGCAGGACCGCTGGTTTGGAAAAGACCCCAACCAGAATGATGAAGGTAAGGCGTATCGTGCCCTCGTCAAAGAGATAGTGGACTTGTGCAGCTCGAAGGGCTGCTACATTATTTTGGACCTGCACTGGTCCGATGTCAACGAATGGGGCCAGAATATCGGCCAACATTCGATGCCTGACCGCAACAGCGTGGTGTTCTGGAAAGATTTCGCTCCCATCTACGCGAATCATCCAGCGGTTCTTTTTGACCTTTATAACGAGCCGCACGATGTTACCTGGGACGTCTGGCTCAACGGCGGGACGATTAAGGACAGGCCCAACAGGCCGGGAATGACGGCAAAAACCTTTGAGGCCGTAGGAATGCAGGAAATGCTGGATACGGTGCGGGCCACTGGCGCCAAAAACGTCGTTATCGCCGGAGGCCTCGGCTGGGCTTATGATTTCAACGGCATCCTCGATGGCAGACAGCTTAAGGACCCCAACGGAAACGGCGTAATCTACGCCAATCACGTTTACGACAACAAGGGTGACAGTGTATTTACCTGGATTGCCAATATGGAAGAAGCGTCGGCGAAACTGCCGGTCATCGTCTCTGAATTCGGCGGTTCGGGCGGGCCGAACCGCAGGCGTGGCTGGTGGGGCAGCAGCCCGTCCAATGCGATGGGTGACGATTGGCTGCTGCACGTCCTGCAGGCCATCCAGGACCATAACTGGTCATACACCGCATGGGACCTACATCCCGCCGCGGGGCCGACGCTGATTTCGGACTGGAACTATATGCCCACGCCGGATTTTGGGGTTTATGTGAAGGAACTACTCGTTACCGGCAAACTGCCCAGATACACACCGCCGGATATCACTAAACTTGCAAAGGAGTCGGCAACGACACTGCCGGCTTCGGCTCGCCTTGGCGGAAGCGAATTATACGGCGACTGGCAAATCGAGCCAGACCCTTGTGACCGGATGGGTGGCTCAATAATATCTTTTGCCGGAGACAGTGAAGGTAAGTTAGTCGGGCAGTGGATAAATTTCAGGGGACTTACCGAGCTGGAAGACGTCCGATTCAAGGATAACCAGGTTAGCTTCTCTCAGACCGTCCGATTCAGAAAAGATACGTTCAAAGGGAATTTTATGGGCACAATCGAAGGCGACAAGCTTTCAGGGACCCTGACCCATGGCGGTAGTCAGTCCAAAATCGAGTGCAGGCGCAGCCGAAAAACACCACTGGCTGTCGGGAATTGGGAGATGAAGTTCAAGGTAGGCGAGCGTGAAATCACTGCGACGCTTGCCGTTAAGACCGATAAGGAAGGAAAGCTCTCGGCTGAATGGCAAAGCCCCGTGGGCGAACACAAGATTACGGATGTGCAGTATGAAGGGGGTAAGCTAACCTTCAAGAGACAAAGCAAGATTGAGGACCGCCAGTTCGAATCGACCTTTGAAGGCACTATCAAGAAAGATACGCTTTCCGGGATTATCAAGACAGAGCAGGGGGAAATGCCGGCTGAAGGCAAACTAATCGGTTCGGCCATTATCGGTATCTGGAATCTCGACGTCGATGCCCCGTGGGGCAGCTCAAAACAGCGACTGAAGGTCAACCCGGATATGAGCGGTATGTTCGGTATCAATCCTGTCGAAAAGGTTACTCTCGATGGCGACAAAGTGAGCTTCAAGATTGTGCCGGAATTCGGCAGGATGAGATTCGAGATGAACTTCGAAGGCAAACTTGACGGCTCGACGCTGACCGGAGAGTTGAAGAATCCGAGAGGTTCGCAGGTAGTGAAGGGCAAAAAGGACACCTCCGTATTTTAGCAGGCGCAGTGCGAGATAAACGCTGAAACTGCTAACCTCACATTGGCGGGTTTTTTTACCGCAGAGGGAAAAGTATTTATGATTTATGATTTACGATTTATGATTGTAAATGCGGATTCCGCCTCGCCTGCGGCGAGTAAACCCACCAAACGGATGGCGGGTAAACTCCGGCGGGACGATATACGAACGACGGAATACGAAAATAAAATTATGGCACGATGAGGAATGGAGGACCCCCCTTCGCCCAAGGGGCTACGCAGGGCAGGCAGAAGACGGAGGGTGGAATTGAACGTCCAACATCGAACAATGAACGCTGAACAACGAACGATAAATAAGAGCTGGACCCCGGATAACGGCATTCCGGGACCCCTGCCTACGACGTGCAGGGGCAGGCAGGCCCTTCGACGAAGTTTACCCTGAGCGCAGTTGAAGGGCTCAAGACAGAGCCCTTAAAATATAAAATAAGAAATCCGGGATTATTGTAATTCGAGGAAGATTTTGATATTATTGTGGAATCGAAATGCTTGGTTGCCTCGTGCTACGTAGCGAAGCGTTACTTCGCAGAGTAGTAAGTAGCCAAGCGTTTTAATCTGCCTGCGGCGGATAAATATGGGAAATGTAGATTAATAATTAGAGGTGTTGGCTATGAGGTTTAGGATATTAGCTGTATGGGCGGTTGGTCTGGTTTGCACAGCTCTATTATTTGTTTCCTGCACAAGAATAGAGGTCGGGTCCGGTCCGGGCCCGAAGGGCGGTTACGGGCCTCCTCCCCACGCTCCGGCCCACGGGTATCGGCACAAATACCACGATGTTGAGATGGTTTATGACTCGGGTCGCGGCGTATATGTTGTTGCAGGTTTTCCGTTGCATTTTTACTGTGACGAACGGTTTTACCGCTTTCGAGAGTCGCTCTGGGAGGTTAGCGTCAATGTTGACGGGCCGTGGAAAGTGGTATCCGAGCAGTCGCTGCCTCAGGGACTTCGAGTTAAAGAAAAGGGCAAAGGTGAATCGAAAGAGCCTCCCGGACGCGGCCGCGGTATTGAAAAGAAATAGGTGTTAAGTATCACCTCTCCTGCATAAGCAGGGACAAAGTTTTTTCTGACCTGCGGGAAATCTGTGACACCATAGCTATTTTATTGCACAGCATGGCTCCCGCAGTCCCATTGGGGACGCCCAATGGCGGGATGGCCAAGCCCATTACGCCATTGCCGCCAGGCATGTTGCCCCCTTTCTTGCTTCGCAAGAAGCTAAGGGGGCATGGCACGGTCGGCGCGCCTCGCGGGAAATTTGAGCATTTGAACAGCAGAACAGGTGAGAGATAGGGTCGTGCGTATTGCGTCCTGAGTCTTACGTTTGTGGTCTTGAATCTTAACTGTCCGCTATCCACTGAACGCTGTCCGTTATCCCCCTGTGGCGGAAAACGCCTGCTTTACCTTGGCCGTCTGCATAAATATAAGAAGCAGAATTGGGTAAATCAATCCGCCGCACATTCCGCCGCATATACCGCCGACAAATCCGGGCAGCTCCCCTTCCGACATGACCACCCAACCCAGTGCTAACGCAAGAACATTTACGCCCATCTCGATAACGGACAATAAAATTCCAAGGCAGGCATATATAACCGAGCCGCGCCTCGCCCATCTCTTCATTACAAGCAGCCCTATACCCAGCACAATCAGCCAAATCGAGAATCCAAAGCCGACAAGATTCATTAACAAGAGGAACATCTTGTATCCTGCCATCATCTTCATATTTTCGCCGGTCATTACCAGTCCGAATATACTAATCGGACTGCACAGCAATCCCATCCCGCCGAACACGATGTTCAATACTCCGAATACCGTAACAGACGTCGGCTTTTCAACAATTTGAACGGGCACCTGCGTTGAGTTCGGCTCGAAATCAGCCATAATTCAAACCTCCCTGTATCGTCGTGCGTCTCAACTATCCACTATACGTTTACCCTGAGCTTGTCGAAGGGCTATTCGCTGAACCCTATTTCTTCCCCTCTATGGTGGAAAACGCCTGCTTTACCTTGGCCGTCTGCATAAAAATCAAAAGTAAAACCATATATATCCAGTGAATTAACGCTAAGCCATTATTGATATCAATACTGGGGTAGGCCGGCTGACCGAATACCAGCGAGATAATCATAGCCCCCAATGTAATAACAATGAATATAACTTGAATCCAGGCATATAAAACAGACCCGCGTCTGGCCCATCTTTTCATCGTCAATAACCCAATTCCCAGCACAATCAGCCAAATCACCAGACCGAAACCGATAACGAATAAGAGCAACCCCAGTATCTCTGATTCTGTTATCTTCTCAGGCTCCTTAACAACCCACGCTATTATTTTGGAACACGATAAAACCATACGCACCATAAAGTAACATCCGACAGCAATATTCAATACTCCGAACACCGTAACAGCCATCGGCTTCTCAACCATTTGCACCGGCACCTGTGATTCATTGGGATTGAAATCAGCCATACCTCGACAACCTCCCTATATGGTTTGTCATTTCGACCGTAGTCCCGATTTATCGGGACGAAGCGGAGAAATCCGTTAAAAACTGATTCCTCGACTCGGCTGCGCCTCGCTCGGAATAACATTCAAACCCGCCGCAACGACCGACGAAAAAAATAGTAAATAGTAAATCGAAAATAATAAATGCCTACGAGCAGCCCATAGAGTTTCCGCAGTTGAAGCACTTGTAGCAGGTGCCGTTGCGAACGGTGATAGAGCCGCAGATATCGCAGGCGGGGGCGTCGTCCTGGAAGTGCTCAAACTGGGCGTTAAACTGCTGCATCACTTCGGCCTCGGTCTGTAACTCACCCTCCGGCCCGCCTAAGGGCGAGGTCTCGACATCGGCTCTGCCGCTGGCGGACTTATCGGGAGCCCCTCCTGTTACCAGCGCCCCTACCCGCTCGACCAAAGCAGTCAACCTGTTCCGTGGTTTTGTGGTAATGCCAACAATGGGAGTCGGCTTGATTGTATCTCTTTGTGGTGAGCTTGTCGAATCCACGCAGCCGTCATCGTCATCATCATCGGCCTTCGTCTTGTCGATGACTTTGACCTCCCCGCCTATAGGCCCGGCTTCGCTGAGGCCCGCTTCGCCCGCGAAGCGAGGCGAGCGAGTCGAGGCGGGCGAGGTCTCGACGTCAGCTCTGCTGCCGGCGGAGGCCTTGGCCTGGGCAATTTTCTGGGCAAGGTCGCGGGTCTTTTCGACGACCTGTCGTGCGGTCGTAACATTTTTATTGTCGGCAGTTGCGCCGGCCCTGTTGGGGATGTTGGCCTCGGCGTAACCGGGTATGAACTGGCATCCCAGCCAGCAGAAGATGTAGTCAATCAAACTCTTGGCGAAGGGTATGTCTCTGTTCGAGGTCATTCCAGCCGGCTCAAATCTGGCGTGCCGGAACTTGTCAACAAGGGTAATGAGCGGCACGCCGTATTGCAGCGCCATTGAAGTGCAAGTGCCGATTACGTCCATAAGGCCCCCGACGGTGCTGCCCTCCTTGGCCATAGTGATAAATAATTCACCGGGTTGTCCATCTTCATATAACCCCACCGTCAGGTAGCCCTCGTGTCCAGTGACGGAGAATTTGTGGGTGATGCTGTGGCGAGTATCGGGGAGGCGGCGTCTAAAGGGTTTGGCGGGAGCGGATTCCTCCGATTTGGCTTTGCCGTCTTTGTGTTTTTTGGTGGAGACGGGCTGGAGCATTTTTGAGCCGTCGCGGTAAATTGCGACGGCTTTTAGGCCGAGTTTCCAGCCCTGCATATAGGCGGCGGTGATTTCCTCGGTGGTGGCCTCTTTTGGCATATTTATGGTTTTGCTTATAGCGCCGGATATGAACGGCTGGACGGCGGACATCATTTTAATATGGGCAAGATAGTGAATGTATCGTTTGCCGTTGCGGGGTTTGAAGGCGCAGTCGAAGATGGGCAGGTGCTCAGGGTTGAGCTTATCGGCGCCCTCAATGGTCTCGTTCTGGTCGATATAATCGGTGATGGCCTTGACTTCGTCAGCGCTATAGCCGAGGCGTTCAAGGGCCATCGGGACCGTTTTATTCACCAGTTTCAACATTCCGCCGCCCGCCAGCAGTTTATATTTTACAAGTGCAATATCCGGCTCGATACCGGTAGTGGCGCAGTCCATCATAAAGCCGATAGTGCCTGTCGGGGCAAGCACGGTAACCTGGGCGTTCCTGAAGCCGGTTTTGGAGCCGGCGTCGAAGGCCTCATCCCAGGCATCTTTGGCGGCGTTACGCAAATAAGCTGGGCAATGCGATTCGGGGATGTTGCAGGCGTGCTGGCGGTGCATATTTATGACTTTGAGCATCGGGTCGGTGTTTTTGGTGATTTCCACGAAGGGGCCTTTTATCGAGGCAATCTCTGCGCTGACGGCATAAGCGGCTCCCGTGAGAATCGCGCTGATGGCGCCTGCCAGGGCACGCGCCTGGTCGGAATCGTAGGCAAATGCAAGGGCCATAATCAGCGAGCCGAGATTTGCATAGCCCAGACCAAGGGGGCGGAACAGGTGGCTGTTGACCGCAATCGCTTTGTCGGGGTAGGAGCCGTTATCGACGAGGATTTCCTGGGCGATGATGAATATGCGGACGGCCTTTTTGAGGGCGGCGACGTCGAAGGCGCCGTCGTCTTTGAGAAACTTCATAAGATTGAGGGAGGCGAGGTTGCAGGCGGAATCATCGATGAACATATACTCGCTGCAAGGGTTGGAGGCGTTTATACGGCCTGCATTAGGACAGGTATGCCAGCGATTGATGGTGCTGTCGTACTGGATACCCGGGTCGCCGCAAAGCCGAGTGCCTTCAGCTATAAGCTGCATCAATTCGCGTGCGGAGTGCTCGCCGATTTTCTGGCCGGTTGTGACGGCGTAGGTGGCCCATTTGGCGTCCTTTTCGACGGCCTCCATAAATTCATCAGTTACGCGGACCGAGAAGTTGGAGTTCTGGAACATCACGCTATTGTAGGCCTCGGCGTTGTGGTCGCCGGAGTAGCCGGCCTCAATGAGTGCCCAGGCCTTTTTCTCCTCCTCGGTCTTACAAGTGATGAACTCTTTGATATCGGGGTGCGTGACTTTTAATGACTGCATCTTCGCTGCCCGCCGGGTTTTGCCGCCGGACTTGATGACGGCAGCAATCTGGTCGTAAACGCGCATAAAGCTCAAGGGGCCGGATGGTTTTCCGCCGCCAGAGAGTTTTTCTTTGGAGCTACGAAGGGTGGAGAGGTCTGTGCCTGTGCCTGAGCCGTGCTTGAACAGCATCGCCTCGCTGGTGGCAAGGCGCATTATGTCTTCCATCGAATCCTTGACCGACTGGATGAAGCAGGCGGATGCCTGGGGATATTCATAGGAGTTCTCACAGGGCACCACTTCGTTACGCTGCAGGTCCCAGCGGTAATTGTGTTTGCTGCCGGCGATACCATAGACATCGTAAAGCCCGACGTTGAACCACACCGGCGAGTTAAACGCGCCGCACTGGTTCACGCACAACCAGGTCAATTCGTTATAGAAAATTTCGGCGTCGGCGTCGGAGGCGAAGTAGCCATCGCGTTTACCGCGGTCGGCAATGGTGCGACAAACGCGGTGGACAAGCTGCTTGACGGAGTTTTCCCGCTGGCCTGTCTCCACGTCACCGTAGAAGTATTTGCTGGTGACGACCTTGGTCGCCAACAGGCTCCAGCTCGTCGGCACCTCGATATTATTCTGCTCGAAGACGACCTCGCCGGTGTCGCTTGTGATTTTGGCGGAGCGTTTCTCCCACTGCAGCTCATCAAAGGGGTGAACACCCGGCGTAGAAAAGCACTGTTCCATCTTCAGGCCGCGATGTCGGGGTGAATCGTTTGTGGCTGCCCCACCCAGTGCTGGGCCGGATTGGGTAGTTTTGAAAGGATTATCAGGGCTGAATTTACCGGTCATTTTGGCGCCTCCATGCGAAAAACGAGTTATACTACAGATAGTAAAGGCGGGCCAAATAATACCATATATTGTGTAACGCCCGCGAAATTAGTATCGGCAAGTTAACGGCAAACCGAGAAGGTGTAAAGGGCAAATTAACGAATTTCTCATCATTTTTTTTGGCTCGCGCCATATCTCTTTATGGCTGCGAAAGCTATGGCGCGAATTTTTTTTACTTTCACCGCAGAGAACGCTGAGACCGCGGGGAATTTGTTAAAAATCCCAAATCACAAAGCCGAAATCCCAAACAAATCCCAAATCCAAACTACCAAAGTCGCGGGCGTGAGCAACCTTTGCGAGTTAGGACTGCGGTGAACTCAGTCGAGTCGCGGTGAATTACGAGAGGCCGGTGGCGAGGAGCCATTGCTGGGCAATCCAGGCGTGCGCCCAAACGTGGGGGTGGACCATATCGAGCGACCAATCCTGCGGCGGGACCTGCTTTATACGCTCATCAATTGCCTTTTGCAGAGGCACTAAGACGGCATCGAAATCAGCGGCGATACGGCGAACGGCTTCAATATAACGACGAAGCTCGGCAAAGATGGGGTCATTGAAATCGTCGCAGAACATAAACGGCTCACATATCACAAGCCGGCTGTTACATTTTTGTATTGTATCGTCGAGAAGCCGTCTGTACGTCGATTCGTATTCGTCAATGGGCACGCCATAAGGCAATTTGGCCTCGCCGGCAAACTGCCGCCAGACGTCATTGACACCTATAAGGACGCTGAGGATATCGGGTTTGTGGTCGATACAATCCCTCTGCCAGCGGGATTTGAGGTCCGTAATGGTGTTGCCGCCGATACCCCTGTTTATGATTTTCAAATTGCAAGTTGGATACTTAGCTAAAAGCGTATTGGCGACGAAGTGGACGTAGCCGAAGCCGAAGGGCTTGTAGCATTGGCGGTTCCTGTCGGCGTCGGTGATACTGTCGCCGATGAAAAGAATGGTCTGGTTGGGTTTTAGGTCGAGCTTGTCTTTCATTTAGTAATCTTCGCCACAGAGGGCATTTTTTTTAATTAGCCACAGAGGACACAGAGACCACAGAGAATTTATAAAAAACCCAAACCTCAAATTTGTTCTGCATAGGAGGGATTTTACCATAAGGACGCGGACTGACAAAGACACAAGACGGATTGGGTCCCCTGTTCTTGGCCAGAGGAGCAGCACTCGGGGATGACGCTTCGCGTCAATTGCGGGTTTTGCCGGTAGCACGATAGATTTTTCAAAATATTTTAAAGTTTAGCACAAAAACAGTTGATGATATGTATAGCTTATGCTATACTATAGTAATGGCAGGAGAACAAAGATTCAGTTTGGTCAGGAAGACCTTGGAAAAGAAAGGTTATGAATTAACAAGAATTTCAGGGTCGCATCATATATTTACGAAAAAAGATTCATCGCTAATAAGTATACCAGTGCACAAAGGAAAGGTAAAAGGGTTTTATGTTAAACAAATTGAAAAAATTGAATAAGGCATTTGACCCTCAGATTTTGGGTACTGCCAGGAAAATAGCTGAAAAGTATGAAGTCATTCTGAGTTTTGATAACAATGAATGGTATGGTAGAGGTCTTGAAATGCCAAATGTATTTGGAGATGGGAAGACGCCCAACGAATGTATTGAGAATACAAAAGAAGGGCTTGTTTCGGCCATTGCGCATCTTCTGGAACTTGGCGAAACCGTTCCATCGCCGGCAAGTGAAGGAAAACGTACCGAACAAGTAAATATACGTTTAACTGTCGAAGAAAAAACCATTCTTTGTGCATCAGCCAAATCAAAAGGATTTCAGGGCCTCGCTGATTTTATTAGAGCTAAAGCATTAGCTCCTCAACATTAAAGAACCATGATTTTCTAAATAGTATAACATCATGGAAATGAGATCATGTTTTTGGATGACGTTCTGAAAATCCTCATTTTGCACCTGCCTTTATAAATTCTTAGGAATCAGTTATCACATAATCATCGACAAACAAAACAAGACCAAACTAACAAAAGACACTGTTGCCGCTATCGCTGCCCAAAAACAAGACCATTTAGCCGACACACAAGCATTGAACATCTCTTCTGTTTGTAGGACGTAATATATGTTGTGGCAGAGTTCTTTATATATCTTTTCGCAAAGGGCTATTTTTTCGCGGAACCAAAGCTCATTAAAAGAATTCTGCTTTAAGGCACACAGCTCGTCAATTCCTTTCAAGTCTGTTCCAAGATATTTAGTGGCGCAAACAACATCCGCCAAGTTTTGAAGCTGTTTTATTCCCTCATACAACTTTTTCAGCCGTTCCTTCCATAGCTCTTTTTCTGCTATGTTAACGTCCTTCTGTATATCAGCAAACTTTTGCTTGTAATCTTTGATTTCTTTGTTTGTCATTTTTCGTTGTCCTTTTTCTTTTTGGCCTACTGTCTTAACTATTTTGCGATAATGCCGACTGAAGCGAACTACAGGCCCCTACCGTGGAGCTTCCCAGATGACCTTATCATTCGCGTCGAACAGCAACAGGGAAGATTCGGGATAGGTGATGACCTTTCCACCCGGTGTGGTAGTTTTGTTAATCCCAAGACGGGCGCGGGTATTGCCGTTCTTGTCGGACAGGTCCAGCATCGGCCCGTCCACGGTCGCGGTCAGAGCGACGCGGAGCTTGCCGTTCTCGTCCCGCAGGCATAGCCTCGGCCCGTCCACGTCCTCGGCCAGGGAGGCGCGGAGCTTTTTGTTCTCGTCGGCCAGGAACAGCGTCGACCCGTTCACGTCCACGGCCAGAATGACGCGGAGCTTGCCGTTTTTGTCAAACAGGTCCAGCGCCGACCCGTCCTTGTTCGCGTTCAGAATGGCGTGCGGCTTTCCGTTCTCGTCATTCAGGGATAACAACGGCCCGTCCTCGTCTACAACCAGCACGGCGCGGGTCTTGCCATTGTCGTCCAAAAGATTGAACTGCTTGGCATTGACGATGTCCTCACGGCTGGCTATGCCTGCGGTCATTGCTGCTGCCAGCAGCACAAAAGACAGAAGCACACCAGCCAGCAATAGGCGATTACGGCGCTTCGCACAAGCCAGTCCCATTTCCATATTTTCTACTCGTTCCTCAATGGTCATTGATAATCTCCTTTCGTTACCCTTCTTTTGGTTTTTGCTTTTGTATCTTGTATCTTTTGTCCGAAACAAGTTTAAGCCCGAAGTATTTGAGCAGAATATCAGATATACACACCACCGGCAAGGCCAGTGGTTTAAGGTTAAGCATTCCTCGCGTAGGCAACCCCGCCCAGAGAGCGGGGCTTATATACAAACGCCCAAACGACCCCCGACTACGACATTCGAGGGCAGGCGGGCGTTCAAAGGGATTTAAGATTCAAAATTTAAGATTTGAGAATGACCTGGATTCCCGCTGTTGCGGGAATGACAAAAACAAGAACCCCCACCGCGCGGGGCCGGGGCTATATACAAACGCCCGACGCGGGCGTTGAAGAGGGAATTGCGCCGCCGTGCCGGCGGCGGCTAAACGCAGGACACAGGAGCACCATCTGGGAAGTTTAACCTTGCAAATTCTCCACGATACTTCCTGGCAACTTCATCGTAGACTTTTGCGGCGTCGATTTCGGAGTCGAATCTGCCCAAAAACATTCTTTTCGCTCGATGCTTGATTTGAACAACCCATAGGCCTGAGCATTTTTCGAAATAAACTCCGATGTATCGCGAGGATGTTTTTGAGCAGGTTTTAGCTTTATTGAACTGATTTTGTGAGTGAGTCGCCAGGCGCAGATTTTCCCGGCGGTTATCGAGAGAGATGCCGTTTCTATGGTCAACAAGCAGCCCGGCAGGCGGTTTCATAATCTCCCTGTGTAAACTCACAATCTTTGCTCGTTCGGTTCCCGTTTTCGTGCCGCGAACAGCATAGAATTTGTTTCCGGTTCCACCTATGCTCCATTTGAAATCGTTAAGCCGGTAATAATCTTCTGCATCCAATATTGTCCACCGCCCCTCGCCTAAATCAATCCTGCGAAAATCGTAACCAAATTTGCGCCTGCGATACAACATTACAGGCCAGGTGCAAAGCCGGTCGAGCCATTCAGGAATCCTTATTGTAAGTTTTGCAGACATAAATCTCTCTCCTCTCATTTCCAAATCAAAAATCAAACATTAAAAATCAAAACCACAAATCAAAAATCAAAATGGGACCCCGCCAAAGGCGGGCAATCCACAAATAGAAAATTGAAAAAACAAAATCATAAATAGATTTGAATTTCCCTTGCCCTGAACCAGAAGCGGTTCAGGGCCTTGCACTGCTGTGCTAATACTACCGGCCCTGCCGGCAGGTCGATATTATACCAAATACAAGCCGTATGTTCAATAAATATCTAACAATTTTGAAAAAATATACTTAGTGCCATAACGCGTTATGTTTATTGGGCTTATGCGCTTCCAGGATAAACCCTGGGTAAAATCCAAGGCTAAATACGGATTCGGAAAGAACTGGATTCCCGCTTTCGCGGGAATGACAGCGGTATTACAATAACCAGCGTATGGGCGAACTAAAATCGATACGAGAGCAGATACAAAGCTTTCCGACGGGGCCGGGGTTGTATTTTATGAAAGGGGCGAAGGATGAGGTGCTGTATATCGGCAAGGCCAAGAACCTGCGGTCAAGGGTGGCGAGTTATTTTCAGCCGAGCAGTGACATAATCGCATCGCGCGGGCCAAAGATAGTCGAAATGCTCAATAAGGTCGAGACAGTCGATTATATTGAGACCGAGACCGAAGTTGACGCGATGCTGAAGGAGGCGCGGCTGATAAAGGACATTCGGCCTGTGTATAATACAGACCTCGTTGATGACAAGACATTTCCTTATTTAGAGATTACGACAGGCGATGATTTTCCGGGCGTTTATATCACCCGCAAGCCAAGGGCGAAGGGTAATCGGCTGTTTGGGCCGTTCGCAAGTGCGAAGGATTTACGGGCGGTATTCGTCGAGTTGCAAAAGATATTCAAATTCAGAAGCTGCAAACTTGAAATCGAAGCCAAGAATGAGAAACGCAGATTTTTCAGGCCCTGTATCCTTCACAGCATAAACCAGTGCGTTGCGCCGTGCGGAGCGAAAATCGAGAAGCAGGAATATAAGACAATAATCAAAGACCTGATTAAGTTCCTGCAATCGAAGCGCTCGACGACTTTGCGGCAACTTAGGAAACAGATGGATGAAGCGGCAGCGGCGCTTGCATACGAGAAGGCGGGGATACTTCGGGACCGAATTCGCTTAATCGAACGACTGGACAGGCGAGGCGAGCCGGAAGAGGACGTTCAGCCGGAAGTCTTTGCGGCAGACCCGACCGAGGCGTTGGTAAAACTTCAAAAGATTTTGAATACGCCCAACTCGATAAGAATCATCGAGGGAATCGATATTGCGAATATCGGCGGCAAAGAGGCGGTAGGGTCATTGGTGAAGTTTATTGACGGCAGGCCATTTAAGGCGGGTTATCGGCGATTCAGAATCAAGACGGTCGAGGGCGCTGATGATTACGCGATGATAGCGGAGGTAGTCAAACGCAGATACAAGTACGCGTTACGGGGTGAGGAGCTTTGGCCTGATTTGATTCTAATCGACGGTGGATTAGGGCAACTGCACGCTGCGGAAGCCGCTCTAAAAGAACTTTTCACCGCAGAGCACGCAGAGGCCGCAGAGAAAGGAATTATAAATTTGAAATTAGCGGGGATTGCGAAGCGAGAGGAGGAGCTTTATTTGCAGGGAGGCACGAGGCCTTTGAGATTGCCGCGGCAATCGCCGGTATTGAAGTTATTGCAATACGTCCGCGACGAGGCCCACAGGTTTGCGCAGCACTATTTCCATATTCTGAGAAAAAAGAGGATGCTCGGAGACAAGGGGGACTGAAATGCTCACGAATCGTCCCCCTTTGGTGATAAATTCGCTCTTAGGTGAAAATTGGGTCCCCGGCTTGAGGATTCCAAGAAGCTGGCCCGTAGGGATCTCCGCCCCTTGGGGGACGGAAAGGCACAAAAGGATTTATCTAAGGTGAGGTTAAACGGTTGCGGTTGCGCAGCTCGTTGCGGTTGCGTTCAACGTCTGACGATGGACTAGTGCCGTTTCTAAAAATAAAGTATCGCTTTTGTCATTCCCGCGAAAGCGGGAATCCATTGAAAATAAGAGACTTATGTAAAGCTTCAATTATAAAAAGTTATATTACCTTTTTAGAAACGGCACTAGGCTGTGTCTGAAAACCGGCATGTCAAAACAGATATTTTAACCCTACAACACAAACGTACTGGTCATTCTTATTCAATGTCCCCCAATCGTCCAGCCCATCCATATTTCTTAGACTGAGACTAACGAATGGGTAGAGATTAGATACCCCATAAGGTTTCGCCAACATAGCACCGAACTGCCACTGCTTTTCGTAGGTTGTACTATTACTTACCCAGATGGTACCTGCAGGATCGCCTGAATCAAGATTCATTTCCGAATATCCTGCATAGAGGTCCAGAAACCCTATGTCGCCCAAAGGGATATTCCGGAGGGCAGCTTCCAGTCCCCAAACCTTAGTTAATTCTAATGGTGGACTCCATGTTTTACCTTGCTCAAAGTCTCCAAGGAATCCCCGAATTTCAAATCTCATACCTGAAGATAACGGTCTGGTATAGCTCAATGAATACAGTAAGTGATCGAAACGATTCTTCTCTCCCCCATTGGAACCAACGTCATTCTTCATCAATGATCCGGAAAATTTCACAGTACCAAGCTTTTCTTGGATAGGCTTACCTAAGAGGGCAGAAAGATAGACATCCCAAGTGAAGGTATACCCTGGATAGCTGTTGGCTCTCGAATCATGATAGCTGAACACACTGGGCTCTCCCATTTGCCAGTCACCATTTATTATACCAACACCTACATTAAAGATTGGGTCAAGGGTGTTAGATTGGTAAGCATACTCAAAAAGGATTCCTTTGTCATAATGTTGACTTAATACGAGAGGTGAAAGTCCAGCTGCATAATATTTAGTGGGGCTACCTTCTATTGGATCAAGCCCTGCAAATTTCATGGCTCCCAATCTAATGCCTATGTAGTGTTGCTCTGAGGCCCAGTTATAAAAGATATTGGGGAGAACATCAGGCCTATTCAAATAGCCATCAGCTCTCATCCGATGCTGGTTGTGATGGTTGTTTTTAGTTGAGTCATTAAAGTTGAGCACACTGCCTGAAGGTACCACATCAAGCTCAAGCCCAAGATAGCCATTGTCCATCTTACGTTCAAGATCCCCAATTAGGTTGACATAAATATCTCCCAAGGATGCCTCATTACCTCCTCCTGTTCTGTGACCATTAAAAATTGCGGCCGTTTCACCCTCAATACCAAGTGATGCGGTCCATTCCCTCTCTCTGAAAGAGGCCTTCAATAAACGGTCATTGTGAAGGCCTTCATTGCCCTGAGGAGTTAGCTGCGCCAAGGCATTTCTTGGATTTATAACTGACGCCAGAGCGACAATAGAAATTAAAGCAGCACATGGAATATAGGCTTTTTTCACCAACACTTTGATTTTAATCCCTTTCATTTTACCCTCCAATTATCGTAATATTTTAAGGTTTGAAAATACTTTTATCTGACTTCCGTGATTTTCGCGCCCCCATAAGATGACTATTTGTAGAATATATCCACCGCGGGAGTCTACATCGACAAGTCACTAATCAATTTCGCTTGAGTGCTCAATAGTGGAAATTTGAAAACACCCCCCATTCCAATTTTAACCGCCCCCGTAACTGTAAGAGTAAGTATATCGCATTAGTCCATAAAGTTCAAGAGTGTTCAACGAAAATATTTGAGAAAAGACGAAGTTTTTCCTTATCTACCCCATAGCACACAGGGAACAATGTGATTATTGGACTTAGACGGAAAATTACTGCAGAATTTTTTATCAAGGCTTAAACCGGGAGCAACCAATTAGCTGTTCTGCTCTGACATGGCTCTTGATTTTGGCCCCAGTTTTCTATGCGGACCTGACCCTAAATATCTATGCCAAAAAGAGAGATGAGCGGCTGGCGGAACTGGCAGAAAAGGTCGGTGAAAGCGTGTTTTCTGAGCCAAAGTGTGCTAAGAGCGTGCATCGGAAGTATGTGCCGTCTACCAAGATGCAGGCTAAGCTACTGCAAAAAAGCAACTTAGGCGAAACAGTAGTGAATGGAGGCGTCGGCGACGATGGAATATGAGAAGGCGGGGATGCTGCGGTGCGGGACCGGATTCGGCTGATAGAGAGACTGGAGAGGCGAGGTGAGCCGGATGAGGACGTTCAGCCGGAAGTGTTTGCGGCCGAGCCGACCGAGGCATTGGTGAAACTGCAAAAAATTTTGAATACGCCAAATTCGATAAGAATCATCGAGGGAATCGATATTGCGAATATCGGCGGCAAAGAGGCGGTAGGGTCATTAGTCAGTCAAGTTCATAGACGGCAGGCCTTTTAAGGCGGGGTATCGGCGATTCAGAATCAAGACGGTCGAGGGCGCTGACGATTACGCGATGATTGCAGAGGTGGTCAAACGCAGATACAAATACGCATTGCGAGGCGAGGAGCTTTGGCCTGATTTGATTTTGATTGACGGGGGATTAGGGCAATTGCACGCCGCGGAAGCCGCCCTGCGAGAAATCATCAATAATCAATCATCAATAATCAATCTAAAACTGGCGGGGATTGCGAAGCGGGAGGAGGAGATTTATTTGCAGGGAAGCACAAGGCCGATGAAACTATCGAGGCAATCGCCGGTTTTGAAACTTTTGCAATACGTCCGCGACGAGGCCCATCGGTTTGCCCAGCACTACTTCCACATACTGCGAAGAAAGAAGTTGCTCAGCGAATAATTGATAACTGATTGTCGAAAGAGTCGAAGGATTTGTGCCCGGCTTGGTTTGACACAGGACAACAGCCCGATTAGAATCTCGCACACACAAAAACTGTTCATTGGTTGAAAGGAGCTTAACCGTGCGCAAGACCATCGAAAGGACTGTATTGGGGGTTTTAATCCTTATGACTCCGTCTTTTTCCTCTTCCGCAAAAGGCTATCAAAATTTCAAGGTCGCTGTGTATGCCCGTGCACAGGAAGTGAACCAGATGGCAGAGCCGAACTGGCTCGAGCCGCGCTGGAATGAAATAACGAGGCAGGTCAAGATAGATAAGATTTATCTTGAGACACATCGCGACGTGGTTATGGTCGATGAGAAGACCGTCGCCTTCGCCCGCAAATTTTTCGAGGATAGGGGCGTCAAAGTCGCCGGCGGCATCACCTATACCATTATGGAGAGCAACCGCTTCCAGACGTTCTGCTATACCAGGCCAGAATCCCGCCAGAGGGTCAAGGAAATCGCCCAGTACACCGCGAGGCTGTTCGACGAGGTCATCTTAGACGACTTTTTCTTCACTAACTGCAAATGCGAATCGTGTATCAGGGCCAAGGGCAATAAAAGCTGGTCGCAATTTCGGCTCGACCTGATGAAGGAAGCAGCGATGAACCTCGTGGTCAGGCCGGCCAAGGCGGTCAACCCGAAGGTCAAAATGGTCATTAAGTATCCAAACTGGTATGAGCACTTCCAGGGCTGCGGCTTCAACCTGGAGGACGAGCCGAAGATATTCGACGGCATCTACACGGGCACGGAAACCAGAGACCCCGTTTTCACCGACCAGCACCTCCAGCAATATGAAAGCTATTTGATATTCCGATACTTCGAGAATATAAAGCCGGGCGGCAATGGCGGGGGCTGGGTCGATACGGGCGCTATGCGATATATGGACCGCTATGCGGAACAGTTGTGGCTGACCCTCTTTGCCAAGGCCCCTGAAATCACGCTATTTGATTTTCGCCGGATGCTGGGACCCATACCGCAGGAATACCGCGCTGGCTGGCAGGGCACCCAAACCAGCTTCGACTTCAACGAGATGATGCAACCCATCCAGCAGGCGGACGGCACATCGGTGCAGCCCACGACGATGGCGCGACCCGCCGGATATGCCCTCGAACAGGTTGACCGCTTCTTAGGCAAGCTGGGCAAACCCATCGGAGTCAAGAGCTACAAGCCCTATCATTCGACGGGGGAGGATTTTCTGCACAACTACCTCGGTATGTGCGGCATTCCTATGGATTTGCTGCCCGAGTTCCCCGCCGAGGCGAATATGGTCTTCTTAACCGAATCGGCGAAGTTCGATAAAGCAATCGTGGACAAAATCAAGCAACAGTTGGCTGCGGGCAAGACGGTTATGATTACATCTGGCTTATTAAAGGCCCTGCAGGGCAGGGGAATCGAAGACATCGTTGAGATGGAATGCACCGACCAAAAGGCCGTCACTCACGAGTTCTGGCGTCGCCGGGACTTCTGGGGCCGCAGCGGCAAAGTTTATGAGTCCAAGTCCCCGATACTTATCCCGGAAATTAAATACCTGACCAACGATTCGTGGGAGGAAATCTCGTGTCTGACCAACGGCATCGGCTACCCCATTCTTCATTCCGCCGATTATGCGAAAAGCCGGCTCTATGTCCTGACTATTCCGGACAACTTCGGCGACCTCTACAATCTGCCCGCCGAGGTGCTCACACAAATCAGGGAAGTGCTGACGCGGGACCTCTACGTCCGGCTGGACGGCCCCAGCCAGGTCGCTCTGTTCGTTTACGACAACGGCACGTTTATCGTCGAGTCATTCCTGCCCGACAGTGTTGACGTCAAAATTGTCACCGACAAGCGAATCGGCAAACTCCGTGACATCCTCTCCAGCGATATTTTATCCGGCGAATTGCTCTTGCCACCGGGGCCAAGGTTTGGTCCGCCGGCAGTCCCCGACAAAATGGTTTTCAATATGCAAATCAAGCCGCATTCTTATCGTGTGTTTCAGTGCGAATAAGGAAAGGAGAATAATTATGAAGCTGGCCACAATTATCGCGGTGATATTTTTGTTACTTGTTTCAATAGCGCATTTATTACGGCTAATCTTCCAGGTGAAAGTAACGGCTAATACTTTTGAGATACCAATGTGGATGAGTGTCCCGGCGTGCATTGTCACCGCCGCACTGGCAATCTGGCTGTGGCTGGAAAATAAAAAATAGAAGACCTGAAATCTGCGGTCTGAATTCCGTTGCCTTGAGGCAATTGTTGCGGTAAAAGAATTAGGAAGCACGCAATAACCTGCGGAGCCAAATACAGTTATATGGAGACAGAGAAAAATGTCTGAAAAACGACTTGCGGTCGTAACCGGCGCTGCGCGGGGGATAGGCAGGGCCATAGTGCTTGAGCTGCTAAAGCAGGGCCGAATTGTTGCCGGCATAGACATCAACGCCGAGCAGCTTCGTGACCTTGAGCAGGTATGTCAGCAGCAGGGCTTCGAGGTCATCACCAAGTGCGTGGATATTACAAACACGCCTAAGTGGACCGAGGTCTTGGAAGAGCTTGCCAATCAGTTGGGCGGCATCGGCATTTTAGTCAACAACGCAGGCATTACCCGCGACAAGCTGATGATTCAAATGGACGACGATGACTTCGACAAGGTTATGGCCGTGAACCTTCGCGCCGCGTTCGTTGCGACGCGTGTGGCCGCACGTTCAATGGTTCGCAACAAGTTCGGCCGGATAATCAGCATCAGTTCGGTGGCTGGCGTGATGGGCCAGGCGGGCTCTACCAACTACGCCGCCAGCAAGGCAGGCCTAATCGGTATGACCAAATCCATCGCCCGCGAGGTCGGCAAAAAGAACATCACCGCCAACTGTATCGCCCCCGGCTTTATTCAGACCGATATGACCGCCGTTTTGCCCGACGCGGTCAAGCAGGCCGCGATGGAGGTAATACCCGTCAGGCGATTCGGCACCGTTGATGACGTCGCCCGCGCCGTTGCTTTCCTCGCATCAGACGACGCCGGCTACATCTCAGGACAAGTCCTCTGCGTCGATGGCGGTATGGCTATGTAACTCCTGCCTTCGCAATTATTACTTAACGCCTGGCCCGGCACTAAAAACGGTCTATCCGCCGTCAGAGGTGGTTTTGTTATCAGCCGACCTGACGGCTCAGATATTGCGGCAGCCCCATCTGCTTAATCTGGTCCTGCTGGGTCTCGATTTCGTCGAGGTGGCCGTCCTCATCCTTCAAAATCGAATCCAGAATCTCCTTGGTGGCGTTATCAGCCACTTCCTGGGCAAGCTTAATCGCCGCATTATAAGAACGTATTGCACCCACCTCCGCGGCAAGGTCGTTGTCAAACTGCCTGGGGACGTCGGCGCCGATGTGGATTGCGCTGAGTTTGTCGACGATGGGTATGCCTTCCAGAAACAGAACTCGTTCAATGAGCTTCTCGGCGTGCTTCATCTCCGTTATCGCTCGTGCCCGAATCATCTTGTTGAGCTTTTCGTAGCCCCAGTTTTCGTCCATCTCCGCGTGAACCATATACTGGCTTATCGCGGCCAGCTCATCGGCGAGTAAGCCGTTGAGGGCCTGGATTAATTGTGCATTTCCTTTCATTTGACAATCCCCTTTCACTTGTAATACAGGTTGAGTTTCATTCCAGCCATTCTGCCAAATAACCCAAAACTATAATAGCAATTGTTTTTTTAATATCCATATCAAAACAGCTTTTTTACTTCTCCTTGCCACCGGGACCTTCGAACCGATGACAGATGGTTCAAGCACCCGTGGGGACTGAAATTATGCGGTGTATTTGCCCCGTACTGCCCAGGCAATGTTTCGGCCAAGTTCCCGGCATCGCTCAAGCTCGTCTGTCTTCTGTCTCTCGTCTTCTGCCCTTCATCCTTCATCTTCGAGCACCCGGTTTGTCCCAGCATGTCGCAGGGGGGCCTTTGGCAGGCCAATATCCGATATTGTGTCCGCAGCTTTATTCGCAAAAAATTCCAAAAAATGGTTGTTGACAAAGGCGGGGGCGTTTAATATACCTGCCGACCGTAGAAGGATGGCGCAGCGTCTGACCTTGCGTCCGCTCGCTCGCTAAGCGACGCGAGTGAGACCTCGCCTAATGGCGGGTCCGCTGCCGGACAATTTCGCCGAAACGTTGTTTTTGGAGGTATGGCAAGTGAGTGCTGAAGTAGATGTCCAGGCGATTGAGCAGAAAGTGATAGATATAATTAGCGAACAAATGGGCGTTGATAAAGCGGAGATTAGCCGCGAGACTTCCTTCATAAACGACCTTAATGCCGACTCGCTCGACACGGTTGAGCTGGTTATGGAGTTCGAGGACGAGTTCGGAATGAGTATCCCGGATGAGGAGGCAGAGAAGATACAGACGGTCGGGGCGGCGATAGACTACATTGTCAACGCGGCACGGGCGGCGAAGAAATAGCAATCGGGGCGAAATGGACAGACGGAGAGTTGTAATCACGGGCCTCGGCTGTGTAACCGCCTTAGCGGAAACCGTTGACGAGTTTTTTAGTGCACTTTGCCAGGGTAAAAGCGGAATCGGGACGATAGAGTCTTTCGACACCACCGCATATCCCGTTCACTTCGGAGGTGAGGTTCGCCGGTTCGACGTTGCCAAATATATGGAAGTCCGCGACAGCAAGCGGATGGACAGGTTTTCTCAGTTCGCGGTGGCGGCGGCAAGCCAGGCGGTGACGGATAGCGGGCTGGATTTTGCCAAAGAGGACCCGTATCGGATGGGGGTGATAGTCGGGACGGGTATCGGCGGCATAAATGAAATCGAAGAGCAGCACATTTTGCTCCTGGAGAAAGGGCCCAGAAGACTTTCGCCATTTGCCGTCCCCCGGCTTATGGCAAATGCCGCGGCGGGTAACATTGCGATTCGGTACGGTCTGCGGGGGCCTAATTTTTGCGTATCAAGCGCCTGTGCCAGCAGCAATCATTCAATCGGCGAGGCATTTTGCAATATTTTGGCGGGGCGCAGCGACGTAGTAATAACGGGCGGGACGGAGGCGGCGATGACGCCTGTCAGCGTGGCAAGCTTCTGTGCGGCGAGGTCGCTTAGCACTCGCAATGATAATCCGGCTGCGGCTTCAAGGCCTTTTGACAGGGACAGGGACGGGTTTGTGCTTGCGGAAGGGGCGGGGATTTTAGTGCTGGAAGAATATGAGCACGCGAAGAAGCGTGGGGCACATGTTTACGCGGAGGTGCTGGGATATGGGGCAACCGACGACGGGCATCATATAACGGCGCCGCTGCCTGATGGAGCCGGGGCAGCAAAGGCGATGGAGTTGGCGCTGGCGGATGCACAATTATCGCCTGAGAAGGTCGACTACATCAACGCCCACGGGACGGGGACGGAGCTAAACGATATTGCGGAAAGTTCGGCCATCAGGTCGGTGCTCGGAGGGCACGCATACAAGGTGATGGTCAGCTCGACGAAAAGCGCACACGGGCATTTGCTGGGGGCAAGTGCGGCAGTTGAGCTGATAGTGTGCGCCAAGGCGATAAAGGAATCGATTGTTCCGCCGACGATTAACCTTGAGAACGTGGACGAGCGGTGCGACGCGAAGATGGATTATGTGCCATTGAAGGCGAGGGAGAAGAAGGTCGGCGTTGCGATGAGTAATTCGTTCGGGTTCGGCGGGCATAACGCCTGCGTTGTCATCGGCAAACTGTAAGTATTCCACCAGGAAGAAACTAATCCATTTCTGATTTTAGATGCTCGAATGCCACTTTCCGATTGCGGATTTTAACCGCAGAGGCCGTGTAGATTTTTTTAATCACCATAGAAGGCAAAAATCAATCCGCCAAACAGACGGCGGATAAAAATTGACAAGGGGCAATTCTCTATTTTTTATTTTCTTTCAACAGCCAGATTGCCGGTGCGGCGGTGCCTATGAATGCCGGAACACTCATCCACATTAGTATCTCAAAGGCATCAGCCGTTACTTTCCCCTGAAAGAGCAGCCGTAATAAATGCGATATTGAAACAAGCAACAAAAATATCACTGCGACAGTTGCGGATGGTTTCATAATTGTGCTCCTTTCCCTTTAGAATTGCGTGGCACAAATTAGCCAGCCTAATCAGCTTCATTAAGATATTGTTGTTTGGCAATCAATATGAGTTACCAGCCGATAGTTCCACCTCCGGCGGACCTCCGCTTCGTTGCGCTACGAGGAGCATTCAGAGCACGGCGTTTTTTAATGGCCCCCTGCTGCGTGGCCAAAGCAGCAACTTCTCGTGGATGCGTTTCACTCAATAACGTGGATGTTTCTTTTGTGGCACATATCTTTGAGGATTTTAGGCCAGACGGTAGCGGAGACCTCTCCGAGGTGGGCCTTTTTCAAGAGGAGCATAAAGGTGCGAGATTGTCCTACGCCCCCCCCGATGCTGAGCGGCAGTTGATTATTCAAGACGCCCTGGTGGTAGGGCATTTTCATAAAATGCAGTTGATTGGTAATTTCGAGCTGCATTTTGAGTGTATCGGCATTGACGCGGATACCCATACTCGTCAGCTCATGCCGGCGTTTCGTGATGGGATTCCAGACGAGAATGTCGCCGTTAAGGCCGTGGGTATCTCGGCCGGTTTCGGAGGAAGTATTAGTTATCCAGTCGTCATAGTCGGCGGCCCTTAGCTCGTGCGGGTAGCCGTCCTTGAGCGTCCAGCCGATGCCGTAAATGAAGACGGCGGGGTATTCCTGAACGATAGCGGTTTCTCGCTGCTTACGCGGCATATCGGGGTACTTTTCAAGAATATCCTCGGCGTGAATGAAGGTGAGTTTGTCGGGCAGGTCGGGGTACTTGTCGGTTTTGAGCTTGGGAAAGAGTTTCTGGACGTGGATTTCGGCACCTTTGATGACCTTCCAGATTTTCTCAACGACTTTTTTGAGGAATTTGAGGTTTCGCTGCTCTTTGGTTATGGCCAATTCCCAGTCCCACTGGTCAACGTAGGCGGAGTGGTCATGGTCGAGGAAGTAATCTTTTCGGACGGCCCGCATATCAGTGAGCAGGCCTTCGCCGACTTTCATACCGAACTGTTTGAGGGCGACGCGTTTCCACTTGGTCGCGGCCTGGACAACCTGGGCGTCGATTGGGTTTTTGTTGTGGTCGTTTGAGATGTGAAAGCCGATGGGCGTTCGAGAGCCGTCGCGGTCGAGGTAGTCGTTGACGCCGCTTTCCACGTCCACAATCAGAGGGACGGTGACCCGAATCAGATTAAGCTGTTTGCAAAGATTCTTCTCGATGTAATCTTTGGCGGCATAGGTTGCCAGTTGCGTCTCTTTCGGGGACAGCAGTGACGTGTAATCCTGCGGAAGAATTTTTTCCAGCTCTGCGTAATCGCCGATGCCAGGGCCGGCCAAGTCTGCCTTCTTGTCTGCCATTTGAATATCTCCTCACAAGCCAATATATTTAGGTTAATTGTTTAGCGGGACAGTATGACAGATTTGCCCAAAACTGCAAGGGAAAGTTCCCGCTCGTCGAGTTGACAGGCAAGTGCTTTTCTGGGATAAAGGTTGTCTTGTAGTGCGATGAATTTAAGGATGAACGATGAAGACGGCATTGTTATTCCCCGGACAAGGGGCACAATTCGCTGGAATGGGCAAGGACGTGGCGGAGCAGTTTCCAGCGGCCAAGACAATCTTCGAAAAGGCCAACAAAATCGTCGGGTTTGACCTTACGAAAATTTGCTTCGAGGGACCTGCGGAGCTGCTGAACACGACAACGATGTCGCAGCCGGCGATATTCACGGTCTCGGCAGCCATATTGGAAGCGCTCAAAACGTTCCCCCCAGTTGCGACGTTGAAGCCCGATTTTACAGCGGGGCTTAGTATGGGCGAATACACGGCCTTGTATGCGGCGGGCCTGATTACTTTCGAGGACGCGCTTGTTTTGGTCAAATTGCGTGGTCAGGCGATGCAGGCGGCAGCGGACTCAACGAGCGGGGGAATGGTCGCCATAATCGGGCTTGATGAAGAGAAGACAAAGGCCCTTTGCGCCGAGGCAAGTCAGAGCGAACTTTTGGAGCCGGTGAACTTTAACTGTCCGGGGCAGATTGCAATAAGCGGGACGAAGTCGGCCTGCGAGCGGGCAGAGCAGTTGGCCGGTCAATACGGTGCGATGAAGGCCATTCGATTGGAGGTCGCCGGGGCATTCCATACCGAAATGATGGCAATAGCCGCCGAGGGGCTGCATGTTGCGCTCACCGACACAAATATCGCCAATCCGGGAAATACCAAAGTAATTTCCAACATCACCGCCGAGTATTATTCCAGCGCCGAGCAAATCCGCGACGGCCTGACTAAGCAATTGACCTCCCCGATTCTGTGGCAGAAATGTATGGAACGGCTGTTGGCCGACGGCGTCGACACCTTCTGCGAAATCGGCCCCGGCAAGATCCTCACAGGCCTGATGAGACGCATCAATCGTAAAGCAAACATTGTAAACCTCTCCTCCGCTGCTAACATCGCTGAACTGTCGTCAAAATCGGCCTGAAATTTACAGACAAGAAAAAGGAGCGAACAATGAACACAATCAAGCCGGGTGTAACGATTTTATTTGCAATGCTGCTCTTACCAGGATGCTCAACTGTGCCGGAAATGCCGGAATCGAAGGCGGTGCTGTCGGCGGAGGTCACAGAAGCCATCGCCATATTCAAAACCAAGGACCCCGAAATTGAGATATTCTTCAGACAGTCTTATGGCTATGCGGTCCTGCCCAAGGTCTTCAAAGGGGCATTGTGGCTCGGTGGGGCTTACGGCAGAGGCGAGGTCTGCGAACAGGGAAAAATGGTCGGCTATTGCGATATGTCGCAGGCGACGCTGGGTTTCTCACTCGGCGGGGAGTTCTTCCGCGAAATTATTTTCTTCAGGGATAGAGGCGATTTAACCGGCTTTATGAGCGGCGAGTTTGCCTTCTCGGCCCAGGTGACAGGCGTCGCCGCCACTGCAGGCGCAGCCGCCAAGGCCGACTACAAATCCGGTATGGCTGTCTTCATCACGACTGATAAAGGTCTGATGGTTGACGCCTCGCTCGGCGGCCAAAAATTCAACTATGTTTCAGCCGTCATCATCGAAGACACAACCCGGCGCAAATAACCGGCAATGACAAACGCGAGTGGCGGTGGGAAATCGCCGGCTTTATGCTATGGCAAGGGCGTGAGAGTATAATCTACCTGCAAAGATGAACCGCGCCATCCGCGGTTAAAACGAACAAATTCGTCTTGACAAATCACCCACCGTAAATTATGTAAGTTGGTTTTAAGCCGTGGTTCCCAAGAGGACGACGCACAGATGATTTTTGGAGTGCCAGTAAATGCTACCAACAAAGAAAACGAGTAAAAGCAGGACCCGCACCCGGCGATCGCATCATCGTCTCCGGCCCGTTAATTACAGCACCTGCCCGAAGTGCGGCCAGGCCAAACTACCCCACGCCGCCTGCGCGAAATGCGGCTACCTCAATTCGAAGATTACCCTTAAAATTGCTGAAAAGGCCGAAAAGGAGTAATCGCAGATGCGCATCGCTATCGATGCAATGGGCGGCGACAAGGCCCCCGATGCCATTATTTCCGGCGCCCTTGAGGCGCTCGAATCGCTCAGTGAGGGCGACGAGCTTATCCTCGTCGGCCCAAAGGAAGTCATTGAGCCGAAGCTGCCGGGCGAGATTCGTTCTCGCGCCACACTGACAGTCGTTCACGCACCCGACGTCATTGGTATGGACGAAGCGCCGATTGATTCGCTTCGCAAGAAACCCCGCAGCTCAATCGCAGTGCTGGCCAAGCTCGGCAAGCTCGACAGGACCGACGCCGTCATTTCCGCCGGCAACACCGGCGCCTGCGTCGCCGCATTTCAAATGCGTATGCGCAACCTCCCCGGCGTTAACCGCCCGGGCATCGCAGTCGTCTTTCCGACCTTCGAAGGCCCCGTCACCATTTGCGACGTGGGGGCAAATATCGTGTGTAAGCCCGTGAACTTATATCAGTATGCTATTATGGCGTCGATATATTCGCGGCAACTGTTCGGGATAAACAACCCGCGGGTGGGGCTGATGAGCATCGGCGAAGAGGACGCCAAAGGCAACGAGAACGTTAAAAAGGCACGCGGACTTATAAAACAGGACCCGAAGATTAACTTCATCGGCAATATTGAGGGCCGTGACATCTTCAGGGGCGCATGCGACGTCGCCATCTGCGACGGTTTCGTCGGCAACGTCGTCCTCAAGCTCACCGAGGGGCTCGTCGAGGGGCTTGTCAAGGCGATAAAACAGGAAATTATGTCGCATAAACTTCGGCTGCTGCTTGGGCTGCTGTTCAAGAACGTTATGAAGCGGTTTTACAGGAAGCACGACTACAACGAATACGGAGGTGCGCTGCTTTTGGGGATAAACGGGACGGCGCTTATCTGCCACGGGGCAAGCGAGAGCAGGACCATCAGAAATGCCATTCTCGCGTCGAAGAAATACCACGCGGAGAAGATTAACGACAAAATAGCCGAATACTTAGAGGCCAGCACCATCGGCAGGGAGGCGCAAGGCCCCGAGTCGGAGGACGTTAGTTTAAGGGTCACGGATGAGCAAGTCGAAGTCGATTGAGTCGAACCACTCGCCTTTCATCGCGGTTATTACGGGGCACGGTTCATACGCGCCCGCAAAAATCCTCTCCAACGAAGAACTCGCCAAAATAGTTGACACCTCGGATGAATGGATAAGGACGCGGACAGGGATTGAGAGACGGCACATTTGCGGCGAGAATGAAAGCACCGCGGAACTGGCGACTGAGGCGGCGAAAAAGGCGCTCGATGCGGCGCAGTTACAGCCGGAGAAGCTCGACCTTATTATCATCGCGACCATCACGCCGGAAATGGTGTTCCCGTCAACGGCTTGTTTTGTGCAGCTTAATCTTGGCGCGCATTGCGCCTGGGTGTTTGACCTGGCGGCGGCGTGCAGCGGTTTCATATACGGGATGTCCATCTCGCAGCAGTTTCTCGAAAGCGGCAGGTTTCGAAACGCCCTTGTGATTGGGGCAGAGACGCTGACGAAAATCACCAACTACAAAGACCGCACGAGCTGCATCCTTTTCGGGGACGGGGCAGGCGCGGTGGTGCTGGAGGGCAGGCCAAGGGAAAAAGGCGGTCCGCAAAGCGGCATCATTTACAGCACGATGTATTCAGACGGCAACTCGTGGCAGACGCTCAACTGTCAGGCGTACGGGTCGCGGAATCCGGTGAGCAGGACGCTGGACAACCCAAACAAGGTCTATATGGAAATCAAAGGGCGGGAGGTCTATCAGCAGGCGGTGCGGAGAATCGTCGAGACCGTTACCGAATGCCTCGAAAAATGCGACCTGACAATTGATGATATTAAAATGGTTGTTTCGCATCAGATGAATGCGAGAATCATCGAGTCTGCGGCGAAGCGGCTGGAGCTGCCGCCTGAAAAGTATTTCATAAACATCAATGAATACGGCAACACGTCGGCCGCCTCGGTGCCGCTTGCCTTTGACCAGGCCATCCGCGAGGGCAGAATCAAACGCGGCGACATTGTCATCCTTGTCGCCTTCGGGGCGGGCCTTACCTGGGGCGCAAACGTCATTCGGTTCTGAACGGCAGAGTGCACCAAGCCGGCACCAACCGCCCGGCGACTTGGCTGTTATGGGACATTTTCCACTTCAGGCCAGCCCGGCAAAATCCCGTTGATACCACGGAATCTCGAACCTCAGCGTCTATACACCTAACTCCTTTGTTAATAAGGACTTAACCTCATCTCTGACCAGGGAGTAATTACCCCTGCATTCACTACGGCCCAACTACACCCAAAAACCCATCTTTTGGTTAAATCGGCCCCGCAAGATGCCGATGACACAGGGCCGTAACTTTTTGTGAATAACGTGTTTGCGAAAGATTTGAACGCATCTTGATGTAAGCCAAGTCGGCTAATTAGCAAAGGCGTTTTCGGCTACGGCATATCGAAAAACGTTTGGGTCTTAAGCAATGGACGAGCACATTACCGTATTAGTCGTCGAGGACGAGGAGCACATCAGGAGAGTGCTGGAATACAACCTCAAGCTGGACGGCTTTGAGGTTTACCTGGCCGAAGACGGGGCCACCGGCCTGAAGCTTGCCCGCGAAAAAAGACCGGACGTCATCCTGCTCGACTGGCTAATGCCCGAAATGGACGGCCTGGGGGTCCTCACGGAACTGAAGGCCGACGACAACACAGAACATATCCCGGTTTTTATGCTCACCGCCAAGGGCATGCTAAGCGATGTCACACAGGCGATTGATAGGGGCGCCGACGATTATATCACCAAGCCCTTCAACCCAATGCAATTAGGCAAAACGATAAGGGAAAAACTCGAAAAATGTGCAAAAGTGAAAAAAAGCTGAAATCAGTTCTTCCGTTTGTCGCGGAAGAGATTATGTCCATTAACCTGAATTTGGGGGTAACAGTTAATCTGGAGAGTACTATTATGAAGACGCAGAATAAACAACCATCAGTAAAATGGCCATCACTATTGCTTTTCGTCCTCCTGATACTGGCCGGCAGTGCGAGCACGTTCGCACAGGAAAAACAGGGCACCGACCTGACGGCGCTATCCATAGATGAACTGATGAATATCGAGGTCGCATCAAGTGCAACCCTGACCAAGACCACACCACGTCTTGTCCCGGCAGCTATGACGACAATAACCCAAGAGCAGATTCAGGCCTCCGGCTCCCGCAGCTTGTTTGAACTGCTCGACATCTACGTCCCCAACCTGCAATGGATACGGCAGCACTGGGAATCAGACCATTTGGGTCTGCGCGGGATTATTAACGACCGTGACGACAAATATCTGCTGCTGGTTAATGGACGTAATATGAATGAGCGCACCCATTACGGGGCAATGAGCGAGCGCGACCTGCCGCTGCTTAGCGACATTCATCATATTGACGTCGTTCGCGGCCCCGGTTCGGCTCTGTATGGCCCCGGCGCCGTATCAATGGTGGTTAACATTATCACCTACAACGCCAGCACATTTCAGGGCACAGAATTTACCACCCGCCTGGGCGCTGTTGAAGAATTCTATACAGGTGAGATAAAGCACGGCCAACCGTTCGACGACAACGACGGTGGTTTATTCGTTTATGCCGGCGTCGGCGATTATCGGGGCGCCAACAAATACAACGCTCCTCAAATCTACGCTAAAGACTTTCCCTCCGGGCCACAATATGACTTCGGTGGTGGAGGGCATGATGCCTTCATCTACCCCAGCGATGGGTACAAAGCTGGCGACCCGTTTTTACATCCGTCCGTTAGTAACGACGGTGAATCCCAGCATAACCTTCAGCCACTAAAATTTCACGTCGAAATTACCAGAGACAATTGGGACATCTGGGCACGTTACACTCGTGGCGGCCAGCAGTTCGTCTGGTACCCCAAGGAAGTCGCCCGACCTCCGTGGGGCTGGGTAGACATCTGGCCTTACATGAATTGGTCACACTGGCCTAATGTCGACCTTACTTCTCTTCCTCCCCTGAGGTTCTACAGTTCCGGCTATCAACAGATGACCGGCTATATCGGATACAAACAGGAAATATCTGATAAACTCAATGTAGATTACACGTTCAGCTACGATACGTTCGATTTCACGCGGGTAATAGACGCCTACCCATTAAGCGACGCTCATCGTGAAGAAGTGTACTATGGCAAGGTGTTACTGCAATGGCAGGCCGGTGACCAGCACAAGATTGCCTTTGGCCCCGAGTTTTCACATCAGGAACTCGGCCTGAAGACCCTCGGCTGGTCTTCTGATGAGAGCCCCACATCCTCGCGATTAGGTGCTATGAAGCCGTGGTCAACAAATATGTATTCTCTTCTGGGCGAATGGCAATGGAATCTTAACGACAGGTGGACAACATTCATTGGCGGCCGAGCCGATCACCATACATATACCGACCTGATGTTCTCTCCTCGCGCGGCCATAGTCCACACACCTACCGACAATGACTCATATAAGTTGATGTGGTCCCGGTCGGTCCGCGCAAATTTCGAAGAACAAATGAAGGCACAGGCCGACGCCAACGGTGGCAATAGCGACCCGGAAAAACTTGACAATGTCGAGCTCCGTTATGAACGACAGCAAAGCAAAAACCTTGACTTGGCCGCATCTTTATTCTGGCACTACAGTCTCAGCCGCATCTCCTGGGACCAGACTACCTCCCAAAATGTCACCATCGGTAAACAAAAAGACTGGGGCGTTGAGCTTGAGGCATCTTACCACACCGATAAGACCCGTCTGACTATCTCACATGCATATACAAAGCTTATCGACTTTGTTCTGGAGCAGGGCAGAGACTCTACTATCATTACCGCCGCCCCCTATGGCTACGGTGACGACCTGGCAAACTGGGCCAACCACATCACCAAGTTAACAGCTCAGCAGAAACTCGATGACAAGTGGACCTTAGACGGGTCATTGCGCATCTACTGGGGATTCCCCGGGCTTAAGGACTTAAACAAATACCAGGCCAGCCTCACATCAGACCCAGTTATGGAACCGGGTTGGGACAAGGCCTATCGCGGCAACTACTATTTGGACCTCGGTTTACAATATAAACCGAGCAACGACCTTACAATCGGCGTCTATGGATACAATTTGCTTGGCATCTTTAACCTGGACCTCAACAAGCGTAACTACCTGAGCGACCCCGATTACCGCTGCCATGCCGCGGCTGTAGGAATTTCGCTTACTTACAAATTCTAAATTTAATTGGGAGCGACCAGACAATGACGACTCAGGGAAAACCTGCTAATACCGTCCGCACCCAATCGCGGCTCGCACACGCGAGAGCCGGCCGCATTGGCCGCCTATTTATGCAAGTTCTCGTGTTGCTTGCCTGCCTTTTGGCGGCCGATGCGTACCCGGAGTCCAAGTCCGCCCAATACAAAGAATATGAGATAAAAGCGGCCTTCATCTACAACTTCCTCAAGTTCGTGGACTGGCCCGAGGGAAAAATGGCCGGCGGAGGAAACCAGATAGTCGTAGGCATCATCGGCGAAGACCCCTTCGGAGATGCTGCCGACATATTCAAGGACAAAAAGGTCGAAGAACGCAATGTGGTCATAAAGCGATTCGAAGGCATTGAGCAACTCAAGAAAATGGCCGAAAAGGACAAACCGGCTAACGAAAAGCTGGAGGCACTTAAGACGTGTCACCTCCTGTTCATCTGCCCGTCCGAGCAAAAGCAGTCACGCGAGATAATTGACATAGTAGGAAAAGACGGTGTTCTGACGGTGGGAGACACCAGCGGTTTTATCGAATCCGGCGGCGGCATCAATTTCCTTATGGAAGAAAACAAGATTCGCTTCGACATAAACCTGACCGCCGCCGAAAAAGCCGGATTAAAAATCAGGTCCCAGCTTTTACGCCTTGCGAAAAGGGTGGTAAAGGACGGGCCAGATGCAACCAGACCTTAACAACAACACTTTCCCGCAGGAGACCAACTGACTATGCTCCTCGTTCAAAATATGGCGATAAGGAACAAGCTCATCACCATAGTCATGCTCACCTGCCTGACGACGCTTCTGCTGGTAGGCAGCACATTTGTGTTCTGGCAATGGACCGACCTGCGCAACAATATGATAGAGAGCATTCTGACCGAGGCCCAAATCACTGCCAATAACTGCCAGGCGGCGTTATCGTTTGACAGTGTAAAAGACGCCGAGGTAACACTAAAAGCCCTCAAGGCCAATTCCTCAATCGTTTTTGGGTGTGTGTATAAAAAGGACGGCGAGGTGTTCGTCAGCTACGCCAGAACCGAAACCGACAAGGCCCGCCTGGCTACCGAAGTAAAAGAAAAGAGCTATGGTTTCTCCGGGGGACTGCTGACCGTTTTTGAGCCGATACTGCTCGATAACGAGGCAATCGGCACCATTTGCCTGCGCTGCGACCTCAGCCCTATGTATGCGGCGCTAAAGCGCAATGCCGGCAACACCGCTGCGGTGCTGCTGCTGGCAACACTGGCGGCCTATTTCATTTCATCGCGGCTGCAACGGATTATCTCCGGGCCGATTCTCTCCCTGGCACAGGTCGCACAAAACGTCTCCGACAAGCGAGACTACTCGATGCGCGCCACCAAGCAAAGCAACGACGAGGTCGGCCTGTTAATCGACGCGTTCAACGAAATGTTGGAGCAGATTCAGCAGCGTGATTCGGAACTGGTCAAGGCCAAGGGAGAATTGGAGGCAAGAGTTCGGGAACGCACCGCGGAGCTGACCGGCGCCAATAAGCAGCTTACAGCCGAGATAGGCGAACGTGAAAAGGCAGAGCACAAACAAGAACAACTGCTGAAGGAGCTGGAAAGCGTCAACCAGGAATTAAAGGATTTCGCCTATATTGCCAGTCACGACCTTAAGGCGCCCCTTCGTGCAATTAAGACGCTTGCTGACTGGATATCCACCGACTACGCCGACAAGCTCGACCAGGACGGGCAGGAGCAACTGAAACTGCTCAGACAAAGAGTCGACAGAATGCACAACCTTATCGACGGGATTCTGCAGTATTCGAGAGTCGGTCGGGTAAGGGAAAATATCACCACTGTCGACCTCGACAAACTGCTGCCCGAAATCATCGACATACTCGCGCCGCCGGCGCATATAAAGATTACCGTAGAGACGGAACTGCCGGCTGTAAAATGCGAAGAGACGCGCATCACGCAGGTCTTCCAGAACCTGCTCAGCAACGCCGTCAAGTATATGGACAAACCAGAGGGCTTGATAAAGGTGGGCTGTGCAGAAGATGACGAATTCTGGAAATTCAGCATAGCCGACAACGGCCCCGGCATAGAAAGAAAACACTGGGAGCGCATCTTCAAGATATTCCAGACGCTGGCGCCGCGAGACGAGTTTGAAAGCACGGGTATCGGGCTAACGGTTGTGAAGAAAATAGTAGAGCTGTATAGCGGAAGAATCTGGCTTGAATCCGAGTTTGGCCAGGGGACGACTTTCTTCTTTACGTTCCCCAAAGCCGGCGCTCCGGAGCCGTCTGCGGAAGAAGTAGCCGCCGCAGTCGCAGCGGAGCAGGATTCTGACGGCAGCGAAAACCAGAACAATGAGAGCTGAAAATGAAAAACTCCAAACCAACATTATTAACTGAAGATGATAGTGTGGATGCAATGAAGGCACGTTATCTGATAATCATGCGAACTTCGGCACAAAATGGAGGAAAGGCAATATGTTGGATACCGTAGCCGTTCCAGAACAGTTTGAGCCGATTTTCCGGAAAGCTCAAGAGTATGTGAGCACTTACTTCAGTCAAAAGAAGGAAGACGCCTCAACAGGTACGATAGAGGTATTCGGCCAGAGGTATATTCTTATCAGAGCGGCCTCGATGTCGGTGGATTTCTTCGACACCATAAAGGATATGTTCAAGGACTGGGGAGAGGAGAATGCGTCAGAAATGGCGAGGAACCTTCTTTTTGACGTTGCACACACCATCGGAAAGATGGATGCCAGGAACTTCCATCAACGAATGGGTCTGCGGGACCCCATAGAAAAGCTTTCCGCAGGGCCAATTCATTTTTCTTATACAGGATGGGCTTTTGTTGACATATTTGCTGAGTCAAAACCGACAACGGATGAGAACTTCTATCTTATATATGATCACCCATTTTCGTTTGAGGCCGACGCGTGGGAAAAGAACGGCAAGAAGAGCAGTTCCTGCGTCTGCGCTATGAATGCCGGATATTCGTCCGGATGGTCTGAGGAGAGCTTTGGAATTCCGCTGGTTGCCTCTGAGATAATGTGTAAAGCCAAGGGTGATAGCGCCTGCCGGTTCATTATGGCACATCCCTCCAAGATAACACAGTACATTCAGGCATATTTGCGCAGCCATCCGGAAATACCCAACAATGCAATGCTCTACAGAACAGGCGGATTTTTTCAAGAGTTCAAGCAGGCACAAGATTCTCTGCGAAACAGTGAGGAGCGATTCAGAACCGTCTTTGAAAATACCGTCGTCGGCCTGTATAGGACCACCCCCGACGGCCGAATACTGCTGGCAAATCCGGCGCTGGTGAAAATGATGGGGTACCAATCCTTCGAGGAACTGATGCAACTCAACCTCGAAAAAGAAGGCATCGATTCATCCACGCCCCGCTCAGTGTTCAAACAACGCATCGAAAAAGAGAGCAAAGTCGTAGGGCTTGAGTCAGTCTGGATAAGGCGCGACGGCTCCAAACTGTTCGTCTCCGAAAGTGCATTCGCCGTAAGAGACGGCAACGGCAACATCCTTTATTATGAGGGCACGGCCGAAGACATAACCGAACGCAGAAAGGCAGAGCAGGCGCTCGATAAACTCAACCAGGACCTTCAGTCGGCAATCGACGAGCTCAGCCGGTCGAACAGGCAGCTTCAGGACTTTGTGCACGTTGCGGCCCACGACCTCAAAACGCCGGTGCGGGGAATTGGCACCCTGGCGGACTGGCTTTCGAGCGACTACGGAGACAAGTTTGACAAGCAAGGCCGCGAACAGATTCGCCTGCTCAAGGCAAGGGTCATCCGAATCGACAAACTTATCGACGGAATGCTGCAATTCTCCAAGATTGCGCGAACCAGACAAAACGAGAGACGGACGAATTTGAATACACTGGTGTCCGAGGTAATCAACAAGACAAAGCCACCCGACAACATCGAAATAGCTGTGGACAGCTTGCCAGGCGTGACTTGTGAACGCGAGCACATATTGCAGGTCTTTCAGAGTCTTTTGTCAAATGCGGTTACCTTTATGGACAAGCCAAAGGGGTTGATAAAGGTCGGCTGCGTCGAGCAGGGCGAGTTCTGGAAGTTCTACATAAGCGATAACGGCCCCGGTATCGAGGAGAAGCATTTCGAGAGAATCTTCAGGATATTCCAGACGCTGCCCCGAAAAGACGAGCCGGAAACGGCAGGAATAGGACTGGCTGTTGCAAAAAAGATAATCGAACTGTATGGCGGTAAAATCTGGGTGGAGTCGCAGCCCGGTTCAGGCAGCACATTCTTCTTCACATTCCCAAAACAGCAAGAGGAACCTGTATATGCAAACGCTAAAGCCCATACTGCTTGTTGAAGACGACAGCGTCGATGCGATGACGGTAAAGCGAGCGATGCGCGACCTGCACGTTGCTAACTCCGTGATACATTCGGTCAACGGCGAGGAGGCACTGAAGTACCTGACCGACCCCAACATGGAAAGACCCTTCGTCATTCTTCTCGACTTGAATATGCCCAAAATGAGCGGTATCGAGTTTCTGAAAATTATAAAGGTGAACGCCAACCTCAGAATGATACCTGTTATAGTGCTTACAACCTCAAAAGAAAAACGGGATGTGTTTGACAGTTTCGAACTAGGCGCCGCCGGCTATATTATAAAACCCGTCGATTATGCAAAATTCGTAGATGTAATCAGCACAGTTATGCTTTATTGGAGCTCAAGTGAACTACCGAAAGAAAACCTCCAGACCGTCGATGCTAAACACTAATCAGATATTCAGTATTGAAGGCAGACAGATGGACCGGCTGTACCTGCCGCTTTCGAGGATAACTGACTAAAACTGATGGAAACTAAACAAGTCCAAAACGAGCAGGCGATTGCAGTAAAAAACGCCGCACCAGGCACATATAATCGCCAGGAGCAGCAAACAAAAGAGCAACTGCTCAGCGAATTGAAGTCTTTGCGCGCCCGTATGGCAGGCCTGGAACGGCTTGAAGGCGAGCACGAGCGCGTTGAGCAGGCGCTAATCAAGGCGCTTCAGGAGTGGGAGGCGACGTTCAACGCCACCCGGGATCCAATTATGCTGGTGGACAAGGAATTTAGAATCGTGCAGGCAAATCAGTCCGCATCACGGTTCTTCGGCAAGCCGCTGGGCAAGATTCTGGGTCAGACAACCCACAGTTTGCTTTATGGAACAGAACTGCCGCCAGACGATTGTCCGCTGGTGATGGTCAAACAGACCAATAAACACGAGGAGGCAGAGCTTTACCTGCCCTCAAAAGACGCCTGGGTCGCGGTCTCGGCAGACCCGGCAATCGACGTTGAAGACACCACCGCGTGTTTTGTGCACATAATCAGAGATATTACCTATCGTAAAAAAACCGAACAGGTTCTCGCAAAGCTCAATCATGACCTTCATAAAACCGTCCAGGAGCTCAAAAAGTCCAACCAGGAGCTGCGCAGCTTTGCTCACGTTATAGCTCATGACTTGAAATCGCCTCTTCGAGGTATCGGTTCCATAGCCGACCGTTTAATCCGGAAATATACCGACACACTCGATGACGAAGGCAAAAACCAGCTCCGGCTGCTCATCGTCAGGGTCAGGCGAATGAGCGAGTTCATCGACGGCATACTGCGATACTCTGAAATCGGACACGTCGTCACAGAACAGCAGGAAGTGGACGTCAACGCGCTTCTGGCGGAAATAATCGGAGAAATCGCAGTCCCGGAAAATTTTGAAATCACTATCGAGCAGACCCTACCAATCATACAGTGCGAACGGCTGCGGCTAAAACAGGTCTTTCAGAACCTTTTAAGCAACGCGGTGAAATATATTGATAAGCCAAAAGCCCAAATCAGAATCGGCTGCACCGAAGAAAACGGCTTTTGGAAATTCAGCGTTGCCGACAACGGGTGTGGAATCAAAGAGCAGTATTTTGAAAAGATATTCGAGATATTCCAAACGCTGTCCTCCCGCGACAAAACGGAAAGCACAGGCATCGGGCTGACCATCGTCAAAAAGATTGTCGAATTATATGGCGGCAAAGTCTGGGTGGCATCAAAAATAGGCGAGGGCAGCACGTTCTTTTTCACATTACCAAAAATCAAGGAAATGAAAAATGCGAACTCTAAAACCAATACTGCTTGTTGAAGATGATGTTGTGGACGCATCGACGGTAAAACAGGCCCTGCAGGACCTCAGGGTCAAAAATCCCGTCGTTCACAAAACAGACGGCGAAGAGGCGATTGAATACCTCAGAGGGCAAAACAATCAAAAGCCGGCGCTGATTCTTCTTGACCTTAATATGCCGAAAATAAGCGGTGTCGAGCTGCTGCAGATGATCAAGCCGGACGCCCAACTGCAGCACATACCAGTCGTTGTCCTGACCGTCTCAAAATATGAACAGGACAAAATCGACACCTTTGACCTCGGCGTGGCGGGGTACGTGATAAAAGCGGTGGATTACGACGCCTTCCTGCGGGCTATGGACATTGTAATCCAATACTGGGCATGGAATGGATGTGTAGAAAAAGAAAGGGTGACCGAAAATGCGAGATTCTAAACCGATTATGCTGGTTGAGGATGATACGGTTGATGCGATGACCGTGAAGCGGGCATTGAAAGACCTCAAGGTCTTAAATCCTCTGATACGCGCCGGCAACGGCGAAGAGGCCCTGGTGTACCTCAGAGACGACAACAACGTAAAGCCCTGCGTCATTCTGCTTGACCTGAATATGCCCAAGATGAACGGCATTGAGTTCCTCAAGGTCGCTAAAGCCGACGAAAAGCTCAGAAGGATTCCTGCGATAATATTGACCACCTCGAAAGACGACCAGGACCGGATACAGACCTTTCAGCTCAACGTGGCCGGCTTTATCGTCAAACCCGTTGATTACAAAAAATTCGTTGATGCAGTGAGAATCATCAACCTGTACTGGACCCTCAGCGAACTGCCAAACGGCGAACAGGAGAGCACAAATGCGAACGTCCAAACCGATACTGCTTGTCGAAGATGACAACGTTGACGCAATGACCGTCAAGCGTGCTTTGAAGGAACTCAAGGTCACTAACCCTCTGGTTCATCAAATCAACGGGGAGGAGGCCCTGAACTACCTTCGCGCCGACAACAACCACAGACCCTGCGTCATATTGCTGGATTTGAATATGCCCAGGATGAACGGCATTGAGTTCCTCAAAGTTGCCAAAGCCGACACCGAACTGAGGCAAATCCCCGTGATTGTGCTGACCACTTCCAAAGACGAACACGACAAGATGGAAAGCTTCCAGTCTTCCGTGGCCGGCTATATCGTAAAGCCCACCGATTACAAGAAGTTTGTCGAGGCAATCAAAACACTGGACTTATACTGGACTTTAAGCGAACTGCCATTCAACGGCGCATAAGTCGTGGAAGACAAAAGATTTAGAATCCTGATGGTAGAAGATGACCGGCTTGACCAAATGGCGTTTAAGCGTATGGTCAAGGAGGAAAACCTGCCCTACGATTACACAATCGCCGGCTCGGTCACCCAGGCCAAACAAATCCTCGGAAGCGAAAAATTCGATCTTGTGTTTGCGGATTATCTGCTCGGCGACGGCACCGCATTCGACATACTCGACTCGATTGTTGACACGCCGTCGGTTTTCGCAACAGGAACTGGCAGCGAGGAACTTGCCGTAAAGGCAATGAAGTCCGGCGCTTCCGACTACCTCATCAAAGACCCGGCGAGAAATTACCTCAAGGTTCTTCCCGCGGTAATCAAGAACGCAATGCGCCACAGAAAGGCCGAGGATGAGCTTAAAAGATACCACGAGAAACTTGTTGAACTGGTAAAGGAGCGAACCGAACAGCTTGCAGAAGAGAAAGAGCTGCTGGCGGTAACACTTTCAAGTATGGGTGACGCCGTAGTCGCGGTGGATGCCGAGAACCGCATAATGCTGTTAAACAAGGCCGCCGAGCAACTGACGGGGTGGAGATTTGAAGAGGTGCAGGGCAAATCGGTCGATGAAATAATCAGGATTATCAACGAACAGACCAAGCAGCCCGCCGACAGCCCCATAGACAGGGTGCTTGAGTCCCGCAAAATCGAATCCGGCACGGACAACGATGCCCTGGTCGCCCGGCTCGGGCATGAATGCCCCGTCTCCGCCACGGCTGCACCTATACGTAGAAATGACGGGACTATGGCCGGCATCGTTATGGTGTTCCGGGACGTGTCGCAGCAGCGGGAAATCGACCGGATGAAGTCGGACTTTATCTCCTCGGTCTCGCACGAGCTCCGCACGCCGCTTACTTCGATAAAGGCCTACGCCGAGACGATGCTGCACGACCGGAATATGACCGAGGAAACCAAGCGGGAGTTTCTTCAAATCATCAACGAGGAATCCGACCGGCTCACAAACCTCATAAACGGTATCCTGGAAATTGCGCGGATAGAATCAGGGACAATCGAAATCGTCCGCTCTCGCGTCAACGTGGCCTCGGTTGTCAGCCAGGCGGTTGCAGACCTGGAGTACCTGGCCGGCAAGAAGAACATCCGGCTCCAAACCGACATAGCGGAGCACCTGCCGGAACTATTGGGTGACGAAAACAAAATCCACTCAATGGTTTCAAACCTCGTCAATAACGCAATCAAGTTCACGCCTGAAAACGGCCGGGTTATGGTATCATCGCAGGCGAACAACTATGAGCTGCTCATCAAAGTCACCGACAACGGTATGGGCATACCCAAAGAAGACCTGTCGAAAATCTTCGGGCGATTCTACCGTGTCCACCGCCCCGGCACGGAAATCCAGGGCACGGGGCTGGGACTTGCCATCGTCAAGGAAATCGTCATCAGGCACGACGGCAGAATCGAAGTGGAAAGCGAAATAGACAAAGGCAGCACTTTCACAGTGTATCTGCCGATGGCGCCGCTCGCCTCGGCGAAGGTCGAGTCGTAGCCGGATTTATCTCGTCGAATCCCATCGGACGAAAAAGCAATAGAAACAAAAGCGACGCCGAGCCCCGCTTCGTCCGCGAAGCGAGGCGAGCGTAGCCGGGCAGACCACTCTCGCAACGAACCGCTAACAGCTACCATCCCCAACCACCACCATATACTTCTGGCTAATTACGCAAAGCCGCCAAATCTCAATACCAAACGGCCAAAGCCCGGAAGATGAATGCCCCCTTAGATGCAGGGTATTTCAGGGAAGTGCCCCAGACATCGTACCCCCTTGAGCAGTTGTTGTGAAGTTTTTTCTCATAAAGCTCATCAAGATAAACAGGTTCAAGCAGAGGCATAAAAGGGTTTGCATTTGGGAGTTTTTCCTTAACAAGCCGCTAGGGCGTCTTGTATTCCTTGCCCGAATTTTTTCGAGCGAGATTGAAGAACAGAAGATAGGCGTTTGCCTTTTGGATGAAGTCGCTGTGATCGACAAAGGATTCCACTTCATAGAACTCTGATTCCATAATACTGTGGACAGTTTCGACGTCGGCCTGGAAGCGGTGTTGGCCGGGCGGTATCGTGCGATGGACCTGGCCTGTGACCTCTTCGATGGTTTTTGTGAACGCTGAATCGTCTTTTGCCTGCCATGAGCCGACCCGCCTAAAGGCGAGGTCTCGCCAGGGGCGGACGAATTCCGAGCCATTGTCTGACTGCCAGGTGGTCTTTGAAAGGTCGATATCGCATGCTTGCAGATGCTTTATGATGCGTTGTGCAAACCCGCCGAAAGGCGAGGTCTCGCCAAAGGCGGATATGTCGGCGTAGGACAGCGACAGTTCCTGCGCGAAGCCCAGAAACAACAGCCCCGTGGTAACATCGCGTGCGGTGTATTGATAGGCGGGCAGGCGTCGGGATTTGAGGCCTATCCAGTATTCGGGGATATCGCGTAAATCCTTGGTATCAATGGAGATTTGCTGCAAAAACCGCCAGTGTTTTTTGATGTCTCTAAGGCATCGCTTTGTCTGATGCTTTTTTCTGCGATATTTGCCCGGCTTCGCCTTCGGCGAGCGCCGAGGCGAGCGGTTAAGGCCATTGGCTTTACAGACCCGCCTGATGGCTTTTTCCGACCACGGCAGGTCGAACTCGTACTTGAGCCGTCTGGCGGAAAATCGGGGCAATTGTTTCTTTAGTGCGATGATTTTCTTTTCCGCCCGACTGTCTAACTTCCTTGGCCTGTGACGTGGCGCACGGCTGTGGTCAAGCAGGCTCTCAAAAGAGCCGTCGAAGCGAGTGAGCCATTTTAACGGATGTGTGAAAACACCGTGCAGCGTGCTTGATGGAATGGCTGTAGGCGTGCTGGAGGCTTGTTTTGGCGTGTTAGTTGTATCGGTGGATTGCCTCGCAAGCATAAGTTTGGGACAGAGTTGATTCCTGGGTTTTTTATTTCTGGAACGGAAGTCGGCGATTCTCGGAGATGACAATTAGTACGATAGAGTTGACGGCTTGACACGCGCTTGGGGAAGATTTATAGTTAATTTAGCAGAAACTGCTGCTTTGAGGCCGAGATGCGGCTTTTGAAGAGAATCGCGCCTTTGTCCGTCAACATTAGCCGCCCGGCAGATGTCTTTATAGTAAGACAAGCGAAGTTAGTCCCCAGTTTAGCATGCTTGGCTTAAAAACTGTGTGGATGAATTATGGAATGGGTAACAACAACCCAGGTCTTAGAGGAATTACAATCCTCAAATGATGCCCCAGCTTGGCAAAGGTTATGTGGCCACTTTCATACGGTAGTGGTTAACTTTGCTAAGCACATGGGCTTATCTGTCCCCGATGCAGAAGATGCAGCTCAAGAGACAATGCTGGCGTTTGTAAAAGCATTCAGAGATGGAAAATATAACCGAGACAAAGGACATCTGGGCGATTGGCTTTTTGGAATAGCTAAGCATGTTATACTCAATGTCCGAAAACGCCAACCTCTGGAACAACTTATGGCAGATAAAACAACTGGCACATCGTTTTGGGACATGATACAAGATGACCACAACATAAAGCTCTCTTGGGAAACCGAATGGCGGCATATGGTATTAGCAAAGTGTTTCGAACAAGCCCGAAGAGAGTTTGATCCCAAGGTATTCAAGGCCTTTGAGCTTTATGCCTTGACACAAACAGCGGTAGATAAAGTAGCCCAGCAACTTGAAATGTCGCGAAACGCGGTTTATATTGCCAAATGCCGGGTATTATCCAGATTACGTGAGTTAGATGGACAATTTGAATGACGTAATTGAGGAACAGCCGTATGGATTGTCCTGAGCAGGAAACAATAGAACATTATATTTCAGGCCAGTTAGAAGCATCCAAACTTGCTGAGTTCGAAGTGCATTTGGAAACTTGTGGTCATTGTAAAACTAAATTGGCCAAGGCGCGTGAAAACGAAAATCTGCTTTCAGAACTGCGTTTTTTGGGAACCACTACGTCATCAGGAGGGGATTCCGTAACCACCCAGAGGGTACATATAGGGACCGTGGAACGGGCTCAGGAACTACTCGGTAGCAAATATCGTGTGATCCGAATGGTAGGTCATGGTGGCGCCGGCGAGGTCTTTCAGACCATAGACCCGATTTTAGATCGCCAAGTGGCGATAAAGTTTCTCACACGCAAAGATACTGCTGAAAAAATCAGTAAGCAGCGCTGGCAGGAGGCAAGGCTTCTGGGACAGCTCAATCATCCAAATGTTGCCCAAGTTTACGGTATAGGTGAAAGTGAAGGTGGTGTCAGATATATCGTGATGGAGTGGGTTGAGGGCCTGCTGCTGACGGATGCCTGGCGGGAAATGGGTCTTCAGCAGAGGCTGGGCCTTTATCTGCAGGTGCTTGATGGCATATCTGCTGCGCACAGAAGAGGTATCATCCATCGAGACATTAAACCTTCAAATATCTTAGTCACCGCTGCCAACAAGGCAAAGGTTCTTGATTTTGGAATAGCTGTGGACGAACAGCCGCTTATGAGCGCCGATGAAGGCCGTTATCGCGGCACACCCGCATTTAGTGCGCCCGAGCAGATATCTGCTCCTGTCAAGGTCAGCCCGGCGACGGATGTATTCGCTTTGGGAATCCTGCTGTACGATCTGCTGACCGATACATTGCCTTTTGATGAGACCGACCCCGCGGAGCTCTTTGATTCTATAAAGCATAAGCACCCAGAACTTCCAAGCGCTATACAGGAAAAGATACCAATAGCTTTGCAGAATATCTGTCTGAAGGCTCTGGAGAAAAATCCCCATCGAAGGTACAGAACAGCGCGAGACCTGTTAGACGATATTAATCGATACTTGAGGGGTGAGAAGGTCTGGTCCAGACCCTCGTTCCTCTTGGACAAGGTCCAACAAGAGGTCTTTTACCATCGTCAAAAGCTCAAGGTCTGGCACGATAACGAACTCATCACACAGCGAGAATATGATAAATTGGAGAATATCTATGAACGGATGATATCGCCGGATGACCCTTCGATAATAGAAGCCCGGAAGCTGTCTTTTTCGCAGGTTTGTTTATACCTTGGCGGCTGGGTTGCTGTGCTTGGCAGTTTTGTGCTATTCTATAAGACCTGGGACCAAATTCCAATATATTGGCGACCTGCTCCTGCTATTGCGGCGACAGTCCTAATGGTCGTATTTGGACTTGCTATGTGGCGAAGAAAGGAAAGCAGGTTATCTGTTGGATTTCTGGCGACCGCAAACCTATTAATCCCTATCACGATTCTATTAACATTGGGGCAGTGGGAAATACTGTCGGCTAATGATTTTTCATGGGGCAAAGAGACAATATATAATCTCCTGAAGGGGGCAGGCTCCCATGTGATTGTTGGAAATATGCAGTTATACTATTCGTCATGGTGCTGGCTTGCCTTTTCACTTCTGTTCCTGAGGCTCACGAAATCGTCGATTTTTGTGCTCTTTAGCATAATTGCGTTTCTTATTTGGCTAACCACCTGCTACGTAATTGGCGGCATGGAAGAGTGGAAACCAGATATAATTGCAGGTCGTTATCTGTTTCCTGGTATTGGTATGTTTGTTTTAGGAACGGTCTTGGACCGCCGTAAGTATACTCAATATGCCTGGCCACCAGGTGCGGCTGGACTGACGATGATTGTCATTACTTTGTCTGTTATTGCTCTTTCAGACCAAACGTTGTTCGGGTGGATATATCGCAAACCAGAGTTTCTAAAGGATTATGAGCATCATTTATTAAGTTTTATGTGTAACGGGGTCATCTATCTTGGTCTTGCAGGTGTTTGTAGACTTTTGGGTACAAGGTTTCAGCGCGCGTTAGCGCAGGTTCTCAGCTGGCTTGGCCCGTTGCATTTTCTGGCCGTGTTGAGGATACTTGACTCAGATAAACTTGATTTACCTCACCTTCATCGCATGTTCTACCGGTTTCTGTTGCCGGTCGCATCGCTCGCTTTTGTTTTTGGCAGTGTAGTACGCCAGATGAAATCCTTCTTCTTCTCGGGCCTAATTGGTATCGCAGCCGCGGTGCATAAATTTACCGTCGAGCACCTGGATAAGTTTTTTGCCTGGCCTGTTTCACTCATAATTACAGGCATCATCTGGATGCTGGTTTCCTGGCTGGTGCCACGATGGAAGGCATCTGTTGCCCTTAAAAGGCAGCAATAGGCCGAAAAGCTGTTACTGCCTGCCAACTCTAACGTCCCACAAATCTTGTAAGGTTAGTCAAACCACAATTCCATTAAGGGCCGGATTATAACCACAGCATTGGCCCAAGTTTGCGCATTTATTGCACTTTTTAATGATTTTCCAGAAAGATTTGCGACTCAGACACCCAATATACTTTAGGTTCATCAGTAAGTGTTTGAGTGAAAAGTTAAATATGCAGCAAAAAAGCGGATTGACAGAAATGAGCAAGCAAGTCAAACAAGGTGAAAGTCATTCTTTGGTGCCCCGAAGGTCGCGACTGCCTATATGGGAGGCAGGCGGGATGCTGGACAAGGCACTATTGCAAATTGCTGTGGTCGTCGAATACCTCTTTGTAATGCACATCGGAGTTGTAATCGGCTGGTTGATTGGTCTATGGGCTGGGAACATCTACTTTGACCACTTTTCACCAGAGGATTATTCGAAGGCCTTCGTGCTTACTAAGCAGGGCGTCATACCGTACGCATTCACAAAGAACGGCGCAATAACAGGGATTCTTGTAAGCATAATAGTGCTGGCGGTCATCAACAAAAGATTATTTCTTAAGGAAGTCGCCGATCTTTATGCGAAAGGCGTTACAAGTTCAGATGAGGTTGCCCGACAATTAGGATACAGTGTTTGGCGAGTTGAACAGACAATGAGGAGATTCAACAACAATATTGGGCGCGCCAAAATGTGCGTTGCACAGAGCAAAAACGAGAGCGGAATTACGATTTTATCGTAGCGTATTGCCGGGCCTCGGGCGCAACGATTTTAAAGTAAGTTTCAGGATAGAATAGGAGGTGAAAAATGTTAAAGTACATTTGTCTGACTGTCGCGGCGTTGTTGGTTTTTATCGCCGGCTGTGACGAATACGAATACACTATCGAAATGACCCCGGATGCCGGGGTGCTAAAACGCACTATCAACTTTTCATCCAACCTGCCTGATGAACAAAAACAGGCCGTCGAGAAGTTTTACCCTGAACAAATAGACGCTAACACTTTTTCCGGCACATTCAGAGTCGAGCTTCCCAACGACGTGGGCGGCGCAGGATATTACACTTATTTCGTTACTAATATGGGCAGCACCGCGACTTACAAAGAGCGATTCCGCGGAGATGACGACCTAAATCAGCATATCGATGACTTTCAGATGCTTGTTGACCGATACGTTGACTTCATAATTAACTGGCTGGAGTTTGAGCTGGGTCAAGAGCCGAATTTCGGTAATCTTCGGGTGTTTCTTGACAAGAAATTTAGAACCGACGCCAAGAACTTTGGGCTATATTTAGGTTTTGGTGGTATTGTCGGGCGTTACGATTCCAACGTCGCGGATGAATTCCACCAAAGGGTTGTTCTCTATCTCGAGGAAAGGGATTATATGAATCCCGGCCAATCCGATATTCTTACTCAGATGGGTGGCAGCAGGGGCGAAGAGGAAATAAGGAAATTGCTCCGTGATATTGTCGCGTGGGAAATCGGGTGTTGTCGCGAGGGGGAAGATTCGGGCAAATTGGCCTTTCTTGACAGTAACGACAGTATTGAAAAGTCGATTATTCGTTACATTCGCAGCACGGAGCGTTACATGCAGATGTGGGAGGAGCAAAAGATAAGCAAAAAGGACGCGAATTTGCCCCCGCCTGATGTTGATATCCACGAGTTTATTGCCGAAGGTGCTTCAGATTTCGATTTAGGGAATACACCATACAAAGTGAATGTTCGTCTCAAGTGCCCTCATAAGCCGTTTAAAACAAACGGCCAATGGCAAGATGCCAATAATCAGGTGTGCTGGACAGATTTTCTTAAGGGTAAATATGACCTTCCCACTTTCTTTTATGCTTCCTGGGGTGAACCTAATGAACTGTTTCAACGAGAACACTTTGGGCACCTGTTGCTTATTGATGAGAGATTGTCGGAATATTGCTTGTGGGAAAATGGCCTTGATGAAGACAGGACGAAGGAATGGAATGCCTTTATAATGAGTATCAGCCCGAATGACAATTTAGAAAAGCGGATATCGGAATTCCGTTTTCGGCCTGATACGTGCTCTGAGGCAGCGCCTGCTGACCCGGCGCAAAGGGGACGCGAATTGATACTGACTGCTCTTAGAACCATAACCCAGCGAGCAGATGTCAAATGAACCATACGGCGGTTGCATGAGCAGCAAATAAGTATTCGCCTTTGGGTCTGGGATAGCATTTCTTATTCTCAAGCGAACGAGGAGCTTAAAACCGAGAACCGATAAAATTGAACAAGCTGGTAGTAGTCCTGCTGGTCCAGAATCGTGAATTCGCCTTCTCCGAGGCAAATTTTGCGGAAGGAGTAGCCACATTTCCACAGACGATAGAGCAGAATGGGCCAGACGAAAAGACGGTCCAACCATTCCGGAATCGTTATTGTTAGTTTTGCAGACATAAGTCTCTCCTCTCCTTTTTCAAATCAAAAATCAAACATCAAAAAGCAAAATGACATATCAAAGTTCAAAATTGTAAACCCGCCGGGGGCGGGAAAACCGTTAGATCCTTCGACGACCCCCGCGTCTTCCAGTCGGAAGACAGGAGCGGGGGTTGCTCAGGATTCGCGCCTATTTATAGAGGGACGCGTCCCTCTATAAATAGGCGCGAACTTGCGCGCTTTTGACGAAAACTAAGGTATTTCCTGATGGTAAAAAGGGGGGCAAAAAGTGCTTAAGCTCTTGCGAGCAAAGGGATAAAAAAATTTATGAAAAAGTCGGTTTCTAAGCGTTTTCGACTTGCGCGCTTTTGCCCAACAAGCGCTTTATACAAATGTATAAAACAAGCGCTTTATTTACCCCGTGAGATGATTTTCTATCTCACTGGGGTTGCCCACTTGCCCCAGAACGTCGTTATCTGGGGTCCGCCCCAAACGCAACGCATTTTGAAGACCGCCGAAGGCGGAGGCGGGTTTTGCAGACAAATCTTGTATTTGAGGTCTTGAAACCAGTCCGGTTGTGTCGGTAGAATCGATAAGTAATTCAAAAATCAAAATGCAAAATGCAAAGTTGTGGATTCGCCGAAGGCGGGGCGGACTTGTCCTCCGTAGCTTCAGCGAAGGAGGATTGGAAACAAAAAAATTATGGCACGATGGAAAACGGAGGACGGACGACGGAAGACGGGGGACCGAGAACTTCTGTCATCGGTTATCTGTCCTCAGTCATCTGTTTTGTGCTTTTTCGCGGCTAAAAATTCTCTGTCCGCCTTTGGCGAGACCTCGCCCGCCGCTATGCGGCGTGGCGTGCGGTCTCGATTGATTTCAGGAAGGCCTGTCTGAATCTTGCGATGGAGAATTGCTCAATGGTGGTCTTGCGGGCCTCGATTCAATCGCCTCAGCCGAGCTGATAAACCCACGCCTCGTGACAGTTGAACACCAGAAGGGTTCTTTTTTGTATTTGGTTCTGATGTTCCATCATATTCCTGAATCAATACCAGCCAATTTATTTTTTTGCAAATTTTTTTTGTTGGTCCGTGTTTATCAGACCCTCGGCAACGAGTATCAGTATCCCCACTGGCGGTTTTACAGGCCCATAATTCCCTCCACCTCCCAGTCTTCCCAAACTCCTTAAGTTCGCCAGATGTTCATCGATAATGGCCTATGTAAGCTCACCACGTGCTCGTTGCACGGCAAAGGCATTAAGCCGCAAGTTTGCTCGCATCCGCGATAGAGGAGAGCTGAGGATTTGGTGAAATAGCTTTTTAAGGAGTCTGGAATATGTTAGCGATTAAGAACAACATTATGGCGGCAAACGCTGCTCGCCACTTGGGCCAAAGCTATGACGCCTTGGCTCAGTCGGTTGAGAGGTTGTCGTCAGGTCTGCGCATCAACACAGCAAAGGATGACGCAGCAGGCCTCGCCGTTCGCGAGTTGATGCGGGCGGACATTGCAGTATTGCAGCAGGGTGCACGTAATGCCCAGGACGGCATAAGCTTGCTGCAAACAGCAGAAGGTGGTATGCAGAACATCGATAACCTGCTCGTGCGTATGAAACAGTTGGCCGAGCAGGCGGCAACGGGCACGTATACCTCCGACCAGCGGTCCATTATGGACAATGAGTTCGGTGAATTGGCCGAGGAAATCGACCGTATAGCCGGCTCAGCCGAGTTTAACGGCACAAGCTTGCTTAACAGCGCGACCGGCACCATATCAGTTAATTTCGGCGGCTCAGGCGACCAGATCAGCATTGATATGAAGGACGTGACCCAGAGCGGTCTTGGGATTGATGCGCTGACCATAACCAGCGACACCAGTGCACAGGCCGCCCTGGCGACTCTGGACACGGCAATCGGTGACGCGACTACCTATCGTGCAGACTTTGGAGCGAAGATGAATCGTCTGACAACGACGGTGGAAGTGCTTGGAATTCAGGCCGAGAATCTGATGGCAGCCGAGTCTCGTATATCCGATGTTGATGCTGCCACTGAAATGGCCACAATGACCAGAAACCAAGTCCTTGCTCAGGCCGGTGTTGCAATGTTGGCGCAGGCCAATGCGATGCCCACTATGGCCCTGACGCTGCTTAGATAACACCCGGAAGACAAACGCGGCTAATTGAATGGGGGGAGGTGACTGTCGTCACAAGCAACGGTCACCTCCCCAAATCTTAAAATATAATCCGGGCCGTTTTGAAATCAACACCAGAGATGGCCCGTGTTGTTCAAACACCCAGCATTATGGAGCAGTTTGATGAACGGAGTCGAAGTATATAAGGAACACGCCGTTGGCACCCAAAGCAAAGGTCGCCTCATCGTTATGCTTTACGAGGGTGCAATCAAGTTTATGAATCTTGCGGTCAAAGAGATAGAGGCCGGAGATTACGCCGCAAAAAGCCAGCACATTGCCAAGGCGCAGGATATAATCAACGAGCTTAATGCAGTCCTTAATACCGATGCAGGCGGCGAGGTCGCAGTCAATCTGCGGCGACTTTACTGCTTTATGGTCAGGCGGCTCTCTGAGGCAAATATCAATAAAGACCCGAATTTGGTCCGCGACGTTATCCAGCTTATGGAGGAGTTGAACCAGGGCTGGAAAGCAATCACCGGCTGACAGCTTCTTCACCTCACACGCCAGGTCGGAGCCCATATCATCGAATGCAGCTCGTTCGGAAGACCCCGATTCGCTATTCTACTTCGCTAAAGCTACGAAGAAACCAGCTACGCCTGCACGGCGTAGCTTTAGCGAAGCGGGGTGTGAATCTGTGTCTAATTTCATTTGCTCGGCTAATGAAAAGAAGCCCGTTTCGTTCGGGATTCTGCGGACGAAGTAGAAGGGCAGCGTAGATGCTCGCATCGAGAATGCCCTTGTCTGAGTACGCAAATCCGAGCAAACCTCTGTGTCCTCTGTGTGCTCTGTGGCTTAATAAAAATCTGTGTCATCTGCGTAATCCGCGATTAAATAAACTTTGAAACCTCTGCGTGCTTTGCGCTCTCTGCGGTGAGTCCCGGGAAATTCAGCCGGGCAAACTCCTTATGATACTTTTTCGCAGCTTCGTCGTAAGCCTTAGCCGCCTCGATTTCGCAGTCATAATAGCCCAGCCAGGTCTTCTTGCCCTTCTTTCGGATGACGGCGGCCCATTTGCCCGCTTTCTTGTGAAAACTGACCCCTATAAATTGTGATGAGGTATTTTTCTTTTTTGCTTTGTTGCAGCCATTCTGAGAGTTCGTTGCCAGACGTAAATTTTCCCTGCGATTATCCAGTCCGTCTCCGTTTCTATGGTCAACAAGAAGGCCCGGCGGCTCATTCATAATCTCCCTGTGCAACGATAGCGTTTTTGTCCGGCCAGGTCCGGTTATAATTTCCCTCGCAGCATAGAACTTTGTTCCAGTCCCACAGACGAACCACTTTAAATTGCTATACCGGTAGTAATCCTGCATATCCACAATCGTCCATTTGTCTTCCCCTAAGTAAATCCTTCGGTAGGAATAACCATATTTCCACAGACGGCAGAGCATCACCGGCCAAACAAAAAGACGGTCGAGCCAACTCGGAATCCCAATTGTCAAATTGACTTTCATAATTTTCTCTCTTGTCCTCGACTCCAGCTTCGTAGGAACCGCAGTCGGGGATCCATAAATCCCAAATCTCAAATCCTAAATTTCGAACAAATAACAAATCGAAAATTGAAAATTGAAAATCTTCTTGGGACTTCTGTCCCGATGTCCCTTGCGGCCCGCCTCGCCGTAGCCCGCCGCTTGGCGAGGCCTCGCCTTCGGCGGGCTTCAAGCGAAGGCGGGCTCTCCGCTATCTGCCCTGCTCTTTTGTGGCACGGGCTTCCAGCCCGTGAAGACACGGCCAAGCCTGCCCTGAGCGAAGTCGAAGGGATGGCCGTGTCACGCCAGGCGGGTGGTATTATACCAAATACAAAGCTCGTGTTCAATAAATATCTAACATTTTTTAACCACGGATAACACGGATTTGCACTAATTTATAAACGCTGATGGACAAAGAAGTTATGTTGGTTTTTACTGCGAATGAAGCTAAGAAGTACGAAGAAAAAATTAAAAATTTTCCCGCCACCAACAAGTATCCGTTGAAATTCAACCAACCCCCTAATTTTGTTCTTCGGTTAGCCGCGTTGTAGCCGGCGTATCAAATCAAGCGGCCAGAATTACCTCCCTGCCGGCGACCAATAACGGTAAGCCATTTTTGAAGAAGGAGTTAGGGGGCAAATAGTTTGGTCGCCAATAAATTCCCGAACTTATCCTGTTTTCTTTTGTAAACAACATTCAGGGGCCGATATAATACCCAGGTAAAGAAAAACAATCAGGACGAGAGTTGTCGGTCCTGTTCGTAGGAGTTTGAATGAAAGGGTGTTTTGCCGGTTTTGGCGAATTTTGATAAGCCGGCGGGACCGAACAGATGATTATCCACCGTTGGTATTCGGTTCCTGTCGTTTTCAACCTGATAGCGTCAAGTTAAGTGCCCCCGCTGCTGTCTTGCCTGCCGCCTCGACTCGCGTCGAGAGACGCGGAGGCAGGCGACAGCAAGACGCGGGGGCAATCGCTTCTTCTCGCTTGTGGCTGATTTCAATATCCGCGGCAAATCCGGAACAAGGTTCTACACCGTCATTGTGAATGTTCAGCCAATAAGGGCTATTATTATGAAAATATTACTCGTAAACCCGGAATCGCCCAACACGTTTTGGAGCTTAAGGAACGCGCTGCATTTTATTTCCAAGAAGGCGATGCTGCCGCCGCTGGGGCTGTTGACCGTCGCGGCGATGCTGCCGAAGGAATGGGAGAAGCGGCTTGTTGATATGGTAACGAAGAAACTGCGCGACCGGGATATTCGCTGGGCCGACTATGTGTTTATCACGGGTATGTTCATTCAGAGGCATTCCGCGAGGCAGGTGATAGACAGATGCAAGAAGCTGGGAAAACCCGTTGTGGGAGGCGGCCCGCTGTTTACGACGGTGCCGGAGGACTTCCCGGAAGTGGACCACTTTGTTCTCAACGAGGGCGAGATTACACTGCCCCATTTTCTCAAAGACCTTGAGCAAGGCACCACCCAGCGCATTTACAAGACAAGAGAGTTCGCGGACATTAAAGATTCGCCCAATCCGCTGTGGGAGCTGGTGGATAAGCGGCACTATGCCGTGATGTGCGTCCAGTATTCGCGGGGCTGTCCTTTCAACTGCGACTTTTGCGACGTTACAACGATGTTAGGCCATCAGATGAGGACGAAGACGAAGGAGCAGATATTGAAGGAGCTGGATGGCATTTATTCCACCGGCTGGAGGGGGTCGGTGTTTATCGTCGACGACAACTTCATCGGAAACAAAAAAAAGCTGAAGGAGGAAATCCTCCCGTCGCTTACCGACTGGATGGAGAAAATGAAATATCCGTTCTCCTTCAACACGCAGGCGTCCATCAACCTTGCCGACGATGAAGAGCTTATGCGGCTGATGGTTGACGCGGGCTTTGACTGCGTGTTCGTCGGTATTGAAAGCTCCGACGAAGACGTTCTGACGGAATGCAACAAGGTGCAGAACATAGGCCGGAACCTCGTGGATTGCGTCAAAAAGATACAAAGCTTCGGTATGCAGGTCCAGGGGGGATTCATCCTGGGTTTTGACAACGACAAAGGAGCAATCTTTGAGAACATGATACGATTCATTCAGCAAAGCGGGATTGTGACCGCGATGGTGGGGCTGTTGAACGCCCCGCGGGGGACACAGCTTTACAAACGGCTTATGAAGGAAAACCGGCTGCTGAAAAACCCCACGGGCGACAACACGGACTTTTCGATGAATTTCATCCCCAAGATGAAGTATGAGGACCTTATCAACGGTTACAAAAAGGTCGTGAAAACGATTTACTCACACAAGTATTATTACGAAAGAATCCTGACGTTCCTGAAGAACTACCGCCCATCGCAAAAAGTCAAAATCAGGATTCATTACTATGATGTTAAGGCGTTTATCAAGTCGATATGGGTTCTGGGGATATTAAACAGAGGCAGGATTTATTATTGGAAGCTGATTTTCTGGTCGCTGCGCCGCCCGCAGTACTTTCATATGGCGATGACGCTCATCATTTACGGATTCCACTTCCGCAAGGTCTTCAACAGATTCCAAACCGCATAACTTTTTCGGGTTTCCAACCCTGCTACCCCCCGCGCCGGCAATCTCAACGGCCAAGGCGGGATTTGCTTCGCGGCCCCGTCTCACCTTAGGTGTGTCAAACCCGCGGATAGCATCAAGCTCAATCCTTACTCATAACTCAAACCTGTTCGCCTTTCGCCAGTTCATACATTCCGTGCCCGCTGTCGCGCAGTCTGCCCTGCCGGCACAATTCCTCCCACACCTCGCGAGGAAACTGGCTGGGCGGCTGTATCGCAAAAACGCCCTTAGACCCGCTCGAAAACGGTCCGCGTCCGAGATTCGAATCGTCATCCAGCGCAGTGAGTTTGAGCCGCTTCTTGAACGCCTTCATCGCGCTCTTGAGCACCTCCGGCGGTATGCCCCCACTTGCCTGCCCCCGAATGTCGTTGTCGGGGGCCTGCCCCGCTTGCCCCGGCAATTCGTTGGCCGGGGGCGTGTCGGGCCCTTGTTGTTGGTTTTCTGTCATAATCTGCCTCAAGTCTCGCTTATTGATATATTTTTGAGCATAACAGCAGCCACAGATAAGCTATGAAAGCAGAGCATCCCGATAAGGTTATTAGACGGGCTCGTATGGTACGGCCCAATTTTATCAACGTGGTCCCGCACAAGGCGGGCCACAGTAACCTTTATGCAGGAGGCCCTATGGACAAGTATATCGGATTTGACATTGACAGCAACAAGACAAGCGTGTGTATTGTGCAAAAAAACAAGGCAGACCCGCCATTGGGCGAGGTC